>Ga0307373_10014141_pt1 | contig 11049 bp, 9 predicted proteins | sample OX2MG_FD_202534 | JGI IMG/M metagenome (GOLD analysis project Ga0307373, IMG submission 202534) | Soil microbial communities from Risofladan, Vaasa, Finland - OX-2 | ecosystem: Environmental > Terrestrial > Soil > Coastal area > Acid sulfate soil | place: Finland: Risofladan, Vaasa | collected... | reverse complement strand
GCGACCGCGACGAACGCGGCCTCGACGACGACGAGCGCGACGTAGCCGAACGCCGTGAACTGCAGTGCCCAGTGGAGGCCGAACGCGAACTGCGCGATCCCGGCCGTCGCGCCGTGCGCGAACCGGCGCCCGGCGGGGCGACCGGCGTTCGCGTGCGCGAGGAGCGCGACGCCGACGGGAGCGAGCACGTACGCGTGACCCGGCGGAACCGAGGCTGCGACGCACGCTCCGGCAGCGAGCGGCACGAGCGCCGCGACGACCGACCGGCCGGCGCGCCGCGCCCGGGCGCGCGGCCGGGGTCCACCGGTCGCGGGGCCCGGCGCGCCGCGCGTGGCGCGCCGGCTCATCGCCCGATCCGACCGCCCACCGACGCGCCGGCGCGCTCGCCGCCCGCGATGCACGCCGGTATCCCGATGCCGTCGTACGCGGCGCCGGCGAGCGCGAGCCCGGGAAGCGCACCCGCGAGGGCCGCGATGCGGGCGGAGCGCGCGAGGTGGCCGCTCGCGTACTGGGGGAACGACGCGGGCCAACGCCAGACGAGCCGGTCGAGCGGAGCCTCGGTGATCCCGAGCAGCGTCGCGAGCTCGGCGCGCACCGCGTCGACGAGCTCGCCGTCGTCGAGCTCGAGCGCGCGCCCGTCGCCGTCGCGGCCCGCGGACACGCGCACGACGACCTCGCCCGGTCGCGCCGAGCGCGGCCACTTCGTCGAGGTGAACGTCGCCGCCGTCACGATCCCGCCGGTCGCCCGCGGCACGAGCACGCCGCTCCCGGGAAGCGCCGGGTGGTCCCCGGGCGCGGCGGGCGCGGGGTCGAGAAGGCGTGCGAGCGCGCTCGGCACCGACGCCTCGGGCCAGGCGAGGGTCACGGTCGCGACGCCCGAGTAGGAGATCGACGCGCACTCGAGCGCGATCTCGGGGGCGGCGTCCGCGAGAAGCCGGCCCGCGGACGTGGCGGGCACCGCGAGCACGAGCCCGTCCGCGAGGACCTGCCCGCCGCCGAAGCGCACGGTCCACGAGGGGCCCGTACCGGTCGGGGCGAGCTCGACGCCCGTGACCTCGCACGACGTGCGGACCGTGACCCCCGCCTGCTCGCAGGCACGCCGCAGCCCGGTCGCGAGCGACTCGATGCCGCCACTGAGGCCGAGGAAGAGCGGCGCGGCCGCGCCCGCGGGACCCGGCGTGGCCGGCGCGCGCGCCCGGAGCGCGCGCACGACGCTTCGCGCGCCGGCCGCCGCGGACGCGAGCTGCGGGGCCGAGGCGCGGAACGACAGCCTCGAGCAGTCGCCCGCGTTGATCCCGCCGAGCAGCGGGTCGACGAGTGCGGCGACGGCCGCGCGCCCGATCCGCGGGACGAGCACCTCGTGCACGGTCGGGTCGCCGTTTGCCTCGCCGACGTCGCCCCCGCCGAGCGACCCGCCGAGCGCCACGGTCGCGCGTGACCGCGGCAGGACGAGGTCGAGCGCCGCCCGGAGCGTCGCAGCGGTGCCGACGACGCCCGAGCGGCGGAGCGCCCTCAGGTCCGTCGGCACGCCGAGCACGAGGCCCGCGGGCAGCGGTCGCGGCCGGCCGCGGGCGTACACGGCGGCGCGCGAGGTCGCGGGGGCGAGGAGCTCGTCCGCGAGCCCGATCTCCCGGCAGAGCCGGACGGCCGCGTCGTTGCGCGTGATGAAGTTGTCGGGGCCGACGTCGAGCGGGCGCCCGCGGAACTCGGCGGTCACGAGCTTGCCGCCGACCCGGTCCTGGGTCTCGAGCACCACGACCTCGAAGCGCGCCGCGAGGGCTCGGGCCGCGGCGAGCCCCGCGACCCCGCCGCCGACGACGACGATCCGGGCGCGCCCGCTCACCGCGGCGCGCGTCCCGCCGGTACGACCGTCCGCGTCACCGGGAGCCGCCCGCGATCTCGGGCCAGGTCGCGCGCGCGAGGTCGGCGACGCGTCGCGCGAGCGCCGCGGCGACGCGCGGCTCGTCGTCGAGCGACGGCGTCCGGGCGAAGCGCAGCCCGAGCTCCGACGCGAGCGCGCTCGCATCGACGTCGAGGTCGTAGAGGACCTCGAGGTGGTCCGAGGTGAACCCGGCCGGGCAGACGACGACCGCCTCGGCTCCCTCGGTCGCGAGCTCGCGGAGCACCTCGAGGATGTCGGGACCGAGCCACGGCTCGGACGTCCGCCCCGCGCTCTGCCACCCGGTGCGAAAGCTCGTCGCCCCGGCCCGGGCGGCGACGAGCTCCGCGGTCTCGCGGAGCTCGTCCGGGTAGGGGTCGCCCATCTCGAGGATGCGGACCGGCAGGCTGTGCGCGGTGACGACGAGCTCGCATCGCGCACCGGGACCGGGCGCGACCGAGTCGATCGCCGCACGAACTCGCTCCGCGAGCACCTCGACGAGCGCGGGCTCCGCTCCCCAGCGCTCGACGAACGCCGACGCGACGCCCAGCGCGTCCGCATGGCGCTGCGCCCGGCCCACGTACTCGCCGACGCTCAGCGCGGAGTAGTGAGGGGCGAGCACGAGGCCGACGCACCGCTCGACGCCCGCGTGCGCGAGCTCGTCGAGCGCGTCCTCGATCGTCGGCCGGGCGTGCTTCGCACCGTGGACCACGCGGTACCGGCCGGGCGCGAGCCGGTCGAGCGCCGCCGCGATCGCGGCGACCTGCGCGGCCGTGCGCTGGGCGAGCGGCGAGACGCCGCCGATCGCGTCGTAGCGGCGGACGAGATCCGCGAGCTGCGCGTCGCTCGGCGGCCGGCCGCGCCGGATGTCCGTGTAGTAGTCGAGCACCTCGTCCGGCCCTGCCGGCGTTCCGTAGGCCATGACGAGCACGCCGGTCGTGCCGGCGCCGTCGGCGTCGCTCACGCGGGGAGCTCGCGCCCTCGGCCGGCCGCGCCCTCGGCGGGGCCGTGCGCCGCGCCCTCGGCGGGGCCGTGCGCCGCGTCGACGGGCGCGTCCGAGCCGGCGTCGACGGGCGCGTCCGAGCGGCCCTCCTCGTGGACGAGGTCGACGAGCCGGGCGAGCACGTCGGGATCGGTGCCCGGCAGGACCCCGTGGCCGAGGTTGAACACGTGACCGGGCCGCCCGCGCGCCTCGGCGAGGACGCGCCGCGCCTCCTCCGTCGCCGGACCGGCCCCGGCGAGGCAGATCGCCGGGTCGAGGTTGCCCTGGAGCGCGTAGCCGGGCCCGACTCGCGCACGAGCCGTGTCGAGGGGCACCCGCCAGTCGACCCCGACGACGTCCGCGCCCGCCGCGCCCATGAGATCGAGGAGCTCGCCCGTTCCGACGCCGAAGTGGATGCGCGGGACGCCGAGGTCGGCGAGCGCTGACAGGACCCGCCGGCTCGCGGGGAGCGCGAACTGCTCGTAGTCGCGCCGCGTGAGCGCCCCCGCCCACGAGTCGAAGAGCTGGACCGCGGTCGCGCCCGCGAGGACCTGCGAGCGAAGCGACGCGATCGCCAGGTCTGCGAGGCGGTCCACGAGCGCGGCCCACAGCGCGGGATCCGTGTGCATGAGCGCCTTCGTGCGCGCGAACTCGCGCGACGGCCCGCCTTCGACGAGGTAGCTCGCGATGGTGAACGGCGCGCCGGCGAACCCGATGAGCGGGACGTCGAGCTCCTCGACGAGGGCGCGCACGGTCTCGAGCACGTACGGCGTGTCCTGCTCGGGCTCGAGCGGGCGGAGCCGGTCGAGGTCGGCCGGCCCCTCGAAGCGGTCCGCGATCACCGGGCCGCGCCCGGGCACGATGTCGACCCCGACCCCGATCGCCGCGACCGGCACGACGATGTCGGAGAAGAGGATCGCGGCGTCGACGCCGTAGCGACGGACGGGCTGGAGCGTGATCTCCGTGGCGAGCTCGGGGCGTCGGATCGCGTCGAGGATGCTCCCGTCGCCGCGAAGCGCCCGGTACTCGGGGAGGGAACGGCCCGCCTGGCGCATGAACCAGACCGGGACGCGCTCCGACGGCCGGGACCGACAGGCGTCGAGGAACGGCGAACGGGCAGCGTGCACGGGACGACCCTACCCCTGGCCGCCGGCAGGACCCGTTGGTCCCGGGCCGTTTGGCCCGAGAGTGCGACCGTGGAGTATGAAGTACTGCTGTGAGCGAGGTGACGGCGATCGAGGCGCCGGTACCGGCGGGTTCCCCGCACCAGGTGAAGCGGCCGCAGCTTCTCGCCGTCGGCGTCATGATCTGGCTCGGCAGCGAGTTCATGTTCTTCAGCGGCCTCTTCGCGGCGTTCTTCACGATCCGCGCGAACGCGCCCCAGTGGCCGCCGGCCGGCACGAAGCTCGACACCTACCAGGCGCTCGTGTTCACCGTCGTGCTGCTCGCGTCGAGCCCGACGATGCAGCTCGGCGTCTGGGCCCAGGAGCGCGGGGAGCGCGCGAAGGCGCGCGCGTGGATCGTCGTGAGCCTCGCGCTCGGCGCGGCGTTCCTCGGCAACCAGCTCTACGAGTGGAACACGCTGCCGTTCCGGCCGAGCACGAACGCCTACGGCTCGCTCTTCTACATCATGTCCGGGCTCCACGGACTCCACGTCCTGCTCGGGCTCGTCGCGATGGTCGCACTTCTCGGTCGGCTCGCCGGCCCGAAGGGTGACCCAGGCGAGACGCCCGTGTTCCAGGCCGTGAGCTACTACTGGCACTTCGTCGACATCGTGTGGATCGGCCTGTTCAGTGCGCTCTTCCTCTTCTCGTAGCCTCGCGCGGCGCGCCGCGGCGCCCGCCGGCGTCGTCGTCGCCGCGCTCGCGCTGGCCTCAGTGTTCTTCGCCCCGCACCGCGCGCCGTCCGCCGCGGCGGCGCCGCTCTCCTCGACCGTGCTCACCGCCGCGACGGCACCGAATCGGACGGCGCAGCTCGCGCTCGGCCGGACGCTGTTCGACGAGAACTGCTCGAGCTGCCACGGTGCGAAGGCGCAGGGGAGCGCCCTCGCACCGAACCTGCGCGGCCTCGGCGCCGGGACGGTCGACCTGTGGGTCTCGAGCGGTTGGATGCCGCTCGCGAACCCGACGAGCCAGCCGATCCGCAAGCCGTCGCTGTTCGACCGCACCCAGACGAAGGCGATCGCCGGGTACGTCGCGTCGCTCGCCCCCGGTGGCGTGCCGATCCCGACGGTCGACGTCGCCGGGGCGAACGCGGCCCAGGGCTTCAGCGTCTTCGCGCTGAACTGCGCCCCGTGCCACACGATCACGGGTGCCGGCGACGCGCTCGCCGACGGTCTGAGCGCCCCGCCGCTCCATGGAGTCTCGGCCATCCAGGTCGCCGAGGCCGTGCGGTCGGGACCCGGCAACATGCCGCGCTTCAGCACCTTCACGATCTCCAAGCAGCAGCTCGCGGACGTCGTCGCGTACGTGACGCGCCACATCGAGCAGCCGTCGAACCCGGGCGGTCTCGCGCTCGGCGGGGTCGGCCCGGTCGCCGAGGGCTTCGTCGGACTGTTCGTCGGCGTCGGGCTGTGCGTGCTCATCGCGCTCTGGATCGGCGACCGCAACGAGCGCGAGGACACCGACGAGCACGGCGGCGAGCACGCCCCGCCGGGGGCCGCGGCGCCGCCCGGCAACGAGCCGGAGGTCGCACATGTCTGACACCACCGAGGGCCAGGCGCACGGCGCGCCCGACCCCGGCGCGCAGGGCCCCGGTGGGCAGGGCCCGGGCGATGGCGCCGGTGAGCAGGGCCACGGCGGCGAGCCTGCCGGCGCCGCGGTGCCCGTAGCGACGCCGGTCTCGATCGGGTCGCCGCAGTTCGCGGTCGCGGCACGCCACCCGCGGCGCGCCGAGGGCGTCGCGGCCTTCGCTTTCCTTGTCGCGCTCTGCGGCTTCGCCGGGTTCGGCGCCGCCTACTGGCAGGACGCGAACAACTACCTGCTCGGCATCTCGCTCGGGGTCGCGTTGGCGGCGTTCGGGTTCGGGCTCGTGACGTGGGGCAAGTACCTCATGCCGCGTGGCCCGTTCGAGGAGCCGCGGCCGCAGATGGCGACGACGGAGCGCGAGCGCGCCGAGTTCGTCGGCGACTTCGCGACGCGGGGCAAGATCGCGATCGAGCGCCGCGGCGCGCTCGGCAAGCTCATGGGCGCCGCCGGGGCGGTCCTCGGGGTCGTCGCGCTCTTCCCGCTCGTCCGCTCGCTCGGGCCGAAGCCCGACAGCTCGATGTACCACACGAAGTGGCGCAAGGGCGCGAGGCTCACCTCGATCGACAACAGGCCGGTCAAGGTCGACGACATCGAGGTCGGCGGTGTGATCACCGTCTTCCCCGAGAACGACGTCGGCGGCGCGCTCTCCCAGACCGTCCTCATCCGGGTCCAGGCGACCGGCAACGTGGTGACCGGGCCGGGCAAGGAGACGTGGGGTCCGGACGGCTACCTCGCGTACTCGAAGGTCTGCACGCACGCGGGCTGCCCGGTCGGGCTCTACCAGGAGCTCACCCAGCAGCTCCTGTGCCCGTGCCACCAGTCGCTCTTCGACGTCGAAACCGGCGCGACCCCGGTCTTCGGCCCGGCGCCGCGCCCGCTGCCGCAGCTGCCGCTGTACGTCGACGCGAAGGGCTACCTGCGGGCGCAGGCCGACTTCGACGAGCCGATCGGCCCCGGTTTCTGGTACCGCGGCGGTTCGAACGGGAGCCCGCAGTGATCGAGAAGCTCTTCGGCTGGGTCGACGACAGGGTCGCGCTGTCCCGGTCGGGCCGCCACCTGCTGAACAAGATCTTCCCCGACCACTGGTCGTTCATGATCGGCGAGATCGCGCTCTACTCGTTCATCGTCCTGCTGCTCACGGGCGTGTTCCTCACGCTCTACTTCGTACCGTCGGGGTCCGACGTCGTCTACCACGGCGTCTACGGCCCGCTGAAGGGCCAGACGGTCTCCGAGGCGTTCAACTCGACCGTGAACCTGAGCTTCCAGGTGCGCGGCGGTCTGCTCATGCGCCAGATGCACCACTGGGCCGCCAACATCTTCGTCGGCTCGATCGTCGTGCACATGCTCCGGGTGTTCTTCACGGGCGCGTTCCGCAGGCCCCGCGAGGCCAACTGGATGATCGGCACGACGCTGCTCATCCTCGCGATCTTCAACGGCTTCCTCGGCTACTCGCTGCCCGACGACCTCATCTCCGGCACGGGCATCAGGATCGCGTTCTCGATCACCGAGTCGATCCCCTTCGTGGGCACGTACCTCGGCTTCTTCCTGTTCGGCGGCCAGTACCCGGGCACGGCGATCATCCCGAGGTTCTTCATCCTCCACGTGCTCGTGCTGCCGCTCGTCATCATCGGGCTGCTCGCGGGCCACCTCGGCATGCTCATAAAGCACAAGCACGCGCAGTTCCGCGGGCGCGGCGCGCGCGACGACAACGTCGTCGGCTCCCCGCTGTGGCCGACGTACGCGGCGAAGGCCGGCGGCTTCTTCTTCCTCACGACGGGCGTGACTGCCCTGCTCGGCGCCGCCGTGCAGATCAACCCGATCTGGCAGTACGGCCAGTACTACGCCTACAAGGTGAGCTACGCGGTCCAACCGGACTGGTACATGGGCTGGCTCGACGGCGCGCTTCGCGTCATGCCGAGCTGGGAGGTCCACCTGCCCGGCCACATGATCCCGACCGTCTTCTTCCCGGCCGTGCTCCTGCCGGGCGTCACGTTCAACCTGATCTACGCCTGGCCCTTCATCGAGGCGCGCCTGACCGGCGACCGCGCGGAGCACCACCTGCTCGAACGCCCGCGCGACCAGCCGCTCCGCACGGCGATCGGGGCCGCGGTGTTCGCGTTCTACTTCGTGCTCTTCGGGGCGAGCGCGACCGACGTGCTCGCGAACTACCTGTCGCTGTCCTTGAACTTCGTTCTCTGGTCGTTCCGCGTGCTCTGCTTCGTGGTCCCGTTGATCGTGTTCCCCGTCGCCTACAAGATCTGCATCGAGCTCCAGTCCACGAAGGGGGCGGGGCAGCGCAAGCGTCACAACGTCATCGTCCGCTCCGCCGAGGGCGGCTACGCGACGGTCTCGACGCCCGAGTACCCGGGCTACATCCAGCCCGAGCTCGACCCCGTCCCGCTCGACGACGTGGACCTCGTGTCCGCGATGGCGAACGACGGCGACGAGCAGGCCGAGGGCGTCTACCGGATCCCGAGGGAGTACCGCTAGAGGCCTCGCCCTCTCGTCCCCTCGCCACGCTTCCCGACGGGGTCGCCGCACGGCGGGTCCTGGCGGGCCGCGTGGCCCCCCGGACGCGCCGGTCCCGCGTCGGTGCGGGATGGAGCCGGTGGTCGGACTCGAACCGACGACCTGACGATTACAAATCGCCTGCGCTACCAGCTGCGCCACACCGGCGTGTTGTGTCGGGGCCGGACCGTCCCCGCTAGGAGCTTGGCACCTCACGCCGTGGCGCGCCGCCCGCGGCCCCGTCGCCCGCCGGGCGCCGCGCGACCGGGTCCGTGCCGTCGATGATCCGCACCGCTCCGGTCGCCCGGATCGTCTCGGGGACCGACGCGGGTCCCGTCCCGGCGAGCTGCGACGCGCGGTGCCCGCCGACGAAGAAGCGAAGCGGCGTCGCGCGCACGACCTCGACGGCGCGCTCGAGGAGCGGGACGGCGATCGGGTAGCCCGCGGCCGCGACGAACCCGCCGAGCGCGAGGCCGCCCAGCACGTCGCCCGGGTAGTGCGCGCCGACGTAGACACGGGCGAACGCGAGGAAGAGGCCGAGGAGGGTGCCGACCACCGCGACCGCGCGCTGCCGGGAGAGCCAGAGCCCGGCGATGACGGCGCCGGCGACCGACGCGTGGTCGCTCGGGAACGTGAAGTCGTGCGCCTTCGGGACGAGCACCTCGACGTGAGCGAGGACGTCGTAGGGCCGCACCCGGCCGACCGCGTGACCGATCGGCTGGGAGATCCCGAGCGCGGCGAGCGCGGCGAGCGGCGTCCACAGCGTCGCCGCGACCCGCCGGGAGGAGCTCTCGCCGAACCACGCCCCGCGCGCCCGCCAGTACGCGAGCAGCGCGGCGGCCGCGAGCAGCGCGACACCAAGGTAGAGCGCATACGCGTGCATGACGCCGTGCGCCCAGCCGGTGTGCCGCGCGAAGCGATTCAGGTCCAGGTACAGCCTCGTGTCCACCGACTGCCTTCCTCGACGCGGGCCCAGCCACAGGGAGCGCACAGGTGCAACTACCGTAGTTGACGCCCACCTCGCAACGCGGACGCGGTCGGCTAGTCTTTCCGACCGAGCAACAGCGGATCGTGCTCCCGACACAGCGCCCGCGCACCCCGATGCCTCCGGCCAGGGTCCCGGGCCGCCGACGGCGGCACATCAATCTGACGAGAGGAATGCCCGCGATGCGGATCCTGGTACTTGGAGGCGATGGCTACCTGGGATGGCCGACGGCCCTCCACCTGTCCCAGCGGGGGCACGACGTCGGCATCGTCGACAACCTCGTGCGCCGCCACTACGACGACGAGATGGGTGTCGGCTCGCTGGTCCCGATCCGCCAGCTGCAGCGGCGCGTGTCGACGTGGAAGGAAGTCTCCGGCCACACCGTGCAGCCGTTCGTCGGCGACCTCACGAACTACAACTTCGTCACCGACACGCTGCGCGCGTTCGAGCCCGACGCCGTCGTGCACTTCGCCGAGCAGCGCTCCGCGCCGTACTCGATGATCGACCGGGACCACGCGGTCTACACGCAGGTCAACAACGTCGTCGGGACGTTGAACCTCCTCTACGCGATCGCGGAGCTCGACCCGTCGATCCACCTCGTGAAGCTCGGCACGATGGGCGAGTACGGCTCGCCGAACATCGAGATCGAAGAGGGCTTCATCGAGATCACGCACAAGGGTCGGACGGACCTGCTGCCCTTCCCCAAGCAGCCGAACTCCTTCTACCACCTGTCCAAGGTGCACGACAGCCACAACATCATGTTCGCCTGCCGGACATGGGGCCTGCGCTCCACGGACCTCAACCAGGGCATCGTCTACGGACAGCAGACGCCCGAGACCGTCCTGCACCCCGACCTCGCGACGCGTGTCGACTACGACGCGGTCTTCGGGACCGTCCTCAACCGCTTCGCGGTGCAGGCCGCGGTCGGCTACCCGCTCACCGTCTACGGCAAGGGCGGCCAGACCCGTGCGATGCTCGAGATCCGTGACACGCTCGCGTGTGTCGAGCTCGCGTGCCTCAACCCGGCCGAGGCCGGCGAGTTCCGGGTGTTCAACCAGTTCACCGAGTCGTTCTCGGTGCGCCAGCTCGCCGAGTGGGTCCAGCGCGTCGCGCCGATGGACGTGAAGATCGAGTCGATCCCCGACCCGCGCGTCGAGAAGGAAGAGCACTACTACCAGGCCGTGACGACGAAGCTCCCCGAGCTCGGGCTCCAGCCGCACCTTCTCGGCGACGAGTTCGTCGCGTCGCTCGTCGCGCTCGCGGTGAAGCACAAGGATCGCGTGAACGTCGAGGCCATCCGCCCGACCGTGAACTGGCGCGTGACGAAGTCCGAGGTCAGCGTCGCCGGGGGGGCCGTCGGCGAGTGACGTCGCGGCTCCGGGCGGCTGACCGCCCGGGGCGAGCTTCACCTGCTGCCGCCGTCTTCGACGTGGACTCAACCGGTCGCCGCCGATGCTCGGCCCCGTAGGCCGCGGCCCCCGGCCGTCGGTCCGTCGCTCGCGCCGCCGCATCTCGGCCGTCGTCGCCGGCGCGCTTCTCGCCGCGCTCGTCCTCGGCGAGGTCGTCGCCCAGGTCGTGAACGACGCGACGCCCGCGGCGAGCCGGGGGTCGCGGACCTGGGTCGCGGCCGTCGGGCCGATCGTCGAGGACTCCACGAGCCTCGCCCACACGCTCGACGCGGCCCGTGCGCTCTCCGGCCTGCCCGCGTGCGCCCCGGTCGGCTGCCAGCGCGCCGCGTTCGATGAGACCGTGAGCACGCTCGTGACCGGCACGGCCGCCGACACCGCCGAGCTCGGTGCTGTCGGCCTGACCCCACCGTCGCCGAGCGCCGCGGCGCTGCTCGGCGCGACCCTCAGGGGTCGCGCGGCGGCGACCGAGCGCCTCGCCGGAGCGGTCGCGCTGCTGCTCGGGCCGGTGCACGACCACGCGACGCTCGCCCGCGCCCAGG
>Ga0307373_10014139_pt1 | contig 11050 bp, 12 predicted proteins | sample OX2MG_FD_202534 | JGI IMG/M metagenome (GOLD analysis project Ga0307373, IMG submission 202534) | Soil microbial communities from Risofladan, Vaasa, Finland - OX-2 | ecosystem: Environmental > Terrestrial > Soil > Coastal area > Acid sulfate soil | place: Finland: Risofladan, Vaasa | collected... | reverse complement strand
CGTCAACGCGAACACGTTGACGATCAACGTGGAACCGAACTTGCCGATCCAGACGACGAAGTGGGCCTTTGGACCGCATTTCGGCATCGGCGCGCGCCGCGCGGTTTCCAAGCATAACGATTTGGGCGTGCGGCTGGAACTCGATCAGATCGACGGGCACTCGCTCGTCGGCGCGCGCTTCCTCGATTATCGTCACCGTTTCAGAGGGCCGGCCGCCCTCGGCTTCTTCGTCGGCGTGGCGCGCTACAATCTTGCGACGCCGGCGTATTCGATGTACGGCGGAATGGGTCTGCAGTGGCGCGGCATTCTGCCGAAGTGGGATCTCGGCGCGGATTTTCGATACGCCCAAAACGTCGCTCGAGATCACGTACTCGCGAGCGATGTGCAGGGCGCGAGACCCGAAAGCTTTTATAAGATCGAGAGTTTGACTTTGTATCTATCGAGGCGATTCTGACGCATTCAGACGCGGTAGTAGCCGCGAAACCAATCCACATAATTGCGAAGGCCGGTTTTCGCAACAGCGGCCAGGATTGGTTTCCCGACGGTGAGGTGGGCCAGGTCCGGGTGCGTGCCGGCAGCGCAATGTGGGTGCAGGCAGTTCATGGTATACGCGGAAGGCGACGGCTAGCCTCTGCGGACGGCACACTGCCGTGGACTATAGTGAAGCGGCGCCAATGCCCGCCGGGCATCGCTTACAATTTCTATTTCGGTTTGGAGGTGCGATGCGAGGCTTGAGCGGAATCAAAATCGCCGTCATTGGTCTCGGCTATGTCGGATTGCCTTTGGCGGTGGAATTCGGCAAGAAATATCGCACTGTTGGTTTCGATATCAATGCGGTGCGCATCAAAGAGTTGAAAGCTGGGCGCGACGGCACACTGGAAACGACCGGCGCTGAAATCGAGGCGGCACGCAAGCTGCGGTTCTCGGCGCAGACCAAGGATCTCAAATCCTGCAACGTGTTCATCGTTACGGTGCCCACGCCGATCGATCAATACAAACGCCCGGATTTGACGCCGCTGCTCACGGCCAGCGAGATCGTCGGCCGCGTTTTGAAGAAGGGCGACATCGTCATTTACGAATCCACCGTCTATCCCGGCTGCACGGAGGAGATCTGCGTGCCGGCACTGGAGCGCTTTTCCTCGCTGCGCTTCAACAAGGAGTTTTTTTGCGGATATAGTCCCGAGCGAATCAACCCGGGCGATAGGCACCATCGGCTGGCGACGATCAAAAAGGTGACATCGGGCTCCTTGCCGCGGATCGCCGGTTTCGTCAACGTTCTGTACGCGTCCATTATCACCGCAGGAACGCACCAAGCATCGAGCATTAAAGTGGCGGAAGCCGCCAAGGTCATCGAAAACACCCAGCGTGACGTCAACATCGCCCTAATCAACGAGCTTGCAGTAATCTTCAAGCGCATCGGTATCGACACGGAAGAAGTGTTGCGCGCCGCGGGCACGAAATGGAACTTCCTGCCGTTCCGACCAGGACTGGTCGGCGGTCATTGTATCGGCGTGGATCCCTACTATTTGACGCACAAGGCCACTGAAATCGGCTACCACCCGGAAATGATCCTGGCGGGGCGCCGCATCAACGACGGCATGGGAGCGTACGTCGCCCGGGAGGTCGTCATGCTCATGACCGAGCGGCGCATCATGGTCGGCGGCGCGAAGATCCTCATTCTCGGGTTGGCCTTCAAGGAGAATTGCCCCGATTTGCGCAACAGCAAGGTCATGGATATTTTCAATGAGTTGAAGCGCTTCGATGCAAAAGTCGATATATATGATCCCTTGGTCGACGCCGACGGGGCGTATCACGAATACGGAGTCCGCCCAATTAAAACGCCGACGGCTGCGACCTACGATGCGGTCGTGCTCGCCGTTGGGCACGCAGAATTCAAGATGATGGGCGTGCGTAAGATCCGCCGATGGGCGAGGAAAGTACACGTGCTATATGATGTCAAATACCTTTTCACTACAGATCAGACCGACGGGCGGCTGTAGTTCTACATGAAGATTTTGGTCACCGGCGCCGCCGGATTCATCGGCTTTTTCGTGTCGCAAGGATTGCTTGCGCGCGGCGACGAGGTCGTCGGACTCGACAACCTCAACGATTATTACGATCCGCGCCTGAAAACCGCCCGGTTAGAAATATTGCGGAAGGACAAAAATTTTCGCTTCGTAAAGCTGGATTTGGTCGATCGCAGCGGCATCGAGGCGTTGTTCGCGGCCGAGAAGTTCAGCCGCGTGGTCCATCTCGCCGCTCAGGCGGGCGTACGCAATTCTATCGAAAACCCGCATATTTACGTCGACAGCAATGTAACCGGCTTTTTGCACATCATCGAAGGGTGCCGCCACAACGCCGTCGAGCACTTGGTGTACGCATCCACGAGTTCGGTCTATGGCGCCAATACGCATATGCCGTTCGCGGTCGATCAGAGCGTGGATCATCCGCTCACCTTGTACGCGGCAACCAAGAGGGCCGATGAGCTCATGGCGCATTGTTATTCCTCGCTGTATGGGCTGCCGACGACGGGTTTGCGTTTCTTCACCGTCTATGGACCCTGGGGTCGACCGGACATGGCCTTGTTCCTTTTCACAGCCAATATACTTGCCGGCAAACCGATCGACGTATTCAATTACGGCAAACACAAGCGCGATTTCACCTATGTCGGCGACGTCGCTGCGGGCGTTATCGCCGCCGTGGACCACATTGCGAGCCCCGACGCGGGCTGGAGTTCAGAGGCGCCGAATCCCAGCACGAGTCGCGCACCATTCAGGCTATACAACATTGGCAATCAACGGCCCATAGACCTACTGCGTTACATTGAAGTGCTCGAGCAATGCCTGGGCCGCAAAGCCCAAATGAACCTCTTACCGCTGCAGCCGGGCGACGTACCCGATACGTTGGCGGACGTGGAAGCCTTGACCCGCGATGTCGGCTACCGCCCGAGCACGACTGTCGAAGAGGGAGTGAAGCGATTCGTCGAGTGGTATCGCTCCCACTATCATCATCAGAGCGCGCAATGACGTCTGATCGGATTATTCCGCCGTTCCAGTTTGAACGAGCGGCAATAGGACGCTCGGGATATAATGAGCCTCCTATTTCGACAGGCTATGAGCTGCGCATGACCTGTAGCAAAGGATGGTATGGGGAATTCGGTCATTGTCCGATTGTAGCGTATAGCCATTGACGACGAACATCGAGGCGCGAATCGCCACAGTCACTTGAGAAGAGATCAAATTGTACAATAGCCTGTCGATGGGTCGGCGGAATACTGCTTTGTATCGTGTAACGAGCGACCGCTCGTCCTTTGCGCAGGTCCGATCGCATATTGCGCATTGCGCATTGCGCATTGCGCATTGCGCATCGCGCATCGCGTTTCGAGGCCAATTGGCGGAGGCAGCGCCAAATTGGCGATGGGCGAGCAGTTTGTCGGCAACCTGTGCAATGCCGGACTCGTTGATCGTTCGGTGAGCAGCTTCGATCAGGTAACGAAGGTAGCGGTGGGTAGTGGGAAGGACGATATTCCGGATGCCGGCGTCCGTGCGAATCCTTCGAGGTGGATACAGGAAAGTAGGGTATTCGGAGCTTCAGAACTGCACTTGGCATATTGTATAGGACGGAAAATTGCGCAAGGATTTCGTCGCCACGGGCGACGCAACAACGCAGTAGGACGATCGTAAACGACTTTGCGTCGGGCGCGCAATTGACGGCGGCATCCCATCGGCGTGAACTTCGCGGTATGTGCGGTTCTGTGATGTGAGGATCCGAGTACATAAAATACTTTCGTGCGACACGAAGGATTCAGCAACAGCCATGGAAAACCAAAACGACATCGATTTTGTCGCGATTATCGGAACAATTTGGCGACGAAAACTGCTGGTTGCGACATTCGCAATTATTGGCGGCTTAGTCGCTCTGTTTTTCGCGCTAACTGCGATTCCCATCTATCGCGCCGAAGTAGTCATCACACCTGCTCACGATACCGCGCTCGGAGGTTCTGGATCACTTGCGACTCAGCTCGGCGGCCTTGCGAGCATCGCCGGCGTCGACATCAGTGCCAACGGTCCCAATGTGGAAAACACGGCGGTGCTAGAGTCGCGCGACCTCATCCAGGAATTCGTCAAGCGAAACGGCGTCGTTCCTCTAATGAATATCAATCCTCGATTAACAAACCCCCTTTGGTTTGCCGTGGAGCGATTCAAAAAGGATGTTCTGGTTATTCATAATGACAAAATGAAGGGAATTACGACAATCACCGTCGACTGGACCGATCCAGCGGTTGCCGCGCGATGGGCGAACGACTTTGTTTCGATGGCAAACGACATGTTGAGAGAGCGAGCGGTTCGGGATTCGACACGCAATATCGCCTTTCTTGATAGACAGATCGCCCAAACCAAAGAGATCGAAGTGCAGCGTGTGATGTCATCACTGATAGAATCGGAGACGGCAACGCTAATGCTCGCGAGCGGACGCACCGAATATGCATTTACCGTTGTTGATCCGGCCGTGGTGCCGCAAGTTCGCGCGAGCCCACGTCGAACGTTGAGGGTGTTATCGGGACTAACGATCGGCGGGATTTTGGGTGCAATCGCCGCAATCATCCTGAATTTCAGAGACAAACGCGCAACTGATTCGTAGAATCGATCGGTCCGTAATTATTAACCGTCGATCCGACGCGGTTCGAGTCAATCGCCGTCGCCTTTACATTGACTTCCGTGTGTCGCAACCGTTAGACTCGGCGTGTTCAATAAATGAACGCAGCATCGATAGAAGGCGGGTTCGAGTCGTGATCGGAGACGAAATTAGCTACGGGTTACTCAAGTTACTGGCGGCAAATCCAGATATCAGGCAACGCGAAGTTGCAAAACAGTTGGGAGTGAGTCTCGGTAAAGTTAATTACTGCTTGAGATCTCTGATTGCGAAAGGCTGGATCAAGGCCGTCAACTTCAAGAATAGTAATAACAAGATGGCTTACACATATCTCCTGACTCCTCGGGGAATTGACGCCAAGGCAGCAGTTACACGGCGTTTCCTTTATCGAAAGATGAAGGAGTATGAGACGCTGCGCGACGAGATCGAGCGTGCGCACGAGTGAATACGCACGACTTCCAATGAAGCAGTAAGGTCCGCTGTGAAACGCACGACGCGTATCGCGATATCAGCCAATTTGTTGGTGCGCCTTTATCGCCACCTCAACGGAACACGGCGAAGGCATTTCGTTGGATTGATTGCGCTGATGATTGTCAGTGCACTTGCGGAAGTGATTAGTCTCGGAGCGGTGCTGCCGTTCATTGCGATCCTCGCGGCGCCCCAACTTGTTTTAAAACACCATATAATCGCGGAATATGCTAGCGTTTTAGGGGTCACTTCTCCTGCGCAGCTCGTGCTCCCGTTGACCCTCACTTTCGTCGTCGCGGCCATTGTTGCTGGGGCAATTCGCATCCTGGTCCTGTGGTTGAGCATGCGATTTACATTTGCCAGCGGCGTGGAGCTGAGCATCGATGTATATCGCAGGACGCTTTATCAACCCTATTGCGTACATGTCGCGAGGAGTAGCAGCGAAGTTATCAGCGGCACGATGAACAAGGTCGGTGGCACTGTATTGGGCGTGCTTTTGCCGTTGCTTACGTTGCTCAGTTCGGTGATTCTGCTTGCTGCGTTGATATTTACTTTGATAGCCATCGATCCCCTAATCGCAATTGTGGCTGCCTCATGCTTCGGAGGGAGTTACGGATTCATCACGTGGGTGGCGGGGCGCCGATTGAAGCGTAATAGCCAGGTCATCGCGACTGAGCAGACAAAAATGATTAAGGCCGTACAAGAGGGGCTGGGCGGTATTCGGGATGTCTTATTGGACGGCACGCAGGATGTGTATTGCGAAATCTATCGACGAGCTGACGAGGCGTGGCGGCTCGCTCAGGGAGAAAACGTATTCATTGGACAAAGCCCTAGATTTGTCATGGAGACGCTCGGTATGGTTCTGCTCGCCACATTCGCGTATGGTCTCAGCCGACGGGCGGGCGGCCTCGCTACTGCGCTACCGGTGCTCGGCGCGCTCGCATTGGGCGCGCAGCGATTACTTCCCGCTTTGCAGCAGGCTTTCACTGCGTGGGCCAGTATTGCCGGCAGTCAGGCATCGTTGCGCGACACGCTTGAAATGTTGGATCAGCCTATCTCTGGCGAATTACTCGGGCCGAAACCTGCTCCACTGTCCTTTATTTCAACGATTCGCTTCCACGACGTGGGATTCAGATACGCAGACGATCTTCCCTGGGTGTTAGATGGATTCAATTTGACGATCAAGAAAGGGAGTCGCATCGGATTCGTCGGGACGACGGGGAGCGGAAAGAGCACAGCGTTAGACTTACTGATGGGGTTATTGACGCCGAGCGAGGGCGCGGTACTCGTTGATGAACGGCCGTTAGTGGGCAGTCGCGTTAGGGCTTGGCAGCAAACCATCGCCCATGTCCCGCAAAATATCTTTCTAGCAGATTCTTCATTGGCGGAAAATATTGCCTTAGGCGTGCCAAGGAAAGCGATTGACATGCAACGGCTGCGTCTCGCCGCGAAGCAAGCGCACATTGCCGATTTCATTGAGAGCCGTCCGGGAGGTTACGATGGCCGCGTCGGCGAACGTGGAATTCGGCTTTCAGGCGGGCAGCGTCAACGGATTGGAATTGCCCGTGCGTTGTACAAGCAGGCGACGGTACTTGTGCTAGATGAAGCGACTAGCGCCCTTGACAGCGCAACGGAACGGTCGGTCATGGATGCGATCGACGGCTTGGATCGCTCGCTCACGGTCTTCATTATCGCTCACCGTATTACGACAGTTCGCCGTTGTGACAGCATCGTGGAACTGGAGCATGGAAGAGTGCGGGCGCAAGGTTCGTATCAAGAGCTGTTTGATTCCAGCCAAAGCATTAGGAATATTGCCGAAGCCGCAACTACCAATCAACAGGTTCGCTAAGAATGTTCGATAACAAGGTGATTCTAATCACCGGCGGAACCGGGTCGTTCGGACGTCGGTACGTTAAAACTCTATTGGAACGATATAGACCTAAAAAATTGATTATTTATTCGCGCGACGAGCTCAAACAGTTCGAAATGGCGCAAGAGTTCTCGGCTGACTGCATGCGCTATTTTTTAGGCGACGTGCGGGATAGAGATCGGCTGATTCAAGCAATGAATGGCGTTGATTTTGTTATTCACGCCGCTGCACTTAAACAGGTCCCTGCGGCCGAGTACAATCCGATGGAATGCATCAAGACGAATATTCATGGCGCGGAAAATGTAATTCACGCCGCGCTGACAAATGACGTTGAAAAGATTATTGCGCTGTCTACCGATAAGGCGGCGAATCCGATTAATTTGTATGGCGCCACGAAGCTTGTTTCAGACAAGCTGTTTGTCGCGGCGAACAATGTCGCGGGCGGCTATCGCACCAGATTTGCCGTGGCACGGTACGGAAATGTTGTTGGTTCCCGCGGTTCCGTAGTGCCGTTGTTCCGCAGGCGCATCGCTGCAGGTTGCGATCATTTGCCAATCACGGACGCGCGAATGACGCGCTTTTGGATCACGGTCCAGCAGGGTGTTGACTTTGTATTGAAGAATTTCGCGCGTATGCATGGCGGCGAAATTTTCGTGCCGAAGATTCCCTCGGTCAATGTGGTCGACGTTGCCACAGCGATGGCCCCGGAATTGCCGCAAAAAATTGTCGGCATACGACCGGGAGAGAAGTTGCACGAAGTAATGTGTCCGGCGGACGATTCGCACTTGACGCTGGAATTCGCAGATCATTACGTGATCAAACCGACTATCCAATTCTTGGAAGAAACCGACTTTAATGTTGATCGATTGCACGACAAAGGTAAGTCCGTGGAACATGGCTTTGAATTCCATTCGGGGAAGAATCCGCATTTTCTGACCATTCCGGAAATCATCGAGATGAACGATCTGGAGGGGGGTTAATGATTCCCTACGGTCATCAGGACGTCGATCAGTCGGATCTTGACGCGGTCATGGCCGTGCTTCAATCGGATTTTCTCACGCAAGGCGATGCCGTTCCGCGGTTCGAACGAGCGGTGGCTGAACGCGTGAACGCCAAGTATGCGGTAGCTGCAAACAGCGCAACTTCGGCCCTCCACTTGGCTTGTATGGCGTTGAATTTGGGCCCTGGTGACCGGCTCTGGACAGTCCCGAACACATTCGTAGCCTCTGCCAATTGCGCTCGGTATTGCGGCGCCGACGTCGATTTCGTCGATATCGATACGCGAACCTGGAATATGGACGTTGAGGCGCTTCAGACGAAGTTGACATGGGCAGTGAAGGAAGGATGTCTTCCAAAGATTATCGTACCCGTTCACTTCGCCGGACAGCCAACCAATCAAGCCAAGATTTGGGAGTTGTCGCGCAGGTTCGGCTTCAAGATATTGGAAGATGCGTCTCATTCCATAGGCGCATCGATGAAAAGCGAGCCTGTTGGAAGTTGCCGGTGGTCAGATGTAACCGTGTTCAGCTTTCATCCAGTCAAGATAATCACCAGCGGTGAGGGTGGAATGGCGTTGACGAACGACGACGCGCTCGCCATTCGGATGACGCTGCTGCGTAGTCATGGTATCACCCGCGATCCGGCGAGTTTTGAGAGGCCGAGCGATGGCGGCGCATGGAAATACGAGCAACAATTGCTTGGATACAATTATCGGATGACCGATATTCATGCTGCCCTGGGAGCAAGCCAATTGAAAAGACTGAGTAAGTACGTGGAGCGCCGCAACGCGCTCGCGCAGCGCTATGATGAGGCGTTCCGTGGGCTTCCGTTGCAATTGCCGAAGGTATCTGATGAATCGCGTTCTGCGTTCCACCTGTATGTTGTGCGAGTTGATCTCGCCGCCGTCGCGAAAACGCATAAGGGGATTTTCGATTCCCTACGTGCCAAGCAGATAGGTGTCAATGTTCACTACACACCGGTGCATTTGCAACCCTACTACCGAGCGTTGGGATTCCGGGAAGGGCAGTTTCCGCGCGCGGAAGAACATGGCGCATCAGCGATTACAGTACCTCTATACCCAACAATGACTGAAGTACAGCAGGATAGGGTCATATCTGCCATGCGAGAGGTGCTTTGATAATTGCGATCATTCCTGCGCGCGGCGGTAGCAAGCGCATTCCGCGGAAAAACATTAAATTGTTTTGCGGTAAGCCGATCATCGCGTGGTCGATCGAGGCGGCTCAGATTAGCGGGTGCTTCGATTCAATTCTTGTGTCGACCGACGATCAGGAAATCGCGTCGATTGCGCGGCAATTTGGCGCGGACGTGCCATTTGAGCGCCCTGCGGCGCTCTCGGACGATTACGCGGGGACGACGGCGGTTATACGTCACGCCGTGCAGTGGCATACGGAAAATCGAGGAGAGATTTCGATAGCTTGCTGCTTGTATCCTACAGCTCCGTTCGTCACCGCGGATGATTTGAAGCGCGGCCGCAATGTGTTGCTTGATAGCGACGCCGAATATGCGTTCGCCGTGACGAGTTATGGATCTCCGATCCAGCGGGCAATGCGCATCAATGCCGACAACCGTCTCCAAATGTTCGATCCCAGTCATTTTAACCGCCGCACCCAGGAATTGGAAATTGCATATCACGACGCGGGACTATTTTATTGGGGTAAGAAAGACGCGTGGCTTCAGGAGAAACTGATTTTTTCCGAGATTGCGGCAGCGATAGTGATGCCTCGATTGCGGGTTCAGGACATTGATACCTCGGAGGACTGGGAGCGCGCGGAAATGATTTTCAACGTCATGAGAGGATCCGCATGGGCGGTAGCGCCTGTCTAAAAGCTCTGTTCCGCGCGGACGCGTCGGTCGTTCTAGGGTCCGGGCATGTGATGCGCTGTTTGGCGCTGGCCGACGCACTAAAGGTCAGAGGAGCTAAGTGCTTTTTCATCTGCGCTCGCGCTGAGGGAGATTTGATCGACTTGATCGAGGTCCACGGTCACGCCGTGTTCGCGCTACGCGCGCCGGGAGACGAGGTACCTGGAGGCGATTGGACGGTGGATGCCGAATTGTCGCAAATCTACGCGCGGGAAGTCGATCCAGATTGGTTGGTGGTGGATCATTACTGTCTTGGCGTCGAGTGGGAACGAAGCCTGCGGCCGTCGGTGGGTAAAATTCTTGCGATAGACGACATCGGGCGATCGCATTGCTGTGATATGATCCTCGATCAAAATCTGGATAGTTCACTGCACGATCACTACAGAAAGCCTGGGGACGGCGATCGTGTACTGATGCTCGGCCCGACTTTCGCGCTTTTACGACCGGAATTTGCGGCACTCCGACCGCGCGCGCTTGCGCGCCGTTCAGGAACTTTGGGGCGAATTCTCGTTTCCATGGGAGGAAGCGATCCTCAAAACGAAACGAGCAAGGCACTTGCGGGGCTTGCAATCGCGGATTGTTCGGATTGGATCGTGGACGTCGTGATCGGCGGTAAGAATCCGAACGCGGTGGCCGTCACAAACGCGTGCAAGCAACTGCCACGCGCACACATTCACTTGCAAACATCGAAGATGGCGGAATTGATGCTTTCAGCCGACTGCGCGATCGGCGCTGGAGGCTCTACCACCTGGGAACGATGCTGCCTTGGGTTGCCGGCCATCGCGACGATCGTGTCGGATGATCAGGTCGCCATCGTCGAGGCGGGCGCGAAAGCCGGTGCACATATTCCGCTGGGCCGCAGTTCGAGTATTAAGCCGTCGGATTACGCCAATGCGATCGCAGCGTTGACGCCTGATCGATTGCGTGCAATGTCTCATGCGGCCGCTCGCGTTTGTGACGGATTGGGCGCCGATCGAGTCGCGGAAAGTATGCATTGATCGGAGGTAATGGAAAATGATGGAGCTTTCGATTGGCGGCCGGGCAATCGGACTGGGGCACGGGCCATTTGTTATCGCCGAGGTGGGCATCAACCATAACGGCGAATTGGCGAAGGCACTGGAGATGATTCAGGTCGCCAAACGCGCGGGAGCGGATGCGGTCAAATTTCAGACCTTCAAG
>Ga0307373_10014137_pt1 | contig 11052 bp, 10 predicted proteins | sample OX2MG_FD_202534 | JGI IMG/M metagenome (GOLD analysis project Ga0307373, IMG submission 202534) | Soil microbial communities from Risofladan, Vaasa, Finland - OX-2 | ecosystem: Environmental > Terrestrial > Soil > Coastal area > Acid sulfate soil | place: Finland: Risofladan, Vaasa | collected... | reverse complement strand
CTCGAAGGTAAGACCATCAACCGGAAAGCCGGATGCGGGAAAACTGCACGTCCGGTTTGGAGGGAGGGGGGGCCGAACCCAATCGGCCCTCCCTACCCCTATCAAAGACGCGCCGCCTGAAGCCGAAACGGCGAGTATTTACATGACCTTCGTGGTCTTTCCGGCTGGCGAGCACCTGATCGGCTCGCCAGCCGACGAGACTGATCGCCAGGGCGACGAACGGCTTCATCGGGTGCGGCTGACCCGGCCCATTGCCGTCGCCGACCGCGAGATCACCTGGGAACAGATTCGTCCCTTTGATCTTGCGATCAATTTCGATCGTCACGGCGCGTGGGAAAAGCAGTTTGGAAAAAAGCTCACGCCCGAAGAGCCGGCGTTCGGCGTCAACTGGTTCGAAGCGGTATGATATTGCCGCTGGCTGACCGCCGCCGCCCAACTGGGCGAATCGGACCAGTGCTATGGCGATCCAGAGCAACTGGCGAAAGACGCCGAGGGCAACCCGAAAGATTGGCCCCTGACGCTCGATCGGCTTGGTTTCCGATTGCCCACGGAGGCCGAATGGGAGATCGTCTGCCGCGGCGGGACGACTACGGCATACTCGTTCGGCGGCGACGCGCAGTTGCTCCCGCAGTACGGCTGGTTTTCGGAAAACTCGCGGAAGTGGTCGCACGCGGTTGGCCTGCTGCGGCCTAGCCCGCGCGGCTTGTTTGATATCCACGGCAATTTGTACGAATGGTGCCACGACTGGTCCGGGCAAGATGCGGTTGACGCGACCGAAGATCCGCTCGGGGCGATCCAGGGCTCGGCCCGGGTGCTCCGGGGTGGCGGCTGGGGCGACGACGCTGCGCTCTGCCGGACGGCGAGCCGCCACACGAACCGGCCCACGGCCCGGCCGGGCATCCTTGGCTTTCGCGTTGCCCTAGTTCCGTTCAGTGAAGCAAGTGGGGCCGCGAGCGAAGCCGGAGGCGAAGGCCGCGAAGGGCCGTAGCGCAGCCGGCCCGTAGCGAGCCGAAGCCAACGGCGAAGCGAGCAAGTAGTGTACAGGCGCGTCGAGATAGTGTACAAATGATTAGAACAGCGTCGCTCGGTAGCTGAATTCGCAAGAATTCAGGTCGGCCCCGCCCCAATGCGCGAATTCTTGCGAATCCGCCTACGGCTTCCCGATCATGGCACTCAAATTCTTCCAGGTTCCGATCAGGGAATTCCAGGCGGTCGAAGCGGAGCTGAACGCGTTTCTACGCGCGCACCGCGTCTTGTCGGTCGATCGGCGCTGGGTAGACCTTGGGCAGGATTCGTTCTGGGCGATTTGCATCGACTACCTCGACGGCGAGATCAGCGCGCGGCTCGACACGCGCAACAAGGGACGCGCCAAGGATTACAAGGAACTGCTGAGCCCGGAGGATTTTGTGGCCTTCGTCAAGCTGCGCGACCTGCGGAAGGAAGTTGCCCAAGCGGAGGCCGTGCCCGTCTACACGATCTTCACGAACGAGCAGTTGGCGGGGATGGTGCAAGGGCGGGTCCAGAGCAAGAGCGACATGGAATCCATCGCCGGCGTCGGCGACGCGCGGATCGAAAAATACGGAACCAGGTTTCTGGCCTGCCTTCAGGAAATCTGGGCGAAGGCGAATGAAACGAGCGGGCCATCTGCTTGACCATGTGCTGGCGTGGGACAACCTCCGCGAGGGCGCCGCGCGTGCGTTGCGTGGCAAACGCGACCGCGCCGAGGCGCGGCGTTTCGCTGGCGATCTTGACGCTCGGCTCGCCTCGATTCGTGATGAATTAGCGGCGGGCACGTACGTATTCGGTTGCTGCCGTCAGTTTGTCGTCCACGACCCGAAGCGGCGGACGATCACGGCGCCCGATTTCCCGGAGCGCGTGATTCATCATGCCCTGATGAACGTCTGCGAGCCGCTGTTCGACCGTTGGCTGATCGACGACACCTACGCTTGTCGCGTGGGTCGCGGCCGGATCGCGGCTCTGCTCCGCGCGCGGCATTTCGCCGTCCACTTTGGGTACTACCTGAAGCTCGACATTCGCAAGTATTTCGAGAGCATCCCTCATCAAGAGCTCTTGGGTCGCCTGGAACGGCTCTTCAAAGATCCCCGTTTGCTTCGCTTATTCGAACAAGTCGTTACGTCGTTCCGCGGGGCTCTCGGCCGCGGCCTGCCGATCGGCAGCCTGACTTCCCAACAGTTCGCGAACTTCTATCTGGGTTGGTTCGATCGCGAAGTCAAGGAGCACTGGCGCGTGAAGGGTTACGTCCGCTACATGGACGACATGGTGCTCTGGGCCGATTCAGCGGGGCGCCTTCGCGACCTGCGGGGCCGAGCGACGGCGTACCTCCGCGACGAACTTCAATTGACCGTCAAACCGCAACCGTACCTCAATCGCAGCCGCCACGGGCTGGACTTTCTGGGTTGCCGCGTCTATGCCGATCGTCTCACGCTCAATCGCCGCAGCCGGTTTCGTTTTCGGCGGAAACTTGCCGCGCTGGAGGCCATGGGGCGGCGCGGCCGCATCACGGAGGAGGATCTGCAACAGCGAGGCACGGCGCTCGTGGCCTTCGCGCGTGCGGCTGACGTCAACAGTTTTCAATTCCGACAGGGTGTGTTACAACAAATTGCGGTGAGCGGTCACAAGGCTCGAACCGGGTGAACCGGGGTGGCGGCTGGAACAACGACGCTGCGAACTGCCGGACGGCGAACCGCAACACGAACCAGCCCACGAACCGGACGAACAACCTTGGCTTTCGCGTTGCCCTAGCTCCGCTTGGATAAGTGGATTCTTGACTGAACGGAACCGACCGCTTGCCCGTTCCGCGTGCCTTTGGGGGCCGCGGACAAACCGAGAAGGCCGTCCGGTGCTGGTAGCCAAAGAGCGAACGCTCCGGACGGTCGTTTTTCCTTGGGGTCCGGGCACCGAGAAAAGCGACGACGTTGGAGGGGGCCACCGCGTATCTGTAGGGAACGCCCTCCGCGGCGCTGGCGTGAACGGCCGGAGAGCGTTTTCGCAACTGCAACGCTACGCGGGGCGTTTCCTTCAGAATTCCGAACGCTGGCGATTCACGATGTTCAGAACTCCTGATCCGGCGGAAAATAACATGAGCCCTCTGCTAGCACTGCAGCTACGGCATCTTGTGCTGCAAGCATTCTGCCAACCCAACCGATTGAAGCTAGCAAGGCATTATTGGGGCCATGTTATTTTCCGTCCCATTAGGCTCAATGCCCCAAAAGCCCGCGTTTTCGTGGGGGTGGATCAGGAGGTCTGATGTTGTGGTGGGCAGTGCCCACCCTACGATCTCGCGTCGAGCCGCTTTCGCCGCAGCCAGAGGCTGTTGGCGACGACCGAAACGCTGCTGGCGGCCATGGCGGCGGCCGCGGCCAAAGGCGGGAGCCGCCAGCCGATGAGCGGCTCCAATAGCCCAGCGGCGGATGGCAAGAGCAACACGTTATAAGCAAAAGCCCAAGCCAGGTTTTGTCGAATCGTGCGCAACGTCGCCCGCGCAAGCACGACCACCCGTGCCACGTCGCGCAAGTCGCGGCCGACGAGCACAATGTCGGCGGCCTCGATCGCGACGTCCGATCCTGAGCCGATGGCGACGCCCAAATCGGCCGCCGACAATGCCGCGGCGTCGTTGATGCCATCGCCGACCATCGCCACCACCCGACCCGCGGCCCGTAGACGGCGGACCTCGGCCTCTTTGTCGGCCGGCCGCACCTCGGAGGCGACCGAGGTGATGCCCAGTTGGGCCGCCACCGTTTCGGCGGTCGTCCGGTGGTCTCCCGACACCAGTCGCACTTCCAGTCCCAACGCCTGCAACCGCTCGACCGCTTCGCGGCTGAACGGCGCGATCGGGTCGGCCACGCCGATCACGCCCAGGCAATGCCCGGCATCGGCCACCAAGAGCGCGATCGCGCCCGCCGCGCGTAGCCGATCGAGTGCCGCTTGCTGTGTGCTGTAATCGACGTCGGCGCCGTCCAGCAGACGCTCGTTTCCGACCAGGATCGTTCGGCCGTCGAGCTGCGCACGAATCCCTTCGCCGGCCACGACCTGCAATCCCTCGACCTTGGAAAGCGCCAGCTCGCGGCCGCGAGCGGCGGCCACGATGCACTCGGCCAAGGGATGCTGGCTCTGGCGTTCGGCCGCCGCCGCCGAGGCAAGAAGCTCGTCGGACGAGACGCCCGCGGCGGGCAAAAGCTCCGTCACGCGGGGCGCGCCGAGCGTGACGGTGCCGGTCTTGTCGAGCACGATGGTGGTCAGGCGACCGGCGGTCTCCAGCGCTTGGGCCTCCTTGATCAGGATACCGTGCTCGGCGCCGCGACCACTGGCGACCAGCACGGCGGTGGGGGTCGCCAGGCCCAGCGCGCACGGACACGCGACGACCAGCACGGCGACGGCCGCCGAGAGCCCGTCGGACCATAAGCCCGCCAAACCCCAGGCGGTAAGCGTGGCGGCGGCCAGCAACAGAACGCCGGGCACGAACCAGGCCACGACACGATCGGCGAGCCGCTCGACTTGGGCCTTCGATTCTTGAGCTCGCCGCACGAGCTCGACCATCCGGTCGAGCGTCGTCTTTCCGGCGGGCCGCACGACCCGGGCGGTGAGTGCTCCGTGCCCGTTGAGCGTGCCGGCCAACAATTCATCGCCGGGCTCCTTTTCGACGGGGAGCGATTCTCCGGTCAACCACGATTCATCGACACCGCTGGTGCCTGAAACGACCTCGGCATCGAGCGGCACGCGTTCGCCGGGCCGCACCAGAATCAGCTCGCCCACTCCAACGGCGCCCAGCGGCACGCGGCGCGTCATGTCGCCATCGGAAATCGTCGCCTCCGGCGGGGTAAGGTCCAGCAGTTTGAGAATGGCCGCCGAAGCGCGCCCCTTGGCCAGCGACTCGAGCCATTTGCCGAGCGTAATGAAGCAGAGAATCATGCCGGCATCGAGGAAGTACATTCCGTGCCCGTGCGCCGCGCCCGCCAGCGCCTGTTCAGCGCCTGCCCCATAGGCCGCGCCGGTGCCCAGCGCCACGAGGGTGTCCATGCTGGTCGAGCCGTGCCGCAGCCGTCGCCACGCACCGACGAAATAGGGCCAACCGAGGTAGACTTGAAGGACAGTGGCCAAGGCGAATTGCAACCAGCCGCGGGCCACCGCCGGTCCGATCTGAATGTATGTCGTGATGGCCAAGGGGACGGCCAGTGCCACGCCGGCCAGCGTTCGACGTCGCCATACCGCGTGAGCGGGCGGCCTGGCCGTCGCCCTACCGGTCTGCGCGATGCGCGCGTCATAACCGCCGGCATGCAGTGCGGCCACGAGTTGGTCAATCGTCACGCGACTCGCGTCATACTCGACCGACGCCTGGTTCGTCGCCAGGTTGGCCCGGGCCACGGTCACGCCCGGCAGGTTCCCCAGGGCGCCCTCGACGCGGGCGGTGCAACTGGCGCAGTGCATCCCCTCGACGTCGAGCAAGAGGTGTTCGGGGGCCATGCGGCCGGCCGACGTTGCAGCCGTGCGCCCCGCTTCGTCCGGAAGAAGTTTTGCGAATTCGTTCCCACGCTCCGCCGACCCGCTGCCGACCCACTTCGCGGGTGCCCCGTGCCCCGAAAGTACCTTCGGCCGCTCAGCGGTCCCGCGCGAGGTGTCCGAACGTGGAACCATTTGGGCTGTGGTCGGCACCGGCGGGCTGAGGCTTGGTTGGAGCGAGCGAAGCCGCGGCACACGGTAGCCCGCATCGACGACCGCCCGCGTGAGCGCGTCCGGGTCGACGAGTGTGCCATTTCCATTCACCACGGCGTTTCGCCGATCGAGGCTGACCTCGACCGCATCGACGCCGGGGACCGCGCGTAATGCCGCCTTCACCGTGTCGGAACAGTGTTGGCAGGTCATGCCTTCGATCGGTATTTCGATGCGTTGCATTGTCCGGCTCTGTTATTTCTCAACGGCGTTTGACGGCCAGGTTGCGAAGATCCTCTGCTCTCGCGGGTCGTTGCTCATTATACAACGGCCCGCTTAAAGGCTAGGATCGTCGTATCGGGTTCTGTAGGGAACGCCCTCCGTGGCGTTCCGAAGAGTTGGTGCGACGCCATCTGGCAGGACACGCCAGCGCCACGGAGGGCGTTCCCTACAGAGATCGTCCCATCTTCGCACCCTAGCCTTGAGTGGGTCGTTGTTATTATACGCGGCTTGTCCAAAGTCGTCTCAGGAGGGATAATCAAAGCGATCGGGGCGATTCAGTGAAAGCGAATGGTTTGCCACCATGGATATTACGATCATCGACCGCGGACGCGGACCGGAAATCGCGGGCACCCGGATTACGGTCTACGACATCATTCAATACGTGCGCGCCGGCTGGCACCACTCGGCCATTGCCGCCACATTGCGGCTCTCATCCGCGGAAGTGCTGGAGGCGATACGCTACATCGACGAGCACAAGGAAGACGTGAACGCCAGGTACGAAAAGAACCTCGCGCGGATCGCTTTGGGGAATCCCCCCGAGATCCAAGCGAAACTCGACGCGTCCCGCGCCAAGGTTGAGGCCTGGTTCGCCGAGCGCGGTCGCGAATATCCAGGTCGCGAAGATCCACGTCCGGAGGAATCAACGAATGGTCGGGATTCTGGCGGACGTTGACATCGAGGGGCACGTCGCGGTTCTCTTCCGATTGTTACACCAAGAGCCTTGGCGCGAGTTGTGGCTCGCGCTTGACGTTGCCTCGTATGACTTCCAAAGATTGGGATTGCCACGTGAAGCTCCGGATGCCGTGGTTTGGCGCCTCTGCCAAGAACGGGAGATCGTGCTTATCACCGGCAATCGGAATGCCGACGACCCCGATTCCTTGGAGGCAACAATCCGTGCCGAGAACCATGCGAGGTGCTTGCCCGTGTTGACGCTCGCCGATCCGAAAGCGGTGCTTGCCGATCACGGGTACGCGCAGCACGTGGCGTCGAGGCTTTTGGACGTGTTTTTTGACGTCGAAAACCTCCGCGGCACGGGGCGATTGTTCCTGCCCTAGAGCTCAAGAGCGGCAATTGCCTGATCTCGGCTTACGCTTGGGAAATGATCCAGGAACTCGTCGAGCCGATCACCCGCTTCGAGATAGTCCAACAGCGTTTTCACCGGAACTCGACTGCCAACGAAGACAGGCGTTCCGCCCAGAATGTCAGGATCGCTGTGAACGACACGCTGTTTCTCAAGCATGAGCACTACCTCCCGTCAGGCCGACAATATTGATGGGACATCGATCGTTTCCTTCCTCGCCGCTTGTCCCTTGTGTCCGCACGTTTATACTACCATCGGCAACCGCCGACATAAACCCTGTCGTGTCATCCAGCCGGCCCCCGTATGATCGCCGAAATCATCTCGATCGGAGACGAACTGACCAGCGGCCAACGGCTCGATACCAATAGCCAGTGGCTCAGCCAGCGGTTGGGCGAGATCGGCATCCCGGTCGTCTACCACACGACCGTGGCCGACGATCTGGAGGCCAATATCCGGGTGTTTCGACAAGCGGTCGAGCGGGCCGACGTGGTTGTGGCCACGGGCGGGCTGGGCCCCACGGCCGATGACCTGACGCGCGAGGCGCTGGCCAAGATGGCCGGGGTCGAACTGGTATTCGAACCCTCGGCGATGGAACATATCCGCGGACTCTTTGCCCGACGCAAACGCGAAATGCCCGAGCGAAATATGGTGCAAGCCACGTTTCCAGCCGGCAGCCGCGTGATTCATAATCCGCACGGTACGGCGCCCGGCATCGACCTCGTCGTTCCGCCGCCTTTGGGCAGGCCGTCCCGCGTGCTGGCGCTGCCCGGCGTGCCCGCCGAGATGTTCGAGATGTGGGAAGGAACGCTGGCCGGGCTATTGAGCGGCCTCGCCGGCGCTGCGCGCGTGATCCGCCATCGTCGGATCAAGTGCTTTGGCGTCGGCGAAAGCGACCTCGAGCAGATGTTGCCCGACCTGATCCGCCGTGGACGCACCCCGTCGGTCGGGATTACCGTCAGCGAAGCGACGATTACGTTGCGGATTACGGCGGCCGGCGCCACGGCCGCGGAGTGCCAGGCCGCGATGGAACCGACCGTCGCCACCATCCGCCAATGTCTCGGCTCGCTTGTCTATGGCGAGGAAGACGACGAGTTGGAGCACTCCGTGCTGCGGCTACTGGCGGCACAGGGCAAAACGCTGGCCACGGCCGAATGCGGCACGGGAGGACTGATTGCCCAATGGCTGGCTTCCGTCGCCGAGCCAGCCGGCGGCTACCTGGCCGGGCTGACGTTGCCCTCGCCCGACACGCTGGTCAAGCTTCTGGGGGTGCGGGCCGAGTTGTTGACGCACCTTTCGCCGGCCAGCAGTGAAGCGGCCGCGCTACTGGCCTCTTCGTGCCGTGAACAGGTCGACGCCGATTATGGGTTGGCGGTAAGTGCCTTTCCCACGTTCGATTCGCGCGCCGCCGAACCGGAGCGGGTGTTTTTCGCCGTCGCCACGCGCCAAGGCGTCGTGATCCGATCGTCCCCTTTCGCCGGCCACCCGGCCATCCTCGCGCCGCGGGCCGCCAAGCAGGCGCTGAACTTGTTGCGATTGGAATTGCTAGGTGAAGTGGATCGGGGATGAAACCGCGGTGGCGGGACTGATCTGGGCGTAACCTTGGCAGTTGTCGCACCGACTTGCTCGTCGATATCCAAGCAGGTATCGTCATGGGTGATGTCCGATGTCACACGCATCCTCGACGCAATCAACGCCGGTGAACCTCAGGCGGCCGGCGAGTTGCTGCCTTTGGTCTACAAAGAGCTGCGGCGGTTGGCGGCTCAGAAGCTCGCTCATGAATTGCCCGGCCAAACGCTGACGGCCACGTCCTTGGTGCATGAGGCCTACTTGCGGTTGGTGGGCAAGGACGACAAGCCCCAATGGGACGGACGCGGCCACTTCTTCGTGGCGGCCGCCGAGGCCATGCGGCGAATCATGATCGACCAGGCGCGGCGGAAGCAAAGCCAGCGGCGCGGTGGCGGAATCAAACGCGAAGAACTGGAATACGCTCAGATCGCCGCGCCAGAGCCATCTCTGGACGTGCTGGCGCTCCACGAGGCCCTCGAACGCTTCGAAAAAATCGACCCTCTCAAGGCAGGACTGGTCAAGCTGCGTTTCTTTGCCGGGTTGACGGTGCCACAAGCCGCTGAGGCGCTCGGTGTCTCTGCCACAACAGCCGATCGTTACTGGTCTTATGCGCGGGCTTGGCTCCATGCCGAGCTGAAAAAGGGCGAGCTGAAAAACGTCGCCCCGGACGGCGCAGGCTGAAGCGATTCCAATGATTCCGTCCGGCACATGGGGTGAATTGCCTCGCGATTACGCATTATTATCAGCTAGGGGCCGGAAGGACTTCAAAGTATGACCGAGCACTCCAACGACCCCGAAGCCATCTTCCTCGCCGCTCTCGACAAGGCGACGCCTCAAGAGCGGGCTGCGTATGTCGCAGGTGCCTGTGCGGGCGATCCCGAGCTCCTGCGGCGGGTAGGTGAGTTGTTGGCCTGCCACGACGCCTCGCACGGCCCGCTCGACGCGCCCCCTGTCGGCTTCGCCGCCACGGCTGACGAGCCTGGCCGCGAAGCTCCCGGCACCGTGATTGGCCCCTACAAGCTCTTGCAGCAGATCGGCGAAGGGGGCATGGGCACGGTGTTCATGGCCGAGCAGGGCCATCCCGTCCGGCGCAAGGTCGCCCTCAAAGTGATCAAGGCGGGCATGGACAGCCGCCAGGTCATCGCCCGCTTCGAGGCCGAGCGGCAAGCCCTGGCCCTGATGGACCATGTGAACATCGCCCGCGTCCTTGACGCAGGGACCACCCAGGCTGGCCGGCCGTACTTCGTCATGGAGCTGGTCCACGGCGTGCCGATTACCAAGTTCTGCGACGACAACCACCTCACGCCGCGCGAGCGCCTGGAGCTGTTCGTGCCCGTCTGCCAGGCGATCCAGCACGCCCACACCAAGGGCATCATCCACCGCGACGTCAAGCCGTCGAACGTGATGATCACGCTCTACGACGGCAAGCCGGTGCCCAAGGTCATCGACTTCGGCGTGGCCAAGGCGACCGAGCAAAAGCTGACCGAGCGCACTCTGTTCACGCAATTCGGCACCATGGTCGGCACGCTGGAATACATGAGCCCGGAGCAGGCGGAGATGAGCGCCCTGGGCGTCGATACCCGCGGCGACATCTACTCGCTGGGCGTGCTCTTGTACGAACTGTTGACGGGCGGCACGCCGCTGTCCCCCAAGCGGCTCAAGGAGGCGGCGTATGACGAGATTCTCCGCATGATCAGGGAGGAGGAGCCGCCCACGCCGAGCACCCGGCTGAGCGAATCGGGAGAAGCGCTGGCGTCGATCTCGGCCCAGCGCAAGACGGAGCCGGCGAAGCTCTCGAAGCTGATACGAGGTGAGCTCGACTGGATCGTGATGAAGACGCTGGAGAAGGACCGCAACCGGCGCTACGAGACGGTGAACGGGCTGGCCGCCGACGTGCGGCGCTACTTGAACGACGAGCCGGTGCAGGCCGGCGCGCCGTCGGCGGCGTACCGCTTCCGCAAGTACGCCCGGCGGAACCGCCTCGCGCTCTCGACCGCGGCGATGGTGCTGGCGGCGATGGTCGTGGGTACCTGCGTGAGCACCTGGCAGGCGGTCCGCGCCACACACGCGGAAGGTTTGGCCGAGACCCGGCTAACGGCGGAAGCCGAGCAGCGGCGGCGGGCCGACGATGCGCGCGCACAGGCCGTGGCGGCAGGCAAGCTGGCCGAAGAGCGCTTCCAGCTCGCCAAGGACGCCGTGGCAAAGTACCTGCAAGACGTGACCGAGGACGATGACTTGAAACGCGCCGACTTCAACAAGTTGCGGAAGCGACTGTTGCAAAGCGCCGTGCCGTTCTATCAGAAGCTCGTGGAGCAGAAGAGCGGTGAAGCGAAGTTGGAGGCGGCCCGGGGAAATGCCTATCATCGCTTGGCATTGCTGCGCGCGGAAATGGGCGAATCGGAAGCCGCCGTCGCCGATTATGAGCGGACGCGAGCGATTTACACCAGGCTCGCGGC
>Ga0307373_10014135_pt1 | contig 11053 bp, 8 predicted proteins | sample OX2MG_FD_202534 | JGI IMG/M metagenome (GOLD analysis project Ga0307373, IMG submission 202534) | Soil microbial communities from Risofladan, Vaasa, Finland - OX-2 | ecosystem: Environmental > Terrestrial > Soil > Coastal area > Acid sulfate soil | place: Finland: Risofladan, Vaasa | collected... | reverse complement strand
CAGGGTGCTGCCGAACGTCGTCGATCTGCCGCCCGATCCGGGACCGGCGAGGCGCGGTAGCCCGCTCGAGATCCTGTTCGTCGGCAGTTTCGGCCATTTCCCAAATGTCGACGCCGCGGGCTGGTTCTGCCGCGAGATCCTGCCGGTGCTGCGCGAGCAGACGTCCGCTCCGCTTCGGCTGCTGCTCGCCGGCAGCGGCGCGCCCCCGGAGGTCCGGGAGCTCGGCCACATTCCCGAGGTGGAGTGCGTCGGCGCGGTGCCCGAGATCGCGGAGTGGTACCGTCGGGCAGACCTCGTGGTCGTCCCGCTGCGCGCCGGCGGTGGCACGCGGATCAAGGTGCTGGAGGCCCTGGCGCACCGGCGGCCGGTCGTGAGCACGACTGTCGGTGCCGAGGGGCTGCGCCTGGCCGACGGCGAGCACCTGGTGCTGGCCGACCGCGCCCACCACTTCGCGGAGCAATGCCTAAGCCTGCTCGGCGACGCCGAGCTGGCGGGGCGGCTGGCCGATCGTGGCCGGGCGTACGTGGCGCGACACTACCACCCCAACGCGCTGGCGGAGCCCCTCAGCCGGTCGCGCTGACTTCCACCCCTTCCAGGATCTCCAGCAGCGCGCGCGTCGACTGCTCCCAGGTAAACCGGCTCTGGATATGCTCCCGCGCGCCGCACCGCTCCCCGTCGCGGTCGTCGATGGCGTCGCGGATCGCGGCGGCCGCGGCCGCGGCGTCGGGTTCCCACCAGTTGGCGCCGGCGAAGAGGACCTGCAGCGCGGGGTCGCCGTCGAAGCGGGCGGGGACCTCGCGGCTGGGGATCAGGGTCGCGGTCTTCGCCGTCAGGTAGGCACGGTAGGCGGAGTGGTCCGGCGCGATCAGGCGCAGCCCGGAGACGGCAGCCTCGACCATCGCCTGGTCCCAGCCCTCGCCGTGCGACAGGCTGACGTAGTGGGTGGCCGCCGCGTACAGCCGTGGCATCTCGGCGTCGGCCAGCAGGTCGAGGAGGAACTCCACCGGCGCCGCCTCCTGGAAGCGCCGCCCCTCATGCTCCTCGAGCTCGCCCAGCTGCCGGCGAAGGAGGTCGCCCCACCCGGGCGCGTACTGCCCCAGCTTAACGAGCAGGATCGCGTCGTCGTTCGCGCGCGTCGCCATGAGCCAGGCACGCAGCAGGCCGACGACGTTCTTGCGCGGCCCCAGCTCGGAGACGTTCAGGAAGCGGTGCCGAAAGCGGTCGATCGGAACGCCCGCCTCGCCGTGCAGGACCAGCGGCTCGTTTGGCCCGGCGAAGAGCCCCACGTTGACTCCGAGCGGGCAGACGCGCAAGCGCTCCTCCGGGAATCCGGCGGCCAGCCAGGCGTCGCGCGACGACGCGGTCGGCACGATCACCAGGGCGTGCCGCCGGTTGTGGGCGACCCACAGGTCGGGGACGCGTGTCGCCTCGAACATGGAGTAGTCGACGTCCAGCGCTCGGCCGTCCGGGGCGACCTGGTGCGGCATGGCGAAGTGCAGCGTGATCCGCGCGTCGACCTGCCGGCTCAGCCCCTCGAACCACGGATCCCGCAGCCCGGCCGGCAGCCGCACCGGCCCCCACTCCGGCAGGTCCAGGAGCTGCACGGCGACGCCCTGCCGGACCATCTCCCGCACGAACTCGCGCACGTGGTGGTCGTAGCCGCTGGGCCCGCGAAAGGGCCCCCGGACCCTGAGCGATGCGATCACGGACAACTCCTCGGGGCGGCGCGCGGTCGACCTGCTGCCGGCGCGCCGTGAGGGTATCAGAGCGCCGGCACCGGCGCTGGAAACACCGAAGCCGCACCGCGCCGGGGCACGAGCCGCTATAGTGGCGTGCTGTGTGGAGTCGTGTGCAACGGCAGAGAGGAGACCGCGATGGCGGAGCGGAGCCTCAAAGGCAAGGTCGCGCTGATCACCGGCGCCGGGCGCGGCTTCGGCCTGGCGATCGCCGAGCGATTCGCCGACGAGGGCGCGGACCTGGTCCTGAACTACCGCGCGAGCCGCGCCGGCTGCGAGCAGGCGGCCGACCGGGCCCGCGCCGCCGGCCATCGGGCTATCGTCGTCCCGGGCGACGTCGCCGAGGAGGAGACCAACGCGCGGCTGATCGACCAGGCGATCAAGGAGTTCGGCCGCATCGACGTGCTCGTCACCAATGCCGGCGTGATGGAGGTCGCGGACTTCGCCGCCTCCACGCGCGAGTCCTGGCAGTACCAGATCGACGTCAACATCTACGGCCCGCTGACGCTGGTCCGGCTCGCGCTGCCGCACATGATCGAGCGCCGCTCGGGCCGCATTATCAACCTCTCGTCGCAGCTGGCGATCAACGGCGCCGCTGAGATCGCGGTCTACTCCGGCACCAAGGGCTTCATCCGCATCTGGACCCAGGCGCTGGCCAAGGAGGTCGGGCAATTCGGTATCAACGTCAACGCCATCGGCCCGGGCGGCATCCCCACCGACATGAGCGTCCACTTCACCGGCACCGAGGAGCAACGACAGCGGAGCGAGGCCCGTCTGCCGCTGCGGCGGCTCGGCTTCCCCAGCGACGTCGCCTCGTGCGCGCTCTTCCTGGCGACCGACGAGTCCAACTTCATCACCGGCCAGACGATCATCGTCAACGGCGGCAGCATCATGTAGCCGGACCGCGGCGGGTCGGTGTGACGGAGGGAGACGACGTGGACGGCAACGCGCCGGGGCCACTGGCGGGCATCCGGGTCCTGGACATCGCGACGCTCTTCGCCGGCCCGATGATCGCCTCCTTCCTGGGCGACTTCGGCGCCGACGTGATCAAGGTCGAGCACCCGAGCGGCGACTCGGTGCGCCGCCATGGCTACGTCAAGGACGGCGTGCCGCTCTGGTGGAAGGTGATCGGCCGCAACAAGCGCGCGATCACGCTCAACCTCTCCCGACCCGAGGGCCAGGAACTGCTCCTGAAGCTGGTCGAGACCGCCGACGTGCTGATCGAGAACTTCCGGCCGGGCACGCTCGAGCGCTGGCACTTGGGCCCCGACCGCCTGCTCGCGCTCAACCCACGGTTGATCGTCGCCCGGGTGACCGGCTTCGGCCAGTTCGGCCCCTACGCGAGCCGGCCCGGCTTCGGCACGCTGGCCGAGAGCATGAGCGGCTTCGCCCACATCACCGGCGAGCCCGACGGCCCGCCGACCCTGCCGCCCTTCGCGTTGGCCGACGGCATCGCGGCCCTGGCCGGCACCAGCGCGGTCGCGTTCGCCCTCTTCCACCGCGACGCGCGCGGCGGGAAGGGGCAGGTGATCGACCTGGCCATCATCGAGCCGATCCTGGCCCTGCTCGGCCCGCAGCCGACGGTCTACGACCAGCTCGGTATCGTGCAGAGCCGGACCGGCAACCGTTCCACCAGCAACGCGCCGCGCAATACCTACCGTACCCGCGACGGCCACTGGGTCGCCATCTCGACCAGTGCCCAGTCGATCGCCGAGCGGGTGATGCGCCTGGTCGGGCGGCCCGACCTCATCGACCAGCCCTGGTTCCGGACCGGCGGCGAGCGTGCTGAGCACGCCGACGAGCTGGACGAGGTGGTCGGCGGCTGGATCGCACGACACGACCTGGACGAGGTCATGCGCGCCTTCGAGGAGGCCGAGGCGGCGATCGCGCCGATCTACGACGTCGCCGACGTCATGCGCGACCCGCAGTACGCGGCGCTCGACAGCATCGTCGGTCTGCCCGACGAGGACCTGGGCCAGATCAGAATGCAGAACGTGCTCTTCCGCATGCTCGGCACGCCGGGCAGGGTCCGCTGGGCCGGACGGCGGCTGGGCCAGGACAACGACGCGGTCTATGGCGAGCTCGGGCTGTCGGCGGAGCAGGTCGCCGAGCTGCGGACGAAAGGGGTGATCTGATGGGCGACACGCTCGCGTTCGACTCGGCCTGGGGCACCCCGGAGGAAGGACGGCCGCGTCCAGCCGACGCCCGACGCGCCGAGCTGGCGACGCTGGTGCGCCGCTCGGCCCTGTTCGTCCCAGCCAACGTGCCGAAGTTCGTCGAGAAGGCCCACACGCGCGGCGCCGACGCCATCATCCTGGACCTCGAGGACAGCGTGCCGCCGGCCGCCAAGCCGGCCGCCCGGACCGGGCTGCGCGAGGCGATGGCGCACTGCGCCAGGGGTGGCGCCGACCTCCTGGTCCGCATCAACCACCCGTCGACCATGGCGGCGCAGGACCTGGAGAGCTGCGTCTGGCCCGGCCTCGACACCGTCATGTTCCCCAAGGCCGAGTCGCCCCGGGAGATCGAGGCGCTGGACCGGCTGATCGGCGACCTGGAGGCCGCGCGGGGCATGCCGGTCGGGCGCGTGCGGCTGCACCTGCTCATCGAGACCGCGCTGGGGTTGCACAACGCCGTGCCGATCGCGCTGGCCAGTCCGCGGCTGGTGTCCGTCGGGCTGGGCGCCGAGGACTTCACGCTCGACATCGGTGTCGAGCCCAGCCGTGACGGCCGCGAGCTCTTCTTCGGCAAGGCCCAGATGATCGTCGTCGCCCGGCTGGCCGGCGCGCAGCCCTTCGGTACCGTGGCCAGCATGGCCGACTACCGGGACCTCGACGGCATGGTGGCGGCCATCCGCGGCGCCCGACAGCTGGGCTTCATGGGTGCCAGCTGCATCCACCCCGCCCAGGTCGGGCCGCTGAACACGTATTTCTCGCCCACGCCGGACGAGGTCGAGCACGCCCGCCGGGTCATCGCCGCGCTGGAGGAGGCGGAGGCCGAGGGGCGCGCCTCGATCGGCGTCGACGGCAAGATGGTCGACATCCCGGTGGCGGAGCGCGCCCGCTACCTGCTCGCGCGGGCGGAGGCGATCGGGGCCTGGGAGGCGCGCAAGCGGGCCGCGCTCGAGGGAAGCGAGGCGTCCACGTGAGCGCCCAGCGCGAGCAGTTGCGCCTGACCTTCGACGACGATCCCGAGACCTATGACCGCCTCCGTCCGGTCTGCCCGCCCGCGCTCTTCGACGACCTGGCGGCGCTGGCGGGACTCCTGCCGGGCGCGCGGCTGGTGGAGGTCGGCTGCGGGACCGGCCAGGCCACACTGCCGCTGGCCGAGCGCGGCTTCGCCGTCACCGCGGTCGAGATCGGTCCGCGGCTGGCCGCGTTCACGCGGCGCAAGCTCGCCCCGTTCGCGAACGTCGAGATCGTCAACGCCGCCTTCGAGGAGTGGGATCCCGGCGCCGAGCGGTTCGACGCGGTCGTGGTCGTCAACGCCGTCCACTGGATCGACCCGGACCGCCGCTACGAACTCCTCGCCCGGGTGCTGCGCGACGGGGGTGCCCTCGCGGTCGTCAGCTCGCACTACGTGATGCCCGACGGGCAGGACTCGTTCCTGGCAGCGGTCCAGCAGGACTACGACGCGATCCGGGGCGGCCCGCCGGGCGAGCGGCCACCGCGCCCGGAGGAGGTCGCCGACCGGAGTGCCGAGATCGCCGCGAGCGCGTGGTTCGACCGCGTCGCGACCCGGCGCTACCGGTGGGAGATCCGCCGGACCGCCGACGACTACATCGCCCTGCTCGGCACCACCTCCTGGCACGTCCGGCTCCCCGACGACGAGCGCCGCGCGCTCTTCGACCGCATCCACCGGCGCGTCGCCGCCCTGCCGGACCGCATCGTGACGCTGGACCTGCTGGCCACGCTCGATGTCGCCCGCCTCCGCTGACCACGACGCTTGAAAGGGCTCCCGACTATGCGTATACCGGGGTATGGAATCGACCGTCCGCCGTCGGCGTTAGCGTCTGCAAGCGTTGGGTCGATGGTCTCACCTTCACGGAGGTAGGAAAGTGCTCTTCAATCGCAATCGAACCAAGACGGAAGCGCGGTCGGCGGCCACCACCGGACGAGACCGCTCGCCGTTCGCCATCCCGACCACGCACGCGGTCCTGGGGACGCCGATCCAGCCGCCGTTTCCGGACGGGTTGGACACGGCGGTCTTCGCCCTCGGCTGCTTCTGGGGTGCCGAGCGGCTGTTCTGGCAGACCGATGGGGTCTACACCACCGCCGCGGGCTACAGTGGCGGCACGTCGCCCTATCCAACCTATGAAGAAGTCTGCGGCGGCCGTACCGGCCACGCCGAGTCCGTGCTGGTGGTCTTCGACCCGGCGAAGGTCTCCTACGCGGAGCTGCTGCGCACCTTCTTCGAGGCGCACGACCCAACCCAGGGGATGCGGCAGGGCTACGACATCGGCACTCAGTACCGCTCCGCGATCTACTACGCCGGCGACGAGCAGCGTCGGATCGCGGAGTCGACTCGCGACGCCTACAGCGCGGAGTTGCGCCGCAATCACCGTGGGTCGATCACCACGGAGATCAAGCCGCTCGGGCCCTTCTACTATGCCGAGGAGTACCACCAGCAGTACCTGCACAAGGTGCCCGATGGCTACTGCGGGCTCGCCGGGACCGGGGTAACCTGCCCGCTGCCTGCCGCGAGCGCCGCGAGCAACGGCAGCTCCTTGAAGGTCGAGGTCAAGCTGCCGCCGGTGCCGAGTACCGACGACGAGTGGAAGAAGCGCCTGACGCCCGAGCAGTACAACGTGCTACGCCGGGCCGGAACCGAGCGCCCGTTCACCGGCAAGTACGTCGACACCGAGGCCGACGGTCAGTACCGCTGCGCGGCTTGCGGCAACCTGCTGTTCGACAGCCGCACCAAGTACCACTCCGGCTGCGGCTGGCCGAGCTTCACCGACACCGTCTCGCCCGACGCGGTCGAGCTGCGCCAGGACCGCGCGTTCGGCATGGTCCGCACGGAGGTGCGCTGCGCCCGCTGTGGCTCGCACCTGGGGCACGTCTTCGACGACGGCCCGATCGAGGCCGGCGGTCAGCGCTACTGCATGAACAGCGTCGCCCTGGACCTCGAGGACCGTCCGGAGCGGTAGCGGGCAGGCTTCAAACGTGCGCGCCGTGGTGACCCGAACGCCCAGCTGGCCGTGGGTCGGCCGCTCGTCCGCGACGCACCCGCTACGCCGTCGCGGTCAGCGCTGTCTCGACCGCCCGCCGCGCGTCGATCAGCGCGGCTCGGACGCGGTTGCGCTCCCTCCGCAGCGCCGTCAGCAGCAGATAGCGCTCCGGGCTGTCCGCCGGAAGCGCGGCCAGCCGGGCGGCCGAGCGCAGCCCCGGCACGGCCGGGAAGCCCAGCGCCGGATCCTGGCCGAACGGTCCGCTCAGGGTGTAGTTCACCGGGATGAGCAGCCGGCTGACCCCAAGCAGGCCACGGTTGATCGCCCTCGCCTGCTCGTCGGTCAGGGGCTGTCCGGCCCGCGAGTTCAGCCGCTCGACCGTCTCGCGCAGCGTGTCCGCCTCTGCCATCACCGTCGCGAGGTCGAATGCGTCACCGGCCGCGGCCGCGATCTCGGCCAGCGCACCCCGGATCTCGTCGACGGGGCCGGTCTGGTCGTAAGGCAGCACCCGGTCGGTCGCCACGCGGTAGGTCGCCGCCAGCAGGATCGCCGCGTCGCGCGCCAGGTTCGCCGGGTCGATCTTGTCCATGGTGTCGTCTGCCGTGTGCCACCACCAGCCGAAGGATCCGCTCAGGTCCGTGCGGCGCGGGTCCCAGGAGCCCTGCTGGTAGATCTTGCCGCAGACCGAGGGCACCCCGACCCCCCAGAACGACTGGTCGCCGCCCCGGCCGATGCGCTGGTAGTTCAGTTCCTCACCGGAGAGCTCGCGGAATAGCTCCCGGGCGAAGGGGTACGCCTCCGCCATCGAGCCGATCCGTGACGTGCCGCTCGCGCCGACGCCCCCGGGGGAGTCGATGTTGACGTGGGCCGCGCAGTGGTCGTGCAGGTCCTGCCAGAACTCGTCGGCGAACCAGGCCGACGTCCCGTAGCGCGCGTGCGAGTGCCCCGACCAGAACGCCAGCCGCAGCTCCCGCCCCAGCAGGTCCCGGTGCCCCGCCAGGATGCGTGCCGTCTCGAGCATCGAGGCGTTGGCGCTGCCGTTGTCCATCGCCCCGTAGTACCAGGAGTCGATGTGCCCGCTCAGCAGCACGTAGTCGTCGGCGGCCAGGGCAGTGGCGGCGGGCAGGTCGGCCACCAGCACTGGCAGCGGCCGCCAGCCGGTGTCCACTGCGGTGGTGATGCGGACCGTCAGCGGACCCTGTGCCAGGCGGTCCTTGAGCATGGCGCCGGTCGCACCGTCGACGGAGATGTGCGGGATGGTCGGGAGGCGGTCGATGTTCCCCGAGTCCGGGCTCCCCCAGACCGGCGAGACGATCATCTCGTGCACCTCGAAGGCGTTGGCGTTGATGACGCCGGCCGCGCCCGCTCGCTCGGAGGGCGGGACCTTCGCCGGACCCGCCAGGCCGTCCGTGAGCACGATCTTGCCGCGGACGTCCTGGCCGGCGTAGTCCGCCTCGCTGCCCGAGCCGAGGTAGACCACCTCGCCGGTGACGCCCTCCGGTCCGGTCGCGGTCGAGAAGGCGTGGGTGATGCAGGTGGGCTGCTCGCCCGACGCGAGCAGGGTGAGGGTGGCCGGGCCGGGCAGGCTGACCAGGCAGACCGGGTCGTGGCGGGTGGTGGTGAAGCCGAAGCCGCGCAGGGTCTGCTCGACGTAGTCGAAGGCCTGGCGCTCCTCGGGGGTGCCGGAGAGGCGCTGCCACTGGGCGATGGTCCGCGTGTACTCCATCAGCCGGTCGGCCGACACCTCGCCGAACAGCCGGTTCAACGTCGGGTCCGACGACCGCAGCCGCACGTCCGCCATAGGATCTCCTCCCTGCTGGCGCCCTGCGCCTCGCCATCTCCACTACCACGTCCAGCACGGCCATCATAACGCCGCCGGCTCGGATGTCACTGGCGGGGTCGATTATGGTCACCCTGTGACCGACGCACAGGCCGCCCCAGCGAGCCGAGCGACAACGGGAAGGCGGTCGTCGCAGCGCCCCGAGGGTGATTGACATGCCCCCGGGAGATGCCGTAGCGTGCCCACGGTTGGACCGCGTGTAGGGGCGCCAAACGTGGAAGGTATCGTCCTGACCGCAGCGCCGATGACGGCGGCAAGCCGACGAGTGGAGGAGTGTGGGGCAGATGGAGATCGATCGCGTACTCGAGGAGTTCCGCATGGCAGGGACGCGTGTCAGCCGGAGAGACCTGCTGCGCGCGGCTGGCGTCGGCGGCATGTCGGCTGGCGCCGTGGCGTTGCTGGCAGCGTGTGGCGGCACTGCGACACCATCGACGAGTGGGAACTCAAACGCCAACGCGAGCGCGCCGACGCCCATCCCGCAAACGTCCATCCTCGGCGGCTCAGCCACGCCGGAATCCAACGCGGCTGCCGCGAGCCCGACAGCATCGACCAGCGCTGGCACGCCGATCAAGGGTGGCACCTGGCGCTTTGCCATCCAATCCGACCCCGTGCCCTACCCGGTGACGCTGCCAAACGCGCTGCCCGACCTCCTCGTCTGCAAGACGATGTACGACGGGCTGGTCAAGTATCAGCTCCAGAACGGGGTCATCCAGGTCGTGCCCGACCTCGCCGATTCCTGGACGGCCAACAGCACGCTGACCGAGTACACCTTCGTCCTGAAGCAGGGTGTCACCTGGCACGATGGTCAACCCCTCACTGCCGATGACGTCAAGTTCACCTTCGATACCGAACTCGATCCCAAGACCAACACATCCAGCCGCGGCAACATTAGCTCCATCCAGAGCGTCGAGGTCGTCGATACCCACACGGTGAAATTCGTGCTCAAGAACCCCTATGCTCCCCTTCCGGTGATGCTTGGCTACAACCGCTGGATCGTGCCCAAGCACCTGCTCCAGGGTCAGGATCCGAACCAGCCGACCAGCTTCTTGAAGAACCCGGTCGGCACCGGTCCATTCAAGTTCAAGCAGGTGGCGCAGGGGAGCTACCTCGAGGTGCAGGCGAACCCGGACTACTTCGGCGGTGCTCCCTTCCTCGACGGGATTGTGTTCAAGGTCATCCCCGACGGCAACGCGCGTGTCGCGCAGATGAAGTCGGGCGACATCGACTTCACGCCGGTCGACACGAGCCAGGTCAGTGCGGTGAGCGGCTTGCCGAACGTCACGGTGCGCCAGGCGCCGCAGGTCCAGTACGAGTACATCGCGTTCAACCACAAGGATCCCCGCTTCGCCGACGTGCGCGTCCGCCAGGCCTTCGCCTACGCGCTGGACCGGGACGCCATGCTCAAGAACCTGCTCAAGGGATACGGGAGCGTGGCCAACGGGCCGATCAGCCCGTTGATGGGCGACTACTACAACCCTGATGTGCAGAAATACTCGCTCGACCTCAACAAGGCGCAGCAGTTGCTCTCCGATGCCGGATGGAAGCAAGGCTCCGACGGCATCCTGGCCAACGACAAGGGCGACAAATTGTCGCTCCGGTTCCTGGGGACCAACATCTTCCCGCTCTACCCGCTGGACATGGTGTACGCCCAGCAGCAGTTCCAGAAGCTGGGCGTCGACATCAAGCTCGACATTGAGAGTTGGACCGTCAACAACCAGAAGGAACTCGCCTTCGAGTGGGACCTGCTGCGGTCCTACTGGATCACGCCGCCGGAGCCGGACATGTACGACCACTACTACAGCAAGTCGGCGGCGAACGACTGGGCCTACAGCAACCCGCAGGTCGACGACATCCTGACCAAGGCGCGCCAGGAGCCAGACCACCAGACGCGGGTGAACCTCTACCACCAGTTCCAGCAGATCGTGGCCACGGACCTGCCACTGATCTACCTCTACTACCCACAGGAGGTGCAGGCGGTGAGTACCATCACCCACGACTTGCCCGTGATGGGGTATCGGGATGCGCTCTCCTGGATGAACAAGGTCTGGCTGTCGAAGAGTTAGGTGCCGAGCGTCGATCTAACCGCGAGCGAAAGAGGGAGTCTCGGTGGCTGCCTACGTCGTGCGTCGGCTGCTCCAGGCGGTCGTCTTGCTGTTCATCGTCAGCGTCGTGACCTTCCTGCTAATCCACGCCGCGCCTGGCGGCCCGGCGATCCTCTCCAATCCCGAGCTGAGCCGGGACGAGGTGGCGCAGATCAAGAAGAACCTCGGCCTCAGCGACCCGCTGCCGGTCCAGTACCTGCGCTGGCTG
>Ga0307373_10014134_pt1 | contig 11053 bp, 8 predicted proteins | sample OX2MG_FD_202534 | JGI IMG/M metagenome (GOLD analysis project Ga0307373, IMG submission 202534) | Soil microbial communities from Risofladan, Vaasa, Finland - OX-2 | ecosystem: Environmental > Terrestrial > Soil > Coastal area > Acid sulfate soil | place: Finland: Risofladan, Vaasa | collected... | reverse complement strand
GCGTTGGTTGGCGGTCAAGATGACCGGGTAGTGTTTGTGCATCGCCCAACGCTACCACCCGCTTCCCGCCCCGCCAAATCACGCGTCACGGACCACTAGCAGCGATCCATCAATCCGGCAAGCCACGATTACACGCCGGGAGGAAGCTGTGCGCCGCCATCCTTGACCGTTGAGTCGCCCTCATCTGCAAGAACGTGGCTCAGGCCCCTGCCTCCCCTACCCCCTCGCGCGCGCTTGATCGGAGGGCTCCCGGCTGGTACAATTCCGTAATTAACTCAACCCTCCGGCGGAGCACGGCGTGGCGCGCACCCTGGCCCTGGCAAACCAAAAAGGCGGCGTCGGCAAGACCACCACCGCGGTCAACATGGCCGCGGATCTGGCCCGCCGCGGCCAGCCCGTCCTCCTCATCGACCTCGATCCTCAGGGCAACGCGACCAGTAGCCTCGGCGTCAACAAGCACGCCGTCGCCCACTCCAGCTACGAGGTCCTCATCGACGGCACGCCTGTCGCCAGCTGTCTGCTCCCCGATGTCCGACCCGGGCTCGACCTGCTGGCCGCTAACGCCGCCCTGGCCGGTGCCGAAGTGGAGCTGGTCGGCCTGCGTCGCCGCGAGTACCGGCTGCGCGGCGCGCTCGAGCCCCTCGCCAACCGCTACGGCGTCGTCGTCATCGACTGTCCCCCCTCGCTGGGGCTCCTGACCGTCAACGCGCTCACGGCGGCCGATGAGGTGATCATCCCGATCCAGTGTGAGTACCTGGCCCTCGAGGGGCTGATGCAGCTGATCAACACGATCGACCTGGTGAAGCGGCGGCTCAACCCGCCGCTCGACGTCCTGGGCGTCGTCATGACCATGTTCGACGCCCGCACGCGGCTCTCCAGCCACGTCGTCGCCGACGTGCGCCGCTTCTTCCCGAGCCGCATGTTCCGCGCGGTCATCCCGCGCGCCGTCCGGCTGGCCGAGGCACCGAGCTTTGGTCAGACGATCTTCGAGTACGACCCGTCGTCCCGGGCCAGCGAGGCCTACGCCTACCTCGGCGGCGAGGTGGCCCAGCGCCTCGGCCTGACCGACCCGGGACCGCAAGCCGTGGCGGCCACCAGCGGGGAGGCCGCGGAGTGAGGTGCGTGATCTCCGTCGTAGCTGATGATGCGTTGACGTCCGCCGGCCCGCGGCGCCGAGCGAACGGGAAGGGGTGCGGCCAATGACGGTGGTGCGGGACCCGGATCTGGCCAGACTGGTCGAGGTACCGACCCTCGACGAGGTCGTCGCCGACAAGCTCCTCGGTACCGGGCTGACCTTCGACGACGTCCTGCTCGTGCCGATGGAGTCGTCCGTGCTGCCCAAGGACGCGCGGACCGAAGCGCGGCTGACGCCACGCATCCCGTTGAACATCCCGGTCGTCTCGGCGGCCATGGACACCGTCACCGAGGGGCGCATGGCAATCGCCATGGCCCGCGAGGGAGGCATCGGCATCCTCCACCGCAACCTCTCGATCGCGGATCAGCTGACCGAGGCCGACAAGGTCAAACGCAGCGAGTCCGGCATGATCGTCGAGCCGGTCACGCTGCACCCGGACGACCCGGTCAGCGAGGCCCTGGCGGTCATGGAGCACTACCACATCTCGGGCGTACCCATCACCGACGTCGCCGGCAAGCTGGTCGGCATCCTGACCAATCGCGACCTCCGCTTCCACGGGGACCTGGCAGAGCCGATCGCCACCCTGATGACCAAGGACCACGTGGTCACCGTCCCGGTCGGCACGACGCTCGACCAGGCGGAGGAGATCCTGCACCGCAACAAGATCGAGAAGCTCCCGGTCGTCGACGAGCACGGCTACCTCAAGGGCCTGATCACGGTCAAGGACATTCAGAAGCGCATCCAGTACCCGAACGCGACCAAGGATGCCCAGGGCCGGCTGCGGGTGGGCGCGGCTGTCGGCGTCGGCGCGGACGCCATGGAGCGGGCGGAGGCACTGATCGCCGAAGGCGTCGACGTGCTGGTGGTGGACACGTCACACGGCCACTCCCAGGGGGTGATCGAGATGGTCCGGGCGATCAAGCAGCGCTGGGACATCGACGTCATCGCCGGCAACATCGCGACGGGCGCGGCGGCCGAGGCCCTGATCGGGGCCGGCGCGGACGCGCTCAAGGTCGGGGTCGGGCCGGGTTCGATCTGCACCACCCGCATCGTGGCCGGCATCGGCGTGCCGCAGGTCACCGCCATCATGGACGTGGCGCGGGTGGCCCGGCCGCGTGGCGTGCCGGTGGTGGCCGACGGCGGCATCCAGTTCTCGGGCGACACCGCCAAGGCGATTGCCGCCGGGGCCGACACCGTGATGCTCGGCAGCCTGCTGGCCGGCGTCGACGAGAGCCCGGGCGACGTCGTCCTCTACCAGGGCGAGCGCTTCAAGGAGTACCGCGGCATGGGCTCCCTGGGCGCCATGAAGGCGCGCTCCTACAGCAAGGACCGCTACTTCCAGGAGGACATCGAGAACCTGGCTAAGTTCGTGCCCGAGGGGATCGAGGGTCGGGTGGCCTACAAGGGGCCGCTGTCGGCCATGATCTACCAGCTCGTCGGCGGCCTGCGCCAGGCGATGGGCTACTGCGGCTGCGCCACGATCGAGGAGATGCAGGAGCGGACCCGCTTCGTCCGCATCACCGCGGCCGGGCTACGCGAGAGCCACCCCCACGACGTGGTCATCACCAAGGAGGCCCCCAACTACCGCGTCTCGCGCTAGCGCGGTCTCCAGAGCGCTTGACGCATGTCCTGGTCGGCCCGGAGCAGGCGGGCCCGAGCGCGGAGGTTCAACCCCGCGCTCGGGTCGAAAAGTCGGCTGCAGCCGACCGGGCTCTGGACAGTCGTGTCGAGAGATGCTGTAGCGTGCGGGGATGGGCGCGCCCGTCATCGTCCCCCTATCCCGGCACTTGGCAGCCCTGTACCTGCCATTTGACAGCCGCCAGGCCGCGGTGTACTGCATCGATAGAGCGGCTGCTGGAGCAACAGGCGGACATTGCGACCGGCATCGCGCCGGTCCCGCGCCGCGTAACGGGACCTACGGGCTGGTTCCAAACCTACCCGCCATGGCGGGCTGAACGATCAATGTCCCGGGCAGGGATGTCGAGAAACAAACCGACCCACCCGCCCGGGAGAGGGAGACATCGACGATGTTCGAGCGCATGAACCCCCTGAACGAGGTCGAGCGAATGCTCACCGAGATGGATCGACGGCTGGGCGGCATGGTCGGCCGGGCCCACCTGCTCCCCTGGATGCGCGGCGTCCGGCCGGCGATCGACCTCTACGACACCGGCGAGTCGTTGATCCTCAAGGCCGCTATCCCCGGCGCGCGCGTCGACGACATCGACGTCGCGGTCGAGCACGGCGTGGTCACGCTGCGTGGCCACGTGCCGGACACGGTCGAGAAGGAGGAGGCCGGCCGCGTGACCTGGTATCAGCGGATAATCCCATCGGGTCCGTTCAACGAGACGGTCCACCTCCCGGCACCGGTCGACCCCGATCTGGCAGTGGCCGCCTTCGCCGACGCCGTCCTCACACTGACGCTGCCCAAGGTCCAGGAGGCCCGGGTAAAGCATATCGCGGTGCGCCCGGCGGACTCGGTCCCCGACATGTGACCCACTCCGCCGGCCCGTGACCGAGGGGCACGGAACGTGCATACCACCGCCCATCGGCTCGAGTGCGGTGCTCGCGCGGGCATCCAGCTCAGATGCCCGGCGCGGTGATCCGATCGACAGCTGCGGCTTGCCGTGCGGTTGGCTCAGGGCTCCGGACGTTCTACCCGGCGTCCATGCCATCCCCCGGCGCGCGCCGCGGGGCCGGCGATCGTCTTCGAGCCACCATATGAATAAATGACCGGGGTAGGACTAGTGGGAGGGAATCTCCATGCGGATCGCGCAGATCGCGCCCCTGTACGAACGTGTCCCGCCGAAGCTCTACGGAGGGACCGAACGCGTCGTCCACGCGCTGACCGAGGAGCTCGTACGGCGCGGCCACGACATCACCCTGTTCGCCTCGGGCGACTCGCTCACCTCGGCCCGGCTGATCCCGATGGTAGAGACCGGCGTCCGTCTGGGCGGGGCGACCGACGCGCTGGCGTTGCACGTGGCAATGCTGGAGGAGATCTACTCCCGGGCCGAGCGATACGACGTGATCCACTCCCACGTGGACGCGCTGGCCTTCCCCTTCGCGCGGGCCGCCGCCACCCCCACGGTCTCGACGACCCACGGCCGGCTCGACCTTCACGAGTACCGGCGCCTCTACGCCCGCTTCCCGGAGCAGCGGCTGGTCAGCATCTCGCACTGCCAGCGCACCCCCTTGCGCGACCTCCCGCTCCGCTGGCTGGGGACGGTCCACAACGGCATCCGTCTCGAGCACTTCCCCTTCCGGCCCGAGCCGGACGACCCGCCCTACCTCGTCTTTCTCGGCCGCATCTCGCCAGAGAAGGGCCCGGTCGAGGCGGTCGCGGTGGCCCGCGCGGTCGGGCTCCCGCTCAAGGTCGCGGCCAAGATCGACGAGCGGGACCGGGAGTGGGCGGCGGCGCACTTCCTGCCACTGCTGGACGGTCCCGGTGTCGAGTTCATCGGCGAGGTCGACGAGGAGGCGAAGGCCGAGCTCCTGGGCGGCGCGCTGGCGCTCCTCTTCCCGATCAGCTGGCCGGAGCCGTTCGGCATGGTCATGGTCGAGGCGCTGGCCTGCGGCACGCCGGTGATCGCGTTTCCCAGGGGCTCGGTAGGCGAGGTACTGATCGACGGGGTCACCGGCTACGTCTGCCCCTCGCTCGACGACATGGCCGAGGCGGTGTCCCAGATCGGCCGGATCGACCGCGCCGCCTGCCGCCACCACGTCGCGGCTCACTTCAGCGCCGCGGCGATGGCCGACGGCTACGAGGCCATCTACCGCCGGGCCCTCGAGGAGCGCGAGCAGGGCGAGGGCAGCGACCGAGTACTCAGCGACGAACTGGTTCTGGCCGACGCCGCCCTGGACCGGCTGTCCCCGATCGGGCTGGCCGTCCCGGAGTCCGGCGCCCTGCCGCTCGTCCCGTCCGCGTTGCGTCCGGCGCTGAGTAACGGCCTCGAGTGAGCGCCGTGGCCGGCTGGCCTGTCGGCAGGGCCGGCCTGATACGATACCGGAGGCGCCGGGTCGGTTCGCCGCCCGATCGCGTCGCCGCCGGTTTCCGGCGGCATGAGGGCGTCGCCGCGCAGCGTGTCAGCATGTCGGCGTGTCAGAGCGCCAGAGGAGCTTCGCCTGGCCGACGAGCCCGCGCATCCGGGGATCAGGACCGTCAACGTGCTGCGCTACGTGGCGCCGCTCCGCGAGGGCGGCTCACTCCCTGCCATCGTCGAGGCCGACGACCTCGGCACCTACGTGCTCAAGTTCCGCGGTGCCGGCCAGGGACCCAAGGTGCTGATCGCTGAGTTGCTGGCAGGGGAGATCGGGCGGCTGCTCGGCTTGCCGATCCCCGACATCGTCTTCGCCGAGCTCGACCCGGTGCTTGGCCGCTCCGAGCCGGATCCGGAGATCCAGGACCTGATCGCCGCCAGCGCCGGGCTCAACCTCGCCGTCGATTACCTGCCGGGCGCCTTCGCCTTCGACGCGCTCGACGCCAGCGGCCTCGACCCCGAGCTCGCCTCGGCGATCGTCTGGTTTGACGCCTACGTCACCAACGTCGACCGCACGGCCCGCAACCCGAATATGCTGACCTGGCACCGGAAACCGTGGCTGATCGACCACGGCGCGGCGCTCTACGCGCAGTACGGTGGACCGGACTTCGCGGCGCGGGCCAGGACGCGCTTCCCCCAGATCCGCGACCACATCCTCCTGTCGCGCGCCGCGGCGCTGTCCGAGGTCGACCACCGGCTCGCGGCACGCCTGACGTCGGAGACGATCGATCAGCTCGTCGCCCTCATCCCCGCCATCTGGCTCGAGGATCGCGCCGTCCCCGATCTCGCCCGGCAGCGGGAGGCGTACGCCTCCTACCTCATCGACCGGCTGGAGCCGCCCCGCGCGTTCGTGGAGGAGGCGATCCATGCCCGACAGCTCGTTTGACTACGCCATCATCCGGGTCGTGCCCGACATCCAGCGCGGGGAGTGCGTCAACGCGGGCATCATCCTCTTCTGCCGCACCGCGAGCTTCCTCGGGGTGCGGACCGCGCTCGACGCGGCTCGGCTGCTGGCGCTGGCCCCCGGGGTCGACGTGGTCGAGGTGGAGCGCGAGCTCGTCCACCTCGGGATGATCGCCGACGGCGACGCGACGGCCGGGCCGATCGCCCGGCTCTCCCGCTCCGAGCGCTTCCACTGGCTGGTCGCGCCGCGCAGCACGGTGATCCAGACCTCGGCGGTACACACCGGCCTCTGCGACGACCCGCAGGCCGCGCTCGACCGGCTGGTCACGACGCTGGTCCACGCTCCGACTGCGCCGGATCGCCCCCGGGAGCGACGGGAGCGGCGCGCGCCGCTCCCCGACGCCTGAGCCGGCGGCCGCGGCGCTACCGCGCGCCCGCCGGGCCGTCCCCGGTCGCGGGCGACTGCGCGGCGGTCCCGGTCGCCTCGACCGCGGCCAGGGGGATCGCCAGCCGCACCTCGTCGTGCGTGAGGGAGGCGATGTCCTTGCGCGCCACGCGCACCGGGTGGTGGGTGAAGAACCCCGCCTTGACGATGAGCTCCTGGATCTCGCCGTCCTCGTCGTAGACGATCTCGTCGACGGTGCCGATCCGTCGCGCGTCGCTGGAGATCACCTCGGTGTGCGCGCCGACGGCGGCGGCGTCGTCGGGCAGGTTGGAGCGCATCTCCATCGTCGGGCCCTCGGCCGGGGCCGGCTCGCCGAGGCCGCGGGTGACCGACTGGTAGCCGGAACCCGTGTAGGTGGAACGGAGCAGCACCGTCGGCCCGGACGCCGTGCCGATCGGGTAGGGTCCGGTCTGAAACGCCTCGCCGGTCGGAGCGATGTACTCGTGCGCGGCGAAGAGCGGCAACCGCCGTTCCTCCTCGGCTGAGACGGTGAGGCGGACCGTGCCGTCCTCATCCACCCCGGCGATGAATTGCTCCTCGACCAGGCGGTCCTCCGCGAACAGGACCCCGCGATGCACGATGAACTCCCGGAACCCCTTCATATCCGGGTCCAGGATCAACCGATCGACGGTGCCGAGATGCACGCCGTCACTGCTGACGACGGGCTTACCGAGCTGCAGGTACATGGCTGACTCCTCTCATGGGCGCGCGAGCGGACCACGCGACGGTGCGCCGCAGCCGGACGTGGGCGTCGGCTTTCCGCGACCAGCCCGGCGGGCAACTTGGGGCGGCCGAGTCACCGATCGCACTTGCGTGTGGGTGGAGAGACGGTGCGCGGCGGGGGCGCCGGGGACACGACGCGGCAGCACAAGCGACCCGGGGCCGCGCGGACGCCCGCCGAGATCGAAGCCGCATGGCCACACGCCTTCCGCGGCGGGCACCATCCGGCGCCTGTCCCGACGGTCAGGACCCGCCACACCCCTATCGTGGCCGAGACCGCGTCTCAGGCGCGCCGGATTTCACCGCGCCGATATAGCAACCCTGTAGCAAACCGGCAGGCGCGGGCAGGCGGCCCGGCGAAGCCTGGGGGTCACCACGGGGTTCGCCCAGGAAAGGCGGTGGGAGACGCGTCGACGAGGAGCCCGTTGACCGGTCGCCCGGACGGGTCCGGCGGCTCGGGCGGCTTCGCCTGGCGGTCGCGCTTCAGAGCGTACATGCGGGCGTCGGCCCGGGCGACCAGCGCCGTGGCCTGCTCGCCGTCGTCGGGGAAGCCCGCGACACCCCAGGACAGCCGCGGCAGCCCCGCACCGTCCCGCTGGATGGCCCGGGTGATCTTCATCAGCCGGGTCCTCAGGGTACCGGGCGCGGTGCCGAGCATGATCATGGCGAACTCGTCTCCCCCGTAGCGCGCCACGCTGTCGTCGCTGCGCACGTGGGCCGCGAGGTGGAACGCCAGCCGGCGCAGGATCTCGTCCCCGGCCAGGTGCCCCGCGGTGTCGTTGATCGCCTTGAAGCCGTCGACGTCGCCGAGCGCGATGGACAGCGCCGTGCCGCTCGCCCGAACCTGCGCCAGCGCCTGATCGAGCTGCCGGTAGAACGCGCCGTGGTTGAGCAGCCCGGTCAGGGCGTCGAGGTCGGCCTGGCGCTTGATCCGGGCGTGGAGGTCGGCAACCTCCAGCGCCTGGGCCACGTACGCGGCCACCATCTCGAGGACCTGCTGGTCGACCGGGGTGAAGGCCGCCTCGTCCGGATGGTTCAGCGCCAGGACGCCGACGCAGCGCCCCTCGTGCATCAGGGGGACTGCCAGCTCCGAGTAGAGCAGGCGGTGACCGCGGCGGACGTAGCGCGCGTCCTCTAGCACGTTGGGGACGTTCTGTGTCTGTCCGTGCGCGGCGACCCAGCCGACGATGCCCTCGCCAACGGGCACGACGATATCCCCGACCAGGTGCGCGGCGTCGCCCGTTTGCTCGCGGATCGCCAGCAGGTCGTCCCGCGCGGGATCGCGCACGAAGACCGCGCAGCTGGCGCCCGGGAACTCCGCGGCCATCAGCGTATTGAGCTGCTGCAGGAAGCGCTGAATGTCGACGAGCGTGCTGACCTCGGCGCTGATGCGCTGCAGCAGCCCGAAGGCGCGGGCTTCCGCCCCGATCGCGCGCTTGAGGCGCAGCTCGCGGGTGGTGCCTCGCGTCCGGATCGTGTGCGTGGTGATGAGCTTGGCGTCGACGGTGCGCAGGAAGGCCGCCACTACCGGCGGGTGAAAGTGCGTCCCGGACTGGTGCTGGACCTCCTCGATCGCGGCGGCGAGGGTCTGCGCGCGACGATAGGGGCGGCTCGAGGTCATGGAGTCGACGGCGTCAGCCAGCCCCACGATCGCGGCGCCCAGCGGGATGGCGTCGCCGACGAGCCCGTCGGGGTAGCCGTGGCCGTCGCAGCGCTCGTGGTGGTGCAGGACGAAGGGCACCACGGCCGCCAGCGCCGGATGGTCTCCCAGGATCTTGGCGCCCAGCTCCGGGTGGCGGCGCATCATGGCCCACTCGTCGCCGTTGAGCTGATCGACCTTCTGCAGGACCCGGTCGGGAATCCCGATCTTGCCGACGTCGTGGAGCAGTCCGGCCAGCTCGATCAGCTCCACCTCGCGGGGCGGCAGGCCGAGCGCCTCCGCGATGGTCCGGCTGTAGGCCGCCACCTGCCAGGAGTGGTTGTGGGTGAACGGATCCTTCGCGTCGACCGCGGCGACCAGCGAGGCCACCGTGGCCCGGTACAGATCCTGGGAGCGATGGGCCAGCAGCCGGTGGTCGAGGGCGAGCGCCGCGTGTTGGGCAAACAGCTCCACCAGGGGCAGCTCCGCCGCATCCGGCGGCTGGGCCCGGGCGAAGTAGAGCGTGAGGACGCCGAGGAGGTCGTCGCTGGTGCCGAGCAGCGGCAATCCCCAGGCGGTACCGAGCTCGGGGCACGTGGCCAGCACGGGGTCGTCGGCGGGACGGTCGAGTACGACCAGGCGACGTTCCAGGGCGGCCCGACCGGGCGCGCCGGTGCCGAGCGCGAGCGACTCCGCGGCGGTGACGGCCGGCAGCGTGAACTCCGCCGCGGCGACCAGCACCAGCTGGTCGGGATGACGCTGGAAGCGGTGCAGCCCGGCGCGACCGGCGAAGAGCGCCGCGCCGGCGGCGACCGTCTCCTGGGCGAGCACCTCGTGAGACGGCGCGCGGCGCAGCTGATGCAGCGCGCGGCGGACCGCGCCGAGCCGACCGTCGGCCTGGCACGGCTCGTCGCGCGCCGCGAGCTCGGACGGTCGGGAGATATCCGCGGGGCTGGCAACCATGGATCTACGCCCCCAGGTCGATGTGCGCGCCGGGCGGACCACTACCCAGGCGAATAGCCGGACGGGACGGCGAGTCGCCCGAGCTGCGCCGCGTCTCCATGTCCGCTATGGTGCACCGTCACGCTGGGAACGAGATCCAGCATGAGTCCCGAATCGCCCTGGCCAGACGTCCTATGTCCGACTCCGGCAGGGGCGACCCGGGGGCGCTCAGTTCGCGCCCACCGGCTCGGCCAGTGCGGCGTAGTAGATGGCGTTGAAGAGCAGCCGGTAGGTGCCGCGCGTCTGGGCGCGGAACTGCGGCCGGAAACCGAACAGGATGGCCCGGCCCTCGCCGACGGGCACGTCGACCAGGGCGGACCTGCCCCGCAAGTGCTCGGGCCCCAGGATCCAGCCGGACAGGAGCTGGTTGTTGATCGGGTACTGGCCGACCACCCGCGCCGCGCCGACCACGTCGAAGGCCGGGCCGTTGACGAACAGCGCGGCCGCGTCCCGCTCGAAGCCGTAGCCGACGGGGTGCCGGGGATCGATCAGCAGGCGAAGGAGCGAGCCCGGGCTATAGAACAGCTCGGACGAGACGTTCTCCAGGGTGTTGATCACCGGCAGGTAGAGGTACTTGATCGCGACCTCGCAGGCCGAGTCGAGGGCGATGAGCGTGCCGCCGTTCTGGGCAAAGCGGCGCAGGTTGGCTGCGCCCAGCTCCCGGATGCCGCCCGCGTACTCGGCGGGGTACTCGCGTGGATCGTTGCCCTCCAGGATGTCCCGGGACGACTGCTGGGGCAGGATGATCGCGTCGAAGCGGGCGCGCAGGTTGCCCTGCAGCAGGTCGCGATCGCGCAGCGTCTCGAAGGGGAAGTCGTAGCGCTCCAGGATGAAGCGGGTCCAGCCCTCGTCGATGGCATTGGGGCGCCAGCTCCGGTAGAGGCCGAGGCGCGGCTGCCGCAGCGCGCGGAGGGCGACCCGCGGGCGAGCGGTGAGCGCCTGGAGCGTGGTGTGGGTCTCCTCGGCAATCTCCGCCAGCGCGGCGCGGTCGGCGCCGGTCACGACGAAGCTCCCGGCCGGCCACTCCCGGCCGCCGGCCCGGAAGGGGGCCGCGGCCCGGGCCACGGCGGCGCCCGACGCCAGCAGCCGGTTGACGGCCCGGGCCGCGGCGTTCGTCTCGCACCCCAGCACGTAGCCGAAGCGGCCATCACCGCCGACCTGCCCGGCCGGGA
>Ga0307373_10014133_pt1 | contig 11054 bp, 6 predicted proteins | sample OX2MG_FD_202534 | JGI IMG/M metagenome (GOLD analysis project Ga0307373, IMG submission 202534) | Soil microbial communities from Risofladan, Vaasa, Finland - OX-2 | ecosystem: Environmental > Terrestrial > Soil > Coastal area > Acid sulfate soil | place: Finland: Risofladan, Vaasa | collected... | reverse complement strand
CGGCAAGACCCACACGCTGATCACGTTGTTCCATCTAGTCAACGATCCAAGTGCGCTACCGGACCTCCCGGCAGTGGAGGAGTTCAGAACGCACATTGACTTGGGCCACAATCTGCCGAAAACGCGAGTTGCCGCCATCTCGTTCGACAAGCTGGACCTTGAGACGGGCATGGAAGTGGCCGATCCTACGGGCGAAATGGCGCGGCTTTTTCACCCGTGGAGCATCCTGGCATGGCAACTGGCCGGAAAGAAGGGGTTGGAGATCCTAAATGGCGGAAAGGGCATGGCTGAGCGCGACACCGCGCCGGCGGAGAACGTCATGATGGACTTGCTGGCCGTGCCGAATTTGGAAGGTGTGTCGATTCTAATTCTGCTCGATGAAGTGTTGATGTATGCGCGGCAGCGGGTCGCACAGGATAAAGGCTGGCTCATCAAGCTGCAAGCGTTCTTCCAAGCTTTGACTCAGGCGGCAGTAAAGACCGATCGGTGCGCCATTGTGGCGTCGTTACTGGCTTCCGAACTGAACCGGATGGACACGCTGGGTTTGGAGATCACAAACGCGCTGAAAGATATTTTTGCGCGACAGCAGGAAGAGCCGGTTGAGCCAGTGATGAAGGAAGACGTGGCCGAAGTGTTGCGGCGACGATTTTTTACGACAGAGAGCATCAAGGATAAGGAAGCGTTGCGGCCACATGCGATAACCGCGTTCAAGGGGATCGTGGCGCACGACGAAGCCACTAAGAAGCAAGGGGCTGAGGGGGAGAAGCGTTACGTCGAGAGCTATCCATTCCACCCGGAACTGACGGAAGTGTTCTACTCGAATTGGGTGCAACTGGACCAATTCCAGAGGACCCGCGGTGTGCTGCGGCTTTTCGCAATGGCTTTGCGTGATTCCGCGGGTACAGACCCGTGCCCGTTGGTCGGCGCGAATGTATTCCTGAAGAAGCTCGGTGAGGACGCACTATCCGATTCCATGCGAGATTTGGTGGAAATCGCCGACGCTCAATCCTCGGAAGGGCAAAAAGTGGCTTGGGGCGGCATCCTCAATCGAGAGCTGGCATTCGCGCGGAACATTCAGCGTGATTTCCCAGGGCTGGCAAATCGCGAAGTTGAGCAAGCTGTGTTGACGACGTTTTTCCATTCGCAGCCAGTGGGCCAAAAGGCGCACCTGCGAGAACTGAAGCTGGCTGTAGCGCCAACGAACCCGGATCGCATTGAGTTGGAGAAGGCGCTGCTGCGTTGGGCACAGGACAGTTACTGGTTGGATGACAAATTCACGGCGACCGAGGGCGCCACGCTGCCGGAGGACTGGCGGTTGGGCAATAAACCGAACCTCACACAAATCCATCGTGAGAAGAAAGCACAAATCGAAAACGACAAGGGCCTGATTGCGGTGCGTCTCGACAAGGCGATTCGCGACGTTAAGAAGCTAACGGAGGGTGCGTCGGGTCTTGGCGTGCGCGTGCATCAACTTCCCGAAAAGCCGGCGGATATAGAGGACGATGGAAAATTTCATTTCGCCGTACTTGGTACGGACGCCGCTTCTGAGTCGGGTAAGCCGTCGGCGGTGGCAAAGAAGTTCATCGATGAAACAACTAGCGCGGCAAAACCGAGGGTTTACCGTAACGCAGTGATTCTGTCGGTACCCTCTAAGGACGGCGTGGAAATGGTGCGCGGTCGAATTGCCGATTTGCTGGCGTGGGAACAAGTGGAGTCGGAACTGCGGGACCAAGCGAAAAAGGGCAGCGTGGATGCGCAGCGGATGCAACGGCTAACCGTGGAAATGGAGAGGGCGAAGAAGCTCGTGCCGGACGCTATCCGGCAGGCATGGTGCATGATGGTGACCGTTTCGGAAGCGAACGACATCCAGGCGTTCAAATTGGGTATTACAGACGATTCGCTGTTCTTGACGCTGAAGAATGATCCACGTTCCCGGTTGCAGGAGACAAAGATCACGGCAGAGTCGCTATTGCCCGGTGGCCCGTATGATTTGTGGAAAGAAGGCGAGACTCTCCGTCGAGTTAAGGATCTGGCTAGCGCGTTCGCGCAGCATCCGCATTTGCCGAAAATGCTAAACGCGTCTGCCATTGTGGATACGCTGGTGGACGGGTGCGTAGCTGGCGATTTCGTGTTGCGGTTGAAGCGTCCGGATCAGACCGTTCGGACCTGGTGGCGCTCACGCCCTGACGAGGATGCCCTGAAAGACACTGATTTGGAGGTAGTGTTGAGCGCATCGGCGGACTTAGCAGAGATTGCCGGCGCCCTTTTGCGCAAAGGGGCATCACCCGGTTTGTGGGAGACGAAGACAGAACTGCCTTTCTCGGAGTTTAAGGGTTACTTTGCCGGCGGCAAGGTGGTTCAGGTGGATCGCGGCGGATATAACGAGGGCCAGCAAGTGCCGAAGGCGAGCGTAGTTGTGGTGAGCGCCGCGGTGGAGAAAGCTGTGGCCGATGGAGACTTATGGCTAGTGTCTGGCCCGACATCCTTGTTCAGAGAAGCCATCCCGGCAGGCGTACTTACCGATGCGAGCTTATTGGTGCCTCCCCCCGAACCAATTGTGGCTGCGGCGATTCTGGAAGGAAACATTCCGGCTGCGTGGAAGGATAACAAAGCAACAGTGGCGGGTATGCTGTCGCAGCTCTCTTCACAGCGCGGCAAACCCGTTCCATGGTATTCGCTGCAGCAGGCCGTCGATGGCGCACTGCGGGCGCGCCTGGTCGAGTTGGATGCGAACTCTGCATCTTGGCCTTGTGATCCCTCCGCCGCTTCCAAGGTTCTGCTGAAGGCAGTAGCAGGAGCCACAACAGGACCAGGTGTGGGCGGCGCTACTGACACGGCTAGCAACAACGCGATTGCATTCCGCGCTTATTTGCAACCGAACGAACTTCAGGATTTGACCGACGGGCTTAGCAGCATTATGGAGCTGCAGGTGAAGCACGGAATCAAGATACGTTTCAACCTCGCCGTCGAGGTGACGACTGACAGTGGTCTGCAGCCAGAGGCGACAGCGGAACTGCGCAAGGCACTGGATGATATCTCCGACGCGTTTCATTGAGAATTCTGCCTTGGCGCTCATGAGTTTTCAATCTCCTGAGTAGTTGCTTTCGACGCCAACTTATCCAGGACCGCGCTCGCCAGGACTAAGCGCGCTGCTCTTCAATCGAACGGTAAATAGCGACGTGGGTGCAAATACCCTGCTGACCGGAGAAAGACATGGCGACGATTCAGACGGAGATTCTTGATTCGTTCTACGCGAAGCTATCCATGTCAGAAACGGTTGACAAAGCGACGGTTGATGCGCTTCGCGAACTGTTCCAGTCCGGAAACAAGCTTAAGGCAGATGACTTTGTTGAGATCCTCGCGAAGAAGACGAAGGACAGCGCGCTGTGATCCAGATCGAGACAGTTCGGATACGGGAATTTCGGGGCATCCGTGAGCTGGAAATCAAACCGGGCCGCAAGAGCTTTATGATCTCAGGGCCAAACGGGTCCGGCAAAAGCGGGGTCGTGGATGCTATCCAGTTCGGGCTGACCGGTGAGATCTCACGGTTGGCTGGGACAGGGACCGTCGGCCTGACCGTTCAGCGCCACGGGCCGCATGTGGATCGGCGGGATGACCCCGGCGCGGCGGAAGTGTCGATGAAACTCTATATCCCCGAGACCAAGAAAACGGCCGTTCTTACACGAAACGTCAAGACCGCAAAGAGCTTCAGTCTGGTGCCTGACGACCCCGAGATCAGATCAGCAATTGAGGAGGTGGCCCAGCACCCCGAGTTGACTCTGTCGCGTCGCGAGATCATCAAGTACGTCATCGTAGAAGCGGGTGAACGTTCGAGAGAGATTCAGGCGCTTCTGAAGCTCGATGAGATTGGAAACATCCGAAGCGTCCTCGCGACAGTGAAGAATAAGCTCTCAGCAGCTTATACGAGTGCGGAAAGGGATGTGAGCAATGCCAATGATGCCTTGCGCCGTCATCTCGATGTGAGAGCACTCACCGCAGAAGAGATCCTCGGCGCGGTCAACACGCGTCGCAAGATTCTTGACCTGGCTGAAATCAAGGAATTGACTGCGGACACCAGTCTGAACGCGGGAGTTTTGGAAGGAGGCTCTAAACAGGCTTTCAACAAGGAATCAGCGCTCCGTGATCTGGCAGCACTAAAGGACGCTCAGGTCGGCTTAGCTACTCTCGGGGAGAAGGAAGTGGCAACCATCCTGGAAGACCTGACAGCACTGGATAACGATCCAACACTGCTGGAAGCGATCACGCGCCGCACCTTTGTCGAGCGCGGATTGGCGCTAGTGGACGGGACACACTGTCCGCTGTGTGACAAAGAATGGGATGACGAAGAGCACCTGAAAGAGCATCTCAGGGAGAAGCTCGCCAAGTCGCAGGAAGCGGAAAAACTTCAGAAGCGATTGTTGGGCAATGGCGGTGAGATCGCCAATCAGGCGCGCCGCGTCGCGGCGCTGGTTGGCGCTGTCCACCCCCTGGCAAAGACGGACGGTCCGGCAGGATTCACCGCAGAGCTCTCCAGTTGGTTTGATCACCTGACCGCCCTTGCCAAATCGCTGACCACAGTCGAGCAAATCCTAGAGAAAAAAGGGCAGTTCGCTGAAGGCTGGGTTGCTGATCCACCGTCATTGAAGACACAGATTGACGCGCTGACTGAAACCATAAAGGCAAAACCAGACCAGAGTGCGTCTGTGGCAGCGCAGACTTTCCTGACTCTTGCCGAGGATCGCTTGACGGCTAGTCGCAGCGTGCTGCGTGCGAAGAAGCGGGTTGCAGCCGCCGAGGCTGCCGGGAAGACCGTCTACAAGACCTACTGCGACGTTGCTGAGGAGCATCTTCGTGCGCTGTATGAGGCGGTAGAGGGAGATTTCAGTGCTTATTACAGAGAGATCAATGCGGATGATGAGGGTGAATTCAAGGCGAAATTTGAACCTTCGGAGGGCAAGCTCGACCTGGAAGTCGATTTCCACGGCCGTGGCATGTTTCCGCCAGGAGCGTACCATAGCGAGGGGCACCAAGATGGAATGGGGGTCTGTCTTTATTTTGCACTCATGAAGAGGTTGCTCGGCGATCGTTTTCGGTTCGCGGTACTCGACGATGTGGTGATGTCCGTCGACCAGGACCATCGGAAGCAGTTCTGCCGACTGCTCAAGACTCACTTCCCGCATACGCAGTTCATTATCACAACCCATGATAAGGTCTGGGCCAAGCAGGTGCAGACGGAGGGGCTCGTTGAGTCCAAGAACGGTGTGGCCTTTCACAGCTGGAGCGTCCAGACTGGACCTATCTCTGAGCAGACCACGGAAGTGTGGGACCAGATTGAGGCAGATCTCGCGAAAAACGACATTCATAATGCCGCCAGCAGGCTCCGCAGACACATGGAGTACGTCGCGGCCGAGCTGGCTGACCAGCTTGGAGCGAAGCCGACCTTTCGGGGTGATTTCTCCTTCGAACTTGGTGACCTGCTGCCGGCGGTGATTGGCCGAGAAGGCGAGATCCTTAGGCTCGCGGCCAAAACGGCAAACGACTGGAAGGATGAGGTCGCCAAAGCTAAAGTTGAAGTGATGAAGAAGGCATGGTCGGACGCGCTCATGGCGTACGGCGGTGAGAGCTGGGTCATAAACAAGGCCATCCACTACAACGACTGGGCGAGTTTTTCGAAGACTGAATTCAGGGAGGTCGTCGCGGTTTTTAAGGCCCTCCTCCTGCAGCTTCGCTGTCCGAAGCCAGCATGTGATTCGTGGCTATATGTCACACCGAAAAAGGGAGATCCCGAAGTGCTCCGGTGTCGATGCATGGGCGTGAACCTCAATCTCAAGCCAAAATAAGCGCGGATGTCGTTGGAACTAATAATGGGACCGTGCGTTTGTTTGCACCGGTGGTGCTGGATAATTGTGACGGCCATAATTTCAAATATGCCGCCAGTAGACATATCATCATGGCTTAGCAGCCCGTGGTGAAGGTCAACAGTAGCCCGCAGTAGCCCGAAGGGCGCCCGACACGGATGCGGGAACGGGATGCGGCGGGCGGCAGGAAGAATGGAACGGGGAATGAAGTTTGACGGATGGCCAACGTTACTCAGGATCCGCATTATCCTTCCGGTTCTTCGTAGTAGAAGTCGCTCGCCGAGTGTTCGGCATCCTCATCTGGTATTGGGGTTGGAAACTCTGGCGGAGGTGCGGTTCCCTCGTAGAAGCGTTCAAGCTTCAAAAATTGTGTTCCGTAATCATTGAGTTCAAGTCGGAGAATATGAGTCTCGACCTCTCCTGTCGCATCCGATATAGGCTCAACGTATTCGAATTTAGCCCAGGGGAATATCTTTCTGGCTATGACTTTGACGTCGTGGACTGGTGCGAACGTGTTGACCACTAGGTCGGGTGCTTCCTTGTCGTACTCGTCAAAGAATATTTCTGCACCCCGAAAGCTGAGACTCTTGTTCACCCAAATACTTATCGACAAGTAGATATCCTTGCCTTCTTCCAGCCGCCGCATCAGGTCCAGACCAGCAGCAAATGCAAATCGAATCTGCGAACTTTGGTCCGAAGATATGCCATTCGCGATGAAATCCGCAGATCGCCTGTCTAGAATATTTTGTTCCGGAACGTCTATGGACCAGCCGTTCGTAGTTTCACGAACCAGATGGCGTTCAACCCTTTGCCACAAGAGCATCCCATCGTCGGGATTATGCAGCACGAGAAAAACCGGGAGGCAATGCCGAAGCCAGTATTCCAGGTGCTGCTTCTGGCCATAGAATCTGTAGTTGTTCCCTTGCTTGTGGGAGAAGTAAGACGAGCCCGACTTAATTTGAAGAGCAATCAACCTTCCGATGGGCATTTCGCCCTCAACGATCTCAACTTGGGCATCAATACCAAAATCGATCAGGGGCTGCTCGCGAAAGAGCCAGCCCATTTTCCCAAAGGCATCCTGGGCTGCGGTTAGTCCAGCTCTTTCCGTCAAAGCAGATCGCACATTTCTTTCTCCGTGAGGCATGTCCAGATTCTCTTTCCGAGAATATCAAGTGGTTCTGAGTGTGTCACTTACCTTTGTCAGTGTGAAAATGGGTCCTGCTGCTTCAAACGCCTCAAAAGCACCCGCACAAGGTTCGGATTCGCGGAGTGGACTTGCTAAGGGGCGCTTCGAATCAAATATTTCTCCTTCAGTTTATTCGCGTATTCGCGGAGTCCCTTTGGGCATGTGTCGTCTTCGGAGAGTTTGGCGATAACATCTTCGATGGCTACCGCTGAAATTCGTTCCCGCGTGTGAGGCAGTACTCCCAACAACAACTCTTGTAACTGTTTCCACAGAACATCGTTTGCGCGTGGCAACAGGAATATCAAAAAGGTGTGGTCCGCGCGCACCATGTGCCAGACGTTCCGATAGAACTGGTACGCGTCGAAAAAGGCCAGTCTCTCAAGCCTCCCAGGTTCCAGATGAGCAGCAAGCACAGGACCATAATCCTTAAGCAGCTTGGCTCGGTGTCGAGCGTCATCAACGGCTTTGCCAAATCCTGCCTCAGAGAGTTTTACTTCGCAGAAGGTTTGCGCGCCACCCTCCGTGGTCCAAAGCATATCTATGTTGCTCTCCTCCTCGGGTTCGGGTACCGCTTCTGGTTCGCATTTGACCAGGACTCCTTCCTGGCCAAACGCTCTGAGTAGCGCGGAGGCCGCCTTCGTGCCGCCATAGAAATAAGGAAAGAATAGATTGAAAACAAACGCCTGCGAGGAATTCAAATGATGAAAGTACCGGTGACGCTTGTCAGGGTGGGCATCGAGGAAAGCACTCGCTGCCGGTTCAGCTTCTTCAAGGAGGTTCATCGAGGCGTTCGCGAGTGGGAGTATGTGTTGCCGCCGCACATCGCGGCCTCGGTACCGGAATACTCCAGGCTCGTTAATGCCTAGTTGCACCCGCTTATAATCGGCGAGATGCCTTTTGAGTTCATCCTGATAGCTCACCAACCGCCCCAGCGCCTATTCCTGTTGTCAATACGGACCACACAAACCGCCACGGCTAGGCTGCCCAAGACAAGGCGCCTACGCGATCACGGTGTGGATGACTTAGGACCAGTATACGTCCACTTGTTTTCGCCGCGAACGTGTCCTTCACCATCTCAGGCTCACTGCCATGTTCCTGCCGTGTCATCCAAAGTCCGGGTAGCGGGCTTTTGACGCAAGGTCTTTCGCGTGGCAATGTTGCACAAATAGCGCGAAGATTACCCCAGATTGTTGTAGGAATGCCGGATCCAAATGAACGCTTCAGGAGCGTCAAGGAAGCAAATGACGACATATGCGGTTGCTCCCCTTTTGACCGAACGGGATGACGCTGAGTCCACCGAGGGTGGGATTGACCCCTTGGGCCTCTACACCATCGCCGACGCCCTTGGAGTGCGTCTCGTTCCCGGTGTGCGTGAGCGGCAATCCCATCCCCGCTTTCTGACCGCGATGGCGGTGTCGCTCGCTGTGTGTGGGGATCCGAGTTTCGAGGATGAAGCAGTTGCAGTGGATGGTGTAAGTGAACCGTGGATGGTTCTTGAATGGTATTTGGTTGAGGGAATTGCACGAGGAGCCGAAAGAGACGAGACCTTGGGGCTCCCTGGCAGCCAGAAAGCGGCTAGTGCCATCGCGGACGGTGTGCCGCTTTCCGCCACGCGTTACCTTAAGTCACCCGCGATCTTTGGATTTCATGGCATTTATCGTTTGTTGGCGCGGACGCTCGGGATTGAGCAAGGTGGGCGCCTCGGTGAGGTTGGTTTTGAATTGCTAGATACGTGGGCGAAGGAGCAAGGGCTGGAAGGATTCGTTGGTACGGCTACTGGGCCGGGACAAGTCGCACGTCAACAGCTTGTTGATGCAGTGCACGTTGGATTGGAAAGGGGCGCCACGGCGCGAAGTAGAGGCTGGTCGGGATGGAACTTCTTCCGCCAACATCTCGGCATTTACGACGCTGGCCGCAAAGAGGCTCGCAGGATTGTAACAGCATTGCTGAATGATACGACCGGATTTCGGCAAGATGTTATCGAGTTCCTGATTTCCCCTGGGGGACAGAAGGCGTGGGAAACATCGTCAGAACGAAAGTTCCACGCAGCGCTGCGCCGCGACGCGCGCGAGGCACTCAGACTTCTGCTCGATGCAATCGCCAGTTACGAAAGATTCGCGCGGCTCTGTCAGGATGCGTTCGATGACTGTTTGTGTGAGATGACTCGCAAGCTCGGGAAAACGACTCCAGGCGAATTAAGCCGGCTTGCGTCGGTACGCCTTGCCAGCGGCCGCGTTCCTGAATTCTTTGGTGAAGTGATGGACAAGCTAGAGCCGTATGGCCAGTCGGTGCCTTTCCGTGACAAATTCGTGAACCTATCCGAACGCCTCGGTGCCGCTGAGTGGGTTTCGCGGCTGGCTGAGCACCACGTTCAAACGCAGCGGCTAAAACCTCCTGACGGCAAGAACCCCTGGTTTGAGCGCTTTGACGACGGCAGTTTCATTATCCGCCCGCTTTACCGACGCGAGAATGGTGGTAGCCATGATGACAGCTACGTTCACGCCTACCGTACACAATCACTATGGTCGTTTGCCAATGACCTCAGGCTTTTTAAGCGATGAGCAAAAGCAAATCAACCAAGCCGGGCTTCGGAAAAATCCTTGATGCTTGGATTCCGCCCGAAAGCGGCGGCGACCCGGTCGGGTGCGTTGCTACGAGCTTCACGTTTTCACCAACTCTGTTTGAGGAGGAATGTCTTGGTCGTTTCCTGCAACTAGAGACTAACGCCGCTGAGGACGGCCCTGCTTTTCTCGTCGAACGTGAAGAGAAACTCTCCCAATTGATGTGTGCCGCCGCACTTGTGGATCAGCATCATGCGAAAGGAGTACGCAGTCTTCGCTGGGACCTGTTGGCTGCCCGTCTGCCGCGCGGAATCTTACATGCGAAGGTGTCACTCCTGCTCTGGAGCCGTTGCGTTCGACTCATAGTAGCATCAGCGAATCTCACAGAGGATGGCTACCGTCGCAATCACGAAGTGTTTGCCGCCCTTGATTACCATAAGGGGGGCGAAAGCCCATTGCCGGTGCTGCATGCAATCATCGAATTTCTACGCGACGCCGCAATCTATGCGCAGGAAGGTGGTCGCAGCGATAGTCCGGCAATCCAACGTTGGAACAATTTTCTAGATCGCGTTTCTGTCATCTCGCGCGCATGGGGTGATGCTGAAGAACCGGTAGGAAGGCTCGCCAAGCCCCGCGTGTTCGTCGTAGTGACGGGTCCCGAACGCCCGAGCGCATTCACAACACTGCGGGAGCAGTGGCCAGACAGCGGCCCGCCGCAAGCAGCCTATGTCGTCAGTCCGTTCTTTGATCCGCCTGAAGCGAGCAATGCTCCGGCACGGGGGCTTTGGACGTTGCTAAAGCAACGCGGCGAAGCAACGGTACAATTCGAGGTGACCGCGGAAGAAATACCGGGCCAAAAGGCCATCTTACTCCACGCCCCAGAATCCCTTTTAAAAGCCCAGCCCGCAAATCGGAGCCAAGTCAGCACGAGTTTTAAACACCTCAAACTAGAAGAGGCTCGCCCACTTCATGCTAAGTGCACGTGGCTGGAAAACGAGCGCCTCGTGCTACACATGATGGGTTCAAGCAACTTCACGTCAGCAGGTTTGGGAGTCGGCCAGACAAAGAACCTCGAAGTGAATCTAGGGTTCGCGGTCAACCGGCGGAATAGTGAAGCTCGAAAGGCGCTTGAAGCGGCGTGGCTGGAAGTCGAAGGAATTGCGGATAACGTCGAACTGCGCTGGCAACCCCGCGCCGACGAAGGTGAGGATTCAGCTTTGGCTGTACTGCTTTTGCCGGCGGCGTTCGGCACAGCCACGCTTGGTCGTGATTCGGACGGGCGAACTTGGATTGAGTTCAGTTTCACCACCAAGCCTCCTGACGGTTGGGCGCTGTTCCCAGAAGATGGATCGGAACCCATCCTCACTGAGGCGGCGTGGTTGTCGCAGGGGGAGACAAACCCGTTTCGGGTGACTTGGGTCCCCGAACGGGCACCTTCTGTCCTTCGCG
>Ga0307373_10014132_pt1 | contig 11054 bp, 11 predicted proteins | sample OX2MG_FD_202534 | JGI IMG/M metagenome (GOLD analysis project Ga0307373, IMG submission 202534) | Soil microbial communities from Risofladan, Vaasa, Finland - OX-2 | ecosystem: Environmental > Terrestrial > Soil > Coastal area > Acid sulfate soil | place: Finland: Risofladan, Vaasa | collected... | reverse complement strand
TGGACGCTCACCTACGGGGCGGGATTCGAGGTGCAAACGGGCACGCCGGTGAATGGCTGCCAGGGCTACCTTGCGGCGGGCGTGCAATGCACGCCGAATGGGCGCACCGGCATCAGCCCCCGCGTGCTGATGGCGGTAACGCGCAACAACCTGTTCGGGCGTGAGCAGTCGGCATCGGTACAGGGCAACTACGGCCTGCTGGAGCAGGAGATCTACCTCATTTACGACAACCCCCATCTTGCGGCCCGGCGCAACTTCGATCTGACTTTCACCGGCGGATACGCCAACAGCCAGGACGTGACTACGTACGTGGCGTCGCGCATCGAGGCCGGCTTCCGTCTCACCGAGAAGGTGAATGGCTCGCGATTTGCGTTTTCGCGGGCCAACACGTTTATCTATGGCTACGACTTCCGCCGCGTGAAGGTGGAAGAGACGACACTGCAGGTCTTTCCCAATTTCGTGCAGACTCTTTCCGCGGCGGTGCGCGTGGGCGGCCCCAGCCTGACTTGGCTGCACGACACCCGCGACAACCCTGTTGACGCGCATCGGGGAAACTACACCAGTTTCCAGGAGTTTCTTTCCCAGAAAGCGTTTGGGGCGGAGGCGCAGTTCAACCGCATCGACACGACATGGTCCAGCTATTACGGTTTCGACAAGGGCCGCTTCGTGTTCGCGCGCAACACCCGGTACGGGAATGAGCGCGCCTTCGGCCCAGGTTCGAGCCGGCTGATCCCGCTGCCGGAACGGCTCTACGCCGGTGGTGCGACGTCCCTGCGCAGCTTTTCCATCAATGCCGCCGGGCCGCGCGACCCCGAAACCGGGTACCCGATCGGAGGAGCCGGAGCGCTGGTGAACAATACCGAGCTGCGCCTGCCTCCCACTCCCCTGCCCTACTTCGGCAACGAAGTGAGTTTGGTGCTCTTTGAAGACATGGGCAGTGTGTTTGCCAACGCAGGGGACATTTGGGCGAGTGCACTGCGCACACGGCAGCCCAATCGCGCCTCTTGCCAACAATTGGCGCAAAACGGATCCGACAACCCGCCCCCCACTCCCACCTCTTCGCTAGGGCCGCTCGGTAATTGCAGCTTCAACTACTTCTCCCAGGCTCCGGGCGTGGGCATTCGCTACCATACGCCGGTCGGTCCCATTCGCCTGGACTTCAGCTATACTCTGAATCCGCCCATCTTTCCCGTAAACGTAAACTACTCTCAGACCGATCCATTTGCCTTTCAGCATGTGGGCGAAGCCAGCCACTTCAATTTCTTCTTCAGCCTGGGGCAGAACTTCTGATGCGCGCCATGGCCACATTTTATTTCGCAATGGCAGCGCTGACGGCGCTGGGCGCGGGCGACTTGCTGCATGCTCAGTCATCCGGCGAGCCGGTGGCGCTCGACAGCGTGGTGGCCGTCGTCAACAATCATGCCATTCTGTCAAGCGACATCGATCGGGCGATGCGGCTCAGCGCCCTGGAGCCCCCGGACGCGGCCGATGGGAAGCTGGATCGCAAATCGGCGCTCGACCGCTTGATCAGGCGGGAACTGATCCAGGAGCAGATCACGCCCGAGGAGAAGAAGCAGTCCGAACCCAGCGAGGAGCGATTAAAGAGACGGCTCGCGCTTTTACGGGAGGAGCTGCCCGCCTGCGCGCGATACCACTGCGCGACGGATGCGGGATGGGCTGCGTTTCTGGCCACCAAGGGACTGACCGAAAACGAGGCAGTGTCCTATCTTCGTCTGCGCCTCTCCATGCTTTCCTTCATCGAGAGCCGCTTCCGGGAGGGCGTTCGCATTTCGCCCGAGGAGATCGAAAACTATTATCGCGAAAAGCTCGCGCCTCAGTATCCTCCGGGACAGCAGGCTCCGCCGCTTTCCTCGGTGTCTCCGCGCATCTCGGAGATTCTCCTGCAACAACAGGTGACCCAGCTCTTCGGCGCGTGGCTGGAAAACCTGCGCAAGCAGGGCGACGTGGAGATTCTGGATCCGGCGCTGAGCGCGGAAGGCCGGCCGGCGCCGAAAGGGGGCGAAGAGTGAGTACCGCGCAAGCCAAAGTGCGCGCGCCTCGAAGCCGCCGGCGGCTCCTCTGGAACACCGCGGGCGTGGCCTTGGCGTTGGCCGGAATTGTAGCCATGCTGGCGCTCTGGGCAAGCTCGCCGCAGGCTGAGCGGCTGGTGCGGCGGCGGCTTGCTGCGCAGCTCGAGAACATGACGGGCGGGCGGGTGGAAATCGGCTCCTTCCAATGGCGCTTAACCACTCTGGAGATGCAGGCCGACGGGGTGGTGATTCACGGCGACGAGGGACCGGGAGAAGCTCCTTACGCGCGCATTGAATCCTTGCGCGTTCACATCGCCATTCTGGGCGTGTTCAGCCCGCATATCGAGCTGCGACGACTGGAAATTGACCAGCCGCAGGTTCACATGATCTTCTATCGCGACGGCGCGACCAACCAGCCGCATCCGGCCCGGCCGGTCACATCTTCCCCGTCGGGGATCGACACGTTGTTCCAGCTGCACGTCAACCACCTCGTGGTGAAGAATGGCGTGATCGATCTGGACAACCGCGCGTCCTACCTGGATTTCAAGAATCGCTACGAACCGCTCGATTTCCGGGCCGACGACGTCTCCACCGCGATGGCGCACGTGCCTGCGTCCGCACAAGCACCGGAAGCCTACCGCGTGGATGTGAGCGCCGGCGATCTGAACCTGGCCCGCGGCGGCAGCCTTGCGGGCAAGATTCCGCCGGCCCATGGCGTGGTCAAGGCAACGCTGGACCTCAGCCGGGATGCCGTCAACCTGCGATCGCTGACCCTGACCGCGTCTGTTCCCGGCGCGTCCGATCGCACCCTGCACATTACCGGCTGGCTCCAGCATTTCTCGCGGCCTCACTGGCAGGCCGCCGTCGCCGGGGATCTGGATATGCGGCTGCTGAATCCGGTGCTCGGTTACCCTGATGCACCGCAAGGCCTGGCGCTGCTGAATCTGGATTGTGGCGGAATGGACGGGCAATTCCACGTCGATGGAACGGTGCGGGTTGAGAAGGGCAGCTACGTCGTTCCGGGTGTCACGGCACGCAACGTGGACCTGACCGCAAACGTCCACGCCGACCCGGATGCGCTGCGCATCACGTCGATCGACGCGAAACTGGCGCCGGGCGAATCCATCGGCGGCGAAGTGCTGCTGGACCATTGGATTCCTCCCGCACCGCGACTTGTGGTCGAGGCTGCTGCGGCAGACACCAATGCCCGCGGTACGCCATCGCGCAACAAAAAGGGCGCGCGGGCGGAGATCATGGCCCGGAGGCCGGTTGCCGCTCCTCACTCCGCGCTTCTGAAAAAGGTCATGCCAACCATCCCCGTCAATGGACGGGTTCGCGCCGAATTCCACAACGTGACCCTGGATACGGTGCTCGGAATCGTGGGCCAGCAGCCGTTCAATCGCCTGGGAATCGATACCCACATGAACGGACCCGCCGAGGCGACTTGGATTCACGGGGATGTGCGGACGCTTTCAGTTGCGGCCAGTTTCGGTCTTTCGCCCTCGGAACGTTCCATACGCGGCGAAGCCCCGGCCAATGGGGTTGTCGACGCCACGTACACGCAAAGGGACGGCGGCGTCGATGTCAGGACGCTTAATCTCAATTTGCCTGCAAGCCATTTGACGGCGCACGGACATCTGGGAGCGTATCCGCTCACCAGTCCGACCAGGCTCACCGTCGATCTCCACTCCGGCGACCTAAGCGAATTCGATACCGTGTTACGCGACCTCGGACTGGCGCGGAATGGCCGCACCGGATTGGCTGCGCTGCCGGTGACGCTCTCCGGCCAGGCTGGCTTCCACGGCTCATGGGCGGGTTCGCTGGTTTCGCCCCAGCTTGCCGGCACGCTCAAAGCAGAGGAAGTCGGGGTGGAGCTGCCTGCGATGTTCAACGACAAGTCGGGGCAATCGCGTTTCCTCCATTTCGACTCGATCTCGGCGGACGGCTCCTACTCGGCCAGCCGCATCGCCATCGAGCATGGGCAACTTCGAAATGGCCGCGGGGAGCTGCTCATCGATGGTTCGCTCTCCGCATCCCAGATCCCGGTTCCTGCCCAGAATGCAAGGTCGCATCCCGCCACCCGCCCTGTGTTTGACGCAAACTCGACCCTGCGCGTGCAGGTTCGCGCCAGCAATCTGAGCGCGGCCGAGGCGCTCGATCTGGCGAATGCCGATGTTCCCGTCACTGGGGCGCTGGACGCGCAAATTGCGGCCGATGGCCCACTGAACGCGCTCAACGGCTCCGGCTGGATACAGTTGAACAATGCCGTGATGGACGGGCAGCCGGTGACCAGCCTGCGCGCGCAGGGCAAACTGAATGGGCAATCGGTGAGGTTCACGTCCGTCACCCTGCGCAGCCCGGCCGGCGACATCACCGGTTCGGGCGAATACGATCTCCACGAGAAGCGATTCCAGCTTGAGGCCGACGCCAGCGCCATTGACGTATCCCGGATCGAACGCGTCCAAGCGGGCGGCGTCGATGTATGGGGCAAACTCAACCTGCATCTGACCGCCTCCGGCACGAGCGAGCAACCGAAAATCGAGGCCAGCGCCAGGATTGCCGGATTTGCCGTGGCCGGCGAGCCGATGGGGAATCTGCAAGCCACCGCGCACACCACCGCCAACCGCACCCTCGAATACGATGTGGGAACGGCGTTCGACGCTGCCAGCCTCTCTGTGCGCGGTCAAACCGAGCTGCGCGGAGACTATCCCACCCAGGCCACCATCGACATTGCCCGGTTCGATGTGGCCACGCTCTTCCGCCTGGCGCACCTGGAGAACATCGGAGCGCAGTCGGCGCTCAGCGGCGCCGCGGTGGTTTCCGGTCCGATGGCGCGCCCGCTGGAGATGCGCGGCGACCTGCGGCTGCAACAAATGGCCGTGACGGTAGCCGGCGTTCATCTGAAGAGCGATGGCGGCGTTCACGCGGCGCTGGACAATGCGCGCGTCAGCCTCGATCCGTTGCACATCACCGGTGAGGATACGGATCTGCGCATCTCCGGCGGGGTGAGCCTTCGCGACACCCAGCAGATGGATTTCGCGGCCAGCGGAACCGTGAATCTGAAGCTGGCGCAGACCCTGGATCCTGACCTTACCGCCAGCGGAACCACTACCTTCCAGGTGGAAGCCCATGGCCCATTGCGCGATCCCGGCCTGCGCGGGAGAATCGAGTTCCAGAACGGATCGCTTTCCCTGGAGGACGTGCCCAACGGCCTCAGCCAGTTGCATGGGGTGCTGGAGTTCAATCAAAACCGGCTGGAAGTGCGCTCGCTGACGGCAATGACCGGAGGCGGGCAGCTAAGCGTGGGCGGCTACCTGACTTATCAACACGGCATCTATGCCGACCTCACCGTCACCGGCAAATCCGTCCGCATCCGCTATCCGGAAGGCGTCAGTTCGGAGGCCGACACCACGCTCCAGCTTACCGGAACGCAGTCCAGCCTGTTGCTCAGCGGCAACGTGCTGGTGACGCACTTCACCATGAGCCCCGATTTTGATATCGCCGCGCTGGCCGCACAGGCAGCCGCGGTGCAGCCGGTGGTGCCGCCCGATGCCCCCTCCAATCACGTGCGCTTGGATGTGCACATCCGTTCTTCGCCGCAGTTGAACTTTCAGAACGCCTACGCCAAGCTCGCCGGCGACGTAGATCTGCGCCTGCGCGGCACCGTGGCTTCGCCGTCGCTGATGGGCCGCGTCTCCATCACTGAAGGCAGCGCCACCATTGCCGGAACCCGTTACGACCTGCAGCGCGGCGACATCACCTTCACCAACCCGGTGCGGATCCAACCCAGCATCGACCTCACCGCAACCGCCCGGGTGGAGGACTACGACATTACCCTCGGCGTGCACGGCACTCCCGGCAACCCGCTGAGCATCACCTACCGCAGCGATCCGCCGCTGCCGGAGGCCGACGTGGTCGCTCTGCTGGCGCTCGGCCGCACCCAGAGCGAGCAGGGCCTCTACACCGAACAGCAGCAGCAGTCCGTCAGCCTGGCGCCATCTACCGACATGCTCCTCGGCGGCGCGCTCAATGCCACGGTAAGCAGCCGGGTGCAAAAGCTTTTCGGCGCCGGCTCAGTCAAGGTGGACCCCAGTTACCTGGGCGCGCTGGGCAACTCCACCACCCGCATCACCGTAGAGGAACAGGTGGGACCGAACATCACCCTCACCTATGCCACCAACGTGGACACCACGGCGCAACAGCTTATCCAGGCCGAAATCGCCGTCAACCGTCACGTTTCACTGCTGGTGACCCGCGACGAATCCGGCGTCTTCTCCATGGTGGTCAAGGCGATCCGCAGGTACAAATAAGAGGGATCGGGGATCAGCGTGGCACACGCAGACCGACCGCCCTGCATCCCTGTTGGGGTTGTCTACATTTTGAACTGAAAATCAGGCCTTCATAGAAGGCGAGGTCGGTGGCTGCGACATCTTGTGCTCGTTCAGCAGTTCGTTTCCCATCAGCCATTCCCCGGCGCGCCGCCGTACCGACACCATGATTGGATCGAGGTGGAGCACGTAATCTCCGTCGGGCAGATCCGCCGGCGCGTCCAGGAGCCGCAGATCGGAGTATCCCTCCCCGCCCTTTCTCCCGGGGGTTTGTCTTTTAGCCATAACTTCGCATTGGGCTTCCCGCCCCATGCCTCTCAACCTGCCCTTCAATAAAACTGATACCTGCATAGCGCCCCGGACGTATGAAGAATATAAGGTGGACAAGCTCGCTCCAGCATCGCGGCCCCGGGTTCCGCTTTAAGGGGGAGGGCCTGCACGTTTACACTTGGCGGAACCCGTTCCGCGGCTTCGACTCGCTTTCGTCCTTAAGTCGGTTGGATGACGGAGATGCCCGCCAAGGTTGTTTCGTTGCCTGAGGTGATACTGTTGAAATCCGGTCCGCAGACGGCCTTTTCAGCCTGAATGCTTTCCATCCAGCCGTTCGAAGATCCTCGTCGGGGATAAGGGCTTGATCAGGACCTCGAACGAATGCCCGTCATTTCGGGCTCTCTCCAGCAACCCACCGGACTCGGGATCGCCTGAGAACAGCAGCATCCGGCACCCCGCGCAAGCCCTCGCCATCCCGACGGCGGCCTCAACGCCATTCATTCCATTCATGCTGATATCCGCTATCAGGAAAGCCGGAGGTCGCGCAAGTGCTTCCCTTACAGCTGCTTCGCCGCTGTACATGGCCAAACCCGCGCATGCGACAGATCGCCGTCAGCGAGTCGGCGATCGGGCGTTCGTCGTCGACCACCAGCACCCGCGGTTGGACGATCGAATCCGCCATTGGGGCCCGTTCCCTGACGATCGAGACAGCTCATCCCAGGTTCTGAAACAGCTCGCGAACTGAAGGGATCAGCGCGAGAGGTTATCTTGGCTCGCAATGACAGATCTACTAGGGAAAACCCTGGGTCTTTTGGCAAGGGAAGCACCCGAAAAGGCGCAAGGGCTCTACACGCCGCGGTAAAACCCTGAAGGAAAGGCAAAAACGTGTCAGAGCACGAGTTCAGTCGTGCCGAAAAATCGCGAATAGAGGACTTGGGCTTTTAGACCCTGCGGCTTTTCGCACCAGCCGATCAGGCAAATGAATTTTTCCGCAGCCTGTTCAGTCGTGCCTTTCAAGCCCAACCAGAGTTCAGTCCGGGTGTACCGGCGTGGCGGCGCCGCCTCCCGCCACCGTCACCCACTCGCGCACGTACCAGCGCTTCACCAGGCCATTCAGAACGTAGGGATCGGTGCGGGCAAACTCCTCGGCCACCGCGGGCGATTCGCCCTGGAAGAAGAGGACCGCGCCTTCCGGCTTGCCGCTGGTTTCGCCTTGGGCCGGATTGGCCAACGCGCCGCCAAGAACCATCTCGCCGCGCTCACTCGCAGCCCACGCCTTGGCCAGGTGCGCGGAGCGGTACTGGATCCGCCGCGTGCTGTGATCCTCGCCGAGTTCGTAGAACAAAAGATAGTGCTTCATCGCTCTCTCCCCCTCTGTCCCTTTGTCCTTCGTTCCCTGTCTTTACATCGCCGCCAGCACCGCGTCGGCAAACTCCGTGGTTCCGCAGGCTCCGCCCACATCGCGTGTCAGGTGCTTGCGCTCGCCATAGACCGTCTCCAGCGCCTTCTGCACCTTGTCCGCGGCGGCTTCTTCGCCCAGATGCCTCAGCATTAGAATTGCCGACTGCAGCAGCGCCGTGGGGTTGGCAATATCCTTGCCCGCGATGTCCGGCGCCGAACCGTGAACGGCCTCGAAGATGGCGCATTCGTGGCCGAGATTCGCGCCCGGAACCAGGCCAAGCCCGCCGACAAATGCCGCGCACAGGTCGCTCACGATGTCGCCGTAAAGATTCTCCAGCAGCAGCGTGTCGTACTGATAGGGGTTCATCACCAGTTGCATGCAGGTGTTGTCTATGATGTGCTCGGCGTACTGGATGTCGTGGAACTCCTCGGCTACCTTGCGCGCGCAGCGCAAAAACAGCCCATCCGAGAGCTTCATGATGTTGGCCTTGTGAATGGAGTGGATCTTCTTGCGCCCATGCTTCCGCGCGTATTCAAACGCGAACCGCGCGATCCGCGTCGATCCCTTTTCCGTGATCACCTTGATCGATTCCACCACGCCCGGCACCACCTCATGCTCCAGGCCCACGTATTCGCCCTCGGTGTTTTCTCGCACAATGATGAGGTCCACGCCAGGCCATTTCGATTCCAGACCGGGGAGGTTCTTGATGGGCCGGAAGTTGGCGAACAGGTCGAACTTCTTGCGCAGGGTAACGTTGATGCTCTTGAATCCGCCGCCGATGGGCGTGGTCACCGGCCCTTTGAGCGCCACCTTGTTGCGCTCGATCGATTCATAAAGCGCCTGCGGAATGTATTCGCCAAAGATCTCGAAGGCCTCGGCGCCGGCAGCGTGCTGCTCCCAGTCGAACTTCACACCGGTAGCTTCCAGGATGCGAACGACAGCGGCGGTGACTTCCGGACCGATGCCGTCGCCGGGGAGGAGGGTGATTTTATGGGTCTTGGTGTCTGGCATGGGCAGCTTCTGGCTTCTAGCCTCTAGCTTCTAGCCTATCGCGCGCCGGCGGATCAGGTCCTTCAGAGGTTGAACGGAGGCGCTGCCAGAAAGCCTAGTTTTTCCGCGACTCGTCTGAGGCTGTCGTCGTCGGTCCATAGCCCGGTCGGCTCCCGCACGATGATGAGCGAGGCGATCAGGTGAGCATCGACGAAGCCGACGCCTTTCGTGTAGAGCTTTTGCACTTCGATGAGTTGACGGACCTCGTGATGTTCTGCCATCGGCACTTCAGGAAGCTCCTCCAGCGCCGCCAGGGTCATCGCTCGGTCGCGAAGTCCGCCTAAAGCCAGTTCGGCGACGATATAGGGATGGGTCACAGCCCTTCCGGCATCCAGCAAAGCCGAGACGTCCTTGTTCTCGCGCTTGAAATGGCGGGTCCAGATGTTTGTGTCGATCAGGATGGGCGCGCCCGCGGAGATCATTTCCGCGGCATTCTCCGGCGCGGAATGGGCTTCAGGTCGGGCATCGTCCCGCCCAGCGCGGCCAGCCTGCGGGCCGCCTCCCGTTGGACTAACTGTCTGAGCGCTTCCCTCACCAGAGCTGCCCTCTCCTTTATGCCGGTGTACTGTTCGGCCTGGCGGATCAGCTCATCGTCAAGTGCGATCGTGGTGCGCATTGGGATCTCCCTGTGCAGATATTAGCATCATTCCGATGCCTAATACAGTGCCGGAGCGACGTTCGCAATTGCGGTTACCGTTCTCCCGCCAATTGAAACTTGCCAGTGAATGCCATCGCCGGGGATGAGGGTGATTTTATGGGTCTTGGTGTCTGGCATGGGCAGCTTCTGGCTTCTAGCCTCTAGCTTCTAGCTTCTAGCTTCTAGCCTAACGCGCCGGTCTCCGCCGAGGCGGCGCATTCGCGTTTGGATCGGAGCCACCCAGCGCCGCCAACCGCCGGGCCGCTTCGCGTTGGAAGAGCCGCGTGAAAGCTTCTCGTATGAGCGCCCCAATGTCCGAGATGCCCGTGTATTCCTGGGCACTTCCGACCAACTTGTCATCAAGGTCAATCGTGATAAGCATCGAAGCCCCTCCGATATAGCGCCTTCCAGACGCCGACTAGCGGCGCAGTCCCGTTCGCAAGGCCAGCCCCACTCCGTAGACGAATGTGGCGATCAATAAGGTAACGGGCCACAGAACGAAATACTCCGCGATCGGATGCAACACGTAAGACATGCCCTTTGGAAAAGTAAACCCAGCGGCGACGGTCAGGAAGAGGAGCGCCCAGCACGCGATCAGTGCCTTCCCGAATGGGCCGATTTTCGCGATCTTCGAGGCACCTGTGCGCACTTGGACCATAGGATCCGAGATTCCCTCGCGACGTCTTCGAACGGCGGGGAGGTAGACGGCCAGGTAGTAGGGAATCGCGCCGAACGAGAACCCGAGTAGCAATAGGAAGAACCAAACAGCTTTCCGCCAACGTGGTTGATGGTCGCATCTTAGCCAGAAGAACCACATCGGAACCAAGAGCGCAAAGAACCCCACTGCCGCTGCAGCGCCACCAATTCCGAAGAAGAAGTTTTCTACCGAGCTTGCAGGTGAAGGCTCAACGTAGATAAGAATGACGAGCCAAATATTCAAGACCGCGGCGGCTCCCAGGAGGTATGGCGCGCTTCGAGTGAAAAGGATTCGCGGCCAATCCAGCTTGCGCAGACGCAGCTCGATCATTTCTTACTCTTGCTCCCCCGATGTCCTTCCAGCAGCCCTTCCAGTTCTTCCTTGAATTCGCGCACATCCTTGAAGTCGCGGTAGACGCTGGCGAAGCGAATGTAGGCGACGGTGTCGAGCTTCTTCAGGTGGGTCATGATCAGCTCACCGATCTCGCTGGTGGTGCGCTCGCGCTCCTGCGCGTCCATCAGGAACTGCTCGGTGGCGTCGACCACTTCTTCCAATTGGGTGGAGGAGATGGGCCGCTTTTCGCAGGCGCGCAGCAGGCCGTTGAGAACCTTCTGGCGGTCGAAGCGCTCGCGGCGGCCGT
>Ga0307373_10014129_pt1 | contig 11055 bp, 9 predicted proteins | sample OX2MG_FD_202534 | JGI IMG/M metagenome (GOLD analysis project Ga0307373, IMG submission 202534) | Soil microbial communities from Risofladan, Vaasa, Finland - OX-2 | ecosystem: Environmental > Terrestrial > Soil > Coastal area > Acid sulfate soil | place: Finland: Risofladan, Vaasa | collected... | reverse complement strand
GATGGGTACGACTCGCGCTTCGCCCACTTCCTGCCGCTCTAAGGCGCGTTTCATTTCGACACTGTAGCAGTAGTTGGAGGCCAGGAAGTCCGAACTCACTAGCAGAAGGATGACCGAGGCTGTTTCCAGGTGAGTATCAATAGCTTGTGTCCAGTCGGTGCCGGGAGTAATGAGCCGATCGTGCCAGAGGGAAATAAGGCCCTGCCGCTGGAGCAGGATCAAGTGAGCTTCTAGGTTTCGCAGCCAGGCTTCATCGGCATGAGAGTAACAACAAAAGATCTCAACCGGCGTCGATGTTTCGACCATGCCCAAATCTCCTCTGGGAGTTGTGTACAAGATATGGACAGCTCCAGTATAGCACAATTGATAGGCTCCACGCTTTTTGGGGGTCCCAACATTTTTCCCCCCCCGTTTTCCCCGCTAAGCATTGGACATGAGGGGAGGAGCGTGACGAACTGGGTCCAGGGACAAGAATGCAAATTATCCTTTGGCGACATGAAACTTCCTGTCTTCCCTGTTTTTCCGTCCTTGCTTCTGCGTGTGCTATACTGTACATCTACCAGAGAGCTTCAGGTGGAAGTGGGCCTTATGCTATGCAGAAACTCTCGTTCTGGAAGGTCGTCCCTGCATGTAGGCCCTACAAAGACAGGAGGCATTATGCACTTTTCAGAGTATATTGAGTACGATGCGGTTGGTCTCGCACATCTGATAAAGAGCGGACAGGTTTCAGCTCAGGAGGTGCAACAACTCGCTCGTCAGGCCATTTTGGCCGTGAATCCGACCCTGAACGCTCTCGTCGGAGAGCTGTTTGAGGAATCGCTGCCCTCCTCGACCACTGGACCTTTTGCCGGGGTTCCCTTCGTTATCAAAGATCTTTCGCTTCACGCGGCAGGAGTCAAGACAGGTATGGGAACACGACTGACTGGGGAAGGGATCGTCTTTCCCCATGATACCGATCTCATGACACGGTTCAAGCAGGCGGGGCTGGTAACGCTGGGGCGGACTGCGACCCCGGAGTTCGGCTTCAACGTGACCACCGAGCCTGTCTCCAATGGGCCCACACGCAACCCCTGGGATCCCTCTCGTAGTTCAGGAGGATCAAGTGGGGGATCTGCGGCCCTGGTGGCAGCCCGGGCGATCCCGGTGGCACATGGGACCGATGGAGCCGGCTCGATTCGTATTCCTGCTGCCTGGTGTGGACTGGTTGGGCTCAAGCCGACACGGGGACGTACCCCACCTGGACCGGATTCCGATGAACGCCTTTCAGGTCTTGGCATTGATTTTGCTCTGGCTCGGACGGTGCGAGATACCGCGGCCTTGCTTGATGTTGTGAGTGGCCCGGGTATTGGAGACAAATATTTCGCCGCCCCGCCTGAGCGTCCCTATGCTCAAGAAGTTGGTGCTCCTCCAGGACGATTACGCATAGCGACGACTACGCAGGCCTGGTCAGGAGTGCCTGTTGACAAAGAGTATGCAGACACCGTCTCGATGGTCTGCCACGAACTAGTCGCGATGGGTCACGATGTAGAGGAATCCAGCCCACAAGTAGATTGGGAATGCTTCGTCGATGCCAACCTCCCGATCTGGACGGCATCGGTCGCTGATAGTGCTCTTGGCCTTGCTCGCGCCGGTGGGATTGATGTAGGCCCGGATGTGTTAGAGGCGGTGACGCTTGCCAGCGTGGAATACGGACGCCGACTCACGGCAGTGGATCTGCTTCGGGCGCTGCGACTCTGCAATACCATCACCAGAAGCGTGAGCGCGTTCTTCCGCTCCTACGATGTGCTGGTGACTCCGACTGTCGCTACTCCACCCCCTCTGCTGGGGTCTCTCAACCAGAACGATCCGAGCCTTGATCCCAGGGGCTGGCTCAACAAAGTGTTCGCGCTGATCCCCTTTACTCCGCTCTTCAACATGACAGGGCAGCCAGCAATAAGCCTGCCTCTGGGACAATCGAGCGAGGGGCTGCCTATAGGCGTGCAACTGGTGGCACCCTACGGCGACGAGGCTACCCTCTTGCGGCTGGCAGCACAGCTCGAACAGGCGTTGCCCTGGACTCTTCGCCATCCCTCAATCTAACTGAGAAACGAGGAAGGCTTCGTCGGCTATCGCTTCACGAACCAGTTCCCACTCTGGCTTTCTGGATAGCCTGCCAGACATTGTGAGGCGTCAACGGGACATCCAGGGATGTGACTCCCAGGGGAAGCAGCGCGTCGATAACAGCATTGGCAACAGTAGCAGGGGCGGCTACCGTGCCAGCCTCACCGGCTCCTTTCACTCCGAGAACGTTGAGCGGACTTGGTGTCTCGGTCAGAGTAAGCTCGAAAGGAGGCAGCTCTTTGGCTAAGGGGACAGCATAGTCCATCAGGGTTGCGCTGAGCACCCGCCCACTCACGTCGTAGGCCATCTGTTCATAGAGGGCCTGACCGATGCCCTGAGTAATGGCCCCATGTGTCTGACCCTCTACCAGCGTAGGTACAAGGACATGACCGTAATCATTTACCGCAACATAGCGTTGGAGATTCACTTCGCCGGTCTCAGGGTCTACCTGTACGACAGCCAGATGTGCGCCAAAGGGATACGATAAATCTGCTGGCTCGAAGCCCTGCAAGCTGCACAGCCCCTTGAGCAGTTCTTTCTGGAGATCCTCGGGGAACTGCTCTTTCTGTACCGGGTTCTCGGCAATACTCGCCAGTTGGGCGAAGGTGTACGCTTTGCCAGGAACACCAGAGACCTGCACACATCCCTCGCGCAGTTCAAGATCGCTCTCGTCCACTTCGAGCAGATGCGAGGCTAATTTGAACATCTGCGCTTTGACAGCTTGAGCCGAGTGCTTGAGCGCGACACCTCCGACTCCCATACTGCGGCTGGCAAAGGTAGCAAGCGAATGGCTATTGGGAGTGTCTCCGATGTAGACCTCAACCTGCTCAAGAGGAACCGCGAACTCCTGGGCGACAATTGCGGCAAATGAAGTGGCATGACCTTGCCCACTATCAACCGAAGCACTCTCGACGAGAATCTTGCCTTCAGGGGTAATGTGTACCTGCCCGCTATCAGACTGGCCGCTCATGCCCTGTCCTCCCATCGCGGTGCTCTCGATATAGACGCAGAGCCCGATACCGACATACTGACCCTGTGTACGCAGACGAGCCTGTTCAGCGCGGAGTTGCTCATAGTTCGCAGCGGTCAACAGTGTATCCAGGGCATGGCTGTATGCGCCGGAATCATAGGTCGTATTGGTGGCAGTCGTGTAGGGGAACGCCTCCCTGGGGATCAGGTTTCGTCTGCGCACGTCAACGGGGTCCAGAGAGAGTTCATGAGCAATAGCATCCATAGTGCGCTCGATACAATAGCAGGCTTCTGGTCGTCCAGCTCCTCGATAGGGGCCAGTGGGGACAGCATTGGTCTTCACAGCGTTGACAATGGTCGTAATCGCTGGGATAGCATACGTGCCAGAGATCATCGCCGCAGTTGAATCGACACTGAGCATGCTATAATCACTAGGATAGGCACCCTGATCGGCAAAAAACTCGGCTTTGAGTGCCAGAACAGTCCCATCCTTGCGAACAGCGGCCTGCACACTGGCATTGAGACCCCGGCCATGGCTCATCGAGACGATATTGTCCTCGCGACTCTCCAACCATCGTACAGGTCGTTGCAGCTTTTGCGCCAGGAATGCCGTCACGACTTCTTCACCACAGAGTCGGGTCTTGCCGCCAAAGGCACCCCCTACATGCGGAACGGTGATCTTGATGTCCGTTGGCACCATGTGCAGCGTCATCATCAGTTGGAGACGAGCCAACCAGATCGACTGACTGGAGATCCAGACCGAGAGGGACCCATCAGCATGCCCTTCAGCAACAATGCCTCGCGGTTCCATAGGCACCAGTGCCAGACGTGGTTGCCGCATGTACAACGAGACTACCTTATCAGCCTGGGCGAACCCTGCTTCTACATCGCCAACCGTCTTTTCTCTGGTCACAGCAATATTGCTCTGCTCATTGAAGATCTTCGGCCCGTCCTCCTGGAGCGCGGCATCGAGTCCTCCAACAGAGGGCAACACCTCGTAATCAACATCAACGAGTTCGGCAGCTTCGAATGCTGCTGTCTCACTCTCGGCCACCACTGCTGCCACTGGTTCACCAGCAAAGTTGACCTCCTCACGCGGCATGGCTGGCTGTGGCACCCATGCTGAACCCGGAAATAAATTCGTGAGCAACTCACCTAAATGTGCTGTGTCCGCTCCTGTCACCACTGTCACCACGCCCGGATGGGCCAGCGCCTGTTGTACATCAATCGCGACAATACGGGCATGGGGATAGAGACTCCGCACAAAACTGATAGAGAGCATTCCCGGACGACGAATATCGCCCACATACTGCCCCCTGCCAGTGATTAACACCGGGTCTTCACGGCGTCGTATCTTCTGCTCCGGTGCAGCTGGCTGTTGAGAACGATCTTTTGCTGTTGTTGCTTCGCCCATGTTGTTCTTCCTCTTCTGATTCCAGATACGTAGATGATCTTTCTCTGTTTGCTTCCTTCTCCGATCCCCTTATTTCAATATCTGAATATTACACACAGAACCATCTTCATGTCAATTCTGGTCGCCCGAGAGCACATGGCTATGTACCAGCCAAAGGAGAGCCAAGTAAGAGAAGAACAAGAAGCCAGGGCGCTCGCGTCAAAACGCCCTCATCATCTCTATGATCGATTCTCACAAGGCATTGTCTCCCTGGACAAACTTGGAGAGGATTCCAAAATGGGTGCTGGACAGTTTCTTCTCCAAGGGCGCCTCAAAAGCGATCCTCTCTCCTTCCAAAAAGATCGATCAGGCCAGCACCCACTTTGGAATCCTCTCCGCAAAATGGGGTAGAGCTACAGATCAGTAACCGCCTTTAACCAGAAGTCCCGGTGGATTTGGTGAAAAGCAGAAGGAGATATACACTGGTAGTACATAACAGTTGGCGCTCTTTTTGAGCAAGATGGGAAAGGTAGAGAGGGATGGGAAAATCCTACTGGTTTGCGTCTCGCCCACCCGATGTGAGTCATCGGCACCCCTTTTTAGTGTTCGATTGTCAGGACCAACTTCACTTTGAACTGACTGTCTTTGGGAAAGAGGCAGCAGCGCGCGTCGAGAAGAAAACGGTTGAGGGCTATCTCCGTGCGCTGCTGCCATTCTTTACTTACCTGGAAATGGATGAATGGCAAGTGCGCGCTGGCCAGAACTGGAAGCGCGATCCAGAGAGCATCCGACGAGCTGTCGAAGACTATTTGATTCACCAGTTGCACTGCATCGCCCGTCAGCACCGGCAAGGTTTTTTCCTGGTTCTCAAGACCAATCAAACCCATCAAACGGTCAAATTGTTCCTCAGCGGCCTCAAGTTCTTCTACCAGATGATGTGTCAGCAAGGATATTACGGCCATCCTAATCCTCTGATTGACTCTGGGGCCTTGATGGTGCAGTTCATTGAAGCTCAGGATACTGAGGAGGCAATCTCTCCCCGCATGCCAGAAAGCTCCGGGGTGGTTGAGCCACGCCAGAAGCGGAAACCCCGGTTATCTGATAGCTACTTCAAGCTGGAAGATGAGCGCTGGATACCACAGGTCGTTGACGACCCAACGCTGTTTGCACGAGTGTTGAGAGGGGGAAGGCAACTCAAACACTGGGGGCTTCGAGAAGAGTGCGTGACCCGAATCTTGTTCGAGTCGGGATGCCGGGTCTCTGAGGCCGTTGGTCTGACGCTCGGTGATTGGGTCGCGCGCGGTATGACCCAGGAAGCGACTGCCTTTAGTAAAGGCAGCCACGGCAGGCGCATCAAATTTTTGCGCTTCTCCAATGAAACAGCGAAACTGCTTCGTCGATATTTTGATGGAGAACGGCGACGCCTTGATCCGCAGGGATACACCCTTGAGGAGTATCTGCGAGAGGCGAAACAAGAGCAGAGAGATTTGCACACGATCCCGCTCTTTTTGAGCAGGCAACGCACCGCGCTCTCTGCTAAGACGTATCGCGAGCACAGTTGGAATCCAGCCTGTCAAACATCTCAGATTGATGCAGATGTCCACCAGGCGCGTCATTGGCACGTCACGCAGGCCGTTCGCTACATCTACGAAACATCGCAAGTGGAGGGAGAAGTGCAGCGCCGTCTCCAGGAGTTGGTGGAGTACATGAAGTGGCGCAGCAAAGAAACGCTGGAAGCCTACGAGCACTACTTTGATGCCGCCCGTCACGCCGAAACGCTGGATGTGCTCCACGCACGTATGCATCAGGAACTGGAGCGTTTCTCCTCCCAGCCGGAGGCTCAGACAGTCCCGCGCCAGCGTAGGGAACAGAAATACGCAAATGAACCGGGAACGCCTCATCTTGTTGATGAGCCTGATCTCGATTTCCTGTATGAGCTGGGAGGAAGCCTCTCATGACAGAAACATTCCCCGCTTCTTCCTGGACCTGGGCTGGTTTAGAGGGGTCCATTGCGCCTGAAATTGTCCGTGCCCCCAAGACCTGTGGAGACACCCAAGGAACGTGGCCATCTGTTTACTGGCAAAATATCCGCTATATTCAGCACACCCTCGCTGGGAGTCCTTGGGCGAATCAGTTGGCGCTCGTTGCGGCGGTGATGAGCGCCCGGCGCTATGACGCACGATCAGTCAAATTGGTCATGTGCAGACTGCATGGACGTTTCACACTCCTGTTTAAAGAACTCGCCTTGCGTCAGATGAACGAGTGGAATGCAGAACAGTTTTTCCCATCCTATCTCAAAGGAGAAGTACTCGCTCAAGATAGCGACTACACGCGTGAGCGCTTCTGGATTGATTACAGTACCGCCAGTAAGCAGGTCTGGCTGTGGCTGAAAGGGCTGCCTGAGCCAGAGCAGGAGCGCTATCAGCCCTTTTCCCTGCCGGTGGTATCACGCTTAACCGTGTATGGCCTCCTTCACTTCAAAGAGTCGCAACAACGACAACAACAGGCCAGGAAACAGGAGACTGATGCGATTGTCCCCCACTTTGCAGCCATGCGTGCTCTGGCTCATCTGCGTTACAATTGTCTGGTTCGGCTACGCCAGGCATATCAGGAAGTTGTTGCGCAGACGAAACCCGATGAGCGCACGTTTCCTGTGGAGTTTTCCTACGAAGAGGGATCTGAGCGCTGGCATTTCCGCCTCTGGGAGCGGCGAAGCTTTGTGCTTGCGCATGCTGAGCGTTACAATCATCAGACGGTGACCAACGCCCAGGAGAAGCTACGCGGGTTCACTGATGAGCGGAACCATCCCTTCGTCGAGTTCGTCAAGGCGATGCCTCTCACCAGTGATGCCACAGCGTCCGGGCCATGGTTCGCTGACCTGCTCACGTTGGGCCTTCTCGGTGATGGCCCGGTCAGTGGAACCGACGAGGAGGTCAAAGCCAAACAAGCATGGCTTCGCCAATGGGGATATGCAGACCCTGAACGAGGCGACACGAATCCGTTTCAGACGACGGCCTCTGGCCTGCTGTGTTGGTCACATGATGCAGGAGATGCATCGTTTATGGCTCGTGCGCAAGACCGTGCTGATGGCGTCCTTGTCCCCGTGGAACCGCTGTATGCTGCGGCCACCTTCGGTCTCCTGGCATTCGATATGTTTACGACGACCGGCCTGCGTATCAATGAATTGATGCAGGCACGAGTCTCGAAAGACTGCCTGGTGCGCCAGGTCGATGATCCCCCGCCAGGAGCCAAGGACCGCTCTGCTCGTATCCGTTACCTGTTTCGTCTCATCCCCAAAGGGGAGAAGACCGATACGCCGCGCAATTACTTCATTGGAAAAGAGACGCTACGGCTCATCGAAAAAACCGGGCGTCTGCTCAAGGAACATTACCAACTCAGCAAAGCCGAGGCACTTCCTGTGGTTCCGTTTGCGCCGACGAATGGGCGGGCACATCGCTTTGCCCCTGCTCCGTACCTCTTCCAATATTGCCATCATCACCTTGATGGAGGAACCATCACGTCTTGCATGCGCTTCCTGTTGCATGGCATGATCTTCGAGACCAAGGAAGGCAAACCGGTCGTCCTTAAAGCGCATCTGTTACGCCATACCTTTGCGACCTACGCTGTTCAGGTTGCCCAGATCCCCCTTGATATTGTTGCCGAGTGGCTCAAGCAGAAAGACCTGGAGGTGACGCGGTACTACAGCCAGGTGCCTGAAAGTCTCGTTGCTGAGAAGCATGGAACCTTCGTGACGCACCTCGCCTTACAAGTCAATGTGCGCGAAGTCTTCCTCCGCTCGCCTCAAGAGATCCGAGAGCAACTCGAACAAGCAAAACGCTGTGTCGGCACGCTTATTCCGGTCACTGGCGGGGAATGCACGCTGGATGGGCGTTGCCCCTCTCAGTTCGCCTGCATTGGCTGCCCGGCGAAGACTCCTGATCCGGCCAAGCGCTATCAGGTTGAGCACATGCGAAAGCGCGGGCAGGAAAAACTGGCGTACTGCCAGCAAGAAGGTCTGGTGCTCAAAGTCGAGCGCCTCAAGCAGCTTGTTCACCACTGCGAAACGGAGTTGCTTGAAATGGATGGAATTTCGCACTTCCGAGAGGATGAACACTATGCCCCAAATATCACCATCGAATGAGTCCACAGCGCCAATATGGCTTGCTGAGCAGGTCTATCTGCCAAAGCGCCAGCGCACCATCGATCTGGTTCACCAGTCGGTCGAGGCCCTGCGCCGCGAAAAGGCGCGGATCTCTCTCGCTAGTATTGCGGCCAAGTCACGGGAACTCGACCCGACCAGCGCAGGTATCTCAGAAAGCGCCATTTTGACGAATGAGGCAGCGCGGGTGTACTACGAGCAGCATCGAAGCTGGAAACGTCAACGACAACCTCCAACGTCCTCACAGAAGCCAAAACAGCGCATTCCAGCCAACACGGTCAAACTCACTCGCGATGAAGTGCGCACGCGCCAGCGATATCAACGGCTTTCCAAGGCTGTATTGGTTGATCGGCTGCTGGCAGCAGAATGCAGCGCCGCAGAGTTGGAGCAACGCTGGCTTTCCCATCAGGATGACGCACTATGCTGGCGACTCCGCGCGGAAGCAGCAGAAAAGCGCCTCTAGTTCCTCTCGAAAACAAGAGTACCATTTTCTGACTCGATACAAACTACCATTTTGTATCGCCACATGGCCTGAATCCCTGAGTGATCACCACTGAACGTACAATGGTTAAAAACCTTACGTAGCGATACCCCAAAATGGAAGTTTTGAGCGCGATCCCGCGTCATCATTTTCTGGTCAGCTTGCCATTTGGTGCGCGTGATTTGTAGCTGACCAGCGTTAGGTACCAAAACGGGCGTTTTGCTATGCAAAAGTGCGCAAACGCGCGTTTGCGCGAAGTGTTGCAGCGCTCCCCCAGATTGACGCCCTCGTGAGCAATTTTGGCCTTGTTCGCGTAGCGCAGCGGCAGAATGGGGGAGGCCCAGCCGCCCGCCTCTTGCAGCCGGTCCACGCTGGATCGTGGCGGGAAGCCTCCGGATGTCATCCGAGGTGACGTGTCCTCTCGTGTTGCTGGAGCCAGGCTTCCCAGCTGACGGTGCCGATGGCCTGCTGGGGGCAGGTATTGCCCCCCTGACGCAGGGCTCTGGTCATTTTGCCAGGCAGCCAGATCGGGATGATGGCACGATGTACTCCCCGCTGCTTGAGCCAGATCCGCGCCAGCTCTCCCGAGGCGGAGACCTGTGGGCCGCCCATATCCGGCAGGCGACCGGATGGGCCAGCCTGCACGATCTCACAGAGACGCCCTGCCACTTCCTCCTCGGCCACCGGTTGCAGCGGCCAGTCAGTCGGCACCAGCGCCACCAGGGGAAGCTTGGTCAGAAAGTTCAGCAAGAAATCGATGCCGTAATAAAACTGGGTCGCCCTCAGGATGGACCAGGGGATGCCGCTGTGCGAAATTCGGTCTTCGCTGGCAAGCTTGGCTTTGCCGCCGGCCCACGGAACCTTATCGATGCCCACAATCGAAATGAAGACCACATGCGAGACACCCGCCTCTCGGGCCGCGTCCAGCAGGCGGCGCGTGCCTTCAAAATCGACCATCGAGTTCCCGAGGGCGGCGAGATGGACCACCACGTCCATGCCCTGGACGGCCTCGGCCAGGCCCGCGCCGGTCTTCAGGTCAGCCTGCTTCCACTCCGCGCCGGGCCAACCCTCTCCCGGGCTGGCCCGTCGACTCATTCCGCGCACAGGATAGCCGGCCGCGCTCAAGTGTTTCACCACCAGGCGCCCCAGATGTCCCGCGCCGCCGGTCACCAGAATCTGTTGCATGGTATTTCCTTTCGTATTTCGCTCTGTTTTGTATGCTTCTCAGAGTGTCAATCGATGACTCATGTTCGATGCGCGCGTTCCCTTTACCCTTTCGGCACGCCCGCTACCTGCCGGGTAGCAGTGCCGAGGCGGGTGAAGAGGTTGGCTGTGGAGATCATGAGGACCAGGGTCGCCAGTCCCTGCTCGTCGTAGTGCCGGGCGGCCTCGTCCCAGATCGCGTCGGGGACCGGGTCCGCCTCATCGGCTAGACGGGTGACGGCCTCGGCGAGCGCGAAGGCGGCGCGTTCGGCGGCGCTGAAGTAAGGTGCATCCCGCCAGGCCGCCACGGCAAAGAGCCGCTCGTCTGTTTCGCCTGCCTCCTTGAGGAGGCGAGCGTGCCCCTCAACGCAGGCGCTACAACCATTGATCTGGCTCACGCGCAATTGAACCAGGTCGATCGTCCTCCATGGCACGACGCCCTGCTGTTCCAAAGACTTCCTCAGGGCCTGTAGAGCCTGCATGGCCTGCAGAGCGCCAGGAACGATCATCATCGGGTTTTGACTCATTCGTGCTTGCATGAGATATCTCCTTCGCTGTATCGTCGCTTCACCAGGATGCTCTCACATCCCGGCAAAGACCTTCCCTTTCCTTTTTGCTTGGTATGCCTCTCTCGAGAGAGGCTCGTACAGGAGACAAGAGAGCACGGGCAGATGTGACACTCCTCTGTTTGTTCTCTGTCCTGCTCTGGGCTTACAATACGAAGGAAGAAGGAGAAAGGAAAGAGATGAA
>Ga0307373_10014128_pt1 | contig 11055 bp, 9 predicted proteins | sample OX2MG_FD_202534 | JGI IMG/M metagenome (GOLD analysis project Ga0307373, IMG submission 202534) | Soil microbial communities from Risofladan, Vaasa, Finland - OX-2 | ecosystem: Environmental > Terrestrial > Soil > Coastal area > Acid sulfate soil | place: Finland: Risofladan, Vaasa | collected... | reverse complement strand
CGCGAGGAGATGGGCGACCCACTCGGGCAGGAGCGCGGGCGCGTCCGGGGCGGCCCGATCCGCATCGGGGGCACAGGCGTCGGCCGGAGTGGTGAGTGGATCGTGCATCATGGCGGGACGGATACGGCGCGGTCTTTCGTGGCGGGTTGCGTAGCGCGCATGGCGTGTAGCATGGCGGGGGGTGTGTGTCAATGGGAATAACTGGATATGTCAGAGATACGCACACGGGCCGCGGCTGTGGCGAGGCTCGCCCGGTGGAGTGGTCCGGTGGATTGGTCCGGTGGAGCGGTTCGTGCGGCGGCGCGGGCAGAGCGGGCGGTTTCCACAGGCATTACCGGTGTTGCCGGAGCGAGCGGTTCAGAGATCGACCGCACAATCAATGACGGGCGGCAGTAGCAGAAAAACCCCGGCGGGAACTCCCCTGCAGGCGAGGCAGGCCAACATGGTGACGACTGCGGTTGTTGCCACAGACGCCGCATCAAAAGCATGGCCGCTCCGAGAACCACAAGCAACAGATGAATCATTGCCCAGAATACGCGCCCGTGCGAACCCGGTGCATCACCCTCGCAATCGGCCCGCTTCCGTTGTGATGATCGCTTGCCGTCTGATGCAACTGCTCAATGTTTATTGGATTGAGCCCGCTCACGAGGTCGCTGCAAGCGCGGCGACAGGCTCGACTGATTGTCGCAGACCCGCCGGTTCGTTCGATGCCTTTCTGCGTTATCAAAATTCCGGATATCCCAAGGAAGATGATGCAGATCGAGACAAGCCTGGTCAACCCGGCGCTGTGGATCGAAGTTTACGAAAGCCCGGACAGGCCAACAAGAATCGCTGCCAGCGTCACCGTGAGCTGCGCAAACCGGAAGCGAATTTCCTCATAATGCCGCGCGAACGTTGCATGCTCCTTGTGCAACTCCAGAAGTGACCGTGCGATCCTGGCAGCGCCAGCCTTGCGTTGGAGACCTTATCACGTTCCATACTCGGCACTACTCCGCCGCGGCTGCGTAAGCCTCCGGCGGCGCGCAGGTGCACATCAAATTCCGGTCGCCATACACGTTGTCCACCCGCTGCACCGGCGGCCAGTATTTCGTGCCCGCCACCCAAGGCAACGGAAACGCCGCCTGCGCGCGCGAATAGCCGTGCGTCCACACCTCCGCCATCACCTCGCGCGCCGTGTGCGGCGCGTGCTTCAGCGGATTGTCCGCCCGGTCCAGTTTTCCCGCCGCGATCGCCGCGATCTCCCCACGGATCGCGATCATCGCCTCGCAGAACCGGTCCAGCTCGGCCTTGGACTCGCTTTCCGTCGGCTCGATCATCAGCGTGCCGGCCACCGGCCAGGACATGGTCGGGGCGTGAAAACCGAAATCCATCAGCCGCTTGGCGATGTCCTCCACCATCACGCCGGCCTCGGCCTGGAAGTGGCGGCAGTCAATGATGCACTCGTGCGCCACCATGCCGCCCGGGCCGGAATACAGCACCGGATACGCGCCGCGCAGTCGCTGCGCCACGTAATTGGCGCTCAGGATCGCCACCTCGGTCGCGCGCGTCAGCCCCGCCGCGCCCATCATGCGGATATAGGCATAGGAGATCGGCAGGATCAGCGCCGAGCCGAACGGCGCCGCCGACACCGGCCCGAACCCCGTCGCCGGCCCGGCATCGGCGCGCAGCGGATGGTTCGGCAGGAACGGCGCCAGATGCGCCGCGACGCCGATCGGCCCCACGCCCGGACCGCCGCCGCCATGCGGAATGCAGAACGTCTTGTGCAGGTTCAGGTGGCACACATCCGCGCCGATCGTCGCCGGCGAGGTCAGCCCCACCTGCGCGTTCAAATTGGCGCCGTCCATGTAAACCTGCCCGCCCGCATCATGCACCACGGCGCAGATGTCGCGGATCGCCGCTTCGAACACGCCATGGGTGGACGGATAGGTCACCATCAGCGCCGCCAGCCGGTCGCGATGCAGCGCCGCCTTGGCGCGCAGGTCGGCAAGATCGACATTGCCGTCACGGTCGCAGCCTACCACCACCACGCGCAACCCTGCCATCGCCGCGCTGGCCGGATTCGTGCCGTGCGCCGAGGACGGGATCAGGCACACGTCCCGCCGGCCCTCGCCGCGTGATTCGTGCCAGGCGCGAATCGTCAGCAGCCCGGCATACTCGCCCTGCGAGCCGGCGTTCGGCTGCAGCGTGACCGCGGCAAAGCCCGTGATGTTCTGCAGCCACTCGGCCAGCCGGTGGATCAGCGTCGCATAGCCTTCGGTCTGGTCTTCCGGTGCGAACGGATGGATGTCGGCGAAGCCGGGCCAGGAGATCGGCATCATCTCCGCCGTCGCGTTCAGCTTCATCGTGCAGGAACCCAGCGGAATCATGCTGCGGTTCAGCGCGATATCCTTGTGCTCCAGCCGCTTCAGGTAGCGCAGCATCTCATGCTCGGCGCGGTACTGGTTGAACACGGCCTGTTCCAGCGGGAACGTATGGCGCGGCAGCTCGGCCGGAATGCTCGGCGCCGCGCCGTCCAACTCGGCTCCCAGCACCGACGCCAGCCGCGCCAGCTCTTCGCCCGTCACGGTCTCGTCCAGCGCGATGCCCACGGCGGCATCGTCCACCCGCCGCAGGTTGAATCCGGCCGCCAGCGCCGCGCGCAGCAGCACGTCCGCGTCGCCACATTCCACCACGATCGTGTCGAAGAACGCCGCGTGACGCAGCCGATGGCCGCCACGCAGCGCCGCGCCGGCGAGCAGCCGCGCGCCCAGGTTCACCCGGCGCGCGATGCGCTTCAGCCCCTCCGGCCCGTGCCACACCGCGTAGAATCCGGCGATCACCGCCAGCAGCACCTGCGACGTGCAGATGTTCGACGTCGCCTTCTCGCGCCGAATGTGTTGCTCGCGCGTCTGCAGCGCCAGCCGCAGGGCCGGCGCCCCGCCGGCGTCCACCGACACGCCGACCAGCCGCCCCGGCATGTGCCGCTTGAACGCGTCGCGCGTGGCGAAGAACCCGGCATGCGGGCCGCCAAAGCCCATCGGCACGCCAAAGCGCTGCGCCGAACCCACCACCATGTCGGCCCCCATCTCGCCCGGCGGCGTCAGCACCGCCAGCGCCAACGGATCGGCCGCGACGATCGCCAGCGCGTCCGCGTCGTGCGCCGCACCGATCTCCGCCGACAGCACGCGCAGCGCCCCGGTCGTGCCGGGATATTGCAGCACCAGCGCGAACGGCCGCGCCGCACCGATCGCCGCGGGGTCGCCTGGCGCCACATCCACCAGCGCCACGCCGATCGGTTTTGCCCGCGTCGCCAGCACCGCGCGGGTCTGCGGATGCAAATCCGTCGCCACGGCCAGCACATCGGATTTCGACTTGCTGATGGCATGCGCCATCGCCATCGCTTCCGCCGCGGCGGTCGCCTCGTCCAGCAGCGAGGCGTTGGCGATCTCCATGCCGGTGAGTTCGCAGATCACCGTCTGGAAATTCAGCAGCGCCTCCAGCCGGCCCTGCGCGATCTCCGCCTGGTATGGCGTGTAGGCGGTGTACCAGCCGGGATTCTCCAGCACGTTGCGCTGGATCACCGGCGGCGTGAGCGTCCCGTGATAGCCCATGCCGATCAGCGATTTCTTGCCCCCGTTGCGGCCGGCCAGCGCCCGCAACTCGGCAAGCACACCGGCTTCGTCCAATGGCGCCGGCAGCTCGGGCGCACGGCGGCTGCGGATCGCCGCCGGCACCGTCCTGGCCGCCAGATCCTCCAACGTTGCCGCGCCGACCAGGTGCAGCATCGCGGCGATGTCGGCGGGCGACGGGCCGATATGCCGCGTCACGAAGCCGTCCGCCGCTTCCAGTTCGGCGAGCTCGGCCAATGCGGAGTCGGCCCGCGGGGGAAAGACGGCGTCCATCAGTCGAGCGTCTCCAGATATTCGTTGTAGGCGTCTTCATCCAACAGCGCCTCGAAGGCGGCGGTGTCGTCGATCTCCAGGCGGAAGAACCAGCCCTCGCCTTCCGCGTCGGAGTTCACCAGCGCCGGATCGTCGATGATCCCCGGATTGGTCTCCACGACCTTGCCGGTCAGCGGGGCGAAGATGTCGGAGGCGGCCTTCACGCTCTCCACCACGGCGCAGGCTTCGCCGGCGACGACCTCGCGGCTCAGCTCCGGCAGTTCCACGAACACCACGTCGCCCAATTGCTCCTGCGCGTGGTCGGTGATGCCGATTGTGGCGAGGTCGCCATCGAGTGCCACCCATTCATGTTCCTTGGTGTAGCGTTTGTCCGTGCGCTTGCTGGGCATTGGATGGTTTCCTGTTCAGCGGACATAGCGGTGGGGGACGAAGGGCAGCGGCACTACGGCGGCCGGCAACTGCCTGCCGCGCACCATCACGAACACACGGGTGCCGGTGGCGGCGAGGGTGCGGCGCACATAGCCCATGGCGATCGGCGCATTCAGCGTCGGCGAGAATCCGCCGGAGGTGATGACGCCCGCCCCGGTGCCGTCATCGGCGACGATGTCAACGAGCGCGCGGGCCGGGGCGCGTCCCTCCGGACGGATGCCGACGCGCAAACGGGAGATGGTGCCCGCCTCCAACTGGTCACGGATCACCGCCGCGCCGGGGAAGTCCCACGCCCCGCGGCGGCGCTTGCCGATCACCCAGGCGAGGCCGGCTTCGACCGGCGAGGTGAGCTCGTCGATGTCGTTGCCATAAAGGCACAGTCCGGCTTCCAGCCGCAGCGAATCGCGCGCGCCGAGCCCGGCCGGCGCCACTTCCGGCTGCGCCAGCAGGAGGTCGGCGAACGCCTCGGCGCGGTCCGCCGGGAGGGAAATCTCGAACCCGTCCTCGCCGGTATAGCCGGAGCGCGCGACCAGGCAGGGAATGCCGCCAATCTCGATCGCACCGACGCCCATGAACGGCAGCTTCGCCGCATCCGGTGCCAGCCGCCCCAGCACCGCGGCCGCTGCCGGTCCTTGCAGCGCCAGCAGCGCGCGGTCCTCCATCACCGCGAGCGCCGCCCCAGCCGTGAGGTTGGCGGCCAGATGGGAAAAATCGGCGTCCTTGCGGCTGGCGTTCACCACCAGGAAAAACCTGTCATTGCCGAGATTGGCCACCATCAGGTCGTCCAGGATGCCGCCGGCCTCGTTGGTGAACAGGCTGTAGCGCTGCCGCCCCGGTTGCAGCCCGGCGATGTCGCCTGGCACCAGCCGTTCCAGCGCCGCCGCCGCCGCGGCTCCGGTCAGCGTCGCCTGGCCCATATGCGACACGTCGAACAGTGCGGCCTGCGACCGGCAGTGCAGGTGCTCGGCCATCACCCCGCCGCGACAGCGGGCGGCCAGCGCGCCGGAAAAATCGTATTGCACCGGCATGGCGTAGCCGGCGAACGCCACCATCCGGGCGCCGAGCCGGCGGTGCCAGGCATCCAACGGGGTGCACCTGAGCGGCCTGGGCGTGGGGTCGTCCGGCAGCGCGTTTTCCATCACGGTCCGCTCCAAAGTCAGGTCACCCGGTCGGCAAGATGCCAACACGGCTGACCCCCCTCTGTCGCGGAACCTGAGAGATTCGGGGCCGCACGGTCCCTTACTCCGTCGGTGCGGCGCACGTGCATGCGCACGCCGTCTTTCCAGAGATCCCGAATCCCGGCGCGGTCCCTGTTGCCTGAGCGTTTCCGGGGGCCGGTTGCGCCTTCGGCGGCGGCAGGTGTGTGCCGCTCTCTCCCGCGCCGGGTGGCTGGGACTCGGGCACCATGCCGGAAAGCACGGCGCGGCACAATCACAGTGTTGTGGCGCGTTGCGATGACCGCCGCTGGCGGCGGCGTGACCAACCCGGCCTCGCCGTTCGATTTTCTTCCTGCCGGCAAAGCGGAACTTGCCCCATAATCTGTATCGCGGCGATATTTTGTAGCCGACATGTTTCGTTGGCGTGACATGCGATTACGCACCGGCAGCCGGCGGATCACGTTACGCACGGCTCAGGAACGAGGATCGGAGGCGAGCGCAACCGTTGGCCGCCGGTCAGCCGCCGTAATCCAGCCGCCACGCCGTCGCGCCGGGCCCCGGAGGTTCGCACCAGATCGGCACCGCGTTCGGCGTACGGGCCAGCGGCTCGATGCCCATTGCCGTCCGCAACGCGCGGAACAGCGCGCCGTGCGCCACAACCAGCACCACCGGCGGCAGCGCGATCGCGACGTTCACCGCGGCCACCGCGCGGTCGCGCAACGCGGCAAAGGTTTCGGCACCCTCCGGGGTAAAGTTCCCGGCCACCCAATGGGCGAACCAGTCGCTCATCGGATGGCCTTCCTGCACGCCGAAGCGCACCTCACGCAGGCCGTCGGCGGTCCGCACCGGCAGCACCAGCGCCTCGGCGGTGATCTCGGCGGTGACCCGCGCGCGCGACAGCGGTGAGCTGACGATCGTCGCGATGCCGCGATTGCGCAGGCGTTCCGCCGCCGACCGGGCCTGCGCCAGCCCGGTCGGGTTGAGCGGGATATCGACGTTGCCCTGCGACAAGCCCTGCGCGTTCCAGTCGGTCTCGCCGTGGCGGAGGAACCAGAACGGAACGCGCCGCAGGGTGTCGCCCGGAGTGTCGCCGGGGGCACCGTCGCTCATGCCGATCAGGCCGCGAGGCCCTCCTGCTGCATCATCCGCTGCACCGCGGGCCGTGCCAGCATCCGCTTGTAGTGCGCGGCGCAGTTCGCCGGCAGGTCCATTTTCAGCCGGGCCGCGCCCCAGAACTCGACATAGAACAGCGCCGCGTCGGCGATCGAGAACGGACCGACGAGGTAGTCCTTGCCGGCCAGCGCGGTGTCCATGATGGCGAGGCCCTTCTCGAAGATCTCCTTGCCGCGCGCCTTCACCGCGTCCTCGTCCGCCGCGTTGGGCGAGAAATTGCCGGGGCGGAAGATGCGGGTAAAACCCTGCATGTGCATGGTGGCGACGACGTAGTCCATTGCCTCCAGCGCGCGCGCCTGGGCGTCGGGGTCGTCGGGCAGCAGTTTCGCCGCCGGATTGGTGCGGGCGAGCCAATAGGCGATGGCGGGAAACTCGGTCAACACCGATCCGTCGTCGCGCACCAGGGTCGGCACCTTCGACTTCGGATTGACCGTGGTGAAGGGCGGCTGGTACTGCGCGCCGCCTTGCAGGTTTACCCGTTCCGTCTCGTATGGCTTGCCGATTTCCTCCAGCAGCAGGTGGATCCCGAGCGAGCAGGCGCCGGGTGCGAAGAGCAGTTTCATCGTTTGGTCCCCTCCTGGGTTAACGAGCCTGACCGCTGTCGCCGATCGATGGCCGCGACAGGCCCAGGTTCTCCCGCAATGTGGTGCCGCGATACGCCTTGTGAAGCAAGCCCCGGCGCTGCAACTCAGGTGTCACGAAGCGCGCGAAGTCCTGGTACGCGCCGGGCACGTGCGACGCCGCGACCACGAAGCCGTCGCAGGCGCGGCCGGTGAACCATTCCTCCAGCCCGTCCGCCACGTCCTGCGGACTGCCGACGAACCGCGGGTGGTCGTGGAACGTGCCGCGCTGCGTCACCTCCATGAAGTCGCGGGTGCTCGGATTGCGCTTGCCGGTCACCCGATAGACATGGTCGCGCAGGCCCTGCGCGCCGGTCCAGGCGCGGATCTCCTCCTCGGTCCATGGCTCGTCGATGGGCTTCTTCGCCAGATCGACGTTCAGCACTTCGCAGAGCAGGGAGAGCTGGTCGATTTCCTTCGGCAGACGGTCGATCAGTGCGACTTTGTCTTCCGCTTCGGCGCGGGTTTCGGCGACGACGGTATAGACGCCGGCGGCGACGAACACCTTGTCCGGATCGCGGCCGGCTTCGGTGACGAGCTGCTTGAAGGCCGCGTAATCCGATTTGCCGGCGGCCAGGGTGTGGTAGCTGGCGAACACCAGTTCGGCCCACCGCGCGGCGAAGCCGCGGCCGCGCCCGCTCTGTCCCGCCTGGATGATCACCGGATGGCCCTGTGCCGAGCGCGGCACGGTGAACGGCCCGCGCGAGCGGAAATAGCGGCCCTGGTAGTCGAGCCGGCGCACCTTGTCGGGATGCGCGAACAGACCGGTCTGCCGGTCCGCCACGATCGCGTCGTCGTCCCACGAATCCCAATGGCCGAGCACCACTTGCAGGAATTCATCGGCACGGTCGTAGCGCGCGTCATGCTCCTGATGTTCGCGCTTGCCCATGTTGTGGGCCTCGCCGTCGTTCATCGAGGTGACGACGTTCCAGGCGGCGCGGCCCTTGGTCATCAGGTCGAGCGTCTGGAACACGCGCGCGACGTGGAACGGCTCGTAGTAGGTGGTGGAATACGTCGCGCCGAGGCCGAGTTTTTCGGTCGCCATGCCCATCACGGTGAGGATGGTGACCGGGTCCATCTTCACGCAGCGTATGCCGTTGGCCACGGTATGGGCGTGGTCGCCGCCGTAGCGGTCCGGCATCGCCAGGCGATCGTCGAAGAAGCCGAGATGGAACATGCCGGCTTCCAGCGCGCGGCCGATGCAGCGGTAGTAGTCGGCGGACATGAAGTCGGGCGCCGCGTCGGGATGCCGCCAGGAGCCGACGAAATTGGTGCAGTTCTGGGCCTGGAGGAACCCGACCAGTGTCATCTGCCGCATGGATTTTCCCCTTCTCCCGCTTGCGGTGGGAGAGGGCAGGGTGAGGGTGCAACGGGACGCACGCAATACCCTTGCCCTGTCGCAGACGGAGAGATGACCGACTATGTGGGGTCACAAAAACGGCCAAAGACGCTCCAACTGCCGCCGCTCTTTCAACAACCGGCCCGCGTACCCAAACGGGTGGCAGGTGTTTGGCCGTGACGGTGCGGCAGCCCACCCATACCCCGAGACTCATCAGTCGAACAGCGAACTGACCGAGCTTTCCTCGCTGATCCGCCGCATCGCTTCGGCCAGCAGGGGCGCGATGGTCAGCTCGCGGATGTTCGGCGCCTTGCGCACTGCCTCGGTCGGCAGGATCGAATCGGTGATCGTCATCATCTCGATCGGCGCCCCGACGATGCGCGCCACCGCGCCGCCCGACAGCACGCCGTGCGTGATGTAGGCACCGACGGAGCGGGCACCGTGCCGGATCAGCGCGTCCGCCGCGTTGCAATGCGTGCCCCCGGAATCCACCATGTCATCGATCAGGATGCAGTCGCGCCCCGACACGTCGCCGATCACGTTCATCACTTCGGAGTGGCCCGCCCGCTCGCGGCGCTTGTCGATGATCGCCAGGTCGCAGTTCAGCCGCGTGGCAATGGCGCGGGCCCGCACCACGCCGCCGACATCCGGCGACACGATCATGATGTCACGGCCCTTGTAATGCTCCTGTATGTCGCGGGTGTACAAGGGCTCGGCGTACAGATTGTCCACCGGAATGTCGAAGAAGCCCTGGATCTGCGCCGCGTGCAGGTCCATCGTTAGCACGCGGTTGGCGCCGGCCTCGGTGATCAGGTTGGCCACCAGCTTGGCGCTGATCGGCGAGCGCGAGGCGGTCTTGCGGTCCTGCCGCGCATAGCCGAAATACGGGATCACCGCCGTCACCCGCCGCGCGGAGGACCGGCGCAGCGCATCCAGCGTGATCAGCAGCTCCATCAAATTGTCGTTGGCCGGGAACGACGTGGGCTGCATCACGAACACGTCTTCGCCGCGCACGTTCTCCTGGATTTCGACGAACACCTCCATGTCGGCGAAGCGCCGGATCGAGGCCTTGGTCAGCGGCAGGTTCAACGTGGCGGCGACCGCCTCGGCGAGCGGGCGGTTGGCGTTGCAGGCGACGATTTTCATGCTGCTGGGCCGGCGCTGTTGGTCATCGGACCGGCTGCACGCCGGAACCCTGGCCTTCTAGCGCCGGCTCCCCGGCCTGTCCACGAACCGCGGCGTGCTGCGCGGCGGGTTGCCGGTTTGCCGGGCGTTCGGTCTGGCGCTTGATCACGTCGTTCACGCCACCGGACGCCTCGGTGGCCACCACCACCGCCACGTCGCCCCAATAGTGGTCCAGCGTCCCGGTGGGGACCTCGTTGAGCTGCACCACGCGGCCCAGATCCTGGCCCGCGGCGTTCTTGATGATCCACTGGATTTCGACGCGCTGCTTGTGGCCGGCGATCGGCACCGTTCGCACCTGGCCGCGCACCGTGAAGTCGGCGCCCGCGGCGGTGGTCTGCACCGCCGGCCCGAGCACGGCCAGGCGGGTGCGCATCTGGTGCGTGAGCGACTCGTCGCCGTCACCAGGGGCGCCCGTAACGTCGGCGACCATGACCTTGGCACGCCGGTTGTACAGGCTGTTGGGGTCGGCCACTTCCCGCGCTGTCTCGATGCTGGTGAGCAGGGAGGCGATTTTCGGGGCGGCTTCGGTGGCGGATTGGTGCAAGGTTGCGGCGGCGGCGGCGGCCCAGGCGGCGGTGGGCACCGCGGCCCCGTCGGTCCTGCCGCGTTCCTTGCCTTGCGGGTCGAGCACGGTGAACACGGGCACCACCGTCGCGCCGCGCTGTGCCGCGGTGGCGACCAGGCGCCAGTCGGTGCGCCCGGCCTTGCCGGCAACCGCGGGGACCTCCTGCGCCTGGAGCGCCGCGGCGAGGTCGGTTGCCAGGGTCCGACTCCCCTCGTCGGGCAGCAACGCGTCGCCCGGCGGCGGCACGGCAAGCCGCGGTGCGGGCGGCTGCGCCAGGATGCGGCCAGTAGCGCCCGGGTTGCCGAGGAACGGCTCGGGGAGGTCGCCGCAACCAACCAGCGCGAGCAACGGGAGAAGCCACAGAATCGAGCGAAGCATGCCCAGGGTTCAAGCAGAAGTCGCGGGCTTGGGCCAGGGGGCCACCTTCCCCGCAAGCGGGATGGGCATAAACGCCACCTCAGCGCCCAGCCGCGGGAGGCAATCGCGCATCAAGCGGGAACTGCTCATGCGACCCGGCTGCCCGTCGCTTTCCACCCGACAGGTGACGCGCATCACGTCAAGCCGGTTGGACCCGCGGGACAGGGGAATCGCACTTGAAACCGCTTGACAGCCGACTCGGCGCTTGCCCGGCTCGGAGGTGATCGATTCTACCCCTCGGCATGCGAAACATGCCTGGGGAGGCCGCCTTGGATCAGTTTATCGCCTG
>Ga0307373_10014126_pt1 | contig 11056 bp, 9 predicted proteins | sample OX2MG_FD_202534 | JGI IMG/M metagenome (GOLD analysis project Ga0307373, IMG submission 202534) | Soil microbial communities from Risofladan, Vaasa, Finland - OX-2 | ecosystem: Environmental > Terrestrial > Soil > Coastal area > Acid sulfate soil | place: Finland: Risofladan, Vaasa | collected... | reverse complement strand
CACTGGAAGTGCCTCCTTGGTGCTGCGGGAATCGGTGCGTTGAGAACACCCATCCTCGCAGTCCAGGAGGCATTTTCCGCGGATACGCGCTGGTTCAGTTCACGGCGTTACGCGGTGGATCGAGGCTAAGGGGCGTGACGATGACCGAGAGAGATCTCCCCGACGCAGACGCCCGCCCGCACCGCGCTGCAGGGCATCGACTTGCGCCGCATACTGCAGACTGCATTGTCGAGGCGTGGGCACCGGACCGCGCCGGTTGCCTCACGGAGGCGCTCGAGGGTCTCGTCGAGGTCTTTGTCGACGTGCCCGAGTCGGCCACCACCCGTTACTGGCCACTCGCAGATTCTGCGCCCGGCGCCGAGGACGAACTCGTCTCGCTCTTCGAGGAGGTGATCTACGCGCTGGACGTGTTCGGCGTCGTTCCGGTGCGCTTCCACTTGGCCGAGACCGAGGACGGCGGCATCGCCGGGGACATGGAGGTGGTCTCAGGCGACGAGGTCCAGAACGTCGGACCTGTGCCAAAGGGCGTCTCCTACCACGATCTTTCCATGAAGCTCGAGGAGGGGGAGTGGCGTTGCCACGTGCTGGTCGACGTCTGAGGAGCGACACCGCCATACGGGCCGAGACGGGAAAGGTCGCGCTCCACCGTGTTTCCGGGGCGGTGGACCGTTGGCGCATCGACCCCGTGGGCGCGATGAGGGTCCCCGGCATCGTGTTCGCATCCGAGGCTCTTCTCCCCCAGGTCATGGAAGACGAGGCACTACGCCAGGTGGCGAATGTCGCGACGCTCCCGGGGATCGTCGAGGCGTCGTACGCGATGCCCGACGTGCACTGGGGCTATGGCTTCGCGATCGGAGGCGTAGCCGCGACCGATGTGGAGCGCGGCGGGGTCGTCTCACCCGGGGGCGTGGGGTTCGACATCTCCTGCGGCGTGCGGCTGCTCGCCTCGCGGCTGGTCAGAGAGGAACTTGCGCCAGCGCTCGAGACGCTGATGGACCGGCTGGACGCCGGGGTCCCCCGAGGACTCGGGCTGGGCGGTCTGTGGCATCTCGGCGGGCGCGAGGAGCTGGCGAAGGTGCTGCGCGGAGGCGCCACTGCAGCGGTCGCAGCAGGCCTGGGGACCGAGGCCGACCTCTCCCGGTGCGAGGACGGTGGCGCCGTCGGCGGCGCAGACCCAGCCCAACTGAGCGATCGGGCGATGGCTCGCGGCCTTGGCCAGCTCGGGAGCCTCGGATCGGGCAACCATTTCCTCGAGGTCCAAGTCGTCGACGATGTCTACGACCCCGCTTGCGCCGGGGCGTTCGGGCTCTTCCGTACACAGGTCTGCGTCATGATCCACTGCGGGTCGAGGGGGCTCGGCCATCAGATCTGCTCCGACCACGTGCGGGTCATGCGCCAAGCGATGGAGCACTACCGGATCTCGGTCCCCGATCCGCAGCTTTCATGCACCCCCGTGCGGTCAGCAGAGGGACGGGGATACCTCGCAGCCATGGCGGCCGCGGCCAACTACGGCCGTGCGAACCGCCAGGCGCTGTCGGCCGCGGTCCGGCGTGCGTTCGAGGAATCGGTGGGTAGCTCGGACTTGGTGCTCGTCTACGACGTCTCGCACAACCTCGCCAAGCTCGAGGAGCACGATGTCGGTGGGGTGCGGCGCCTCTTGTGCGTCCACCGGAAAGGAGCCACGCGCGCGCTCCCTCCCGGGTACGCCGACCTCCCCGAGGACTTGCGCGCAGCAGGCCAGCCGGTGCTCGTCCCCGGCTCCATGGGGACGGCGTCCTACGTGCTCGTCGGCTGCGAACCTGGTGGCGCGTTCTCCTCTGCCTGTCACGGAGCTGGACGGACCATGAGCCGTCATGCAGCGGCCCACAGGGTTCGGGGCGCGGAACTCCGGAACGAACTCGAGGAGGCTGGCATCGCCGTGCGGGCGCCCTCGGCACGCGGGCTTGCCGAGGAGGCACCCGTCGCCTACAAGGACGTCGACGAGGTGGTGGCCACGTGTGAGCGGGCAGGTCTGGCCCGACGGGTCGCGCGGCTGCGGCCGCTCGGCGTCGTGAAGGGCTGACACGATCCGCCAGTCAGTGGTCGAGGAACGTCGGGCCGCGGAGCCTATGGAGACCTTGCGCACCTGTCGTCTTCGGGGTCTTCGGACACGATGTTCGACCACCGAAGCGCTTGTCGGAGGCCGCGCGCTCCAGTCGCGCCTTGGTTGCCGCGTCCGGGGTGCGGGATGGTCGATCGTCCAGAGACGGCGCGGTGCAGGGTCGTTCGGCTCTGTCAGGCTCCGCGTGCGGCGAACCATGCTGTGACCAGACCGGCCCGCCGCATCGTCACGCGGCGATCCGAAGGAGGCTTGGTGACCGTGACGAAAGGCATTCGAGCGAGCCCGGTACCTGCCGCGACGCCCAGGGTGGCGCCGACGCTTGCCGCGGGGCTCGTCCAGCGACTCGGCGGTCGCTTCTCGAGAGAGATGGGCATCGAGGTCGACGCCGGGCCGAGCGAGGTCGAGCGCTGGTTCTTGGCATCGACCCTGTTCGGCGCGCGCATCGGAGCACACATCGCTCAGCGGACCTTCGCGGTGCTGGAGAAGCACGGCATTCACCGGATCGCCGACGTCGCCGATCGCGATCCGATGGAGCTCGTCGAGGTGTTGGACGCAGGCGGCTATGCCCGATACGACGTGAAGACCGCGGCGCGCCTGCTGGCGCTCGCGGGCGAGGTACGTACGAGCTACGGGGAGGTCGCGGCGATAGGTCGCCGCTACGGGGATCCGGCGAGCCTGGGAGCCGCCCTCGACAGGCTCCCTGGGTGGGGTCCCGTCACCGTGCGGCTGTTTCTGCGGGAGCTGCGCGGCGTGTGGCCCGGTGCGTGCCTCTCCCCCGACCGACACGCGAGCTGGGCGGGCCACCACGTCGGCCTTGTGAAGGACAAGAGCGAACTCGATCGCTTGAGGCTCGTTGCCCGCCTGGGTTCTTGCGACGAGCGCGATCTGGAATCCGCGCTGGTCCGCCTCGCACTGGCTCACCGGCGGCACCTCCGCTGTCCGGGGGGTCGGAACTGCGTCGTGCTCCTGCGAGCCGCGCCATCGGGCGCCGCGACGGCGCGGGAGATCCCGCTTGCTGGGGGTCGCACGATCACCGTCCGCCCCGTTCGTCGCGACGACGGACCTGGGCTGGTCGACCTCTTCTCGCGGCTGGGTGAGGAGGACGTCTACCGGCGGTTCTTCAGCAGGCGCCCTCCGCGGGACCCGTTCGTCCTCAGGATGGCAGCGGTCGACGAGCGCGGCGGGTTCGGGCTCGTGGCGACGGTGGCCGCCCATCCCGGCAGCGATCGAGCCAGCACGAAGGCACCGGAGCTCCCGGACGAGATCGTCGGCGAAGCGACGTGCGAGCCGCTCGCGGACGGCGATGGCGAGCTCGGGATCACGGTCGCGCCGAGGGCGCGGGGCTGGCTCGGGCCCTACCTGCTCGACGTGCTGCTCGCGGAGGCGGCCGATCGCGGGATTCCGAACCTGCAAGCAGACGTCCTCACGACGAATACCCAGATGTTCGCCATACTGCGCCGACGCGGCTACGCGGTTCTGGACGTCGAGGGACCGCCGACTGCGCTGCGCGTGAGCGTCGGATCGATCGGGCGCCTGCCTTCCTGGTCGCCGGCACCGGACCGCCAACGCGTCGTGATCGAGGTGTCCGGCGGCCGCTGGTACGCCCACGATGCGCTGCGAAAGGCCGGATTCCAGGTAATGGGGTGTTCTGGACCACCGGGTGGCTGGCCGGCTTGCCCACCGCTGCACGGCGAACCCTGCCCACTCGCCGCCGACGCGGATCTCGTGGTGCACGCGTTGGCTGCCGGAGAGTCCCCAGCGTTGCTCGACGCGCACCGGCGGACCCACGCCTCGGTGCCCGTGTGCGTCGTCGCTCCTGCGACGCTGGCCGCGACGGCCCCGGCAGCATCGCCGTGGCCTCTCGCGGGGCGGATCCCCGACGGCGCGCCCGCTAGCGTCGTTGTCGGGATCGTCAAGCAGCTGGTCGAAAGGGCATGAAATTCAACGCTCTGTCGCGGCACCGCTCAAGTTGCGGTGGCACAGGGTCATCGGCTTCCGTGCCTCGTGCACACCAAGAGCGGCAAGGCACCTCGGAGGGATGCGACGACCGCAGCTGCTCCAAGCCACGGCGGGTGACTCCGTGAGAGCCGACGAAGCACGCCGAGCTGTCCGGATGGTGCTCCACGCGGTCGCTCCTGACGCCGACGTCGGATCAGTCGCGCCGGACGAGACGCTGCAAGAGTCGCTCGGGCTCGACTCGCTTGACTTCCTGAACTTCGTCGCCGGGTTGGAGGAGTGCACCGGGGTCTTGGTTCCAGAGTGCGAATACCCGAGACTCCTCACCGTCGAGGGCTGTGTGGACTACCTCGTCTCGACGGGGTCTCGAACGTGACGTTCAACGGACACGCGGGCCCAATACCTCGGGCCCTCAGGCTGCTCGCCGCCGCCTTGGTCCTGCTGGGCGACAGGCCCCTCGCCTGGATTCGCCATCGCTCCAACCACCTGGGAGTGCCCTGATGAGGGTTCACCTAGTGCCGTAGCAGGCAACGTTTGCCCGGTTGGCTCCGATCGCCCGATTGCCGGTGATCGGGGGCGGTGTCCGGGTCCGCCGGGGCCGACTCCAAGTTGAGCCGGACCTGAACGGCATAATGAGCTGGTGTCGGGGACAGCTGATTCTCGACGCCTCGGTCTGAAATGAGCGAGATCCCAAGAGCGATCTCCATCGGGCGCCGCGTCGTGATAACCGGCATGGCCGGGGCGGGCAAGAGCACGTTCTCGCGAGCGCTCTCGGCGAAAACCGGCCTTCCCATCATTGTTCTCGACGTCCACTTCTGGAAGCCCGGTTGGACAGAGCCGACCGAGGACGAGTGGCGCGAGAAGCAGTGGGGACTGCTCGCCAGCGATGACTGGATCGCCGACGGCAACTACCACGCCACGCTCGATCTTCGGCTTGAGCGAGCAGACACGGTGGTGTTCCTCGACACGCCGTGGTGGATCTGCGCATGGCGCGCGCTCGTGCGCGGGATTCGCACGCGCCCGGTTGGCTTCGAGCTACCGAAAGGCTGTGATGAGTCCCGCTGGCGCCGTTTGCGAGATGAATGGTGCCTGGTTTGGCGCATCTGGCGAGTCCGCCGTTCTGAGCGCGAAAGAGAGCTGGAGATCCTGTCGCAGCACGGAAAGCATGTCGCGGTGTACGTGCTCCGCTCCAAGCGCGCGGTGCGCGAGCTTCTCGACAGATGCGTGCCACCTCCCGACCGGGGTCAGGTTTGATCGGCGACGATCGGTAGTGGGCGCACGGGTAATCGGGGATACCCGGCTGTGACGAATGAGCCCGGACGAGGCACACGTTGCCTGCTACAGCACCAACGGCCAGTCCGATCCTTACCGCGCTCCGCCCAGTGCCATCGAACCGCCTCGACCTGACGTCTCGTGTATCTACGTACTTCCGGAGTTCGCCCTCCGCTACTCGTGGCTCCGCCCATACTGCCGCCCTCGATCGAGAGACGCGGGAAGCGACGCGAGATCGGCCGGTCGAGGAGCACGCCGACGCGCCCGCCAGCGCCGGAGCTCGTCGGCACCCCAGACGATGAAGGGGAACGGAAGCACGATCGCGAGCTGTGAAGCCGAGAGTGACGCCGTCCCGAAGAATCCGTGGAACGGCGGTGCGAAGATCAGCGCGAACGCGAACCCGAGCTCGACGGCGATGCCAAGAAGGAGGGGGCGGTTGCTGAACACGCCGATCGCTCGCAGGGGCGCCCATTCGGTCCGTGCGGCGAAGGCAGCTCCCACTTGGCAGGCCACGATCCCGAGCCAGGCGACGGTGGTGGCCTGCCGATAGGCGGTGTGCAGCCGAGTCCCGCTCCCCGTTGTCGCTCCAGGGTGCCACCCGGCGTGGAACAGCACCGCGAAGAACCCAGCCATGACGAGCACGGCCGAGATCGTCCCCATGAAGCCCCAAGAGCGGGCGAGCATGTGACGGGTGATCACGCCCTCGCGCCGGGAGCGAGGAGGGCGCTCCATCAAGCCAGGCTCCGCAGGCTCCCGACTGAGCGCGAGAGCCGGCAACGTGTCGGTGCCGAGGTCGACGGCCAGGATCTGCATGACGGTGAGCGGTAGCGGGATCGCTCCGCCCGAGAGCGCGAAGACGAGGAAGGGGACGACCTCGGGAACGGCGTGGGTGAAGATGTAGACGATGAACTTGCGCACGTTGTCGAAGACCTGGCGACCGGCCTCGACTGCAGCGACGATCGTCGCGGCGTTGTCGTCCGTGAGAACCATGGTCGCGGCTTCCCGGGCGACCTCGGTCCCGGACCGTCCCATCGCCACGCCGATGTCCGCCCGATGGAGTGCCGGTGCGTCGTTCACGCCGTCGCCGGTCATCGCCACGACCTCGCCGTGGTCTCGCAGGGCATCGGCGATGCGGAGTTTGGCCTCCGGCGAGCTGCGCGCGAATACGATCTCCTTTCCACTCGCAAGGAGGCGAGTGAGCTCTTCGTCGCTCATCGCGTCGAGCTCCTCGCCCGTCACGATCGGCAAGTCAGGCCCGCCGATGCCCACCTCCCGGGCGATGGCGGCAGCGGTCAAGCCGTTGTCACCGGTGACCACGTGAAAGCGGATCCCTGCCTGGTGAGCCCGCAGGAGTGCAGGGGCGACCTCTGGGCGCGGCGGGTCGATCATCGCCGCCAGACCGAGCAGGCAGAGATCCGCCTCGGCGTCTTCCCGCCGCTCCGGGACCTCACTGTCAAGCCGGCGACGTGCCACCGCAAGGACCCGGAGCCCCTCGGCTGCGTACCGGCCGACCGCGGCCAAGACGTCGGCTCGGTCGCGTGCCGTCAGATTGCGCTCTCCGCCTTCTGCCGTCACGATCCGCGAGCAGCACGGCAGGACGGTCTCAGGAGCGCCCTTGGTATGGACGGCGAGGGTTCCGTCGGCCTCTTCGTCGACGGTGGACATCCGCTTCACCTTCGGATCGAAGTGGAACGTGGCGCGCCGTCTCGCCGCACGGTTGGTGGTCGACTCACCCTCGCCAAGGTCGTCGCCGAGCGAGAGGAGCGCGATCTCAGTGGGGTCGCCTGAGCCGCCCGGCGCCGTGGACGCCTGAACCTGCGTGCAGGCGACCGCGGTCCGCGCGAGAGCACGGGCCGCTAGCGGCGCGTCCGGCCAAGGTCTGTGCTGGATGTTGAGGTCGTTGCCCGGCACCCAGAGCCTCGTGACGGTCATCCGGTTCTGGGTGAGCGTGCCGGTCTTGTCGATGCAGATCACGGTCGTCGAGCCGAGCGTCTCGACCGCTGAAAGGCGCTTCACCACCGCTCCGCGGCGTGCGAGGTCGCGCACACCGACTGCAAGGGCGAGGGTGATGATCGGGAGCAGTCCCTCGGGCACGTTGGCGACCAGCAGTCCGATGGAGAAGGTCGCGGCGGCCGCCAGTGACAGGCCGGCAGCCGCCCCCAGCGGCAAGAACGCCAGTCCGACACCGACGGCGACGGTGGCGATCACCCAGGCCGCCCGCTTCACCTGACGTTCCAGTGGACTCTCCTGCTGGCCGACTCGCTGGGACAGCGACGCGATGCGACCGAGCTCGGTGTGCATTCCGGTGCTCGTCACGAGCGCTCGAGCCTCCCCGCCGACGCACGCCGTTCCCGAGAACACGAGGTCGCGTGCCTCGAGGAGCGCCCCGGAGGTGTCGAGGAAGTCAGCCGACCGGGTGGCCGGACGGGACTCGCCGCTCAACATCGACATGTCCACCTGGATCGAGCCGTCGACCAGCCGCCCGTCGGCGCAGATCTGATCGCCCTCTTCGATGGCCAAGATGTCACCTGGAACCAACGCCTTGGCGTCGATCTCGACGAGGCCTCCGTCGCGCAGGACGTGCGCCCGCTCGGGAAGGTACGCGGCCAGCGCCTCGATCGCTCGTTCTGCCTGCAGCTCTTGGACGAAGGCGAAGACCGCGTTCAGCGCGATCACGGCGGTGATCGCGACAGCGAGCCGCGGCGTGCCGGTGGCCTCGGCAAGGACGGCAGCCGCTGCGAGGAGCAGTGCCAGCGGATGGGTGAACTGTCGAGCCAGCTGGCCGCGCCATCGCCGGCCTTGCCTGCGGGTCAGCTCGTTCAGCCCGTAGCGGCCCAGACGTCGCTCCGCCTGCAGGGTCGAAAGGCCGCGGGGCGAGCTCCGAAGGCTCCGATAGAGCAGCGCGAGCTGGACCCGCGGATCTGCACCTTCGGTAACCGCCGGCTCGGGCACGTCAGCCAGTGCGTCCTTCGGGGCGCCGCCAATGGTTCCCACCCTCTCAGGATTGGCACGGCCGGGCAAGGATCGGTAGGGCCCAACGGAATGGTCGACTCACTTTGAGGCTCGGGCTCGAGGGGTGCAACATCTCCTGCGGCGGTCGAGGCGGTGGTCGCCGGAGGACCATCGGCCCTTGTGCCGCGCCGCAACCGGAGGAAGGCTGACTTGGGAGGTCGCCATGATGTTTGTCGATCGCGTCGATGCCGGCCGACAACTCGCCGCGAGGCTCGAGCACCTCCGAGGTAGCCCGGTCGTGGTGTTGGGCCTCCCGCGCGGAGGCGTGCCTGTGGCCTGTGAGGTAGCCACCGAGCTCGGCATGCCGCTCGACGTCATCGTCGTGCGCAAGTTGGGGATGCCGTTCCAACCGGAGCTGGGCATGGGCGCCGTGGGCGAGGGCGGGGTCCGGGTGCTCAACGAGGAGATCGTTCGCATGGCGGGCGTCTCCGATCGCGAGATCGCAGCCGTCGAGGCGCGTGAACGAGTCGAGCTGGACCGGCGGGCGCGACGCTTCCGCGGCGACCGTCCCCCCGTTCCCCTCGCCGGCCACACGGCACTCGTGATCGACGACGGGATCGCCACCGGATCCACTGCACGGACTGCCTGCCAGGTCGCTCGCGCCCAGGGCGCGGCGAGGGTGGTGCTTGCCGTGCCTGTCGCGCCTCCCGGCTGGGAGGCCCGCATCGGCCCCGACGCTGACGAGTTCGTCTGCCTCGCCACCCCCGAGATGTTCTTCGCAATCGGTCAGTTCTACGAGGACTTCTCCCAGACCACCGACGACGAGGTTGTCGACTGCCTCGAGCGAGCGGGCCGCGGCGTCCCTGTGGCCGCGGTGTCCGGGGAGGTGGGCGACGACCCGCCCGCCCGTGACGAGGAGGTCGTCGTCCAGGCGGGTCCAGTCCGGCTGGGCGGGCATCTCACCCTCCCCGAGCACCCCCTCGGCGTCGTGGTGTTCGCCCACGGAAGCGGCAGCAGCCGCCGCAGCCCCCGCAACCGCGACGTCGCCGGCGTGCTCAACCAAGCGGGGATCGGCACTCTCTTGTTCGACTTGCTCACCGTGGAGGAAGAGCTCGACCGGACGAACGTCTTCGACATCGGCCTGCTGGCCCGACGCCTCTCGGACGTCACCCGCTGGCTACGCACCCAGCCCGACTGCGCCGGGCTCTCGATCGGCTACTTCGGGGCCAGCACTGGCGCGGCCGCCGCCCTGTGGGCCGCCGTCGAACCGGGCGCCGACGTCGCTGCGGTGGTCTCTCGAGGCGGGCGCCCCGACCTCGCCGGAAGCCGCCTCCCGGAGGTCACGGCGCCGACGCTGCTCATCGTCGGCGGCCGGGACGATGTCGTCTTGGACCTCAACCGTCAGGCTCAAGCCCGCCTGCATTGTGAGAGCCGCCTGGTCGTCGTTCCTGGCGCCACCCATCTCTTCGAGGAGCCCGGAACGTTGCAGGCTGCCGCTGTGGCCGCCCGCGACTGGTTCGCCAGCCACTTCTCGCCCATCGCCGCAATCGGTGCGCTGAGCGATGAAGCTCGACCTGGCGGGCGACACGATGCTGGGCCGCAAGGTTGACGAACGCCTCACCGAGGTGCCGGCGACGAAGTCGATCGACGACGCGACAGGCCAGGCCGAGCTCTTCGCCTTGGATCGGGAGTGCGCCGTCTCCGAGCGCGCCGAGAGGTTGCCCCCCTCACCAGCTGCTCTCGTTCCGGGCACCGTCCGTCGCCGTTGACGTTGTGGCGCAGCTCGGCATGGGGTGCGCCACCCCGGCCAACAACCACTCTCTCGACTATGGCGTCGATGCGCTGCTCGACACCCTCCGCCACTTCGTCGAAGGCCGGGATCACAAATCGAGGCCAGTGGCTCAAGGAAAACCGGTGGACATTGAGAGGTGCCTGCTACGCGAAGTCGAGGACGCGAAGTCGTGAAAGGACTGAGATGAGGAGCAGCTTCGTCACCTTTGCCGGCGCCGCGGGCGGTGTCGGCGGCCTCTTCGAGCCATGCACCGGGCCCGCCGGCATGCCCGGCTCTCCCGCGCCGCCGCAGGCGCCGCAGACGTGGTCATTCCGCAGGACGGGTCCTCGTCGACGTTGTGGGCCCAGACCGCGGACGCCGCGCATGCGCCCGGCCAGCGGCACCTGCGGCTGATGGCGAAGGTCCGTGCTCAGCCCGCTCCTCCACCCGTGCGCGCGCGTCCCTTCGCCAAGCATCGCCACGGCCTCCGTCATCCGGGCAGGGGATGAAACGGCGGAATACTCGGGCGGCCAGCAGAGAAGCGTTGCGACAAGTGACAACGGAGGTCAGATGGCACTCGAGCCGAGCGCGGTACCGATTGAGACGCCCGACGAGGTGAACGTCATCATCGGCCAGGCGCACTTCATCAAGACGGTGGAAGACCTGCATGAAGCGATGTCTGGCGCCGGGCCACACCTTCGGTTCGGTCTTGGGTTCGCCGAGGCGTCAGGCCCGTGCCTCACCCGCCGCTCGGGGAACGACGCAACGCTCGTGGACCTCGCAACGAGGAACGCGGAGGCGATCGGCGCCGGGCACGTCTTCGTCATCTATCTGCGCGGCGGGTTCCCGATCCAGGTGCTGAACGCGATCAAGCACGTGCCGGAGGTCTGCACGGTCTTCTGCGCCACCGCGAACCCGGTCGAGGTGATCGTGGCGCAGACCGATTACGGCCGTGCCGTCCTCGGTGTGATCGATGGCATGCCCCCGGCCGGCGTCGAGACGGC
>Ga0307373_10014125_pt1 | contig 11056 bp, 11 predicted proteins | sample OX2MG_FD_202534 | JGI IMG/M metagenome (GOLD analysis project Ga0307373, IMG submission 202534) | Soil microbial communities from Risofladan, Vaasa, Finland - OX-2 | ecosystem: Environmental > Terrestrial > Soil > Coastal area > Acid sulfate soil | place: Finland: Risofladan, Vaasa | collected... | reverse complement strand
CGTCGGACGGCGCCTTCAGAGAGGACACGGCTGGGCCCGAGGTTTTCACGCCCAAGACCACCCCTTCGAGGTGGAGACAAGGGAGGAGGTGATCGCGCTCAACAACTCGGTCCCTCAGGGCCTCAGCGCAGCTTCTTCACTACCGACTTCCCGGTCGGCCAAGCGCCGGCTTCGCTGGCGCCGCGGGACAGGACTTCGGTCTCGCGAGCGTGAACGTGGGGAGCTCGGGGCCGGAGACCGGCCGGGCCTTCGGCGGCGAGAAGGCAAGGGCGGAGGCCGCCAGGCCGGTTCCGATGCCCCGAAGGCCGATGTGCGTCGCCAGACCTGCACGGTCAACCATGGCAAGGGCCTGCCGCTTGCGCAGGGCGTGTCCTTCTGCGTGGACAAGGACTCGGCCACGGCCTGAGCCGGAGGGGGAGCGGAACGGTCAGGTGCCGATCCGCTCCCCCTCCAGCTTCCGGAAGTCCCAGCTGTACTCGCGCTCCGGATGGAGCCGGAGCCAGGCGTGGCGGCCGTCCCAGCCCATGCCGCTGGCGCGGTATCGGCGCACGTAATCCGCCTCAACAGGCGCCAGGTCCGGGACCGGCTCCCCGACCCGCGGCACCTCGCCGAGCACACTGACGGTGCCGCCGAACTCGACGCCCCGGAGCTCGAGGTACTCGCCCTCACCGGCGTCGACCACGGCCGAGCAGCGCGGGTTCCGCTGCAGGTCCGTCCAGCGCTGGCTGCGCACGAGCGAGTAGAACCACATCGCCTCTCCGTCCCAGACGTACCAGAGCGGCGAGACGTGCGGGCGCCCGTCGGAACTCGCCGTGCCCAGCCGGCAGACGAGCTGCTCTCGGAGGAAGGCGTCCCGCTCGTCGGGGGTCATCGCGATCCCGCGGGCGCCGCGCTGCGGCTTCACTATTCGCCGCCCCAGGCCGGCGGCCGCTTCTCGGCAAAGGCGGTGCTCCCCTCGGCTGCATCGCGGCTGCCGCCTACGCGGTTGAAGAGACTGTCCTCCACGGCCTGGCCCTGCTCGAGAGGCGGCTCGAGCCCGCGCAGCACCGCCTCCTCGACGGCGCGCAGAGCGAGCGGCCCCCGCTGCAGCAGCACCTCAGCCAGCCGGAGCGCCTCGGGCTTCACCTCCGCTGGCTCTAGCACACGGTTGACAAACCCCCGGGCGCGGCCGGTCTCGGCGTAGACCGGCTCGCCGGTCAGGATCAGCTCCATAGAGCGCGCGAGGGAGACTGTCCGGGGCAGCCGCTGGGTCTCGCGATGACCTCGAGTCCGATCTCCAGGAAGAGGCATCGGTGCCGCCATCGCGAGAGAGCTCGCCACGGCGGCCGCCATGGTGGCACGGGCATCCGCCAGCCGGCACCGCTCACGAGGAAGTCCTAGGCGACCCTCGGCTGGGACGGCCAGCTCAGGCCTCCGCCAGCACTTCGCGGCTGACGCGGTAGCCCGACTTGATGGCTCCCTCCATGCCACCCGGTCCGACGCGGTCGTCGGTGTGCTCCCCGGCGAAGAAAAGGCGCCCCTCCAGCGGGGCCGCGATGAGCGGCAGCACGGCCTGGCGCTGGTCGCCGATCGGGGCCCGGACTACGGCCCGCGTCCAGGGGTCGCGGGTCCAGGACTTCACGTAGCCGTGGAGGCGGCGGATCGGCCGGCCCACGACCGAGCTCATGGTGGCGTCGATCTGGTCCAGGATCTCGCCGTCCGGGATGCCGACCGGCTCGACGTCGCCCGCCGCAAGGCCGCTGATCACGATCTTGTCGCCGGGCTGGTTGGCGGAGTGCTCCATCACGAAGCCGGGCATCCGGTCCGTGTAGCAGCTCGACCCGATCGCGTCCTTGACAAGGTCCCGCTCGGCGTACTGCACGATGAGGCGGGTCGCGTTCCCGTATCGCAGCTGCAGCAGCGCCGCCACCTTCTCCCTCGGCAGCACCGGCTCGAAGGCGAGCTCGGAGACGAGCGGCCCGGGCACCGTCACCACGACGCGATCGCCGCGGAAGGTCTCCCGGTCGGTCTCGACGGTGACGCCGGCAGAGCCCCAGCCGACGACGCGCGCCGGCTGCTCCAGGCGCACGTCGAGGTCTTTCGCCAGAGCCTGCGGCAGCAGGTCGTTGCCGCCCATGATCTTCCGATAGCCGTGCCCCCAGGAGAGCTCGACGTTGAGCTCCCCGGCGTCGGCCAGGCGCAGCGGGGCGGCGGGAGTGGACTGGGCGATGGCGGTGAGCAGCACCTCTGCCGGTGGGGAGAGGTGCGCGCGCCGGAGCCACTGAGCCACGGACTCGTAGTTGCCGGGCGGCGTCTGGCGGATGGCCAGCCGGAGTTCGCCCGAGATCTCCTCCGCAGCCTCTTGGGGCAGCCGCCTGCCACCGAAGAGGAGCACGGGGGCGCCTTCGCCCAGCTCGATGCCCTCGCTCAGCTGGAGGCGGTGGCGACGGCAGAGTTCGGCGATGTTGTTCTGCCCCGGGTAGATGATCTCCGCCCCGACGTCGGCGAACTGACCGTCGTCCAACCCCTCGCGGAGGGTGAAGACGCGGCCGCCGACCCGCGACCTCGCCTCCAGCACCACGGCCTCGTGCCCCGCCCGCTGCATCTCCATGGCGGTGACCAAGCCGGAGAGCCCCGCGCCGACGATCAGAACCCTCATCCGGAAATCTCCATCCAGCTCACATGATGCGTCCGCCGTCCAGCACGACCACGATGCCGGTGGCGTCGGGCCAGCTGGCGATGTCGAGACCGGCGCGGGCGATGTCCTCTGGCTGCGCGATCCGCTTGAGCGGCATCTCATGCTCCAGTACCTGCTGCTGCACGTCCGGTGCGATGGAGAACCACATCTCCGTCGCCACCGGGCCCGGCGCGATGGCGTTGCAGCGAACCTCCGGCGCCAGCGCCCTGGCCAGGGTCTTCGTGAGGCCGATCAGGCCGGCCTTGGTCGCCCCGTAAGGCGGCCCGTGCAACGAGCCGGCCACGCCGCCGTCGCTGCTCACGTTCAGGATCGCGCCGCGCGTGGCCCGCAGCCCTGGCGCCAGCGCCTGGGCCAAAAAGGTGGGGGCAGTCAGGTTCAGCGCCACCGCCCGCTCCCAGGCCTCCGGGGTCATGTCGTCGAGCGTGCACTCCTCGCTCACGCCGGCGTTGTTCACGAGCAGGCTCGCCTCGCCGATCGCCCGCGCCGCCTCGGCGAGGGTGGCGATCCCCTGCTTCGCAGTGAGGTCCGCCCGCAGGCCCTGCGCCACGCCGCCCAGCTCGGCGGCCAGGCGTTCTGTTTCCCTCGCGTCCGCGTCCCGGCTGAGGTAGGAGAAGACCACCCGGTGGCCGCGCCGCACAGCCTCCAGCACGAAGGCGCGCCCGATGCCGCGCGAGCCCCCGGTGACGACGCTGAGCGGCGCCGCCTCGCTGATCATTGCTTCACGAAGAGCTGCTTCGGGAAGTCCGCCAGCAGCTCCACTCCCGAGTCCGTGACGCGGAACGTCTCACTGAGCTCGTAACCCCAGCCCTGCATCCACATGCCCAGCATCAGGTGGAAGGTCATGTTCGGCTCGAGCATTGTCTGGTCACCCTCCCGCAGGCTCGCGGTGTGATCGGCCCAGTTGGGCGGGTAGTTGAGCCCGATCGAGTAGCCGATCCGGGACGGCTTGGAAAAGCCATGCCGGGCGATGGTCTCCCGCCAGGCCCGCTCCACGTCCTGGCACAGGGCGCCCGGCTTGACGACCGCGAGCGCCGCCTCCATCCCCTCCCTGGTGGCGGTTTCGAGCCGGCGCATCTCGTCCGGCGGTCGGCCCAGCCAGACCGTCCGGGAGATGCCGCAGTGGTAGTGGAGCCGGCAGCCGCTGAGCTCGAGACAGGTCGCGGTGCCCTCCCGGAACGGCCGGTCCGACCAAGCCGCGTGGGGGGTGGCGGCGTTGTCGCCACTCAACAGGGAGGGTGGGTTGGCCGGAGCCTGGCCGCCGAACTCGGTCGTGCCCCGGATCTGAGCCTCCGAGATCAGGGCCGCGGCGTCGCACTCGCGGACGCCGACGGCGACGGCGTCGATCGCCACCCGCATCACCTGCTCCGCGATCCGGGCAGCCTGGCGCATCACCTCGATCTCGCGCGCCGACTTGTAGGTCCGGATCCAGCTGACCAGCAGGTAGGCGTCTTTCCAGGTGGCGTCCGCCAGCTCCTGCCGCAGCACCTGCAGGTTCTTGGCGGAGAAGTAGTAGGCGTCGCTCTCATAGCCGATCCGCCCCCTCGCGTAGCCGCACTCCGCGAGCACACTCGCCACGTACTGCATCGGGTGCTTCACCGGGTGCTCGACGTAGTCGTCGGCGTAGGCGAGGATGCGGTCGTGCGGCAAGTTGGTGGTGAGCCGCGCGCTCTGTGCGTCCATGCCGCGCCCGACCCAGATCGGCGGCTCCGCCGCCGCCGGGACAATCACCGCCTGGGGGACGTAGAACGACCAGGCGTCATAGCCGGTCAGGTAGTTCATGTTGGCCGGGTCGGTCACGAGCAGCACGTCCAGTCCACGCTCGGTCATCCGGGCCCGCGTCTTCTCCTGCCGCTCCCGATACTCCTCTTCGGGAAAGTCCGCCATCAGTCACCTCCACTCGTGCTGCCGTCAGGTTCCGCAAGGAGCAGGTTCTCGAAGACCACCTGGGCCTTCGCCAGCTCCTCCAGGTCGATCCACTCGTCGGGCCGGTGAGCAGCCTCCTCGAGGTTACCGGGCCCGAAGAGCACGCAGGGGACCTTGGCCCGGTGCACAAAGAAGCCGGCATCGCTGGCGGCGCGCCACGCCGCCAGCCGGCGGGGAAGGCCGGCCGCCTCCATCGCGTCGCCGAGCGCGCGAACGAGCTCGTGCTCCTCCGGGATTTCGAAGGCAAGGTAGTCCGGGCCCTCCTGGATCTCCACCTCGAGCCAAGGGACCTGCTGGCGCGCACGGGCCACCGCTCCCTCCAGCTGCCGCAGCACGCCCTCGCGGGTCTCGTCCGGGTTGAAGCGACGGTCCACCTCGATCACACAGCGGTCGGGTACCACGTAGGGTCGGGTGCCGCCGTGAATGGTGCCCACGGTCAGGCTCGGCGAGCCGAAGCGGGGGTGGGAGAGCGCGGCCAGCTCCCGCCCGACGGCCTCCAGCTCCAGCACCAGCCTGGCCGCGGCCACGACCGCGTTGCGCCCGAGGGCCGGCGACGCGGCGTGGGCCGAGGCACCGCTCACCACCAGCTCATAGTTGAGGAGGCCGCGGTTGCCGGTGACCAGTTGGAGACCGGTCGGCTCCGCCAGCACCGCGAGGTCGGCTTCGAGTCCCCGGGCCACCAGGGCCCGAGTTCCGGCCGAGTCCTCCTCCTCACCCACCATGGCCGCGAGCATCACGTCGCCTGCGGGCTCGAGGCCACGGGCGCGGAGGTCGAGCACGGCCGCCAGCGCGGCCGCCAGGCCGCCCTTCATGTCGCAGGCGCCGCGGCCGATCATGCGGCCGTCGACGACCTCGGCCCCGTAGGGGTCCCGCGTCCAGCCCTCGCCGACCGGCACCGTGTCCAGGTGCCCGGTGAGAACCAGGCGGGGGCGCCGGCCCACCTCCCAACGGGCGATCAGGTTGGGGCGTCCTGGGGCGACTTCGTGGAGCTCGACCGCGAGCCCCGCCTCCCGGCACCACCCGGCCATGGCCTCCGCCAGCTGGCCTTCCGCTCCGGTGACCGAGGGGATGCGGAGCATCCGCTCCAGGACCTGGCGGGCGGTGACCTCCACTCCTGCAGAGATTGCCACAGGCCGCAAGTGGGCGGGGGTTGGCGGGAGCGCCACGATCGTGCACAAAGATCAGCACCGCGTCGAGCTGCTGATCGAGCGATGCCCCTCGCGGGCGAACATCGTGGTCGAAGGCGCTGACCGACTGTCGGGTGTAAACGAGCAGCATCGGCGTCGGCCGGCCGTGCTCAGCCGCCGATCGCAGGCGATCCAGCGCTTCGGCCCCGCCCTCGCGTGTCCTGCCTCGTTTCCTCGTTCCGGCTCATCGTCAGATCCTCAGACCAGGGTCACGGCCATCCGGTGCGCCAGTCGCACCGCACCGAAGTGCCGGCCGTCTACCGTGAGCAGCTCCTCCACGTGATTCCGCTCTGCGCTCGCCAGGAGCAGTGCGTCGACATAGGAGAGCCGCAGCTGGCCGTAGAGGGCGAGTAGAGCCGCCGCCCGCTGGTGATCCGCGTCGATCGTGGCGAGCACCTCCACGGCGCTTTCCCGTGCCCAACGCAACACCTCGAGCGCCGGCTCGGCCGAGTTGGGAGGGGAGTACCGCATCCGAAAAAAGGTGTACGCCTCGCCAACGACCTCCCAACTCGTGCAGAGTGCGCGTCCCTTCCTGGCGCTTACCGCAATTGCAGCCTCGGAGGCGGCGTGATGCCCGTCGCCGGCGTACAGGAAGCCAACGATCGGGCCCGTGTCCAAAAGGACTGCCCGCACTTCTCAGCCGTACACCACCCCGTCCACCTCCTCCGAAAGGTTGGCCAGTGGTCCCTTAACGACGCCCGAGAACGGGAGGAAGTGGTCCAGCTGGCTCGAGGAGTCGGGGAGCGCATCGACCGCCTCCACGATCAGCTGGCTCTGTGAGATGCCCTTCTGGCGGGCAAGACGGCGAATCCGCTTGTCCACCTCGGGCGGCACCACGATCTGCTTGCGCACATACATGCCGCAGATTGTACATTGCCGGGTGTGTAGCGGCTTCATGCCGCCCTCTCCTCACCACTCCGCCCAGAATGGCCACCCGGAGGCGCGACAGCCCTGTTCCTTTCCCGCCGCCGGCCGACCCGTAGGGCCCTGGCGCGAGCCAACTTCTCTTGGGCCGGGTCCGAGGACGAGTTGCTACGATACGGCACGCTCTGCGGTCGCCAAAGGCCGTTGGCCCGGGAGTGGGTTAGCAGCCTCGCCACAAGGTGGAGGGATTTCACGCTAGATGGGACCTTTTCTTCAATACACGGTCATCGGGCTCACGGTGGGGTCCTTCTACGCACTTGTGGCCCTCGGCTACACGATCGTCTACGGGATCATCCGGCTGATCAACTTCGCCCAGGGTGACCTCTCCATGGTGGGCGCCTACCTCGGCTGGACCCTGCTCGTCGCCCTCGGGTTCCAGCACCTACCGCTGCCTGTCGCCATCGTCGCGGCCTTCGTCATCCCGATGCTCGGGACGGCGGTGGTGAACCTCGGGATCCTCCAATTCGCCTATAAGCCGCTCCTCAAGCGGTCGCTGCTCGCCATCCTGATCACCGCCCTCGGCATGTCCCTCTTACTGGAGAACCTGGCCGAGGTGATCTGGGGCGCCGCCATCAACGCCTACCCGCCGGACCTGCTGCCCTCGACCGGATTCGCCATCGGCCCGGTGCACGTGAGCTACGTGCAGGTGGCGCTCTTCGGCGTCAGTCTCCTGCTCATGGCCGGTCTCTACCTCTTCATCCAGGGCACGACGATCGGCACGGCCATGCGGGCGCTGGCGGTGGACCACGACGCGGCGCGGCTCATGGGCATCAACGTCGATCAGGTGATCCGGCTCGCCTTCGTTCTGGGGGCGCTGCTGGCCGCCGCCTCCGGCGTGATGCTGGGCCTCTACTACGTCCAGATCCAGTTCACGATGGGCTTCCTGCTCGGCCTGCGCGCCTTCACGGCCGCCGTCCTGGGCGGCATCGGCAACATCCCGGGCGCCATGGCGGGCGGCATGATCATCGGCCTGCTGGAGGCCTACACGACCGGCTACCTGTCGGGCAAATGGGAGGACGTGGTCGTGTTCGGGGTCCTGATCACCGTGCTCGTCGTCAAGCCGACGGGCCTCTTCGGCGAGCGCGTCGCGGAGCGAATGTGATCGCCGAACGGGTGGCGAGGTTCATGCCGCCGGCGCTGGGCGTCTGGCGCAGCCGGGCGCTGCGCGTCCCCTTCTGGATCCGCGTCAGCGTCTTCCTCGCCGTGGTCGGGCTGTCGGTCGGCGCCTACGGCGACGACTACGTCACCGCGGTGGCGGTCTCCGTCGCCACCTACGCGATGCTCGGCCTCGGCCTCAACATCGTGGTCGGCTACGCCGGCCTCTTGGACCTCGGCTACGCGGCCTTCTTCGCGATCGGCGCCTACACGGCGGCCCTGCTGATGACGATCGGCCACTGGAACTTCTTCGCGGCGCTGCCGCTCGCCGTCATCTTCACAGGCGTGGCCGGCGCGATCATCGGCTACCCGACGCTGCGGCTCCGCAGCGACTACCTCGCCATCGTGACCCTGGGCTTCGGCGAGATCACCAGGATCTCCTTCAACAACTGGGACTACGCCGGCGGCCCCAACGGCGTGCTGGACATCCCCTGGCCCACTCTGTTCGGTTACCAGCTCAGCTCCCAGATCGCCTTCTTCGGGGTCTCCCTCGTCCTGCTGGCCCTGGCGATGATCTTCGCCCAGCACCTCGACAACTCGCGACTCGGCAGGGGTTGGGTCGCCATCCGGGAGGACGACTTCGCGGCCGAGGCCGTGGGGGTACCCTCCCTCAAGCTGAAGCTCACCGCCTACGTGATGGGCGGTATGTGGGGCGGCCTGGCGGGGGCCTTCTTCGCCACCCGGATCGGGGCGATCGACCCCACCAGCTTCACCTTCACGCTCTCGGTCTACGTGCTCCTCCTGGTCGTGCTGGGCGGCATGGGCAGCCTGCCCGGGGTGTTGCTCGGGGCGCTCGTCGTCGTCGGTCTGCCCGAGGCGCTGCGCGGGTTCAGTCAGTACCGCATCCTCGCCTTCTCGATCTTTCTGATCGGGATGATGCTGGTGCGGCCGCAGGGTCTGTGGCCGCGCATCCGGCGCAAGCCAAAGCCCTTCTACGGCATGCAGGACGAGGAATCGGAGAACGTGGCCATTGACATCCTCCAGGAGCACCAGGCCGAGATGGAGCGGAGGGACCTGAAGCATGCCGCCGCCAGGCACAAGGCGCCGGTGGACGGCGAGGTGCTGCTCCAGGTGGAGGGCATGCAGCGCTATTTCGGCGGCGTCAAGGCCGTGGACGGCGTCAGCTTCGAGGTGAAGCGCGGCGAGATCTTCAGCATCATCGGGCCCAACGGGGCCGGCAAGACAACCGTATTCAACTGCATCACCGGCGTCCAGAGGCCGACCAAGGGGAGGGTGCTCTTCGACGGGCGGCCGCTCAACGGCCTGCGCCCGCACCAGATCGTGTCGCGCGGCGTCGGGCGCACCTTCCAGGGCATCCGGCTCTTCAAGGGCATGGCGGTCTTCGAGAACGTCATGGTCGGCCTCTACCCGCGTCACCGCACCATGACCTGGCAGGCCATGCTGCACACCCCGGGTGAGCGCAAAGACGAGTTGCGCACGCTGCGCGAGGCGCGCCGCTGGCTCCAGTTCCTCAACATCGAGGACAAGGCCGGGCTCCTCGCGACCGAGCTCTCCTATGCCGACCAGCGGCGGGTGGAGATCGCCCGCGCCCTGGCGGCCCACCCCCACTTGCTGCTCCTGGACGAGCCGGCGGCCGGCATGAACCCGACCGAGAAGATGGAGCTCCTGGTAATGATCCGCAAAATCCGGGACCTCGGCATCACAGTCGTGCTAATCGACCACGACATGGCGCTCGTGATGCGCGTCTCCGACCGGATCGCGGTGCTCGACCACGGCACCCTGATCGCCCTCGGCAGGCCCGACGAGATCCAAAAGGACCCCCGTGTCATCGAGGCGTATCTGGGCCGCGAGGAGGACGACGCCGAGCTCGCGGAGGCCGCCGGTCACTGATGGCGCTGCTCGAGGTCTCAGACCTCCACGTCTTCTACGGGAACATCGAGGCCCTGAAGGGCATCTCGATCAAGGCCGAACCGGGCCAGATCGTGGCCATCCTGGGCGGCAACGGCGCGGGCAAGACCACGACCCTGCGCACGATCTCCGGGCTCCTGCGCCCCCGCTCGGGGGGGATCACCTTCGACGGCCAGAACCTGGTCGGGGTACCCGCCCACGTAATCGTGAGCAAGGGCCTGAGCCAGGTCCCCGAGGGCCGGCGGATCTTCAACATCCTGAGCGTCGAGGAGAACCTCAACCTGGGTGCCTACCTGATCCGCGCCCACCACGCCCTGATCAAAGAGCGCAAGCAGGCCGTCTTCGACCTCTTCCCCCGCCTCGAAGAGCGGCGCCGCCAGCTGGCCGGCACCCTCTCCGGGGGCGAGCAGCAGATGCTGGCGATCGGCCGGGCCGTCATGTCCGAGCCCAAGCTCCTGATGCTGGACGAGCCCTCGCTCGGGCTCTCGCCGCTGCTCGCCCGCAACGTGCTGAAGACCGTCGCCAGGATCGCCCGGCGCGGCACCGCGGTCCTGCTCGTGGAGCAGAACGCCCGCCAGGCCCTCGCCATCGCCGACTGGGCCTACGTCATCGAGACCGGCGGGATCGCGCTGGAGGGCGAGGCCCGGACGCTGGCCCAGGACGAGCGCGTGCAGAAGGCGTACCTCGGCGGCTTCGAAGAGGTCGCGACGAGCGCCTGAGCCGGCGGGCGCTGGGTTTCCAACCATGACCACGCAGAAGCCCCGCTACGGGCCCGCCGACTCCATGCGGACGCCGCGCTTCAGCGGCGTGCGCACCTACGCGCGCCTCCCCCACGTGACGGATGACCTGGAGAACGTGGACGCGGCGATCGTGGGCATCCCCTTCGACACCGGTGGCACCTTCCGGGTGGGGGCGCGCTTTGGTCCGGAGGCGATCCGCAGCGCCTCGGCCCTGGTGCGGCCGTACCACAGCGGGTCCTCGGTCCCGGTCTTCGAGCGCCTCTCGGTGGTCGACTACGGCGACGTCCCCGTCGTCCCCGGCTACTTCGAGGAGTCCGCGAGCCGCATCGTCGAGGGCCTCCTGCCCCTCCACCGGGCCGGGGTCGTGCCGATCGGACTGGGCGGCGACCACTCGGTGGCGCTGCCCGAGCTCCGCGCCGCCGCCGCCGCCCACGGGCCCGTGGGACTGGTGCAGCTCGACTCCCACAGCGACACCTCCGACAGCTACTTCGGCGTTCCCTACACGCACGGGACGCCCTTCTTCCACGCTGCCCGCGAGGGCCTGCTCGACCCGGCCCGCACGATCCAGGTCGGGCTGCGAG
>Ga0307373_10014124_pt1 | contig 11056 bp, 9 predicted proteins | sample OX2MG_FD_202534 | JGI IMG/M metagenome (GOLD analysis project Ga0307373, IMG submission 202534) | Soil microbial communities from Risofladan, Vaasa, Finland - OX-2 | ecosystem: Environmental > Terrestrial > Soil > Coastal area > Acid sulfate soil | place: Finland: Risofladan, Vaasa | collected... | reverse complement strand
AGCCGTGCACGTGATTGGCCCCATGCTGAGCCTTGGCCTGCTGCTCGGGGCAGCGTTGTGGGCGGTGGGCTCTGCGCTGTTGCCGTGGATCGTGCGTGGCCGTAGCGCGGCGCTCGACGTGGTGGCGGCCACGAGCTGGTCCGCTGCAATCGTCGCTGCTGCGCCTGCGCTTGACAGCGGCCTGTCTGCCGAGGCGGGCGGGCATCCCGATCCCCGCGGCGCCGTACTCGGAGCGGTCCTCGGGGGCCTGTTGGCCGTGGCTGCCCGCGCCCTGCGCGGCCCAGTCTGACCGTGTCCCCTTAAAGTGGGGGACCACGCCCGCTTTAAGCGCCGGTCATCCTTGCCATGAGCCTCCTGAAGAACGTCGAGACCACGATCGCCAACCTCGTCGAGGGCTCCTTCGGGCGCCTGTTCCGCTCCGAGGTGCGCCCGATGGAGCTGGCGCGCAAGCTCGCGCGCGAGATGGACGAGCACCGCACGGCGTCGGTGTCGCGGGTGTACGCGCCGAACGAGTACTCGGTGTGGCTCTCGCCGCAGGACCGCGCTCGTTACGAGGGTGTCGAGCAGGAGGTGATCGACGAGCTCTGCGGCTACCTGCTCGAGCATGCACGCCGCGAGGAGCTGATCCTCGCCTCACCGCCACTGGTCTCTTTTCACACCGACGAGCAACTGGCGCTCGGGGAATTCGGTATCCAGGCGCAGCTGGTCCGCCACGAGGAGCAAAGCGACGAGCGCTCCCACCCACCTGCACCGGCTGATCCTCTCCAAGATGAAGAACATGGACAGACGATGATCTACAGCACATCGGCGCGTACCCGTGAGGCGTTGGAGCCAGTCCATGCGCGGCGCGCTGCTCGCGCGCTGCTCGCGGTCTCCGGGCGGCGCTTGATCATTCCGCCTGGAGGCGCCACGATCGGGCGCAGCCGTGCCTGTGACGTCGTCCTGGACGATGCCGGCGCCTCCCGCCGGCACGCCGAGATCCGCCCACACGATGAAGGCTGGACGCTCCAGGACCTCGGCTCCACCAATGGCGTGCTCGTCAACGGGCGCCCGGTTGCACCTCTGCAGCCTTTGCGCCCGGGGGATCGCATCGAGATCGGCTCCACAGAGATCACCTTCGAGCTCGGATGACCACGCTTGAACCCGTATCCGTGGCGCTGAAGTTCGGCTTCCTCGCCGTGCTCTACCTGTTCTTGCTGTGGGTTGCGCGCAGCGCACTGAAGGACCTGCGCGGCGCAGCTCCCACAGCTCCGGGCGCAATTCAGGCCGGTGCGACCGGGCTCTATTCGGCGTCGAGCATCGCCAGCGCCGACGTAGCTCACCGGGCCCCCAGGCTGGTGGTGGAGCGTGCGCCCGGGCACGACCCCGGGATGATCTACGACCTCGACGGCGACATCGTGCTCGGCCGCGGCGAGCGCGCGGAGATACGGCTGGAGGACCCGTTCGCTTCCTCGCGCCACGCACGGGTGTACGAGCAGGGCAACATAGTGGCTATCGAGGATCTTCACTCCACCAACGGCACCTACCTCAACGAGGAGCTGCTGCAGAGCGCCCGGCCACTGCATCCGGGGGACCGCGTGCGCATCGGTGACAGCGAATTCACATTCGAGGTGGACTGAGTCGATGCTGCGCGTGGCCGAGCAGTACACCGGGACCGACACGGGGCGCCAGCGGCGGGCGAACGAGGACTCGATGCTCGCCCGGCCGCCGCTGTTCGTGGTGGCGGACGGCATGGGCGGTGCACAGGCCGGAGAGGTCGCTTCCCGGCTCGCTGTCGAGTCCTTCCAGGATGGCCTGCCCGATACGGCGGACGCCGAGGGCAGTCTCGCTGCTTACGCACGTGCGGCCAACGTCAGCATCCACGAGCTCTCCCAGGCAAACGCCGAGCACGCCGGCATGGGTACGACGCTCACGGCCGTGTATGTGGGCGCCGAGGAGGTGGCGATAGCGCATGTCGGCGACAGCCGTGCCTACTGCCTGCGCGGCGGGGCGCTGCTGCGCCTGACCGACGACCATTCGCTCGTCGATGAGCTCATACGCCAGGGCAAGCTCACCGCGGAGGAGGCCGTCGAGCATCCCCAGCGCTCGGTCATCACGCGTGCCCTTGGGCCAGAGCCGGAGGTCGAGATCGACACTCGCTCCTACCGCGCTCGCGATGGCGACGTGTACCTGCTGTGCAGCGATGGCCTTACGACGATGGTCTCCGATGAGCACCTCGCCGGGATCCTGCTCGCCCACCCACGCCTGCGTGACGCTGGCGAGGCTCTGATCGCCGCGGCGAACGAGGCAGGAGGCCGGGACAACATCACGGTCGTGCTGCTGCGTGTCGAGGAAGTACAGATGGCCCGGGCGGCCGGCGCGGCGGGAGGGTCTGCATTAGGAGATGGGCCCGTCACGCTGACTGGCATCCCGGCCCTGCCGGCAAGTGCCTCCGTGGCGCAGCCGCCCAGAGCGCCCAGCCCACTGGAGCCACGCCAGCCGCCGCTGGGTACGCCGCCTGGCGCCCGGCGGTCCAGACGCCTGCGGCGCGCCGCCACGACGGCGGTCGTGCTCGGGGTGCTGGCTGTCCTTGGCGTGGGGGCCTATGTGGCCTCGCAGTCGGTCTACTTCATCGGTACGAACAGCCGCGGCCTGGTGACGCTGTTCAATGGCTTTCCCTATGAACTCCCCGGCGGGGTGAAGCTTTACAGCAAGAGTTTCGTCTCTGGCGTGAGCGCCTCGACGCTGAGTCCTGTGCGGCGACGGACGCTGCTCGATCAAACGCTTCGCTCGGAAGGCGACGCGAGAGACCTGATGCACAGCCTCGAACTCGGACAGCTCGAATGAGGCGGCCGCGGTGAACCGTCCGATCGTCCGCTTGTATGGGCTCGTCGTCCTGCTGTTCGCACTGCTCGTCGCGTTCACCTCACGCTGGACGATCTTCGAAGCCTCCTCGTTGCGCAGCAACCCGCTGAACGCCCGCGCGCTGCTCCAGCAGGAACGCATTGCCCGGGGAAGGATCCTCGCCGCGGATGGCACGGTGCTTGCACACAGCGTGCAAGGCCCGGGGAGGACCTATCAGCGGTCATATCCAAAGGGCGAAGAGTTTGCCCACGCAATCGGCTTCTCCTTCATCAGCCCCGACCTGGGCCAGACCGGACTGGAGAGCTCCCGCAACACCGCGCTGAACGGCCAGACCGGCACGAACCTGCAGAGCATCCTCGACCAGCTGCAGGGCAAGCGCCCGCAGGGCGACGAAGTCCTGACCACGCTCGACCCAAAAGCCCAGCAGGCAGCGATCAGCGCACTGGGAGAACATCACGGGGCGGTGGTCGCGCTGGACCCGCGCAACGGGGCGGTCAAGGTGATGGCCTCGACGCCCAGCTTTAACCCGAACAAGCTGCCTGTACGGGGCGCGTATGAAAAGCTCACCACCGATATACAGGGCAGGCCGCTGGTCAACCGCGCCACCCAGTTCGGCTATGCACCGGGCTCGACTTTCAAGGTGGTGACGGCCACCGCGGCGATCGATACGGGACAGTTCACTGCACAGTCGACGCTGAGCGGGCGCAACGGTGTGATCATCTCCGGCGTCCCGCTGGGCAATGACAACGGCGAGAGTCTCGGCCAGCTCAGCCTCACCGAAGCGCTCGCGAAATCGGTCAACACAGTGTGGGCGCAGGTGGCCGAGAAGCTGGGCAAGCAGACGATGGCGCGCTATATGAACCGCTTCGGCTTCGGCCACAAGCCCCAGCTCGATTACCCGGCCAGCCAAATGTCCTCGAGCGGCGAGTACCGCCAAGGGAAGATCCTGCCCCCCACCAGCCAGCGCGTGGATGTCGGTCGCCTGGGGATTGGTCAGGACAAACTGGAGGTGATTCCGCTGCAGATGGCGGAGGTCGCTGCTGCCGTGGCCAATCAGGGGCGGTTGATGGTGCCGCACCTGACGCAGCGCATCATCGATCCCGACGGGCGCACAGTCCAGCAGATCTCCGCGCGCGTGCAGTCGGTCGTGATGAAGCCCTCGACCGCGGCTGCCGTGACGAGCATGATGGAGGCGGTGGTAAGTGAAGGCACGGGTACCCAGGCACAGATCCCCGGCGTACAGGTGGCGGGAAAGACCGGCACCGCCGAGACACAGGTCGGCGCGGCGATCAACAACGTGTGGTTTATCGCCTTCGCGCCCGCAACCAAACCGCGAGTGGCGATTGCCGTGACCCTCGAACATGTCCCGGGTCAGGGCGCGTCGTTTGCCGCGCCGGTCGCCAGGCAGGTGATGGAAGTGCTGCTCCATGATTGAGCCAGAGACGATCATCGACGGGCGCTATCGGGTGATCTCGCGGCTCGGCTCGGGAGGCATGGCCGACGTGTACCTCGCCGAGGACCAGCTGCTCGGCAGGCAGCTGGCGGTGAAGGTTCTGCATCATCACTTTGCCGAAGACCAGGAGTTCGTCGAGCGCTTCCGCCGTGAGGCCTCGAGTGCCGCCGGGCTGTCGCACCCAAACATCGTCGGAATCTTCGACCGCGGCGAGTGGAACGGGACGTATTACATCGCGATGGAGTACGTCGCTGGGCGCTCACTGAAGACGGTCGTGCGCGAGCAGGGAGCACTCGACCCCGCCACGGCAATCGACATCGTCACGCAGATCCTGCGCGCCGCGCGCTTTGCGCACAAGCGCGGGGTCATTCACCGCGATCTGAAGCCCCATAACGTGATCCTCGATGAGGAGGGCCGCGCGCGGGTCACCGACTTCGGGATCGCCCGGGCGGGTGCCTCGGACATGACGCTGACCGGCTCGATCATGGGCACCGCCCAATACCTTTCCCCCGAGCAGGCTCAGGGACATGTGGTGAGCGGGCGCTCTGACCTGTACGCCATTGGGATCATCCTGTATGAGCTGCTGACTGGCGCGGTGCCGTTCGACGGCGAGACCGCGGTGGCGATCGCTTTCAAGCAGGTCTCGGCGCAGGCGCGAGCGCCGAGCGAGCGTCAGCCCGGCCTTCCCGGAAGCTTGGACGCGGTCGTGTTGCGCGCGCTCGCCAAGGACCCGGCACGGCGTTTCGCCGATGCTGAGGAGTTCATCGTGGCGCTCCAGCAGGCACGCCAAGGACTCCCTGCCGGTGCTAGCAGCGTCGTCGCGGGTGCCATTGCCGACACCGTCCTTGCCACCGGCGGGCCGTATGGCGCTCCGCCAGCCATGAGCCCCAGCATGGGCGTGACGCTGCCGGAGTCAGGTGCGCTATTGCTGCCACCGGCCGGAGATTTCGGCGCTGAGAACGGTAGGGGTGGGCAGCGCTCCGAGCAGCGTGACCGCTTTCGGCGCTGGCTGTTGTGGGTGAGCGGGGCGCTGCTGCTCGCTGCGCTGGTGGCGCTCGGGCTGCTGCTCTCCTCTCCCGGCCGCGTGAAGGTGCCGGACGTAGTCGGTCAGACTGAAGCGGGCGCACTCACACGGCTGAGACGCGCGAACCTGAACCCGACTGCCGCGACTACCGCGAGCACCAGCGTCGCAAGCGGTTTGGTGGTCAGCCAAACGCCGCCCGGCGGAAACGAGGTGGGGAAGGGGGCCCGCGTGAGCATCTTGGTCTCCGCTGGCCCCGGCACAGCGAAGCTGCCAGCCGTCGAAGGCCTCACCGCCGCGAAGGCCGTGAGCAAGCTGCGAGCGGCAGGCTTCAAGCCGGCGAGCGAGGAACAGTCAAGCGCCAAGATCGCGCAGGGCCACGTGATCTCGACCGACCCATCCGCGGGGCTCGTGCTGGGAGTCGGCAGTCCCATCACCGTATTCGTCTCCAGCGGTCCCGCCCAGGTGCACGTGCCAAACGTGACCGGCCAGTCACTCCCGGCCGCCGAAACGGCGCTCACGAGCGCGGGACTGACACTCGGGACGGTTACCCAGCGGGTCTCGGCCAGCCAGGCGCAGGGAACGGTGCTGTCACAGTCGCCGGCGGCGCCCAGCACATTGCCCACAGGTGGAAAGGTGAACCTGGTGGTGGCACAGGCGCCAAAGGAAGTAGCCGTCCCGCACGTCGAAGGCAAGACCGAAGTGGCCGCCACGGCCGCGCTTGAAAAAGCGGGCTTCACCGTCAATACGGTTACCGAACCGACTAGCGAGGCGGGGAAAGTCGGGCACGTCCTGAAGCAGAGCCCGTCCGCTGGCTCTCACGCCGGCAAGGGCGCCACGGTGACGATCACGATCGGCATGACGGCCGAACCGCCACCAACCACCCCGACCACGCCCACGACGACCCCGAGCACCACTGCGCCAGCGACAACCCCCGCTACACCGCCCATTACACCGGCCCCCACCCCCCACCCGTGAGCGAGACAGAGCCGCTGAGAGTGGCGGTGCTCGCCGGAGGGCGCTCATCCGAGCACGAGGTGTCGCTGTCCTCGGGGTGCGCGGTGCGCGAGGGGCTGCAGAGGGCTGGGCATGAGGTGCTGTGGGTGCAGATCGAACGCGATGGCGCCTGGCAGCGCGAGGGGGAGCGGTTGAGCCTGTGTCCGGGCGAGGGCCTGCTAGGGGCGGACGTCGTGTTCGCAGCGCTGCACGGGCCATTCGGCGAGGACGGCACGGTGCAGGGGCTGCTCGAGATGCTCGGCGTTCCCTATGTGGGGGCTGGCGTGACTGCATCCGCGGTGTGCCTCGACAAGGTGCTCTTCAAGCAGCTGATGTCCAGCACCAACACGCCTCAGGTCGACTATCTGGGGGTGCGAGAGCAGCGCTGGCAGAGCGCCAAGGTGCAGGTGATACGGGAAATCGACTCACTCGGGCTGCCGGTATTCGTAAAGCCTGCGCATCTCGGCTCCTCGGTCGGGATCGCGAAGATAACCGCACGCGACGAGCTCATCCCAGCAATCGAGGTCGCGTTTACACTCGACCCATTGGTGATCGTCGAGGCACTGGCCCGGGGTGTGGAGGTCGAGTGCGGCGTGCTCGGCCACTCGCATGCCGAACAGGCTTCGGGCGCCGCGCTGGCGCTGGCCTCAGAGCCCGGCGAGATCACGTTCGCCGGAGAGTTCTACGACTACGCGGCTAAGTACACCCCGGGGGGGATGGAGCTGAAGGTGCCAGCGAACATCTCGCCCGCCGCACGCGAGCGGGTAAAGGAGCTCGCGCTGGAGGCGTTTGAACACGCCGGCTGCGAGGGGCTGGCGCGCGTGGACTTCTTCGTCGACGGCGAGGAGGTGCTGGTGAACGAGCTGAATACGATGCCCGGCTTCACTCCGACGAGTGTGTACCCAAAGCTGATGGCTGCCTCGGGGATCTCCTACCCGGGGCTGCTGGACCGCCTCTGCCGGCTGGCGCTGGAGCGCCAGGAGCAGCGCCAGCTCAGCGGAACAGCGTGAGCTCGGAGATCGAGGCGGACTGCATGCCTGGAGGCAGCGTGGTGATCCAGACGAGGTAGTAGCGATAGCGGCCCCCGCTGGGGGTGATCTTGATGCGAGCGCCATCACGAACGCTGGAGTCTTCCCCGGCGGGGCCTTGCCAGCCGCGCGCGGCGAGTGGGGTGGAGTCCCCGTAGGGCAGCGATAGGTCGATGTGGTTGGCGAGGTAGATCTGTGCGGCGAAGCCGGGGGTGGGCGTTTGGATTTCGATCTGCTTGCCCACCACGTTCGGGGCGGCGTCGACGTACAGTCCCACGCCGGTGCCGCCTGGCTTCTTCAGGGTGCCGTCGTAGTAGTGCTCGGTGCTCCAGCTCGTGTTGGGGTCACCGTCGACCGCGCTCTGGACCTTTTCGCGGTTTTCCGGGCCGGTACCGAACGGGTTATAGTCGTGGGCGGCCGTTTGCGCGAGGGGCACCGCGGTCAGCCCGGGCCGCGAGTCGGTGTCCGCTGCGACGCCGCGATGGGTGTGGTTGGCCAGCAGCACGAGCGCGAGCGCGACAAGTGCTCCGAGCAGTGCCAGCGAGAGAACCCAGCGTACGGGATGACGCATGCGCCACGGCAAGCGCCGCCGGGTGCTCCCGGGGAGGGTGCGCAGCACGGTTGTCACCTCACCCGTCGCCTGTCCGGTGCGGGAAGCCTCGATCGCAAGCACCTCCTCGAGGTCGGCGAGCATGCTCGCTGCGTCTGGATAGCGCTGGGTCACGTCCTTGGCGGTCGCACGATCGATGACCGAGGCGGTCGCGGCGGAGATCTCGGGACGTGCCAGCTGCACGTCGGGCACGTTCTCGCGTACGTGCTTCATTGCCACGGAGACCGGGGTCTCGCCGCTGAAGGGGACCGAGCCGGTGAGCATCTCGTAGAGGACGACCCCGAGCGAATAGAGGTCGGACTGCCCCGTGACAGACTGCCCGAGCGCCTGCTCGGGAGAGACGTAGTCGGTCGTGCCAAGTACGCGACCATCCATCGTCAGCGCCTCCTCGGTGAGCGTGCGTGCGATCCCGAAGTCAGTGATCTTGGCGCTGCCTTCGACCCCTATGAGCACGTTTTGGGGCTTGACGTCGCGATGTACGATCAGGCGCTCGTGAGCGGCGCCGAGTGCACGCGTTAGCTCGATTGCGTAGGCGATCGCGCGAGGAATCTCAAGTGGCCCCTCGCGGCGAATCAATGCCTTGAGCGTCTCGCCCTCGACGTACTCGAGCACGATGTAAGGAGTCCCCACCCCTCCTTCACCGGCCGCGCTCTCGGGCGAGGGCTCCTCGCCCGCGTCGATCACGGTGACGATGTGGGGATGGCTGAGCCGCGCGACCGACCGCGCCTCGCGGCGAAAGCGCTCGAGCTGATCGGAGTCCGAGGCGATCTCGCGGTGCATCAGCTTGATCGCGACCGGGCGTTCGAGCACCGTGTCAAAGGCGCGGTACACGGTAGACATGCCGCCGCGCCCGATCTGAGCATCAAGGCGGTAGCGCCCGCCGAGCACGGTTCCGAGCATCGTCATGAGCTCCTATTGTGCGCCCGGCGCAGGCGTCTGATCACGAGCGCCGCGAGCAGGCCCCGGTAGATCGAGTAGGGCAACAGCGATCCGGTGTGCCGGGTATTTCCGTCTCCTCTCAGCAGCCGGGTGGCGGCCAGCGTGGAGATGAACGACGCGATCCCCCCGAGCGCGAGTGTCCGCCCGCCGCCACCCGACCCGCCGTTCTGGAATAGGCGGGCGGTCTTGAGTGCACCGGCGCCGAGGATCACCGGGAGCCCGGTGCGGCGCGCGAGCGTGCCTGAATCGATGCGGCTGAAGCCGCGCGCCCGCGCCATGGAGAGCACGGCGCCGCTGCGCGAAACGCCCGGAACCAGCGCACATGTTTGGGCAAGCCCCAGCAGCAGCCCGTCGACCGCGCCGGCCTGTGCCAAGGCCCGCGTTCCGTTGCTCGGAGCACTGTCGGCGAACGCCATGGCAACCCCCCCGAGGAGCAGGCCGGCGACGATTGTGCGCAGGCCGCTGAGGCGGCGTTGCAGGGGTTGCTCGAAGGTGTATCCGACGACGGCTGGCGGAATGAAAGAGAGCATGATGAGCAGGGCCTGGCTGGCTGGAAAGTCCTGAGGCGCCGTGGCCTGGCGCAGAATGGCGGCCAGGCCCGGGTGAGACTCGATCGCGCGCAGATCCGCCAGCAGCGCGGCGGCGGTTCCAGCATGAAGCGCGACCTCGAAGGACTTGCGCAGCTCAGGGTCGAGCTCTGCGTAAGACCAACCGGCGAGCCACGGGATCAGGATTGTGTGGGCCGAGGAGGAGATCGGCAACAGCTCGGTCGGGCCGTGTGCCAGCCCGAGCACGATGGCGTGGCGAAGTGGAAGCGGCGTCCTATCCCGCAGCATCGGGTGCGGGATCGCCTGGGTCGCGTCGCCTTCGCCTCTGGCGTATGACCGCGTTGACGATCGCGACAATCACGAGGACGACCACCGCATAGTCGATGTACTCGAAGGCACTGCGCGCATCTTTCCATTCGCTGCCGAGCGCTTCTCCGGCCAGCGCCAGCCCGAGCACCCAGGGGACGCAGCCGGCCAGCGTAAGTACTGTGAACTTCGCGAAGGGCATCTTCGCCACGCCCGCCGGGAGCGAGATGAACGTGCGAATGATCGGCAGCATGCGACTGAAGAAGATGGCCGGGGGGCCGTAGCGCTCAAACCAGCGGTCTGCCCACTGGATGTGACTGGGCTTCAGATGCAACCAGTGGCCGTGGCGCTCGATCAGCTCGATACGCCCGAAGCGCCCTACGGCGTAGGCGATCCACGAACCTACTAGGTTGCCGATCACCCCGGCGAGTACGATCCCGATGAGCGTCAGGTGGTGATTGTGTGCCGCTCCGGGGTTCGTCACAGCGAAGCCAGCGAACAGCATCGTCGCCTCGGAGGGGATGGGAATGCAGGCGCTCTCGGCGACCATCAGCACGAACACAGCCGCCAGCCCCGTTTCGCCGACGAATTCGGAGGCCAGATTGAAGAGCGATTCTGAGACCGACGCAAGGACGAGCATCGCGACGCAACGATACCTGGGGTGCGAGCGGACGGCTCCGGGCCGTTACCGTGCTCCAGCATGCGCGTTTGGATCGACCTGACGAACAGCCCGCACGTGCTTGTGATGCGCCCGGTGATCGAGTGCCTGCGTGCGGATGGTCACGAGGTTCGGGTGACCGCGCGCGACTTCGCCCAGACGCTCGCGCTGTGTGAGCGCTTCGGGATCGCGCACACGGCGATCGGGCGCCATCGCGGCGAGCGGCGGATGGCCAAGGCGGGCGGCTTGGCGGCTCGCTCGCTCGCGCTCACTCGTTGGGCCAGGCGCCAGTGCTTCGACCTGGCGCTGGGGCATGGCTCGAACGACGTCAGCGTGGCGGCCGCGCTCTTGCGAATCCCGAGCGCGACGATGTTCGACTACGAGTGGGCGACGGTGCAGCACAACGTCAACTGCCGCCTGGCGCGTACGGTGGTCGTGCCGGACGCGATCCCGCCGGAGCGCCTGTACCGCTACGGTGCCCGCGGCAAGCTCGCTCAGTACGAGGGCCTCAAGGAGGAGTACTACCTCCATGACTTCGACCCCGACCCGGCCGTTCCGGCGGAGCTCGGCCTGCACCGCGAGCGCCCTATCGTCGTCGTGCGCACCCCTCCCGATGTGTCGCTTTACCACCGCTTCGAGAACGATCTGTTTGC
>Ga0307373_10014121_pt1 | contig 11058 bp, 5 predicted proteins | sample OX2MG_FD_202534 | JGI IMG/M metagenome (GOLD analysis project Ga0307373, IMG submission 202534) | Soil microbial communities from Risofladan, Vaasa, Finland - OX-2 | ecosystem: Environmental > Terrestrial > Soil > Coastal area > Acid sulfate soil | place: Finland: Risofladan, Vaasa | collected... | reverse complement strand
TGGGTGTTGCGTGTCCGTGTGGTTCTACTTTTCTTGCCTCGGCCCGCGCAGTAGCGTATAGTGAACGCGGCGTGCGGCGGTGGCCATGGAGCCGCTGACAGCATCGCGCGACGGCGGGCGTGGCCACGGTCACGGAAGCGCAGCCTTTGACAGGGGGCGTCGTCCCGATGCACGACAAAGATAGACAGCGCCTCGCCGGCCTCCCGGCAATGCGGTGCGACCCATCCCGGCAGCCAACCCCGGGCGTGACGCGCGGGTGACGGAGCGGTTTCGTCGCCGAGCCATCCTCGGCCTGATCATCCTCGGCTACCTGTCTCTCGCCGTCCTCTACGCGGTGCACGTGCCGATCTGGAACGCACCCGACGAGCCGGCGCACTACAATTTCATTCGCACGATCGCCGTCGACCACCGCCTGCCCGTCCTGGTCCCCGGCGATTACGATCAGGCCGAGATCGCCCGCTTGACCAGCGACCACTTTCGGCCGGGCGAGTCGATCGACGGCCTGCGCTACGAATCGCATCAGCCGCCGCTGTACTATCTTCTCGAAGCGCCAATCTTCCTGGCCACCGCGCGTGCGAGCCGACCGGTTCAAGTTGTCGCGCTCCGTCTCGTCACGGCCCTCATCGGCGCGTTGGTGATCCTGGCGACCTATCGTCTCGCCAGCCTGGTCTTTCCGAAGCCAGCGTCGTATCCGCTTGCCGCTGCCGCGTTCGTCGCCTTCCTGCCGATGCACCTCTTCATGGACGCCGCGATCGACAACGACGCGCTCGTCGAGCTCCTGCTCTGTCTGGTGCTGATCGTCCTGGTCGACGACCTGATCAAGCCGCGGGAGCCACGGAACGACCTGCTGGTTGGCGTCGCGGCGGGACTGGCCGCGCTGACAAAGCTGGACGGCGGTATCAGCGCGGTCTTGATCGTGGTAGGATTCGCCGGCTCAGCGCTCCTCGCCGCGGACCGCGCCCGGGCCCTGCGCCGCGTTCCGCTGCGCGTCATCCGTGCCGGACTCGTCGCACTGCTGATCAGCGGCTGGTGGTTTGTGCGCAACGTGGTGATCTACGGGCTGGGCGATCCGTTTGCGCTGCGGCGGCACGCTCAGGTCGTCCTCGGGCAGCCATTGACCGGCGCGCTCACCCGGTCCCGGCTACGCGACCTGGCGCTGACTGCGTTTCACAGCTTCTGGGGACAGTTCGGCTGGATGGGCATTCCCTACACCGATCGCACCTACGACGTGCTGGCCACTCTGTCGCTGCTGGTCGCGCTGGGTGTCGCCCTGTACGCCTGGCGCGTCATCCAAGCCCTCGGGCCGGGGGTGCGTTTGGACCACGGCGCCAACGGCGATGCAGTTGAGCCGCGGCAAGATCGCGAAAAGGGCGCGCTCCCCACGCGCCGCTTTTCGCGATCTTTCGCTCCATTTCGCGACGTTCGTTGTCCAGACGCCCCTCGCGCCACTCGTGGTCCAAACGGACCTCGCAGATCCGTGTCCCCGCGTCCCCCCATCCCCACGTCGGCGCTCGCGCTGCTGCTGCTCGAAATCTTGCTTGTGGTCGTGGGCGTCGTTTTTTACAATCTCCGGTATCTGCAGCCGCAGGGGCGCTACTTCTTTCCGGCGCTACCGGCTCTGGCGATCCTGTCCGTCGCCGGCATCGGCGAGTTGATCCGCGACGAGCACGTTGGATTGGTCTTGACCATCGCGGGAATTGCTCTGTTTTGGTTTTGCGCTTTCTCGCTCTTTCAGGTGATTGGGCCAGCATTCGCGACAGCACTCGCAAGACGATCAAGACGGAGCAGAATGACCGGGGGATACCATGGGATTACTGGACGGGCTGCGTCGGCTCTTCGGCGGCAGCGGTGGTGCGCCAGCCGATCAAGGGCTCTACTACTACGTTCGCTGCGACAAGTGTGGCGAAAAGATCCGGATTCGGGTCGATCCGCGTTGGGACCTGGCACCGTCGTACGATGGCGGCGACCAGGCGAGCAGCTTTAGCGTGACCAAGCACGTCGTCGGGCAGCGGTGCTTCCGTCCGATCGAAGTCATGCTCACGTTCGATCAAAATCGGAAAGAATCGAGCCGGTCGGTGACCGGCGGCCAGTTGATCAGCGCGGACGAGTACGCCGCGGATGACCAGCAACGTTGACGCTCGGTCGGCGAGGGGTGTACACTTTTAAGTAGCAATCCGGCGTGCGCAACCAGCGCTGGTTGCCGCGATCGCTCCGCCGTTGGAGGGACCGGTATGCCGACCGATCATCTGGTGTCCTCGTCAGCCTCGTCATTCGCCGGCCTGATCGGGCCGATTATCCCTGGCTTCTTCGAGGTCGATGCCCTCAGCCTCACCCTTTTGATCTGCCTGGCCTTGCTCGCCGCGCTGCTGATTCTCTGCGCGCCAGCCACGCGCAACCTCTTCCCGAGCCTCGTCCTGACTCTCTTCTTCTTCGTCGGCGCGTTCGCGGTCGTGACCGCGGCGAACGTGGTGACGTTCTTCGGCGCCTGGGAGCTCTGCAGCCTGTTCGCCTGGGGCATCGGGCAGGTGGCCGACGACGATCAGTCGGGCGCGCCCATCGTCCCGTTTCAAGCAGCCGGCGCGCTCGGCTCGTTCCTAATGCTGCTGGGGCTGTTGCTGCTGGTGGTGAATCGACATAGTCTGATCCTCGGCCCGGCCACCACGGGCGGAGCCGGCCCACTCCCGTGGATTCTGCTGCTGGCGATCACCTTGAAGTCGTACGGGCTGCTCTCGGAGGGATGGGGCCTGCGTCCGGAGCACCGGTTCAGCCTGGCCGGCGCGACGCTGGCCGGGGCCGGGCTCCTGAGCGTCGGGATGTACCCCTTCTTCCGCTTCTTCGGGCCGATCCTCGGGAGCGTTCCCGTCTGGCGCGCGCCGGTGTTCTGGGGTGCGACCGTTCTCGCGGTGATCGCGGCGCTGGCAGCGCTCGGGGAAGCGGATTACCGGCGCGCGCTGTCCTACGGTGCGTTCAGCCAGTTCTGGCTGATGATCCTGGTGTTCAGCATCGGTACTCCCGCCGCGACGACCGGCGCGGTGCTCGGAGCGGTCGCCGATGCGTTCGCGTTCACTGGTTTGTTCCTCTGCCTTGGCCTGGCCGAGGAGGCCACGGCCCGGGTCCTCCTGCGCCAGGTGGGTGGTCTAGCTCAGCGCCTGCCGCTCACGGCGGCGCTCTTCGTGGTCTGTTCGATCTCGATTCTCGGCTTGCCGCCGCTCGCCGGCTCCATTGCCGATGGGCTGATCGGCGTTGCCGCCGCGGGGTCGCAGGTACTTCCGATTGTCTGGATGGCGGTCGCCGGCTTGACGCTCGCCTATCTGATTCGGCTCTTCGCCACCTTGTTCCTGGGCGAGCTGCGCGGTCCGGTTCAGTCAGAACGGCGCTGGTCGGCTATTCTGATGAGTGGAGTGCTCGTCGGGGTGCTCGTCCTGCTGGGAACACTGGGGACAGACGTGCTCGCGTTGCTGCAGCCGCTCGTGTGAGTGGCACCGGAGTAGGATCATGACGTCGCATCTGTTGCCGTGGCTGATCGCGGGACCCGTGCTCGCCACGCTGGTGGTCCCCGCGCTCGGGGCGATCTACCCCACCGGGCGCTCGTCGCTGTACACGCTGGCGCACGTCGGTACGCTGGTGCTGGTTGCGCTCGCGCTGGCCGCGGGCCCGACGAGTAGCGTCGTCGAGGTTCGGAGTGGACCACTCGGCATCCAGCTCGGCCTGACGCTCGACCGGGCCACGGGCGGCGCCCTGATTCTCACGGCGCTGCTCCTCCTCGCCGTCTCCTGGTTTAGCCAGACATACGTGCGTGGCGCGCGGCACGGCACGGTTTTTCTGTCACTGCTGCTCCTGGAGCAGGCGGCGGTGAATCTTACCTTGCTTGCCGGGGACCTGCTCGCGCTCTACGCCGGCCTCCTGGCCTTGAGCTTCGCTCTGATGCTGATGATCGGCGTCGATTTCGGCAGCGCCGGTGGTGCGGCCGCCCTGCGCGTCTTCGCCACCCTGGAGGTGCCCGCCGCGCTCGCGTTCGTCGGATTCTGGATGATCGACGCGCGCGCCGGGACGCTCTCATTGTCCGATCTCCCACACGATGCCAACTGGCTGAGCGCCCCCACGTCGTGGGCGTTACTCCTGCCCATCGTCGTCGCGCTGGTGAGTCGGGCCGGCCTCACGCCGTTACAGAACTGGGTCGTCGCGGGCTGTCGCGCCGCGGCGGCGCCGGCCGCCGCGGCCATCGCCGGCGTAGCTCTGCCCGTTGGAGCGCTGGTGCTGTCCCGCCTCGCCGGCGTGGCGATTCCCCTGGATTCCTCCTGGCTGCACGGCTTGCTGCTGTTGGCCGGCGCCACCGCCATCGTCGGCGGCATCGGCGCGTTGCGCGAGAGGACGGCGCTCGGCTGGCTCGGTTACCTGGCAATCGGCCAGGTCGGACTGGCGTCGTTGGGCTTCCTGGTGGACACGCCGGTCGGGCCGCTCGCCGGTTGGATCGCCCTGGCGTCGAGCGCAGTCGCGATCACGCTTGTCGCCATGGCCATCGGTCTGGCCATCCGTACCGCCCGGCACGACCGGATCGATGCGCCGGTCCACCTGCCACGGAATTCTGTCGCCTGGTGGTCGTTTCTCGTCGGGTTGGCGTCACTCGCACCCCTGCCGCCATTCACCACGTTTAGCGCGCGACGCCTTCTCCTCGCCAGCTTGCTGAACGATGGGTCCGCGTGGAGCATGCTTGCCGCGATGGCAGTCGTCGCTGGCACCATCCTCCTGACCACGGCCATCGGGCGCGTTTTCCTCGAGCTAGTCCACGACCGCTGGTCAGACCAGACCCCATCGACGATTGACGGCACCCCACACCGCCGCGAGCGCGTGGCGGGAGCGTGGCCGCCTGGCGGGGCACGGCCGAAGCGATCGATCCCTGACGGCCGCGCCGCGCTGGCCATCCTCGCCGCGGTACTCGTCGCCTTCGCCTTGATCCCCCTAACGTGGCTGACGAGCCCGCTGGGAGTGACGCCGCCGCTGCCGACACCGGGCGCGAGCCTCCCGTCGACCGTGCTGCTCCTCTTCGCGATCGTGGTCGCTCCGTGCCTGGGGTATCTCGCGCTGGGGCGCTCTCAGCCCGAGCACTCCAGCTATCTCCTCGCCAGAATCGGCCGTCGCGTACGGCTCGACGTCGCGCTCGACCCCTACGTTTTGATCGGCGGGGCGCTCCTGGCATTGGGTCGCCTGAGCGCGGCGACCCTGGACCAGACGCTCGGTCGGCTTGCGCGGGCGCGCTAGCGCATCATTCAGATGACCTGAGCACCCTCGCGCGGGCATTCGAGTCCGTTCTGCTATAATGCCCCGGCTGTGAGTAACCAGTGCTGGGCCTCGGGCGATGAAGAGGTCCAATTCCCTCATCACCCACGACTCATCACTGTCCACTCGCGCCGGGGGGTGCGTGCGCCGGGTCCGGGTTGATCTGCTGGTGTTGGCGGTCTTCGCCATCGCCCCGCTGTTGTTCTACTGGCCCACGCTCTTCGGCGGCCAGGTTCTGCTGCCCCTGGATAACCTCTGGCTCATGCCGCCCTGGGGTGGTCCGCCGGACGCGGTCCCTCACAATCAGCTCATCGGCGACATGATCCTCCAGAACTATCCCTGGAAGCTCATCCTCGAGCAGGCGTTGCAGCAGCACCAGCTCCCGCTCTGGAACCCCTACGAGATGGTCGGGCTGCCTTACCTTGCGACCGGGCAGACGAGCGCTCTTTACCCTTTTACCCTGCTGTTTCCCATGCTCGGTCCGCTGCGGGCGTTCGGCTGGTACAGCGCGCTCCACCAGTTTCTGGCCGCCAGCCTGACCTATCTGCTGCTCCGCCGGCTGGGTGCCGGCCGCTTCGGTGCGATGGTCGCGGGGCTGGCGTTCGCCTTCTGCTTCTTCCTGACCGTGAGCTACATCTGGCCAATGGTGCTGGGCGCGGCGGTGTGGCTGCCACTGGCGCTCTGGAGCCTGGTCGGGCTGACCCGAGCCGTCGAGAAGAGATCGCTCGGTCGCGCGATCGCGATCGACCTGCCGATCGGTGCGCTGGCGATCGCCCTCGGGGTCCTCGGCGGCCACCTGGAGATCACTTTCTACGCGACCTTCGTCGTGACGCTCTATGCTGCCTACCAGGCCGCTCGTTTCCTGGTCCGGCGCCAGAAGGCCGCCTGTGGACGCTTCCTGATCACCGCCGGCCTGGTCGTCGGGCTCGGCGTGCTGATCGGCGCGGTGCAGCTCGTGCCTTTCCTGGACGTGCTCCAATCGAACAACCGCCAGGGTGAGACATCCTACCAGCAGGTCATCTCCTATGCTCTTCCCCATCACCAGGTCCTCGGCCTGCTCATGCCGGACTTCTTCGGCAACCCGACCGCCCACGGCTACTTCGACCTGACCACCTTCCGTGAGACGCCCGTCGGCAACAACGCCTTGGGCCAGCCCACCGACCCACCGCGCACGATCTTCTGGGGCACGAAAAACTACGTCGAGGCCGGCGGCTACGTCGGGGTCGTGCCGTTGCTGCTGGCGCTGCTCGGCGTGCTGCTCTCCCGCAACCGTGACCGCTGGTTTTTTCTCGGACTGGCGGCACTGTCGCTGCTCCTGGCGTTCGGCACGCCGCTCTACGCGCTGATTTACTACGGTCTTCCGTTCTTCAGTCAGTTGCGCACACCCTTCCGGTGGCTTTACCCCTTCGACTTCTCGACGGCCGTGCTGGCCGGCCTGGGCGCCGATTGGCTCTGGCAGCGGGGGAATGGAGGGACGCGGGGACACGGGGACGCGGGGCCCGTTTGGACCACGAACGGCACGAAACGCCGCGAAACGGGCGCGAAAGGGGAACGGACTCCGGGCGGGCGTTTTCGTGATTTTTTCGCGGCGCTTCGCGAGCTTCGTGGCCCAAACGGGCCCCGCGTCCTGGCGTCCCTCTTCTGGCTTCCTGCCGCCATTGGCCTGACGGGTCTCGGCGCGCTGGGGCTGAGCCTGATCGAGCGGCGTCAGAGCGTGGCGTTCGCCGGGCGGTATCTGGCAAACCGACTGGACTTACAGCACGCGTTCGGGTCCGGGGCTGTGCTCTATTCGTACGAGTTCCGCAACCTGGCAATCTTCTTTGGGCTGCTGGCGTTTGCCGGGATCCTGGTCGCGCTGCTGGCGGGGGAGGGATCCGGGGGACGCGATCGCTCCACCCCACACTCCACCTCCCGAACCCCAGGTCCTTCCCCGGTCCGAACGGCCGCCGCCGCCTTACTGCTGGCCGCGATCGTCGGCGACCTGTTTTTCTTCGGCACGCACTTCGTCTCGGAAGAGCCCGCCTCGATTTTGGAGCAGCACGTCGATCTGAGCGCGGTGCTTCGGCCGGACCTCGGCGGCCCGCGCTACGCGACCCTGGGCGATCCGGAGGTCCTCCGGCCGAATCTCGGGGTGATTCTCGGTGTGCCGAGCATCGCCGGCTACGACACGATCATCCCGTCGCGGTTCGTCCAGCTCTGGTCGCTGGTCGAGCCACCGGCCGACCTGCCGTACAACAAGGTCGGCCTGCTGCACCACGCCAGCTCGCTTCCCAGCCGGATCCTCGACCTGCTCGGCGTCCGCTACGTCCTGACGGAGTCGCCGATCGACAATCCGTCGGTGCGGCTGGCCGGCCAGTTTGGTGCGATCCGCATTTACGAGCGCCCATCGGCGCTGGCGCGCGCGTTCGTCGTCAGCCGTGCCCAGTGGGTGCCCAGCGCCGACGCCGCGTTCGCGGCGATGAAGGATCCCGGTTTCCGGCCAGACCAGGAGGTGATTCTCGAAGGAAGCGGGCCAGTCGGCGGGGGCCACGGAACGGCGGCGATCACGTCGTACCTGCTCGACCAGGTGACTATCGACGTGGACGTCAGCGGGCCGTCCTGGCTCGTCCTCGCGGATGCCAACGCCCCGGGCTGGCAGGCGACGGTCGATGGCGTCTCGGTGCCAATCGTGACCGCGGATGGCGACCTTCGCGCGGTCTACCTGGGCGCGGCGACGACAACCGCGAGGAAGGACGTCGTCGTCTTTCGGTACAGCCCGCTGGACCTGCGGGTCGGCGCCTATCTGACGTTCCTCGCGCTGATGGCGCTGGCGCTCGTGGCGAGCTGGCCGCTCTGGCGCCGCCTGATCGGCCACTACGCCGGCCAGGCCGAGCGGGTCATGCGCAACACGGCGCTGCCGATGTCCACGTCGTTCCTGAACAAGGCGGTCGATTTCGGCTTTGCCGCGTTGATGCTGCGGATCCTCGGACCCGAGGACGTCGGGAAGTATACCGTCGCGATCGTGCTGATGGGCTATTTCGAGATTTTCACCAACTTCGGACTGAACGCGCTGATCGTGCGCGAGGTCTCGCGCGACCGGGACGTCTCGGGCCGCTACCTGGCCGATGCGATCGCCGTGCGCCTGGGCCTCTGCCTGGTGGCCACGCCGGTCGCGGGAGCGGTCGTGCTGTTGGGGCACGCCTGGTTGAAGCTGGGCGACCAGGGGATTATCGCGTTCGCGCTGCTCGCGCTGGCGTTGGTCCCCGGAAACGTCAGCGCCGCGCTGACCGCGCTCTTCAACGCCTGGGAGCGGATCGAAGTCCCCGCGATTGTCAGCGTTGGGACCAACCTGGCACGCGTCACGCTCAGCACGGCGGCCCTGCTGATGGGTGGGGGCATCGTCGGACTGGCGGCGGTCGCCTTGCTGCTCAACGGCGTGACCGTGGTCGCCCTGGTGATCGTCACCCGTCGCGCGCTGCGGGTGCGGCTGAGCGGGCCGGTCCCCCGGGACCTGCCGGCCATGCTGGGCGAATCGCTGCCGCTTCTGGTGAACCACATTCTGGTGACCGTCTTCTTCAGGATCGACGTCCTCATGCTGCAGGTCTTCAGAGGGAGCGAGACGGTGGGCTACTATTCGACCGCCTACAAGTGGCTCGACGGCTTCCTGATCGTTCCGTCCACCTTCACCTTCGCGGTCTACCCGGCGCTGTCGCGCTATGCCCAGCAGGCCGGCGATGGACTGCGCACCGCCTACGAGGTGTCGGCGCGCATCCTGCTGACCCTGGGCGTGCCGATTGCCGTGGCCATCGCCGCGCTCTCCGGCGACCTGATCCTGCTGCTGGGCGGCTCGGCCTACTACCCACAGTCGGCCCAGGCGCTGGCGATCCTGATCTGCTTCCTGCCGTTCAGCTACCTGAACGGCCTGACCCAGTACGCGCTGATCGCGGTCGATCGCCAGCGGTTCATCACCCTGGCGTTCGTCATCTCCGCGACGTTCAACGTCGTGGCGAACCTGATCTTCATCCCGCGCGACGGTCTTTACGCCGCCAGCGCGATCACCGTCGCCTCGGAAATCGTGCTGATGATTCCGTTCCTCTACGCGGTGCATCGGAGCATCGGGCGGCTGGACTGGGCGCGCACGGCCGGCAAGCCGGTCCTGGCCGGCGCCCTGATGGCGCTGGTGACGTGGTTCGGTCGGCCGGTCGAGCCGCACCTCGCGCTTCTGGTCGGCCTGGGCGTTTACCTGGGTGCGGTCTGGGGGCTGCGCGTCTTCTCGGCCGACGAAGTCGGCATTCTGCGCGGCATTCTCGGGGCGATTCGCAAAAAGATGCTCCCGGAGGGGTTAGGTGTCGCGCGCGAAGGATGAAGACCGAGTGATCGGCTGCCTGGAGAAGCTCGGGAGGTATGCGGAAATGGGCTGGTGTACGTTGGCCTTTCGGACCGACGTACACCAGCCCGTTCCCGACCACCTCCCGGTGGAAACCGTTACCGCGCCTGGAAGTCGACCTCGGCTTCCTGGACGTTGCCGGCGTTGGCAGCGCAACTGTCCGTGAAATTGACCGTCACGATGTCGGACGCCTGGTTGCCGGCACCGTCGACGAGCTCCACGTACCACTTACCCGCCCGCACGCCAGGGCCGATCACGCGGTCCCAGTAGCCGTCCTGGCCGTTGTAGTTCCTGGTGCTCGCGATGTAGACGTTGCCGTAGTCGTTCCAGCTCTTGAGCGTCATGCCGTTCACGCCGTTGCCGTTGGCGTCGCGCGTGTACGCGTACATGTAGGTGGTACCGCAGTTTGGAAACCCCTGGACGTTGGTCGAGTGCCAGGGATAGTTCGTGGACGGAGGCGGCGCCGCGGTGGGCGCGGGCGTGGGGGTCGCCTGGGTCGGCGGGCTGCCACCGGGGCCGAGCGGCCGAGTCGACGCCGCCGGCAGTTGGCCAGCCTCTTTCAGCAGGTCACCGCCGAGGATGCCGACGACGGTCCCCCTGGCCGGCATACCGGGCACCGCGTCAGTCCAGAGCTGGAAGGAGATGCGCTGGAAGCGCTGCGAGATGAACGGGCCGTGCTGCTCGGGCTGCGACATCGGCAGACCGTAGAGCTCGATCGCCCGGTCCTGGTTCCAGCCGGCGATCGCCTCTGGGTTGGGATTGGCGAGGAACTTCGCCTTGATGGAGCCGTTGGTCAGCCAGCCCAGCCGGGTGGTCACCGCCTTCTGGAAGTTGCCACCGGAGCCGTCGTCGGCGATCGGGCGCGGCACGCCCTTCACGTTGAAGAGCCAGTCGTCCTTGCTGGCCGACTGTAAGACCTCGAAGGTGTTGCTCAGGACCGCCTGGTCCAGCTCTGGACGCCACTGGAGAACGCCCCGCTGGAACGGCTGGTAGGTGAAGCCGTCGCTGCCGACGTAGGGCTGGCCGACGGGGTAGCCCAGGGTGGCGACGCCGCCGAGCCGCTGGAACTCCGTCCAGAACTTGATCGGGTGCCCGCTGGAGTCGGTGCCGGCGTCGCGCACCGCGTAGCCCTGACCCTGGCCGCCGCCGGTCTGCGAAAAGAACCAGCCGCCGGGGATGGCGTAGTCCGGTGCGTTGTCGGCAAACGCGGGCCCAGCCGTGAGCACCGCCATGACGAGCATCAGGCCAACGCCAAGCAGCCTGGCCTGGAGCCCGGGGCGGGTCATCGAGTAACGCACGCCGCCTCCTGTGTGGTTGATTGATGGCCGGCCGATTTTACTGTGCGCGTGGCTTGCCCGTCAAGCCGCCGCCGAGGAGGTAGGTGGGAAGGGTCAGGAGGCAAGAGATTTGCGGCG
>Ga0307373_10014120_pt1 | contig 11059 bp, 12 predicted proteins | sample OX2MG_FD_202534 | JGI IMG/M metagenome (GOLD analysis project Ga0307373, IMG submission 202534) | Soil microbial communities from Risofladan, Vaasa, Finland - OX-2 | ecosystem: Environmental > Terrestrial > Soil > Coastal area > Acid sulfate soil | place: Finland: Risofladan, Vaasa | collected... | reverse complement strand
TTCGGCCCGCCGGGCATCGTCGTCGGCGATCGCCCCGACACCGACGGGCGCTTCGCGCAGCGCCTCGGCGTGGACTTCGCTCTGGTCCTCACTGGCGTCACCAGCAAGGCCGATCTCCCTGTCGAACCGGAGCCTGCGCTCGTGGCCGAGGACCTCGCCGGGGTCGTGGCAGAGAAGCTGTGACCTCCAAGGTACGATACGGCATGGCACCAGATGAACGGTTCAAGAAGTACCAGGAGGCCGGGGCCGACTTCCTGGAGACGGCTAGGGTCCGCGCGGAAGAGTTTCTGCGGGAGTTGTCCAAGGCGGGTGAGAGCACGCAACGGCAGGGGCGCGACGCGCTGGACGATCTGCGGGACGGAAGTCGCAAGGGGACCGAGCAACTGATCGCGTCGATACGCAACGAGATCCGCTCGCAACTGTCGCTCCTCGGCCTCGCCACCAAGGAGGACCTGGCCGCCCTGGAACGCCGACTGGGAGGCAGCGCCGGCGCATCTAGGACGGCGTCCGCCAAGAAGACCACATCGAAGAGCGCCGCGGCGAGGAAGGCGGCGCCGCGCAAGGCGGCGACGAAGTCGTCGGGGTCGAGCGCGTCGGGGGCCACCAAGCGGGCCTCCGCCACCAAGTCTCCGGCCAAGAAGGCCTCTGCGTCCAAGAAGGCCACGGGGCGCGCCTGACAACACGGCGCCGGCTGGACGCGGAACTGGTCAGGCGCCGGCTCGCCCTCAGCCGCGCCCAGGCCGCCGAGGTCATCACCGCGGGATCGGTTCTCGTCGGCGGCTCGGTCGCGGAGAAGCCTTCGCGGCTGGTCGCCGCCGACGAAGCGATCGAGCTGGTCGGTCCGCCACCGAGGTTCGTCGGCCGGGGCGGCGAGAAGCTCGATGCCGCGCTGGAGCGGTTCGGCCTCGACGTCGCAGGTCTTCGGGCGCTCGACGCTGGCGCGTCGACGGGCGGGTTCACCGACTGCCTCTTGCAGCGGGGGGCGACCTCGGTGGTCGCGGTGGACGTCGGGCGCGGCCAGCTGCACGAGAGGCTCCGCGCCGACGCTCGGGTCGAGGTCCTCGAGCGGACCCACATCGGTGACCTCGCTCCCGATCGTTTTGGAGAGCAGCGGTTCGGACTCGTCGTGGCGGACCTGTCGTTCATCTCGCTCACCCGTGTAGCACGCGCCCTGGTTGATCTCACCGGTGACGGCGGCCATCTGGTCCTTCTCGTCAAGCCGCAGTTCGAAGCCGGCAGGCGCGAGGCGGCACGGGGGCGCGGTGTCATCCGCGACCCGGCGGTTTGGCGCCGGGTCCTCGAGGAGGTCATAACCGCGTTCCACGGGGCGGGAGCGGCCATGATGGGAGTGATGCCATCGCCCTTGCGCGGCGCCGACGGCAACGTCGAATTCCTCGTCTCGCTCATCCGCAGAGCGGGGTCCATCCCTGGTTTGGTCCCCGATGATCAGGCCGCCATCGACACTGCGGTAGCCGCGGCGATCGGCGAAGGCGTCCGCTGATGGCGAACATTGGTTTCGTCGCGCACGCCCAGAGGGAAGGGGCGCTGGCGCTCGCCAACGAGACCGTCGAGTGGCTCCGAGCCCAGGGCCACACCGCGTCCGTCATAGGTGGTGTGGGCGACGCGGGGCCCGGTCCGGTGGCTCCCGCCGACGCAGCAGACACAGGGGGCTCAGCGGCAGGTTTGGATCTGGCCGTGAGCCTCGGAGGCGACGGCACGATGTTGCGGACCGTGGACCTCGTCAGCCAGCAAGGGGTGCCGGTGCTCGGGGTGAACCTCGGCCATCTCGGCTACCTCACCGCTGTCGAGCCCGACGAGCTGCGGGACTCATTGAAGCGATTCCTCGCGGGCGATTACCAGGTCGAGGCGAGGATGACCCTCGACGTCTCGGTGAGCGACGGCGAAGCCAGTGCCCTTTCGGTTCTTCACCGCAGCGCCCTCAACGACCTCGTGCTGCAGCGAGCAGCGGGGGGCCACACAGTCAACGCCGAGGTGGCGGTCAACGGCTCGCCGTTTCTCACCTTCGCGGCCGACTCGATCATCCTCGCGACGCCCACCGGCTCCACGGCGTACAACCTGTCGGCTCGCGGGCCCATCGTGTCGCCCAGGGCGCGTGTGCAGATCCTGACACCGGTGGCACCGCACATGCTCTTCGACAGGTCCCTGATCCTCGACGAGGAGGACGAGGTGTCCGTCAAGCTGCGAGGGGACCACCCTGCCGACCTGGTTGTGGACGGGTGGAAGGCCGCAACGTTGCGCCCCGGTCAGACCCTGCACTCGCGCCGGGGCGACCGCGACGCCCTGCTCGTCCGCTTCGCGGAGCGCGACTTCCACGACATCCTCAAGCGCAAGTTCAACCTCGGCGGCCCCAACCTGAGCTCCTGACATGCTTGTCGAGCTTCGAGTGTCGAACCTGGGGGTCATCGAGGACCTGACGCTTCATCTCGGTCCGGGCATGACCACCCTCACCGGCGAGACAGGTGCCGGCAAGACCCTCATCGTCGACGCGATAGGCCTTCTGCTCGGAGCAGCCGCCGATCCGGTGATGGTCAGGCCGGGGGCGGCCGAGGCCGTCGTCGAAGGCCGCTTCCTCTCCGACGACGGCGAAGAAAGGATCCTCACCCGGGTCGTGCCGGCATCGGGGCGTTCCCGCGCATACGTCGACTCCCGGATGGCGGGCGCAGCACAGCTCGCGGAGATCGGCGCGGCTCTGGTCGACATGCACGGCCAGCACGGGCACCAGTCCTTGTTACGGCCCGCGGTGCAAAGGGCGATGCTCGACACCTTCGCCGGAATCGGCACGGCCGAGGTCGACGCCCTTCGCGCCGAGCTGCGCAGGATCGCCCAGGCTCAGGCGGACATCGGCGGCGATTCCCGCAACCGGGCCCGGGAGACCGATCTTCTCCGCTTCCAACTGGCAGAACTCGACGGTGCCGGGATCGAGTCGCCCGGCGAGGACGACGCCCTTCGTTGCGAGGAGGAGAGGCTCGCCGATGCGACCTCCCTGCGGGACGCGGCGACCAGGGCTCATGAGCTGCTCGGCGGCGACGACAGCCTCTCGGACCGCGTCGGCGAGCTAGTGGCATTGCTCTCCGGGAAGCAGCCGCTGGCGGGGCTGCGGGATCGCCTGGTCGCTATCGGGGACGAGATAGCAGACATTGCCCGCGACGCCCGCTCGGCCGCGGAAGGCTTCGAGGACGACCCGCAGCGCCTCGGAGAGGTCGGAGCCCGCCGGCAGGTGCTGACCGAGCTTCGTCGCAAATACGGCGACACCCTGGCCGACGTGATCGCGTACCGGGAGGAGGCGCGCTCCCGGCTCGAGCTGCTCGAATCGTACGACTCCAGGGCGGCGGCCCTGGAGGAGGACCACAAGAGGCTGTGCGCCGAGTTGGCAGACGCGGAACTGCGACTCTTCGAGTCCAGGCGCGCCGCTGCGCCGGCGCTCGGCTCATCGGTGGAGCAGAGGCTCCGCTCGCTTGCCATGCCGCATGCGACCTTCGAGGTGGAGGTCGACAGCGTCCCACCGGGTGACGCCGTCACGTGGAAGCTCGGCGCCAACCCGGGTGAGGCCGTCCTGCCCCTGGCGAAGGTGGCCTCGGGAGGTGAGCTCGCGCGGGCGATGCTCGCCGCAAGGTTGGTGACGGGGCCGGCGTTCCCGTCGAGGGTCGACGGCGGCGATGACCCCTCGCCCGAGGGTCCTTCGACGCTGGTGTTCGACGAGGTCGACGCAGGTATAGGCGGCGAGGCGGCGGCCGCAGTCGGACGGGCGCTGTCCGATCTGGGTCACGACTACCAGGTTCTGGTGGTCACCCATCTCCCCCAGGTGGCCGCGTTCGCGGATGCTCACCTCGTCGTCCAGAAGAGGTCGGAGGGCGGCCGAACAGTCGCCGCGGTCGCCGCCGCCCAGGGAGAGGAACGCGTGATCGAGATGTCACGGATGCTTTCGGGCAGCCCGGACAGCGAGACGGCGCGACGCCACGCGGAGGAGCTCCTGGTGCAGGCCGGCGAGACCCCGGAGAGAGTCCAACAGTGACGTCCTTCGCCTGAGATACGATGGCGTGGCCGACCGGTGGGTCCACCGCGAGCCACGAACATCGACTCGAGTGGAGGAGCATTTTGGCGAAGCACATCTTCGTCACGGGCGGCGTGGCGAGCTCCCTGGGCAAGGGACTCACGGCCTCGTCGTTGGGGCGGTTGCTCAAGAGCCGGGGCCTTCGGGTCACCATGCAGAAGCTGGACCCGTACATCAACGTGGACCCGGGAACCATGAATCCCTTCGAGCACGGCGAGGTGTTCGTCACCGACGACGGCGGCGAGACCGATCTCGATCTCGGGCACTACGAGCGCTTCATCGACGAGAACCTGCACCGCGACTCGAACGCGACGACAGGATCGATCTACCAATCGGTCATCGCCAAGGAACGGCGGGGGGACTTCCTCGGCAAGACCGTCCAGGTGATCCCCCACATCACGGACGAGATCAAGGACCGCATCAAGCGGCTCGCCACCGAACCGGTGGACGTGGTGATCACCGAGATCGGCGGCACCGTCGGAGACATCGAGATCCTTCCGTTCCTCGAGGCGATACGGCAGTTCCGCAAGGACGTCGGGCGGGACAACGTCTGCTACGTGCATGTCACCCTCGTGCCGTACCTCGGGCCTTCCGGCGAGCAGAAGACCAAGCCGACCCAGCACTCCGTGACCGAGCTTCGCAGCCGCGGCATCCAACCGGACGTGATCATCTGCCGGAGTGACCGCAGCATCTCCGCTGGGCTCAAGCGCAAGATCTCGCTGCTGTGCGACGTTCCCGTCGAGGCGGTCGTCTCCTGCATGGACGCCCCGAACCTCTACGAGATACCTCTCGCCCTCCATGACGAGGGGCTCGACGACTACGTGTGCCGCCTTCTCGGGATCGGCCAGGAACCCGGCCAGGAGCTCGACCTGAGCGAGTGGGAGGCCCTGGTGGACCGCGTCGAAGCGGCGACCAGGCCAGTGCGGATCGGGCTGATCGGCAAGTACGTAAACCTCGCCGACGCCTACCTGTCCGTGGTGGAAGCATTGCGCCACGGCGGTTACGCCCACGGCGCCCGCATAGACCTGCAGTGGATCCAGGCGGAGGAGGTCGAGGGCCTGCTCACCGCCGGGAGGCTCAAGGATCTCGACGGGATCGTCATACCCGGCGGTTTCGGAGAACGCGGCGTCGAAGGCAAGATCGCAGCGGCGACCTACGCCCGCGAGAACGCGATCCCGTGCCTCGGCCTGTGTCTCGGCCTGCAGGTCATGGTGATCGAGTACGCCCGCAACGTCGCCGGTCTGCCGAACGCGAATTCCCGTGAATTCGACGCCACCTCGCCCTATCTCGTGATCGACTTGATGGACGAGCAGTGGGAAGTGGTCGAGATGGGCGGGACGATGCGCCTCGGCCTGTGGCCGGCGAAGCTGCTGCCCGGCTCGGTGGTAGCCAGCGCCTACGGTTCGGAACTGGTCTACGAGCGGCACCGTCACCGATTCGAGGTGAGCCCCCGGTACCGTGCGAGGCTCGAAGCGGCCGGGCTGGTGTGCTCCGGCATGTCCCCCGACGACAGGCTGGTCGAGTTCATCGAGCTGCCAGGGCACCCGTTCTGGGTCGGAACGCAGGCACACCCTGAGTTCAAGAGCCGTCCCGACAACCCGCACCCGCTGTTCTCGAGCCTCGTCGCAGCGGCGCTCGACCGGGCGGACGGGCGCTCGCCGCGGCTGATAGGCATGGAGGGACTTGCCGCCGTTCCGTAAGGTCGGGGAGAGCGAGATCTTCGCCGGAGCCTTGATCAAGGTGGCCACCGCTACCTTCGAAGGGCCGTCCGGGCGCTTCGAGCGCGACATCGTGCACCACCCCGGAGCGGTAGTCGTGGTCCCGCTCACCGACACGGGCTCGGTGATCATGGTCAGGCAGTTCCGCTCGGCGATCGGAACGGATCTTCTGGAGATCCCCGCCGGCAAACGGGATGTCACCGGGGAGCCACCTGAGGAGACAGCCCGCCGGGAGCTGGCCGAGGAGGTGGGGCGCGGGGCCTCCAACCTGGAGCTGCTGGCCCGCTTCTACAACTCGCCCGGGTTCACCGACGAGCTGAGCTGGCTCTACCTCGCCACGGGGCTGTCGGACGTGCCCCACGACCGCCAGGGGCACGAGGAGCAGCTGATGTCCGTGGAGGAGGTGCCCTTGCGGGATACCGAGGCGATGATCGCCGATGGGCGGATCGTCGACGCCAAGTCCATCATCGGGCTGACGCTCACGGCTCTGCGGTCGGCGCGAGGAGGGACCCCCCGCCCGACCTGAGGAGGCAGACGGGCACTAGAATCGGGTGGATGGCAGCTGAAGCGACCACCGAAGAACTACGCGAGGCCCTCGTGGAGGAGCGCGACTCGCTGCGGCGCCAGCTCGCCGAGCTAGGTCACGGTACGAAAGGGTTGGATTACGACCCGAACTTCGCCGACTCGAGCCAGGTGACCGCCGAGCGGGGGGAGAACGAAGCGCTGGTCACGAAGCTCGTCGAGGCTCTCAACGAGGTCGAGCACGCTCTCGGCAAGTTCGACGACGGCAGCTACGGGGTCTGCGAGGCGTGCGGCAAGGAGATCGCCCTGGCGCGCCTCGAGGCCCGCCCAGAGGCGCGCCTGTGCATCGACTGCGCGGCGAAGGCCGCCAGCCGGCGCTGAGCGGTTTCAAGAGGTTCGCGCGAACCTCCTTCGGCACCCCCGGACACCTAGCCGGCCGGTTCTTCGCGTCCCTGCGGCCCGGCGGACCCGAGCCGGCGGGCGAAGCCTGGGCGCGCAACTGGCTGACGCAGGCGGAGACGGAGATCTGGGCGGGCATGAGCGGACCCGACCGCCGCCATGCTGTCGAGGTGGCCCGGCGCGTGGCGACGGCCTCGGGCAACGGCGACGGTGCCGGCGTTGCGCGAAACCTGCTGGCCGCAGCCCTCCTGCACGACGCAGGCAAGCAGCGCTCCGCCTTGGGCGTGTTCGGTCGCACCGCCACGACCGTCGCCGCGATCCTGGTGGGAAGGGACAGGATCGCCTCTTGGGCCAAGGGTCGCTCTGGATGGCCGGCGAGGGCAGGACGGTACGTGACCCACGACGAGCTGGGCGAGGAAATGCTCAGGAAGGCGGGAAGCGATCCCCTCGTCTTCGGATGGGCTTCGGACCATCACCGCCCGGTCGCGTCCTGGACGGTCGACCCCGGCTTCGGACAGATCCTGAAAGCGGCCGACGACGACCAGTAGACGCCTGGGCGGCGTCTTTTACCCGGGAGCTACCAGACCTATGGCATCGAAGGCACGCGCCAGCGTCTTGCGTGCCACGTCGTCGGCCTTGGCCGCTCCCTCGCGCAGCACTTCGGTCACGGCCGCCGGATCGGACGCCCAGCGGCGGTACGCGTCCTGGATCGGGGCGAGCAACCCGGTCACGGCGCCGGCTACGTCGGCTTTGAGGTCGCCGTAGCGCGTGTAGTCCGACGCCACATCGGACGGTGAACGTCCCTGGATCGTGGCGAGCAACTCGAGCAGGTTGGACACACCCGGTTTGGCGGCGGGGTCGTAGCGGACAGCGCCCGGCCCGTCGTCGGCGTCGGTCACGGCTCTTTTGACCTTGCGCTCGACGGCCTTCGGGTCGTCGAACAGCGCGATCGTCCCCTGGGGGCTTCCCTCCGACTTGGACATCTTCCTCGTCGGATCCTGGAGGTCCATGATCCGCGCTCCGCGGCCGGTGGGCGGCACGGATGCCTCTGGGACGACGAATGTCTCGCCGTAGCGGGCGTTCCAACGCTGAGCGAGATCCCTGGTCAGCTCGAGATGCTGGCGCTGGTCGTCGCCGACGGGGACCCTGTTGGCGTCGTAGAGGAGGATGTCCGCCGCCATCAGCACGGGATAGGTGAACAGCCCGGCTCGCGCCGATTCCTCCCCGCTGCGCACCGACTTGTCCTTGAACTGGGTCATCCGCCGGAGCTCCCCGACGCTCGCCGTGCATTCGAGCAGCCAGGCGAGCTGGGTGTGGGCGGGAACGTGGCTCTGCACGAACAGCGTGCACGCCTCGGGGTCGAGGCCCGCAGCGAGAAGCAGCGTTGCCATCGTCGTGGTCGCCCGACGGATCTCCGCCGGCTCACCGGGCACCGTCAGGGCATGCAGATCGACCACGCAGTAGAAGGACTCGCCTTGGCGCTGGTCCTCGACCCACCACCGCACCGCGCCGAGCAGATTCCCGAGATGGGGCTCGCCGGTCGGTTGGATACCTGAGAACACACGTGCCATCACGCCATGGTATGCCCGGTCGGCGGACCCGCCCCCGGTATTGTTGCACCCGTGCCCTACACGGTGAGCACGCCCGTCTTCGAGGGCCCATTCGACCTCCTGCTCCACCTGATCACGCGCGAGCAGGTGGACCTGTGGGAGGTGTCCATCTCCGACATCGTCGACGGGTACGTGTCGACACTCGAACAGTTGCGTGCCGGCTTGGATCTCGAGACGGCGACCGAGTTCCTCCTCATCGCCGCAGTTCTGCTCGAACTGAAGGCCCGGCGCCTGCTACCGGGACGTGACGATGTCGAGCTGGAGGATGAGCTCGCGCTCTGGGAGGAACGCGACCTGCTGATCGCCCGCCTTCTCGAGTGCAAGACCTTCAAGGACGCCGCCGCCTCGATGAACCGGCTAATGGATCACGCGAGCCTCTCCTGGCCGCGCACCGCCGGACTCGACGAGCGGTATGTCGACCTTGCGCCGGACCTGCTCGCCGGTGTCACGGCGGAGAGGTTGAAGGAGGCGATGGACCAGCTTCTCGCGCCGCGCGCGCAGGCGAGAGTGATCCTCGATCACGTGGCGCCGGTGCGGGCGAGCGTGCGCGACGCTGTCGAGGAGCTGCTGGACGAGCTCCCTCGTTGCGGCAGGATCACCTTCGCCCGGCTCACGGGCGGCCTCGTCGAGAGGTTGGAGGTCATCGTCCGGTTCCTCGCAGTGCTCGAGATGTACAAGCAGGGCCTCGTCGACCTCGATCAGGCCACGTCGTTCGCGGAGCTCACGGTTTGCTGGATCGGGGAAGGCGAATCCGACCCCGTGGTCGTTGACCTGGTCGAGGAATACCAGGGCTGAACTGGACATGGCATCCGAATCAAAGCGGGCGATCGAGGCAATTGTCATGGTCGCCGACGAGCCGGTGGAGCCGCACCTGCTCGCACAGCTCCTCGAGGTGTCCCCAGCACGGATCGAGGAGATCTGCGACGAGATCGCATCCGAGTACGAGGCGGAGGACCGCGGCTTTCAGCTGGTCCGTGTGGCCGGCGGCTACCGGTTCCAGAGCCACCCCGACCTCTCCCCGTACGTCGAGCGCTTCGTGCTCGAGGGCCAGAGCGCGCGCCTGTCGGCAGCCGCTTTGGAGACCCTGGCGATCGTCGCTTACAAGCAGCCGGTCTCTCGGGCACAGATCGGCGCGATACGAGGGGTCAACGCCGACGGCGTCATCCGGACACTGCTCAGCCGCGGCTACATCGCCGAAGTCGGCAGGGACCCGGGTCCGGGTCAGGCGGTGCTTTACGGGACGACGACCCTCTTCCTGGAGAGGCTCGGGCTCGACCGCGTCGATGAGCTCCCCGCTCTGGCCCAGTTCGTCCCCGGAGCCGAGATCATGGAGGCCCTGGAGAGCAGCCTGCGTGCGGACCGAACGGCGGCCATTGAAGCGGCCGGAGAGGCCATGACGGGCGGAGAAGAATCTGATGGGCAGGAAGGACCCGGGCTCGAGGCCGGCGACTGACGCGCCGGGGGAGCGGGTCCAGAAAGTCCTCGCGCAGGCCGGTGTGGGCAGCAGACGCACCTGCGAGCAGCTGGTCGCCTCGGGGCGGGTCCAGGTCAACGGCGAGCCGGCTGTGCTCGGTCGCCGTGTCGATCCTGAAATTGACCGGATCCAGGTGGACGGTGTGGCGATCGGGGTTCGCCCGGGGCTCGTCTACTACCTGCTCAACAAGCCTGCAGGCGTGGTCAGCACCGTCTCGGATCCGGAGGGTCGGCCGACCGTCACGGAGCTGGTGCCGCCCAGCCCGCCGGTGCACCCGGTAGGCCGCCTCGACGCTGCGAGCGAAGGCCTGCTGATCCTGACCAACGACGGGGATCTCACCTACCGGCTCACTCACCCGAGCTTCGGGGTGGAAAAGGAGTACCTCGTGTCGGTCGCCGGAACCCTGACCGCGGGCGCTCTGCGGACCCTGCGTGAAGGGGTTCAGCTCGACGACGGTCCTACCGCGCCCGCGAGGGTGTCGCAGCCCGAGCCGTCGTTGCTCCGGATCACGATCCACGAGGGGCGCAAACGGCAGGTTCGCAGGATGTGCGAAGCGGTCGGGCATCCGGTCACGAGGCTGGTCCGCACCCGGATCGGGCCGCTTCGGGATCCCAGGTTGCGGCCCGGGGAATGGCGGGAGCTCACGACCGCAGATGTTCGAGAGCTCGAGAGATCCGCCAGTCCGCCCCCGATCCGCCGAGCGAAGCCCGGGCGCCGCGCCGTTTAGGCTTGTCCCTCGTGCCGGACACGAGGCCCCGTGGTGCAGTTCGAACCTGAGCGCAAGCGCGCCCGTGTGATCGGCGTCGGCCTCATCGGAGGGTCGATTGGAGCAGGTCTGCGCCGCCGCGGCTGGCACGTCACCGGCTTCGACATCGATCCCACCCGGGCGGCGAGGGCGCTCGAGATCGGCGTGGTCGATGCGATCGGCGACGATCCCGACGCTCTCGTCACCTTCGTGGCCACACCCGCAGGCGCCGTGGCCGAAGCCGCTCGCAAGGCCCTCGGACGGGGGGCCACAGTGACGGACGTCGCGGGTATCAAGGGACCGATCCTCGAGCAGATCACCGATCCCCGCTTCGTGGGGGGTCACCCGATGGCCGGCTCCGAGCAGGCCGGGGTCGACGGAGCCGACCCGGATATGTTCGAGGGCGCCACCTGGGTGCTCACGCCTACAACCCACACCGATCCCGGCGCGTACGCAACGGTACGGTCCGTCGCCGGCGCCCTCGGTGCCAACGTCGTCGAGTTGCCCGCCGCACGCCAC
>Ga0307373_10014119_pt1 | contig 11059 bp, 12 predicted proteins | sample OX2MG_FD_202534 | JGI IMG/M metagenome (GOLD analysis project Ga0307373, IMG submission 202534) | Soil microbial communities from Risofladan, Vaasa, Finland - OX-2 | ecosystem: Environmental > Terrestrial > Soil > Coastal area > Acid sulfate soil | place: Finland: Risofladan, Vaasa | collected... | reverse complement strand
TCGGCCGTGATCGCCAAGAGCTTCGCGCGCATCTTCTACCGCAACTCGCTGAACATCGGGCTGCCGGTCTTCGAGTGTCCGGAGGCGGTGGACGGGATTGCCGCGGGCGACGAGGTGCGCGTGGACCCCGCCACCGGCACCATCGAGAACGTTACCAAGGGGACGCGCTGGACGGCCCAGCCGCTGCCGCCGTTCATGCGGGCGCTGGTGGACGCGGGCGGCTTGCGCCCGTACGTGGAGCAGCGCTTGCGCGAGCGCGCGGGCGTGTGAGGGTGAGGGCGAGCGCGCCGTGCCGCTGAACCGGGCGGAGGCGCTGGAGGCGCTGGAGTCGGGGCGGGCCGAGGAGGCTCGCCCCGCCTTCGTGGAGCTGCTGCGCGCACATCCCGACGATCCCCAGCTCAACTACTACGCGGCGTGGGCGCACGACAGCCTGGGGCTGGAGCGCGAGGCGATCCCGTTCTACCGGCGCGCGCTGGCGAACGGCTTGACGGGAGAGGAGCGCGCCTCCGCGACGCTGGGCTTGGGGAGCAGCCTGCGGTGGCTGGGGGCCTACGACGAGGCGATCGACGTGCTGGAGCAGGGAACGCGCGAGTTCCCCGACGATCGCGCGCTCAAAGTCTTCCTGGCCATGGCGTACTACAACATGGCACGCGAGCGCGAGGCGATGGAGATGGTGTTGACCGAGCTGGCCGAGAGCAGCGCCGACGAACGGATTCGGCGGTACCGTCGCGCCATCGAGCACTACGCGCGCGACCTGGACGCGATGGACGGCGTCTGAGCGGAGGCTCCACGTGGAGGCGAAACGCGGCATCGAGGTGGCTCGACTGTTCGAGTCGAGCGCGGTACACGCGCTCCAGCGGCAGGCGGACGTGCAGCGGGCTCTCTGTCCGGACATGGCGGTGGCCACGCTCTCGCTCTGCGGTGGGATCGCCTTGTTCGCGGGTTCAGATTCGCCGCTCACCTATGCTGTTGGTCTCGCCGTACGGGATCATAGTCCGACCGGCTCCTAGGACCTTCCGGCCGCGGGCCGTTGCCGCAGGGGCGCAGAACGACGCTCTCATGCGTTGGCTGCCGATTACCCTCGCCGGTCCGATCCTGTGGGCGATCTCGACGCACCTGGACAAGTATCTCGTCGAGCGGTACTTCAAGGGGCGCAGCGTTGCGGTGCTCTTGGTCTTCACGGCGCTGATCGGGCTGCTTCTCCTCCCGTTCATCTTCGCGTACGTGCCGGGTGTCTGCGCGCTGCCGGTGAGAAGCGTATCGCTCATCGCCCTCACGGGCGTGCTGTACATGGCAGCGATGTACTTCTACTTGCAGGCGCTGCAGTCGAACGAAGCGTCGGTGGTCGCACCGTTCTTCCAAACGGCGCCGATCTTCGCGTACGCGCTCGCGTACGCCGTCCTCGGCGAGCGCCTCTCGCGCGGTGAGGTCATTGCCGGGGGATTGATCGTCGCCGGCACCGCGCTGCTGTCGATCGAGCCGGGCCACGCCGGACCAAAGGTGAACGTGCGCTTAGTCGCCTTGATGCTGGCCTGCGCTTTCTCGCTGGCGCTCAGCTCCGTCATCTTCAAGCTCTTCGCGCTCCGCGACGAGTTCTGGCCGACGACGTTCTGGACGTACGTCGGCGAGGCGGTCTTCGGCGTAGGCGTGCTGGCGGTGCCCGCGCAGCGCAGGCTGTTCATGTTGCTGCTCCGATCGAGCACCGGCGCCGTGCTCGCGATCAACGGCGTGAACGAGGCGGTCAACCTCGCCGGAAGCCTCCTGTTCCGCTACGCGCTGCTGCTCGCGCCGCTGGGATTGGTGCAAGCCGTCGGCAGCACGGCAAGCATCTTCGTGTTCCTCTTCGGCATCGCGCTCTCGGTGTTCTTTCCGAGCGTCGCGCGCGAGAATCTGTCGCGCGGGGACCTGCTTCGGAAGGCGCTCGCTGTGACGCTCGTCGCGCTCGGCGTGGTTCGCGTTGCCTTGCCTTGAATGCAACGCCGCCGCTAGTGGGGGACGGAGCCGCCGCTGTCCTGGTCGCCGCTTCCCTCGGTGTCCGGAGCGGGCGTGTACTTGGCCTGGTCGTTGGCCGTGAAGATCACATGCTTGCCGCTGGGTCGCGCACACGTGCGGCCGAGAGGCTCTAGGCGATATCGATCTCGCCAGTCCAGGATCCGGGGGGCGGCACCGGCAGATGATTCTCGCGCAGACCTTCGACGTGGAACCGAATGGCCTCGCGGATGTTAGCCACGGCTTCAGCGCGGGTCGCGCCGGTAGATACGCAACCCGGCAAGTCGGGCACGTACACGGAGATCCCGGTTTCGGTGGGCTCGAAGACGGCGAGATACCTCAAGGTTTCCACCCCGCTTGCTTCTGAATGCTGTTCCACGTCCCGGGAGCGAGTATATCACGAAGTCGACCCGGCACCGTGACGAGCCCCGGGCGATTGCGATGCGCTAATTGGCGGTGGGAGCCGCGCCGACGGACTTCCCTCCATCCGGCCGCACGGAGCAAACGAAGCGCATCGCGCACGCGAACGGGCAAGATCCTTCTCCCGGCCGCATGGGCTTGAGCATGCGTCCAGGAATCGAATCACGCGGTTCGAGCGATGGGAAAGGCCGGCTAGTGGGGGACGGAGCCGCCGCTGTCCTGGTCGCCGCTTCCCTCGGTGTCCGGAGCGGGAGTGTACTTGGCCTGGTTGTTGGCCGTGAAGATCACATGCTTGCCGCCGGGCTCCACGAAGATACCGACCATGTTGGCGGGCGGATCGACGCGGGCCTGGACCGTGATCTTGCCCTGCGGACCCTGGATGTCCACGGTCAGAGCGTTGCCGTCGATCTTGCCGGAGGCGGGATAGGCCTTGCCGTTGGTGTCGAGCCAGTCGCCGGTGAGGACGCTACCCTTCTGCTGGAAGCGCAGGTGCGTGTACGTGGTCTGGCCGCTGTCGGCTTCATGGGCCACCTCCCAGACGCCGCTGACGTTGGTCGCCGGCATGGCCGGGAGGTCGAACGAGACCCCGGGCGTCGCCGAGGGTGCCGGTACGGGGGGCGCGCTCTGGGCGGGGGGCGTCGTGACGGCGGCCCGGGCCTGCGCGAACGTGAGGGCGGAGGCTCCTGCCAACAGGAGCGCGAGCGTGAATCGCGATCGGGACATGGGCACGGTGGTTCGCCCCGCGGGCGGGTCGGCCTGCCGGGGCAAGCGAGGGAGTTTGCGGCATCGTGCTATACTGTTGGGCGTGCATCCGTCGCCATACGCGCGGGAGGGGTCCCGTGCGCGGTCGGCGGGCAACGGTAGAGGAAGAGCGTGAAAGAGAAGATTCATCCGGCGTGGCATGCGGCCGCCCGCGTCCACTGCGCCTGCGGCAATGTGTTCACCACGGGCTCGACGCGTCCCGAGATCAGCGTCGAGATCTGCAGCAACTGCCACCCGTTCTACACGGGCACGCAGAAGTTCGTCGACACCGCCGGGCGCGTCGACAAATTCAACCAGAAGGTCGCGAAGGCCCAGGCCAAGCAGGCCGAAGCCGAGGCTCGTAAGCAGAAGAAGGCCGAGGCTGCGGCGACCAACGCGTAAGCTGGTGGGAGACTTGGGGAGCGGGTTCGCGCGAGCGTACCCGCTTTCGTTTGTGTGATGGCGCAAGAGGGAATCTTCGCGCGGCTCGAGGGCATGGAGTCGCGCATCGCCGAGATCGACGCGGAGCTGGCGGAGCCCGGCACCGCCTCCGATCAGTCGCGCTTGATCGCGCTGACCAAGGAGCGCGCCGCGCTGGAGGATCCGGTGGAGGCCTATCGCCGCCACCGTGCTTTCGCGCGGCAGCTCGCCGAGGCACGCGAGCTGATGGGCGATCCGGAGATGCGCGAGCTGGCCGAGAGCGAGGCGGCGGATCTCGAGTCGCGGCTCGCGGCGACGCAGGAAGAGCTGCGCCTCTTGCTGCTGCCCAAAGATCCGTACGACGAGAAGAGCATCTTCGTCGAGGTCCGCGCCGGGACGGGCGGCGAGGAGGCGGCCCTCTTCGCCTCCGAGCTCGCGCGCATGTACATGCGCTATGCCGAGCGCCTGGGGTACAAGGTCGAGCTGCTCTCCATCTCCGAAGCCGATGCGGGCGGCTACAAAGAGGCCGTCTTCGCCGTGAACGGCAAGGGTGCGTACCGCCACTTCAAGTTCGAGTCGGGCGTCCACCGCGTGCAGCGCGTGCCGGCCACCGAGTCGCAAGGGCGCGTGCATACCTCCACCGCCACGGTGGCCGTGATGCCCGAGGCCGAGGAGGTGGACGTGGAGATCAATCCGCGCGACCTCCAGGTGGACACGTACAAGAGCTCGGGCGCGGGCGGCCAGCACGTGAACAAGACGGAATCGGCCATCCGCATCACGCACCTGCCCACCGGCCTGGTGGTCGCCTGTCAGGAGGAGCGCTCGCAGTTGCAGAACCGCGAGCGGGCGATGCAGATGCTGCGCGCCGCCATACTGGACCGCAAGATCCGCGAGCAGGAAGCGGAGCGCAGCTCGCTGCGCCGCAGCCAGGTGGGCACGGGCGAGCGCTCCGAGAAGATCCGGACCTACAACTTTCCGCAGGACCGCATCACCGACCACCGCATCAACCAGAACTTCGGAAACATTCGCGGCGTCATGGAGGGGGACATGGACAAGATCCTCGAGGCGCTCTGGCAGCACGAGCAGGCCGTGCTCCTGGCCGCCGGCGACGACTCCGCCGCCTGACGCGCATGGTCACCGTGGCCGAGGCGATCGCTCGCGCGTCGGAACGCCTGCGCCGGCGCAGCGACACCCCGCTTTTGGATGCGCAGCTCCTGATGGCGCGCGTGCTGGAGCGCGACCGGCCGTGGCTCATCGCGCACGGCGACTCCCCGCTCCCTCCCGAGGAGCATGCCCAGTTCGAGCGCGTGCTGGTGCGGCGCGAGGAGGGCGTCCCGGTCGCCTATCTGATCGAGTCGGCCGGCTTCTACGGCCGTGAGTTTCGCGTTCGCGAAGGCGTGTTGGTGCCGCGGCCGGAGACGGAGCACCTGATCGAGCGCGCGCTCGCGGAGATCGACCGGCTGGCGGAACGCGGCCGGCGGGCGAACGTGCTCGACGTGGGCACGGGCTCCGGCGCCATCGCCGTGACGGTGGCGTGCGAGCGCCCGGACGTTCGCGTGGTGGCGACCGACCGCTCGAGCGCGGCGGTGAGCGCGGCGCGCGCCAACGCGGAGCGGCACGGTGTGGCCGAGCGCGTGCTGGTGCTCCACGGCGAGCTGCACGAGCCGGCGCTGCCCTACGCGCCCTTCGACGTCGTGCTGGGGAACCTGCCCTACGTCCCTACCGCCGATCTGCCGCGCCGCCCCGAGCCCGCCGCGTACGAGCCGCGTCTGGCGCTCGACGGCGGGAGTGACGGCCTCGACGTCTACCGGTGGCTGGTGCCCGCGCTCCCCGCGATCCTGAGCGCGGGCGGCGTGGTGCTCATGGAGGCCGCTCCACCCACGATCGAGGGGCTGGCGGGCTTGGCGCGGGCCAGCTTTCCCGACGCCGCCGTGGAGATCGTGACCGATTACGGCGGCCGCGCGCGGGTGGTGTGCGTGCTCACCAGGGAGCCGGGGTCCCCGCCCCGAAGCGCGACAACCCAGAGCGAGCCGTCCTCGAGTCCCGCCTGAATGGCGCGGTTTGTTGCGCGAGCACGCCGTCGATCGAGATCATAGGAGCGCGCTGGTGGCAAAGTTCATCTTCTTTACGGGCGGCGTGGTCAGCTCGCTGGGCAAAGGCATCGCCTCGGCCTCGCTGGGACGGCTGCTCAAGAGCCGCGGCCTCAAGGTCTCGATCCAGAAGCTCGACCCGTACATCAACGTCGACGCCGGCACCATGAACCCGTACCAGCACGGCGAGGTCTTCGTCACGGAGGACGGGGCCGAGACCGACCTGGACCTGGGCCACTACGAGCGCTTCATCGACGAAGAGCTCACGCGCGTCAACAACGTCACCACGGGCCAGATCTACGCCAGCGTGATCGAGAAGGAGCGCCAGGGTCACTACCTGGGCGCCACCGTCCAGGTGATCCCGCACATCACCGCCGAGATCAAGTCGCTCGTGCGCCGCGTGGCCGAGAACTCGGGCGCCGAGGTCTGCATCGTCGAGGTGGGCGGCACGGTGGGCGACATCGAGTCGCTCCCCTTCCTGGAGGCGATCCGCCAGCTGCGCCACGATCTGGGCGACGAGAACGTCATGTACATCCACCTGACGCTGGTGCCGCACCTGGGGGCGGCCGACGAGCTGAAGACCAAGCCGACGCAGCACAGCGTGCGCGAGCTGCGCGCCATCGGCATCCAGCCCGATGCCATCGTCTGCCGCACGGGCTCAGGGTATCCCATCTCCACCGAGCTGAAGGAGAAGATCGCGCTGTTCTGCGACGTGCCGGCGAGCGCGGTGGTGCAGAACGTCGACGCGACCTCCATCTACCAGGTGCCGCTGAACCTGGAAGCCGAGGGTCTGGCGGAGATCGCCGTGCGCAAGCTGCACCTCCCCGCGCGCGAGCGTGACATGCGCGCCTGGGAGGAGATGGTGGACCGGGTGCTCCACCCCGAGGGGCGCGTGATCGTCGCGCTGGTCGGCAAGTACGTGGAGCTGAAGGACGCCTACATCTCCATCAACGAGGCGCTCTATCACGCCGGCTTCGCCAGCGGCGCCGACGTGGAGATCCGGCGCATCGACTCCGAGCGGCTGGAGGCCGAGGGCGTCTCGCTGCTGGACGGCGTGGGCGGCATCCTGGTGGCGCCGGGCTTCGGCTCGCGCGGCGTGAAGGGCAAGCTGTTGGCCGTGCAGCACGCTCGCGAGCGGCGCATCCCGTTCCTGGGCATCTGCTTCGGCATGCAGCTCGCGTGCGTGGAGTTCGCGCGCAACGTGGCGGGCTTGCCGCAGGCGATGACCACGGAGGTGGACGAGGCCACGCCCGACCCGATCATCGATTTCCTGCCCTCGCAGCGCAATTTGCAGATGATGGGCGGGACCATGCGCTTGGGCGCGTACGGCTGCGACCTGGTTCCCGACACGCTGGCCTCCACGGCCTACGGCGAGCTGCATATCACCGAGCGCCACCGCCACCGCTACGAGTTCAACAACGCGTATCGCGAGCGCCTCGCGGCGCACGGCCTGGTCTTCAGCGGCTTCCACCGCGTGAGCGAGACGCAGCAGCTCGTGGAGATGATCGAGCTGCCGCAAAGCCTCCATCCGTGGTTCCTGGGGACGCAGGCGCATCCGGAGTTCAAGTCGCGTCCCACCAAGCCCGCGCCGCTCTATCTCCACTTCGTGCGTGCGGCGATTGCCCACGCGGGGGTGGAGATCACCGCGTTCGAGCGCCGTTTGCGGCGTTCGTCGATCGCTTAGCCGCGCGGCGGAGCGTGGACCCGGACCGCATCACCGCGGTGGTCTTGACCAAGGACGAGGCGGCCAACGTGGAGGGCTGCCTCGCCTCGCTGCCCCCCGGCGTGGGCGCGCTGGTCGTGGACGCTGAGTCGCGCGACGCAACGCGTGAGATCGCCGAGCGCGCGGGGGCGCGCGTGGTGGTGCGGCCGTGGACGGGCTTCGTAGACGCGCGGCGGGCGGCGCTGACCATGGCGTGGACGCCCTGGGTGCTCTTCGTGGACGCCGACGAGCGCTTGGACCGGACGCTGCGCACGTCGGTCCTTGCCGCGCCGGAAGGAGCGTTCGCGGCGTACGAGGTGCTGCGCACGACGGAATTTTGCGGGCGCCCGATGCGCGGAGCCGGCTGGTGGCAAGAGCCGCTGGTGCGCTTGGTGCGGCGCGACGCCGCTCGCTTGGAGGCGCGTCCAGCCGCCGGGGGAGCCGCGCAACTGCACGAACGCTGGGTGGCCCAGGGCCCGGTGGGGCGATTGACGGGGACGCTGGAGCACCGCTCGTACCCCACGCTGGCGGACTACCGGCGCAAGTTCGCCCGCTACACGGAGATCGAGGCCCAGGGGGTGACGCCCTCGCCGGCCCGCGCGGCGCGGGCGCTGGTGCTCTCGGCGGCGCGCCTGGCGTGGCTCTACCTGGCGCGCGGCGGCTGGCGCGACGGATGGCGCGGGGCGTACGTCTGCGCGGCCAGCGCGTTCTATCCCAGCGCCGTGCAGCTCAAGGCACTGGCGCGCAGCCGCTCGGAGGCCCGCCGGTGAAGCCCGTGGTGGTGCTGGACGCGCGCATCACGCGGCGTTGCAGCGTGGGGATGAGGCACTACATCCGCGAGCTGGCGGCGCGCGTGCCGCGCGTGGCCCCGGACCTCAAGGTGGTGGTGATCGCCAACGGCTCCATCGAGACGGAGGCCGAGGTGGTGGGCGTTGGGGGCGGCAACTTCGGCATCACCGAGGAGCTGGTGGTGCCGCTGACGGCGCGCGGCCTAGGCGCCTCGCTGATGCACCACCTCTCGCTCTATGCGCCCTACGAGCCGGGGGTGCCGTTCCTCATCACGATCCACGACTTGATCCACCTGGAGTTTCCCGAGCAGTTCAAGCCGACCATCCGCGCGTACTACCGACTGTTCACCCGTCGTCACGCGGCGCGCGCGCGCCGCGTGGTGACCGACGACGAGGCGACGGTCTCAGGACTGGGGCGCTACCTGGGCGCGCCCCGCGAGCGCGTCGCGGTGATCCCGCTGGGCGTGGACGACGCGATGCTGCAGCTCGCCGAGCGGCCCCAGCCCGACGAGGCGGCGCGTCTCCGTGCGCTGGGCGTTGGAGAGCGCTCCTTTCTCTTCTACGCCGGGAACCATCGCAAGCACAAGAACCTGACCACGCTCTTCGAGGCATGGCGGGGACTGCCGTGCGACCTGGTGATCACCGGCCACGACGACTTCCCCGGCGGGCTGGGGCAGTACGCGCACGAGGGAAACCGCGTCGTGGCCGTCGGCGACGTGGACCGGGGCCTCTTGGCGGCGCTCTACCGGCGAGCGGGCGCCTACGTCCACCCCGCCCTGGTGGAGGGGTTCGGCTTGCCGATGGTGGAGGCGATGGCCTTCGGGACGCCCGTGGTGGCCGCGGAGCGGAGCATCCCGGAGCCGCTGCGCGCGGCGGCCCTGGCCTTTCCCGCGCTGGATGCCGCGGCGCTGCGGCGGCAAGCCCAGCGCGCCCTGAGCGACGAGTTCCTGCGCATCCGTCTGCGCCAGAGCGGCATGGCGATCGCCCGGGGACTCACCTGGGAGCGAACGGCGGAGGCGACGGCGGCGTTGTACCGTACGGTGCTGAAGGAGTTGGCTCGACCATGATCTCGACACGACTGCGCCGCTGGGTGCGCGCCGCGGCGATGCTGGCGGCCTGCGCGCTCCTCCCGGCGACGGCGGCGCTGGCCGAGCGGCCGCCGGTCACGGCGACGCTGGACGGCAGCGCGCTGACGCTGACGCCGCCGGCGCGCACGATCGCCGGGCGCATCTACCTGCCCCTGCGGCCGCTGGCCCAGGCGCTGGGCATTCCCGTGCACGCCGTGCGCCAGCAGGTGGAGATGCGCCTCTCCGACCGGACGATCGACTTCACGGTGGGCGCCGCGGAGGTCTATACGGGCGGCGGCACCGTGGCCATCGGTGCGCCGATCGTGCAAGTCGACGGGACCATCTTCGTGCCCCTGCGCTTCGTGAGCTCGGCCTTGGGAGCGCAGGTCACCTACGATCCGATCACGCGCCATCTCACGATGGTCAGCATCTTCGCCGGGGCCGCCCAGGCGCCACCGACCGCCGGAGCCTCGGGCGCGGCCGCGCGCGTGAGCGGCACCGTGACGGCGGTGGACCGCAACAGCGAGCCGCCGACGGTGACCGTGATGCAGGATGACCTGCCGCGCACGATCAGCATGACCTCGCAGGCGCAGATCGTGCTGCAGGACGTCTCCGTGCACACCACGGTCGCGGGAACGTTGGCCGACATCCAGCCCGGCGACGAGCTTGCCGCGACCATCGATCCCAGCGGAGCCGTGGTGCAGGTGGTGGACTTCTTCGCCTCGCACTCGGGGCGGATCGCCGCCGTCTCCGGCTCGACCTTCGTGCTGAAGGATGGTCGCGTGGTGACGCCGCCCTCGAGCAGCGTGGTCACGCTCAACGGCGTGCGCGCGCGGGTGGCCGACCTGCGCGTGGGAGACCGCGTGACCCTGCGCTCCAACCCGCAGACCAACGAAGTCAAGGCCGTGATCGCCTCGCGGCCCAGCACCGGCACGCCGCCGCCGGCGGGCGCCGTGCGCATCACCGCGTTCTCGTTCGCGCCGACCACCCCGCTGCGCGCAGGCGAGACGCTCGACGTCTCGATGGCGGGTACGCCGGGCGGCGCGGCGACCTTCGACTTGGGTCCGATCGTCAAGGGGCTGCCGATGACCGAGGTCTCGCCGGGGCATTACCACGGAAGCCTGCCGATCACCGACGGCATGAACCTGACGGACATCTCCGTCTTCGGCAACCTGGCGGTGAACGGCGTAGCCGCGCCGCGCGCCGAGGCGCCGGCGCAGCTCTCGGTGGCGACCACGCCGCCGCAAATCGGCGACATCGCGCCGCTGGCGGGCGAGCGCATCAACAACGACCGCCCCAACATCTTCGCCACCTTCTCCTCGCCCACGCAGCTCGGCATCGATCCCGGCAGCATCCGTCTGGTGGTCAACGGCCAGGACGTGACGGCGCTGGCGATGCGCAACCCCGACTTCATCGTCTACTCGCCGCAGCAGGCGATGGCGCCGGGCAGCGTCAATGTCTCGGTCAGCGTGGCCGACCTGGCCGGAAACGTGGTCTCGCGCTCGTGGAGCTTCACCATCGGGAGGGGTCAGTGAAACGGATCCTCGGCGTTCTCTTGGTCTTGGCGCTGGCCGGGTGCGGTGGAGGCCAAGGCGGGGCGGTGAGCTCCTCGACGCTGATCCAAGCCCGGGTGAAGGACGCGGTGAGCTTGGATCCCGCGGTGGCCACCGACGGCCTCTCGCTCAACGTGAGCGTGGAAGTGATGCGCGGCCTGTTGCGCTTCAAGCCGGGCACGTTCGACGTGGCGGGCTCGATCGCCAAGGACTGGCACGCCGAGGACGGCGGCAAGGTCTGGATCTTCGATCTCAAGCCGGGGCTGAAGTTCTCAGACGGCACACCGGT
>Ga0307373_10014118_pt1 | contig 11059 bp, 13 predicted proteins | sample OX2MG_FD_202534 | JGI IMG/M metagenome (GOLD analysis project Ga0307373, IMG submission 202534) | Soil microbial communities from Risofladan, Vaasa, Finland - OX-2 | ecosystem: Environmental > Terrestrial > Soil > Coastal area > Acid sulfate soil | place: Finland: Risofladan, Vaasa | collected... | reverse complement strand
GTCCGCGTCGTGCACGAGACGCGGCGTCAGATGCAGCCGGTTGAACGCAGCGACCGCCACCATGACCAGAAACAGCGCGATTTTGAGCAGCAACAGACGGCCGTAATCGGTTTCCGTTAGCGCCGGAATACTGCCGGCTAGATACCAGGTGTTGATGGAGCCGGTGATCATCAGTAGGGCAACGCTGCCGACGCCGATAGTCGAGAAACGCATCGTCGCGATCCGCGCGATGGTGAGGGAGGTCGCGTCGTGGCCGGCGGCGGCAAGAAGCAGGGCAAGCGGCAAAAGCGTGCCGACCCACGCCGCGGCGGCGACCAGATGCACGAAGTCGGCGGCCGGATGGACGATCCCTTCGAGTCCTTCGGCCCCCACCGCATGGCCGGCCCAGGCGAGACTGCCGGTCAGCCCGGCGGTGAGCGCGACGACGACGACGTTGAGCCAGGCGGGCTTTGTTTGTCGCGGCGACAGCAGAAGGAACAACATGCCTGCGAGCAAAACGAGCAGCACAAAGCGGGCGATCCAGTCTTGGCCAAAGCCCGTTTGCAGCAGCACGGTGCCGAGCACATCTTCCGAAAAAACGTCGCTCAGGCCGACGCCGCTCATCGATTGGGCTGTGATAACGAGCCACGCCGCGCCCGAGATCGCGCACAGCGGCAAAGCGATCCAGGCGATGTATGCGAGCTGGCGCCGGACAATGGCCGCAAGCGCAGAGCGACCGCCGCCGGCCCGCAACGCCGGTGCGGCGATGAAGACTTGAAAAAACGCGGCGCCGGCCACCGACAGCGTTGCCGCGAAATGAACGGCGCGTGCAACAATCAGCGGGTCATTCACGCGATCCTCCAGCCGAACGGGCGCAGCGGATCATGAACCGCCGACCGTGAAGGTAAAACTTCCCTCGGTTTTGTGGGTATCGACCGAGAGCGCGTGCCAGCGGACCCGGTAAGATCCCGGCTTAAGCGCCTTCAGGCCGATGCGCATGGCGGTGCCGCTGACCTGCGCTTTGCCCTGATTGACGCGCGCGCCGCTGGAATCCGTCACCTGAACGCTACTGAACGCCGATTCGAGACTTTGCGTAAACGTCAGCGTGACTTCGTGCGGAGCGCTCCGCACGGTACTGCCGACCAGCGGGCTGGCGTGATCGAGGAAAGCGTGAGCGTGCGCCGCGCCGCCTTCGAGCGCGACCAGCAGAAACGATGTGAGGATAAACTTGCGCATGACCTTGCTCCTTAGAATGATTTGACCGGCGTGGGCGTGCCGCCAATAAGCGGCTGGCCCAGCGTCTTGGGAAACATGTCGTCGAGATAGATATGCAACTGTCCCATCACGCCGACGCCGTTGCCGCTGGCGCCGTTGACCGGGACGATGGCTTCGAACCCGACCTGGTAAGTGCTGCCGACGTAGATCACGCCCGGATTGATCGTGCCGGTGGTGATTGACGGATTGCCAAAATTGTTGGCGACCGGCGTGAACAATTGCATTTCGACAATCGGAATCAGATGATTGAAGAAGTCCGGAAGCTGAAGATCTTTCACCTCCGATTTCAGGTACGGCATGCTGTATTGCAGCGATGCGCCGTAGACCAGTACCTGCGGAATAAATGCGCCGGCGCCCATGTCGAACGACGTGGTCGGAATTTGATAGCCGACCTGGCCGGTGAGCGCGAGCGGTCGAGCGAACCCGATCTCGTCCGGCAATCCGCCGAAGCCCTGACCGAAATAATAGGTCGGCGTAAGCGTCGAATACTGCGTTGCTATTCCGGCGCTGGTGTTGCCGGTGCCGCCCCAATCGACGATCAGGCCGAGCATCATCGCCGTTTCGCTCGAAGCATTTTTGAGCAACTGATATTGCAGCGTGGTTTCGAGGTTGCCGAAGCCGACCGCAACCGGTCCGCCGGGGGTGCGGATTTGGGTCCACACATCGCTGATTCCGAAACCGAGGTCTTCGGTGATGCGTTTGTCGAATTCGGCCGAGATGTCGGTTTGACTCGCCGATGGGATATCGCCGGTCTTAAACCAGTCCACGGTCGGCAGCGACATCTCATCGGCCACGCAAGGATCGTCGATCGTCAGCGTGGCGGGGAAGAAACGCGGACCGACGAAGCAGTGGGCTGACGCGTACGAAAACGGTAGCGCCGCAAATAGCATGACCAGCGCGCAGGCGCGCAGACACCTTGAAAGGCGGAACATTGCAAGTCTCCAATCGTGCGTGAGCGAAAAGCCGCGGCCACAATCGGGCCGCCGGACGTCACGCGCAAGTTGGAGGACCTCGCGGGCTCGCGATCGAATGAGCGGGCCGGCGAGGCGGGACTTGCGCGGCCACGACCCGCACGCCGTCAAGGATGCTGACGCTGACGCGCGTCAGCAAGATCGGCGCCGATCCGATCACCCCATGATGCGAGCCGGCAAAGCAGAAAATGCAGTGGCTACAGCCGGGATGGCCTTGAGTATCGGCCGGCGGCGGCGCGCCTTGCGCATCGTGGACGCAAAGCTCGAAGGCCGGCGCGCCATCAGCGTGAGCGATCGACTGGAAGCCGCCGATCGCGATCAGCAGGCTTTGCGCGGCAACGGCATAAGCGACGACGACACCGATCAACGGTCGCCAAAGTCGCCTGGTATTGGTGCCCGCTCCGAACATGCCGTGCCCCGAAACGCAAGATCATGAGAACCGGCGTCGGCCGAGTCAAGGCGGAGTCGATCCGTGAAACTTAGAACGAGTGCAAGAAGCCGTCAGGTCGGACACGACGGAACGTCATTTCGGCCGCATGCGCATAAACGCCTGGCGGCGGCATTCGGCGATCAGCTTGTTGTCCTGGTTGTAGCCGCGGTGGTGCAGTTCGACGATGCCGGCGCCGGGGCGCGATTTCGATTCGCGCTTGCCGATGATCTCGGTGGTGGCGTGCAGCGTGTCGCCTTCGAACACCGGAAGCGGAAATTTCACGTCGGTCATGCCGAGATTGGCGATCGTGGTGCCGACGGTAAGGTCGGAGACCGACATGCCGATCATCAGGCCGAGCGTGAACAGCGAGTTCATCAGCGGCTGTCCCCACTCGGTCTCCCGTTCGCAGAAATGCCGGTCGATGTGCAGCGGCTGGGGATTGAGCGTCATGTTGGAGAACAACATGTTGTCCATCTGGGTGACGGTGCGGGTATAGCGATGCTCGATCACCTCACCGGGGACGAAATCCTCATAATAGAGCCCGCCGCGCTTGTGCCGGATTGCTGCGTGCTGCGTCATTGGCGCCTCCTGACCGTTAAGTCCTCGTTTACCATAATCGTTGATCCTTCTTAACGCCCGAAAGGGTGGCCGGTGGGAGCCGGTAAGGGGAGTTACCAATGCTGGTCGATCCCAGCAATTCCTCCGCACTTGCGGGGGTTGCGAGCGCCATTCGCCAGGCGTCGCAGAGCACCGGTGCAAGCTTCAACTATCTGCTGGCGACGGCCCAAGTCGAATCGGGGCTCAACCCGAATGCTGGGGCCGCGACCTCGTCGGCACGCGGGCTGTTCCAATTCATCGAGCAGACTTGGCTCGCCACCATCAAACAGGCGGGCAGTGCGCTCGGATACAGCCGCTACGCCGATGCCATCAGCCAGACGGCGCCCGGCAAATACGAAGTCAGCGACTCGTCGCTCCGCCGCGAGATTCTCAAGCTGCGCGGCGACCCGACGGCAAACGCGGTGATGGCCGGGGCCTTCACCAAATCCAATGCGGATGTCCTGAGCCAGCGGCTCGGCCGCGCACCCAGCGAGGGCGAGCTTTACATTGCGCATTTTCTAGGCGTTGGCGGCGCCGCGCGGCTGATCTCGCTCGCCGCCAGCAATCCGACCGCGCGCGCCTCGCACTTTTTCTCGCACGCGGCGGCGGCCAATTCCTCGATTTTCTACGATCGCAGTGGAGCGCCGCGCAGTGTCGCGCAGGTGCGCGACATACTGACAGCGCGCTACGACGTGGCCCGCAACAGCCAAGGCGGCTCGACCGCGGTGGCGCAGGCCATGGCCGCTCCGGCGGCGGCATCGGCGCCGGATACCGCCGGCATTGCCAACGCGTTCGCCGCCGGTCAGCAAGCTCCGGTCAACGGCAGCGGCGTTGCCGAAAAGGTCGCCGCGCTCGCGCCTGCGGCGGCGCAGTCCGATCGATCGCAGCGGCAGGTGTTCCGCGGCTTGTTCGCCGATGCCAGCGCCTCCGGCCCGCTCGCACCGCTCGTGAGCGCGTTGTGGGGTGTGCCAAATGGCAACGCGGCATTGGGGTCGCGGGCGGTTCCCGGCGGCTTGCTCAACCTGTTCAGGGATCCGGTTGCCAAGGATACTTGAGCGGCGCTCCACTATAGGGCTTCTCCGTTAAGCTTTCCAAAAATCTTTGGTGAACGGTTTGTTAAGGCCGTGCCTCTAGCCTCGAACCCGAACAAAGACGCGCGGGGCGTGAGCGATTACCATGATCGTCCGCGATTTTCTTGACTGGGTGCGTACCGCGCCGGCCAGCCAACGGGCCGAAGCCACCAGCGCGCTCGCGCGCGCCTACCTTTATTCCGATCTATCCGCCGACGATGCCGCTGCCGCCGAAGGCGCGATGCTAATGCTGCTTGACGACGCTTCGCCTCTGGTCCGGCGCGCGCTCGCCGACTCGCTGGCGGCAAGTCCGAGCGCGCCCCCAGCGATCATGCTGGCGCTGACGGCCGACCAGCCGCAGATCGCCGCTCCGGTGCTGGCGCTGTCGCCGTTGTTGGTCGACGCCGATCTGGTCGATGCGGTGGCAACCGGCGGCGGGGTGGTGCAGGCGGCGGTTGCCAGTCGCGCCGGACTGCCGCGTGCGGTTGCCGCCGCCATCGCCGAAGTCGGCACCGCCGAGTCGTGCCTTGTGTTACTGGAAAATCCTGACGCCGACCTTGCGGCTTTCTCGATCGAGCGGATCGCCGAACGGCACGGTCATCTGGCCGCGATCCGCGAGGAGTTGCTGGCGCGCGCCGATGTGGCGGCGGCTACGCGGCTGACGTTGGTCGCCAAGCTTTCCGACACCTTGGCCGGCTTCGTCGCCGAGCGGCAATGGCTCGATCCGGATCATGCCCAACGCATCGCGCGTGAGGCATGCGAGAAGGCAACCCTGGTGCTGGCCGCCGCGGCGCCGACGCCGCAAATGCGGCCGCTGGTTCATCATTTGCGCGCCAGTGGCCAGCTCACCGGCGGGCTCGTTCTGCGCGCGCTATTGTGCGGGAACATCGCCTTGTTCGAGGAAGCTTTGTCGGAGTTGACCGACATGCCGCTGGAGCGGGTTTCCCGCCTCGTGCATGACGGCGGCAACACCGGATTGCGTGCGCTGTTCGGCCAGGCGGGGCTGCCGCCGTCGACCTATCCTGCGTTCAAGGAAGCAATCGGTGCCATGCACGAGGGCGGCTTTAACAGCGAGCCGGGCGGCGGCGCGCGGCTCAAACGCCGGATGATCGAACGCGTGCTTACGCGATGCGAGGACGAAATGCCCGGCGAGGTCGAGCCGCTGCTCACGCTGCTGCGCCGTTTCGCTACCGAGGCGGCGCGTGAAGAGGCGCGGCTATTCTGCGACGAACTGGTCGCCGAAGCCTACCAGGACGAACAATCGGAAGCCGCTTAGAGAGCATGATCCGGAAAAGTGGGTGCCGGTTTTCCGAAAAGATCATGCTCCAACGAACAATCTAGACCCCCGGGCGCCAGCGGCGGCGCGAAAATGTTTTCCATATAATCCGGCCGCTCGCTGTTCTCGGCGCGCAGGAATTCGTCGGTGACTTCCTGCAGTTTTTGCGTCAGCGCGGCAGCGAGATCGGTCCGGTCCTGCTCGCGGGCGATGGCGCGTACCGCGTCGACGTGCTGATCGACCAGCGTGAGCGGAATGCGCGTCATGTCCGGGGTGTGTTCGATCAGCCGGCACAGGCTATTGGCGGCGGGGCCAACGGCGGCATAGCCGAACGTCGCGGCCTCGCCTTTGATGTCGTGGGCGGCGCGAAACAGGTCATCATGGGTCTTTTTGGCGAAGCCGAGCCGCTTGACTTCCCGCCGCGCGGCGTCGAGCCGCTCGCACTCGGCATGCATCCACTCGTCGAATTCCTTCGACAGCTGCGCCAGCGCCGCTTCGGCGCGCGCAACCGGATCGTCATTGTCATCCGGCACATGCGTTGCCGCGTTGCGCAGATCGGCCGGCGGGTTGATGACTTCGTGGTCAGCGAAGGTTGTGACCGAAGCGGCATTGTCCTTGCGGGCCATTATTGTGGTTCGCTCCTGACGATCAACTGACGACTTTCTCAAGCAGCGGCTGCTGGCGAATGACGTCCGCCTTGCCGCCCTTGCGCCGTTCCGGCCCGACATAATTCGGGTTGACGTTGCGCCGTCGGTCGGGACCGAAATAGGTCTTGGTTTTGATGAACGGACGCGGCTTGGCGACGACGTTGAGGATCCGCTCGTACAGCGCTTTGGCGGAAATCGGCTTGGTGAGAAATTCGGTTACGCCGGCGTCGCGGGCGCCGACCACACGCTTTTTCTCTGAATGGCCGGTGAGCATGATGATCGGGACGTAGGGGTTGGCGTTGGCGCCCGGCTGGCGGATCATCTGCGCCAATTCCAGGCCGTCGAAGATCGGCATCACCCAGTCGGTGAGCACGATATCGGGCATGTAGTGGGTGAAGGCCTCGAGCCCGGCGGCGCCGTCTTCGGCCTCGTACACCTCGCGGGTGCCGAATCCATGCAGCAGCGTGCGCAGGATACGCCGCATATGGGCGTTGTCGTCGATGACCAGAAAGCGCAGGCGGTTGAAGTTGATACGGACCATGAAGCCTCGCCCGGCGGGCGCCACAGCGCCCGTCGCCTACCATGCAAGGTAGAGTTCCGCCGTTAAGGCCTGGTTAAGCATAAGCGCCCGGTGGTGCCGGAAAGGCGGGAGAACCTGTTTGCAGGGCAGCCGGGCGAGAACGCAGGCTCAATAGGCGAATTGTTCGCGCAGGATGCGCTCATCCAGGCTGTGACCTGGATCGAACAGCATATGCATGGCGACCGACTGATCCATGCCGATTTCGACCGAGCGAACCGCGCCCACCTCATTGTTGTCGGCGACCGCGGCAACCGGGCGCTTGGTCGGCTCGCGGACTTCGATGGTGACTTGCGCCCGGTTGGGCAGCAGCGCACCGCGCCAACGGCGGGGCCGGAACGGGCTGATTGGCGTCAGCGCCAGTAGCGATGAGCCGATCGGAATAATCGGTCCCTGCACCGAAAGATTGTAAGCCGTCGAGCCCGCCGGCGTCGCCAGCAGCACGCCGTCGGCGACAAGCTCGCTGAGCCGCTCCTTGCCGTCGACCAGGATGCGCAGCCGCGCCGCCTGATAGCTTTGGCGAAACAGCGAGACTTCATTGATGGCGCGGTAGCTGTGGACGCGGCCTGAAGCGTCGCGCGCGCGCATGACGAGAGGATGAATCACGGTGACGTGTGCCGCGGCCAGCCGCTGCGACAGTTTTTGCTCGGAAAACTCGTTCATCAGAAAACCGACGGTACCGCGATGCATGCCGTAGATCGGCTTGCCGGAATTCATGAACCGTTGCAGGGTCGTGAGCATGAGGCCGTCGCCGCCAAGCGCGACAATAACGTCGGCGGCTTCCGGCAGCGCATCGCCGTAGCGGCGGACCAGCGCCCGCCGCGCTTTTTGCGCGGCCGCGGTATCGCTGGCCACAAAGGCGATATGCTTGAAACCGGGTGCGGAACGGCGGTGCGGCATGTCGGTTCGGGTTGGCGGCCTAATGGCTGCGGGAGAGGGTCATGGAACGCGCGGTGTTCGTGTACACAACCTATCCATCGATTGTCGAGGCGGAGGAGGCGGGACGCGCCTTGGTTGAGCGCCGGCTATGCGCCTGCGTCAACATACTGCCGGGCATGGTCTCATACTATTGGTGGCAGGGCACCATCGAACGCGGCGACGAGGTGGTGATGCTGATCAAGACCCGCACCAGCCTGGCCGAGAATGTGCGCGCCGCGGTCAAGGACATGCACTCATACGGTACGCCGGCCATTCTGGTGCTGCCGATCGAAAGCGTCGATCCGGACTATCATGCCTGGATCGAGGCGGAGACCCGCGTTTCAGCCGATCCGCGCTAAAGTCTCAAAACGCAGGCTCCCGCCATTCTGATCGGGTCGGCGCGACCTAAGCCAATGCGCCATGTTGGTCGAGTACTTTCCTGATCAGCGCGGCGGAAGTTTCCGGCGGCAACGTGCCGTCGATGGACGAGATCGGCGGTGGCCGCGGCCTTTTTGTTGACCGCCAAATAGGTCGGCGCAGCGTCGGGTCATCCTGCATGTAACGCGTCAGCCAAGGAATGAAATCGACCGCGGCCGTCGGCGATCGATTGCGCTCGACGTTGTGCAAGAAGCAAAGATTCGCGCGCGCCATGGCGATGTCCAGTGGCGTGTCGATCCAGACCGAAAAATCGATGAAAGCGCCGCTGGCGCGGTGCGCACGACCGAACGAGGTCTCGAACCAGAACGAGCGGCCGGTGTTCTGCGTCCGGCCGAATTTGTGTCAGTCGCGTCAGCGCGCCGATCAGCTCGGCGAGCGTGAACTCATTCGGGTCGCCGTTGCGCCGAACCCAGTCCTGAATTTGCTGTTCGGTCATGCCGGGATGGAATCGGTCGTAGGCGACCGCTTCGGCCTGCGGGTAATCGCGCAGCAAAAGCCCCAGTAAGGTTGTTTTGCCGGATGCTGGAATACCGGACAAACCCAACACAAAAGCGCGATGAGCCATGGTCGATCTGCCAGTGCGTGCCGTTTGAAGAGTGCAAACCCGAGATCAAGCGCGCTGCCCCGCTTTTTCTCTCGAAGCCTGACGCGAGGTCAATATCGACGGAGGCTATAAGCCGGACCGCCGGGTCCGGCCGGTAGGCGACCCGATACGCCATCCACTGGACAATACTCTTTGCCTAAAGTCGGTAATATGATCGCGCTGGCTGGCAGGCGAACATCGACGGGAGTTATGGCAAATGGCTGAAGCCGAACCAAAGGCGGCCCAATCAGCGGCGAAAGTCCTCAGGCGTACCCCGTTATCGCCCACCTACATCAAAGCAGACGCCGAACTGCAACGCGCAGCAGCTCAATACTTTGCCGCTATTGCCGAGTTTGCCGACCAGCCTGCAAAAATCGAGGAGGCCAGCGCCAACCTCAAGCAGAAGATCGTCCCGAAACTTGGCTTCGATGGCAAGGTAGACTGGCGAGTGATCGCCGACGTGCGCGTTAAGGGTGGTCTTGTCGTCGAAGAGATAAAGAAGGAGCCTGCGACCACGCCGCGAGACTGACAAAAATTGTCGGACCATTCCGCGTAGGGCCGGCATCGCTTGCCGTGCGCCGTTCCAGCCAATGAAAAGGCTTAGCAAATCTCAGATCGAAGCTACGGCCTACCATGAGGCCGGTCACGCGGTTGTCGCTTATGTGTTGGGCTACCGGCCGCAGTCCGTGACGATTGTTCCGACCATCGACGCGGCAGGACATATCGTTCAGGCCGATCCGCTGTATGGATTGCAGCATGATATCGACGGCTCGCATGAGGTGCGGCTTCGCGTTGAGAGCTTCATAACGATTTGCTTTGCCGGCCCAATAACGCAGAAGCGTTACAATCCGCGCTCATGGCGCCGGGCGCACGGCCAATGGGATTACGACAAGATCGCAGAATTGGGTTTGCGCGTGTGTGGCTCCGACCAACAAGCCGCAGCCTTTATACGATGGCGTGAGATTGTTGCCTGTGACATGGTGAGAGCGCACTGGCTTCGTATTCAGCTGGTTGCAGGACAGCTATTGGAGCGCGAGCGGCTCGGCCAGACCGATCTTGATGCGATTATCGGGCCGCGCGCTGGAATTCGGCTAAGTTAGCGATATATTCGGCGCAATCCGCCGCGCTCGTCTTTCGAGAGCAGTTGGTGGCTGCGCAACGGGAAACAGAAATGGACCAGATCGCACTCTATAAAGGCTTCCGCATCCGCGCTTACGAGGATTGGTCGGGGCAATGGTTGGCCGAGACCAAGAGGTTGTTGAGGCGGCGGCCTGGCGCCGGCGATGGCGACGACAGCGATGCTGAGTATATTGCCACGCCCTCCGGTCTGCCCACGCGAGAAGCCGCCATCGATTTCATCAAGCAGATGATCGATAAACCGAATACGAAGAAATAAGCCTGCATCACCTGCAGTGTTTTATTTGGCACTGCTGACTGCAGGCCGCGGAGCTTTTCATCGCAAAATTCTTGGCGCACCAATTGTCGCAGCGTTGAGCGCATTGCGAACCTGCGGGGGCCAGCCCGTCGCTGACGAGGAGCAACGTTATCGCCGCAATCAGCACAAACGTACCCTTCATTTTGTCACCTCTCTCGCAGGGGCGTCATGACAAACACAAGGCCGGCCACGCAAAAAATGACCCGGTCATCTCAATAACCCGCACGCAAGCGCCTCCTGGACGTTCGCCGGTCGGCGGCGGTCCAATGTCGGGGAGACAAGTGGTGCCGGGTGAGAGAATCGAACTCCCGACCAACGGTTTACAAAACCGCTGCTCTTGCCCGTAAGCAGTTGATTTCATTGGTGGCCGGAAAAATTTTGCTCCGCTTTTGCTCCGGCTTCAGTGGTGCCGGCTGAGGGACTCGAACCCCCGACCCCCTGATTACAAATCAGGTGCTCTACCAACTGAGCTAAACCGGCGACCCGGCGGAATGTAGTCGATTGAATGCTTAAATTCGATGGCAATCTCCTCACTTCGGCGGGTGTCCACGGACAACGAGGATGCCATTACGAAGGGTGAAGCGTCAGTGGGGTAGGTGGCGACGGCGGTGTCGTGCGCCGCGTGGGCCGATTGCAACACTCGACGATGCCTCAATTACCCAGCGGATGTGCTAATCGTGTCGGTCCCACATTTCGAGGCGGAAGGGCAGGTTGGTCCGGATGTGGTGGAGGTTTGGGTTGGCAAGTTCTCTGAGCAACTTATCAACTCGGAAGTAAGCGTCCGAGGAGGCGCCCCAGAGGTCTTAAAATCCCTCGGGAGTAGTTTCCCATGCCGGTTCGAGTCCGGCCGTCCGCACCATAAA
>Ga0307373_10014117_pt1 | contig 11060 bp, 10 predicted proteins | sample OX2MG_FD_202534 | JGI IMG/M metagenome (GOLD analysis project Ga0307373, IMG submission 202534) | Soil microbial communities from Risofladan, Vaasa, Finland - OX-2 | ecosystem: Environmental > Terrestrial > Soil > Coastal area > Acid sulfate soil | place: Finland: Risofladan, Vaasa | collected... | reverse complement strand
GGGTGAGCATGAGAGGAGAATAGAACGGCGGACGCGCCCCGCCATCTAAACCCGGTTGGAGTGTAATTAAAAGCGGGCGGGGATGTCAAGGAAATTCTCCCAAAAAAATTACACAATAAGTCTATTACTTTCTTTTATTTACAGTCCAAAGACTTTCGCCGAAAACACGTCCCGCTCGCCGCTTCCCACCCCAAAATTTAGGGGGTTTTCGCCATAAGTCCAGCGCCTAGTATTGGTTACTGTTATTTAAGGTTCAGCCGGATAATAGAGTCCTCGTAACCCCGAGCCCATTGGGATTGTGGGAACCACTTTGCCGCGAGCCTTCGTGATATGAAAAACAGGATGCCCGTGACCACAGCCATAGAAACCAGGATTAGAACCAGGAGAATATTCCCGACAAGCATATGGAACACTTGGACGGTAATCGGTTTGCCGGGATAAGGAGCGTTCCAACTAACCTCCTGAGAGACGCTCAAGCGGTCCATTAGCTGGCTTGCCAATTTCTGGGACGTTGCGTTTTGGACCAGTAGCACATAGGTTCCTTTGAGTTTTCCGTAAAGGCTACCCTGTCCGCTCGCTTCATTAACTCCCAGGAGATGCGTTAAGGCGCGAAATCGCATGTTCGCGATCTGTGAAGTTGGGTAACTGATCAGGAAAAAATTTACTCTCTCGCCATCCTCTTGGTAAGCCGCCGCCTGCAGTTCGGCGCCTTGTTGAAATCCCACCAAGTCGGTGCGAAAGAGAGGCAGCGCCCGGTTGGCAGCGATGGGTCCAATAACATATTTCTCGGAACCGGGGATGATGCCCTTGACGGGAAGTGAAGGAGGCAGGAGAACCATGGACCTTGCCGAGGGGGCGGTTCCCCCGATGGAAAGAAGCAGTGCATGGAAATCTTTATCGGACATCTTGGCCGGGCGTAAAACCCGGACAAATGCGGTCCCTCTCGCCATAGTGCCTTGCTGGGGCGATACGACCGCCAACTTCATTCCCTCAGCCGGCGTCATAGTTTCATTCTGGTAAAAAGTGAGTAATCCATAAGCCGATGATGGATCAGGCGTCTCTTCCACAACGGCTTGCGCTTTCCTGTCTCCTTCACGATAGGTCCGGATTTCCACGGACTTCACGCCATATTCCTGGTCCACGGACGGCTCGCCGCCCCACTGGCGCACGTCTTTGAGGTTGAGGGTTTGAGAACTCTCCATCTGCCATCGGGGCTGTGAAACCAAATCAACAAAGGTCGCATGCCGCTGAGCTCTTATGCTGATGCCCGCGGCCAACAGCGCCCCTAGGGAGATGCTCACGAAGGCGAGATACTTCATCAACTTTAGAATAGCAGAAATTTGTGACGGCGCCTTACGGCCTTCTGAACGACTTTCCGGCTTGACGCCTTAGTGCGTGCGCTGGGCCACCCGGACGCTTCCCAGGTTATCGATATATTTTTCGATGCCCTGGAAAAGCGCTTCCGCGATGTCCTTACGGTAAGACTCCCGCCGCAGCAGGCGTTCGGTATGGGGATTGGAAAGGAAAGCGACCTCGGCAAGGATCGAAGGCATGTTGGCGCCAATCAGAACGACGAAAGGAGCTTTCCGAACCCCTCGATTGTGGATGCCGTGGGAGACATGGGACAGGTCTTTGTAGAGTCCATTCTGAACGTCGCGAGCCAGCTCCTGCGATTCTTCAACCTTGTCGCTGAGGGCAATCTTCTTGATGAGGGATTGCAGTTGATGAACCGATTCCTGCGAGGTCGCGTTTTCTCTCGCCGCCAGTTCCAGGGCCTCGGGGTCGGTCGTAAAGTTGAGGTAGTAAGTCTCAATGCCACGCACCTTCTCATCGCGGCTTGAGTTGGCGTGGATGGAGATGAAGAGGTCGGAGCCTTTTTCATTGGCAATCGCTGTGCGCTCCTCGAGGGGAATAAATTTGTCGGTCGAGCGGGTCATCACGACTTGGCTGTCGGTTTGGGTTTCCAGCAGCTTTTTCAGGCGCAGCGCGATATCCAGAACCACGTCCTTCTCTTCCAAGCCCGTGGGACCGATGGTTCCCGTATCATGGCCGCCGTGGCCGGGATCAATCACAATGCGGGCGACTTTAAGCCCCAAAGCTCTCGTCAGCGTTTGCGAGCCATTCAAAGTGGGCGCGGCCGGCTTCGTTGAAATTGGAAGTTCCTCCGCTTGCTCTGGCTGGGGAGGAGAGGTCGCAGCGGCGGAGAGTTCTGTTGCCCCGCTTTTACGTGGCTTGGCCTTCCTTGCCGTATCCATTTTCGCTTCGGTCTTGGAGGAAGCAGCGGGCTTCCCGGCGGAAGAAGCGGCTGGGACCTGCGCGGAGGCCTGGGGGCTGCGGCTTGGGGGAGTGGCAATCGCCGGCGCCGGAGTTGGCAATTGCGAGGGCGCAGGCGTTGTTCGCTTCGAAGCCATCCTTGCCGCAGGCGGCGATGTGCCGTGAACGTCGATGATCAACCGGAAGGGATTGGGCAGCGGAAACACGGAATAGTCTTCCACATTTTCGACGTCCAGCACCACTCGCGTCACGGTTGGCTTGAACTGGCCGACGCGGATTTCCCGCAGAAAATGCCCCTCGATGGGGAAATTCTTCCGGAGCAGGGCGCGGTTCACGCGGGTATTCGGCAGGTCAAAGACAATCCGGTCGGGATTGGTCAGTCGCAAGGCCTCAAACTTGATGGGGCCTTGCGCGCCGATCACGACTCGCGTGTAATTCGGTCCCACCCAGTCGTGAACCTCCGTCACCTCGACCACGCCCGTCGACGCCTGCTCTGCGGAGGCATCCTGCGTGTTGCTGGAAGGTTCCTCTTTCCGCACGGCGGACGCACTCGGTTTGCTGTCAGAAGCCACCTCTTTCCGCTCCGCGAGCACGTGGGCGACTTCCCTCAGCTTTTTCCGGGCTTCGCTGGCTTCGGAGGAGCCGGGATGATCTTTGAGGAGCGATTGAAAGACTTCAGCAGACTTCTCAGGGTCGTGAAGGCCGGCGAGGTAAACCTTGCCGAGGCTTAAAGCCGCACCACGAGCCATGCTGGATCGCGGGTATTGGTCGATCACGTATTGATAAGCCCTCACGGCGTCTTGAAAATAGGAAGGCTGGGAGAATACGCGTCCCATTTCGGCATAGAGGTCGCCCATGGCCTCGGCGGCGGCAGGCGCCTTCACATCCGCAAAATCATTCCAGTAGACGGCCCGGAATTCCTGGATAACTCTTACATACTCTGCTTTGCTGCGTCGCCGCGCGGGCCTGGCTTCAAGCTTCTCTTGCAGGGTGACGGCGCGTTCGTAGGCCGCGCGGGCGCGTTCCGGGCGGCGGTTCGAGCCCGCCAAGCAGACCCCGGCGGCCAAAACGAAGCACCCGGCGAGCAATACACCAAACCGAAATGGAGTCCTTGTCGAGATCCGCATCAGGCGTTGAGCTTCACTGGGCTTTTCCGGATCATCCGCATAGCCCATAAATATCCTTTGCCGAGGGAAAGAAGTCATCGTTATTCCACATTCGTGAAGTGGACCACTCCCGCAGAATCCGCATATCGAAAAATCGGCGACGCAGCGCTGGCCGGTGAATTGGCCTGGTTCACGGATCCGGAAACCGGGACGTGGTACAAGCGCGTTACTTTCCTGACGTAGTGCTCGGTCTCCGGAATCGCCGGGATCCCTCCGGACCTGATGACGGTATTTTCGCCGGCGTTGTATGCGGCAAGTGAAAGCGGCAGGTTGCCCCCGAAAAGCTGGAGAAGATATTTCAGGTAGCTGACACCGCCTTCAATGTTTTGCTTTGGATCGAAGGGATTCTCCACGCCAAACCGCTCTGCCGTGGATGGAATCAACTGCATGAGCCCCATGGCGCCCTTCGGAGAGACCGCGCCGGGGTTGTAATCGGACTCGGTCAGGATTATGGCGCGAATAAGTTCCGGATCGATCCCGTAGCGGCTGGCAACGCGGCGCATGATCGAGTCGATCTCCGCCGACCTCGCGGTGGACGTTTCGGTGAGTCCCCACGCGTCGGATTGTTTGGCGGGGCGGTCAAAGTTGACGTAAACAATACGCCCATCGGGCTGGGTGATGGCGACGATATTGGAAGCTTGGGTTGAAGGCGGAAAAAGAACGATGCCAGCGAGGAGGAGACCGCAGGCAGCAAGGAAGGCCGACACTTTGGACTGTTTCCGGTTGCGCATTGAGCTCCTGGCCCCGCACCAAGGCGGAACAACAGAACTCATCCCCTCCCGCCGTTCGGTCTTAATCGACCGTGAGCAAACACTTGCCTATGGCTTTCGCAGAACGGCCTGGCGCTACCCTCCGCAGCCTTGCCTTCCGGCCAGCGGCACCGTCCAAATCAGCTAGATTATAGCCTGCCCTCGCTCCAGTAAACAAGCGAAATTAAGCATATTTGACCGGACGCTTCCCGGGCCGAACCAGCCGTGATTTATCGCCTCAGATGAGAGAAGCGCCTTCTCTGATATCAATAGCATCATGTCGATAATGGCGGGAACCGCTTCGAGCGATGCGTCGAGTTTGTCGGGATTTTTGATCCGGCCGAAGGTGAACTCCCTCATGCGGCGCTTGCGGGTTAACGCGCGACTTCCTTACCCGGTCGCCAGTTTGCAAGGTCACGGGACCCGTGGATGAAACCGAGGATATAAACGGTATCCGCCTTCACGGTGTAAACCAGGCGGTAACTCCGCACAAGCAATTCCCGGAATTCCGGTTGCCCGAACTCAGGTACTGTCCGGCCTCGCTCTGAAAAATGCCTCAGCGTTCGAGCGGCGTCCCGCACTTCTCGGACGAAGGCCGCTGCGTACCTGGGAGAATCTCTGGCGATGTAATCTGCCGCCGCCCCAAGATCGCTCCACGCTGCTTCGGTCCAGACTACTCGCCTGTCCACTTTGACATCCTGCGCTCTGCTTCCTCTTGGCTCAGCACCCGCCCGTGCTCCACGTCTTCGAGGCCGCGTTCAATCTTTTCGCGCACGTAGATGTGATACTGGATGTCCTCAAAGGAAGAGTCATCCGGAATTTGGTCTAGAAGCTTTTTCACTTCTTCCTTCGCTGAAGCCATATCCTTAGCCTCCTAAAGCATCTTCTCGATGATTCCCGGCACGGCCTGGAGCGCGGCGTCGAGTTTGCCGGGGTCCTTTCCGCCCGCTTCCGCCAGATCTTTGCGGCCTCCGCCCGAGCCTTCCATGAGCGCCGCGGCTTCCTTCACGATTTTTCCGGCGTCCAGGCGATTCGTCAAATCCTTGGTGACAGCGGCGATGATGGCCGGCTTGCCCTCCGGAGTGTTGGTTCCCAGCACGATCACTCCGGACTGCATATTTGATCGCAGAGTGTCGATGATCTGCCGCATGGCGGGCCGCGAGACGCCTTCCAGACGCACATCCAGAAGGGAAACGCCTTTGAATTCGCGCACCTGCTTGAGCAGGTCCCCGGCCTGGGCGGCCGCGCGCTTCATCTCCTGCGCTTCCAGCTCTTTCCGCAGCTTCTTTTCCGATTCCGCCAGGCGTTCCGCCGTTTCCAGCAGCTCTTCGGGCTTCGAGCGCAGAGATTCTGCAAGTTGTCTAATGTCCTTGTTCATCTGCCTAAAGTATTTGAGCGAGGACATGCCAGTCGTGGCTTCAATGCGCCGCGTGCCGGCGGCCACGCTTGCTTCGTATGTAACTTTGAAAAGGCCGATGTCGCCCGTGCGCCGCACGTGCGTCCCACCGCAGAGTTCTTTGGAGAAAGCTCCATCCGCAATCGAGACGACTCGAACCTTGTCGCCGTATTTTTCGCCGAACAAGGCCATCGCGCCGGAATCCACCGCCACGTCACGGTCCATGACTTCGGTCCTGACTTCCTCGTTTTTAAGGATGCGCTCGTTCACAAGATCTTCGACGTCGAGTATGTCCTGGTCGGTAGTCTTGCCGTAGTGGGTAAAGTCGAACCTGAGTCCGTCTGGCGCCACCAGGGACCCCGCCTGCTTCAAGTGGGTTCCGAGCGTCGCGCGCAACGCAGCATGTAGTAAGTGCGTCGCTGTATGGCTTCGCCGAATCGCATCCCGCCGCTCGGCGTCCGCCACGGCCGTCACCACGTCGCCCACGCGCAGCATGTCGCGCGCGATTGCTTTGTGGGCAATCAGGCCACTCACGGGGCGGTAGGTGTCCGTGACCTGCGCCACTTCGTGCGCGTTCCCGGCGGCGAAGAGACGCCCCGTATCTCCAACCTGGCCGCCCGCCTGCGCATAAAACGGCGTGTGGTCCAGAACGACTTCCACCGGGGTTCCGGCTTTGGCCTCGTTGACCAGATTTCCGTTCTCCACTAATGCCAGAATCTTGCAATCGTTCGAAGCGGTCTGCCGGTAACCTTCAAAATCGGTTTTCTGCCTTTCGCCAAGCCGCTGGTAAACGGGCAGGACCGTTTTCTTTTCCGCGCCCTTCCACGACGCCCGGGCGCGCTCGCGCTGCTTTTGCATCTCGGCTTCGTAGCCTTCCATGTCAAGCTGGAGGCCATAGTTGCTTACGATGTCGCGGACGAAGTCGGGGCGAAGGCCGAAGGTATCATGGAGCCGGAATAATTGATCGCCGGGTATCCATGAAACGCCCAGCGGAGGAACGGTCCTCCATGTTCGATCGAAGCGCATGAGGGCGGAGGTTGGGTCATTCATAAGGTCGGCGAGCCGGTCTGGAAGGTACTGCTTGAAATTCTGGAAATGGTTTTCCCACATGTAGAAACTGGTTTCGTTTCCGAGGTAAGTGACGACTTGTGCATTATCCTTAAGTTCTTGAATCCCTTTTGATGTTGTCAGCCCGTACCGCTCCTCCTCAACCTTGATGGCCTTGGCGACGTGGTGGGCGGTTTCAGCGAGTTCCGGGTAGGCTGACTTCATCATCTCGACAACGTGGCCGGACATCTTGTAAAGGAACGGATCATTCATGCCGAGCGTCTGGCCGTGGTAGAGGGCGCGGCGCATGATGAGGCGCAGCACGTAGCCACGGCCTTCGTTCGAGGGCAGTACTCCGTCGGAAATCAGAAACGTGGAAGCGCGGGCGTGGTCGGCGATGATGCGCAGCGAGACGTCGGTGTCGTGATTCGCGCCATACTCGACGTTGGCAAGCGCCGCGGCTTCTTCGATCAGGGGTCGAAACAGATCCGTTTCGAAATTCGAGATTTTCCCCTGCAGCACCGTGGCCAGGCGTTCGAGCCCCGCGCCAGTGTCGATCGAGGGGCGCGGCAAGGGAGTCATGTTGCCCTGCTCGTCGCGGTTGAACTGCATAAAGACCAGGTTCCAGATTTCCACGTAGCGCCCGCAATCTTCCGGGCAGGGAAACTTGCAATCTTTATGGCCCAGGTCGCTCGCGGCGGGTCCGAGATCGCAGTGGATTTCCGAGCACGGTCCGCAGGGACCTGTCTCACCCATTGCCCAGAAGTTGTCTTTTTCGTCGCGGCGGAAGATGCGCTCGCGCGGAACGATTTTGGCCCACAGCGCTTCGGCCTCATCGTCTTCGCGGAAGACCGTGGCGTAGAGCTTTTCCTTGGGGATGGCAAATTCCTTGGTTACCAGCTCCCAGGCCCAGGGAATGACTTCCGCCTTGAAATAGTCGCCAAAGCTGAAATTGCCGAGCATTTCAAAGAAGGTATGGTGGCGCGTGGTGCGGCCCACCTGTTCAAGATCGTTGTGCTTGCCGCCCGCCCGGACGCACTTCTGCGAGGAGCAGGCGCGGGTGTAGTCGCGCTTCTCACGTCCCAGAAAGACGTCCTTGAACTGGTTCATGCCGGCGTTGGTGAAGAGCAGCGTCGGATCGTTTGCCGGAACGAGCGACGCCGACCGCACGGCGCGGTGGCCGCGATCCTCAAAAAACTTTAAAAAGCGGGCTCTTATTTCGTTGGAGGTCATGTCTTAAGTTTGGGTTTCAATTATGAATTATAAATTATGAATTGTCGCCGCTTCTTCGGGGCGCAATCCTTCGTTTCGTATTGAGAATAATGGAAATGAGGACATTGAGCAACTCCTCGGTTTCACGCGTGAGAGATCGAAGCCGCTGCTTCGGCACGATCCGGGACTCCGCAAGCACGCGAAGCCAGTACAAGCTTTCCCTCGCTTCTTTCTGAGCGATTCCTAGCTTGTGAATAAAATCCGCGCGGCTCTCACCGGCTTGTGCCTCCTCCACATTGGCGCCCATCGAACTCGCCGCTCTCAGGTATTGCTTGCCTAATATCCAGCCCGCACCCTTGTGTAGTTCCTGAAGGTATTCATACAACTTGACAGCTCGTAATGCGTATTCAAAAGAGCGTTTCCGAATGTCCTTCGAGTTATTCACGAATGAACTCTTAACGGTTCGTGTGCCAGTGGAAGCGCAGGACCGCCTCATCGTTTAGAATTCATAATTCATAATTTTCAGTTCTGTTCGTCTTCTTCCATGTCCGCCAGGTCAACGTCTTTGTAAACGGGCTTGAGTTCGGGGCGTTGGCGCACCGCTTTCATAATATCATCAGCGCGGAATCCCCGGCGAATGAGGCTCTGGCAAAGGGAGGCGAGTTTGGCGTGGGTAAGCGGCCGGCGAAGCGTCCTGACCTTTTTCTCGACGGCTTGTTCCAGCAGTTGGCGTTCGTTGACTGACTCAAAGGCTTTTTCCACGGCGGAGTCAATCACGCGGTAATCGATGAGTTTGCTCTTGAGTTCGCGGCGGATCCGATGCCGCCCGTAAGAGCGGTTCTGAGCGAGTGAGAGGGCCAGGCTTTCCGCGAACTTCCGGTCGTCCAGGTATCCGAGCTGGCGCAGCCGCGCGATGACTTGGGAGAGATCCCCGGAAGGAAACTTTTTCCCCAGGGAGCGGCGCAGCTCGGCGACGGAGTAAGGCCGCCGGGCCAGCATGGCGAGTGCCGTCTGGAGAGGATTGCGGGAGGCGCCCCTAGGTTGCAAAACGGTCCACCTGGCTGGCTCTTTCCATCTCATCCCGTGCGGCGTCCGTGGTGGTCCGAATGCCCTCGATGCGCAGCTTGAACTCGTCGGCGTTGGACGCGTAGGAGAGCGCTTCCTCCAGCGTAATCAAACCCTTGGTGTAGAGATCGTAAATCGACTGATCGAAAGTCTGCATTCCGTACTGGGAGACACCCGAGGCGATGGCCTCGCGGATCAGCCGGGTCTTTTCAGGATTGATGATGCAGTCGCGAATGTATTCCGTGGCGATCAGGATCTCCACCGCCGGGACCCGGCCAATGCCGTCGGACTTCCGAACCAGCCGCTGGGAGATGATTGCCTTCAGGGTGGTGGCCAGGAGCAGGCGGATCTGTTTCTGCTCGGGGGGCGGAAAAACCGCGATGATGCGCTGGATCGTTTCCGTGGCATCCAGGGTGTGCAGCGTCGATAAGACCAAATGCCCCGTTTCGGCCGCCAGCAAAGCTGTATGGATCGTCTCCAGGTCTCGCATTTCGCCTACCAGAATAACATCAGGGTCCTGGCGCAGGGCAGAGCGCAGCGCTCCGCCGAAGTTCGCTGTGTCCACCTCTACTTCGCGCTGGTTGACAAACCCTTTCTTGTCGCGGTGCAGGAACTCGATGGGATCTTCAATGGTGATGATGTGGTCGGTGCGCATGGAATTGATGCGGTCCACGATTGCGGCAAGCGTGGTCGTCTTGCCGCTTCCCGTGGTGCCCGTCACCAGAACCATGCCGCGAGTCTCCTGGCAAATCTTCTCAATCACGCGAGGAAGAAACAGCTCTTCCAAGGTGCGGATCTTGGTGGGAATCACCCGAAGGACCATGCCCACGTTGCCGCGCTGCTGGAAGAGGTTGACGCGAAACCGCCCCAGGCCGGCCACGCCGTGGGCCATATCCAACTCGGTATTTTCCTTGAATTTCTGCTTTTGCCGGTTGGTCATCATGCTGAAGGCCATGTTCACCATGTCCTCGCTGGAGATGCGAGAGTATTCCGTCAAAGCCCGCAGGTCGCCGTCCACCCGAATGTAAGGATAGTTCCCCACCTTCAGGTGAAGGTCCGATGCCTTGTTTTCACAGGCCGTGCGCAAAAGCTCATCAATGTTCACAGCGAACCTCGGACGCCGCAAACGGCGCCACGTTAGCACACCCTTACCCGGCTGTCAAAACGGCGCCCTTGCCGGATACCGCGGCGCGCCCGCAGCTTATTTTATCGGCTGCCGATGCCAGCCCCTTGAGCCCGCGGCGCGCGAGTCGAGATTCCCGGAGGCGTCGATGCCCGCGAAGAGATGCTTTGACTGAAAGAGGATCGAAAAGGGTACGCCCGCTCGCTACGCGGAACCTCGCCGCGCTCAATCCCGCCCTGAAACCGCGCCTCCATGTCGGTCAGCGTGAGGCGGTGACCGGCTGGTTGGTATAGGTGAGCCAGCCGAATTTGTCTTCGGCCTGGCCCTGAACGATGCTCAGAAAACGTTCCTGAAGTTTCCGCGTGACGGGCCCCGGCTGTCCTTTGCCCACTGCAATGCGATCGACGGAACGCACCGGGGTGACTTCGGCTGCTGTGCCCGTGAAGAAGACTTCGTCGGCGATGTAGAGAATCTCTCGCGGCAGTTCCTGCTCGATGACCGGAAGGCCGGCTTCCTCCGCCAGGGTGATGATGGAAGACCGCGTGATGCCGGGAAGGATGGCGGAGGCAAGAGGGGGAGTGAAGATCTTTCCCTCGTGGACGACAAAGATATTCTCGCCGCTGCCTTCGCTGATGTTCCCATTGCGGTCGAGCGCGATTCCCTCGACGTAGCCATTGGTGATGGCTTCCATTTTGATCAACTGGGCGTTCATATAGTTGGAAGCTGCCTTGGCCATCGAGGGCATGGTGTTCGGGGCCATGCGGTTCCACGAGGAGATGCAGACGTCAACGCCCTGCTTCAAGGCTTCATCGCCCAAATATTTGCCCCACTTCCAGGCCAGCAGGTAGATCTCCACGGGATTTTTGAGCGGGTTGACCCCCACATCGCCGTAACCCCGGAAAATGATGGGGCGGATGTAGCAGGATCGGACGCCGTTCACGCGGACTAGGTCGATCATCGCCTGCTGGAGTTGCTCGCGTGTCACCGCCGTCTCCATCCGATAGATCCTGCAGGAATTGACCAGGCGG
>Ga0307373_10014116_pt1 | contig 11060 bp, 10 predicted proteins | sample OX2MG_FD_202534 | JGI IMG/M metagenome (GOLD analysis project Ga0307373, IMG submission 202534) | Soil microbial communities from Risofladan, Vaasa, Finland - OX-2 | ecosystem: Environmental > Terrestrial > Soil > Coastal area > Acid sulfate soil | place: Finland: Risofladan, Vaasa | collected... | reverse complement strand
TGAACGTCTGCGGCACGTTGTCCACGAGGATGGTGATGGTGTCGAACACCGGCGCGCGCTGGAGCACCGCGGCCGCGCCGTAAAAGCGATTGGCGTCGTCACTGTCGCCGTGCGTGGCGACCACCGAGTCGCCCATGGTGTTGAATTGGGCCGCCACGACGGACGCCGCGACGTTGGATGAAAAGGTTGGAGCGGTGGGCGTGCGGTCGGACGAGCAGCCTGCGGCGGCACTCGATACGATGGCGACGGCAACCCACACGCCCCGGGAAGAATGAGTCCTCATGGGGGCACCTCCTGGTTCAGAACTCTGCGCGTACTACTCTCGAAGACGCGCCGGGTGCCACGATTTCACGCTAAGAATGGCGGCGAAAAACGAACGCGCGCTGACGCGTGTTAAGTGCGGCGACGCGTGAGCGGCGTCACAATCGCGCGCGCCGGTGAACAGCCGGCGCGCGCGGCGCGCTCAGTTGCTGTTGGCAAAGCGCGGCCACACGGATTGCAGCGTGGTTCTTGGATTGCGCGCCAACCACACGCGCACGTCGCGCTCCTCCTGCACCGACCAGGGACTCAAGATGCGCGCCGCCAGCCGCACGCTGCCGTACATGGACGCCAGCTTTGCCGAGTCAACGCGGATGGCGATGACCACCGTGCCCGGGCGCGTGCCCGGCCCGAAGAACCAGAACGATCCGCATCCGCATACGGCCGGCGGCAGTCCGTATTTGCCGGCGTAGAACTCGGCGGCGCCGGCCTCTCCGTAGTTGTCGGCGCCGATCACCGCCTGCGCCTGCTCGGCGGGCGGCAGCGCGCGGTACACGCGGGCCAGCGTTTGCGCCTGATGCTCCCAGCCGATCTGGTCGGCAAAGTCCTGCGGCAACAGGTCGCTGCCGCCGCGGTTGGTGCCCAGAGCCCACGTGGCGCCCGCGCGCACGATGTACTGCGCCGTGCGCTCGCGCGAGAGCAGCGGGAGGGCAATGGGAACGACGATCAGGCCTTCGAGCGCGATGACGGCGGCCACCGCAACGCGCAGCGGCGCGCGCACGCGGGGCGCGGGGGCGCGGCCCATGCGTTCCAGCCACACCGCGCCGGCGGCGATGAGCGTGGGGTAGATGGGGCCCACGTAGTACGGCTTGCCGTGCAGCAGCATGAGCAAGAAGAACGCGAGCACGCACGCCCAACCGGCGGCGCGGTACGCGGCCAGCGGCCGCCACGCCACCATGGCCACCGCGCCCGCCACCGCGAGCATGAACGTGGCGGCGCCGAGCATGAAGGGCATGGCCACTACATATGACAGCCAGTTCACGTGGGTGAGCTGCGAGGCCTGGAGGTCTCGCATCTGCCCCACCACGGGAAAGTGCAGCGCGATCTGGCCCGTGATGCTGGGGCTGCCGATGGCAAAGGCGAGCGCAGCGGCCAGCCAGGGCCATGGCGTGCGCAGCGACTGGCGGAGCGGCGTGACGAGCAGGGCGCCGAGCATCGAGACGCCCAGGAAGAGGATGCTGAACTTGGTGAGCAGGCCCAGCCCCATGGCGGCGCCGAAGGCCAGCCACCAGTGGCGCGCGGCGCGGGCGCGTTGTGGGCCGAGGGGCTCGGCGGCGGCGCGCGCCACGCGCAGGAGGGCGTAGAGGGCGAGCGTCCACCAGAGCTGGTCGAGCACCACCGGCTGGAAGAGGTTGCCGGGGCGGAGGAAGATGGGAGCGCAGAGCGTGGCGAGGGCGGCCAGGCCCTGGGCAAAGCGAGCGCCGCCGAGTTCGCGGGCGATGACGGCGGCGAGGACGACGAGGGCCGTGCCCTCGAGGGCGGGAAAGACGCGGGCGGCGGCGAGCGTGTGGCCCAACAGGGCCGTCTGCGCGTTGGCGAGCAGGGCGATGAGGGGCGGGAAGTCCATGCGCCAGAAGCGCAGGTGACGGCCCATGGCAAAGTACAGGAACTCGTCGCGGTGCAGGCCGTATGGGGAGACGGCGAGCACGAGCATGTGGACGGCGAACTTTGCGGCGGCGAACGCGGCCACGAGCCCGAGGCCGAGCGGGGCCCTGGGCAGAGGCTGGGGTGCCGCGCCGGTGGTGCTGGTGGCCGGCGGTATGGCGGGGGCTACCGGACCGTGAAGGCCACGCGCTCACTCACCGGGAAGTTGGAGCTGGTGAGGGTGGCGATGGCGGTGTAGTTGCCGGGGGCCGGGGGGTTCTTCCAGTTCTCGGCCACTTCGAAGCCCTGGCCGCCGCTCACGTATTTGATCTGCGTGGACTGGGTGAACATGCGGGCCTTGGCCCACTGCCACACCTGGCGGCCGAGCGAGTCGACGACGACGAAGTCGTAGGACTGGCCGCTGGGGAACTTGACCTCGACGCTCTTGTCGCCGGTGTTGACGACGTGGAGGGCGAAGCGGACGGCGTGGTCGCGGTGCTGGACGTCGAGGTAGGCTTTGACGTTGGGGTGGCCGCTGACGGGTTGCGCCTGTGGCGCCGGTTTGACGGCGACGGCGGAGTGGGCGCGCGCGGTACAGGCGACGCCGATGGCTCCGGCACACAGCAACGAGATGACGAGGCGCGAATTCATGTCAGGCGAGACGGGCAGGCGGGCGTCGCGGCACAGATTTGTGAGGTGCGTCCCAATCACAAATCCGACCACAGGCGAACTTATCAATCGTACGACGAATAGTCAACGTGAAGCGTAACGGGCGATCTGACGGCGGGGCCGCGACTTGGGTGGTCAAGGGGGTGGGGTGGGGCGGAGGGGGGCGGATGTGGGGAACTGTGGAGTCGCGAAGCCGGCGGCGCGGGTGGGTGGAACGGGGGCAGGGGAAGACATCAGATTTGTGTTATCGGGGTGGGATGGGCCGGCCGGCCGAGGGTGCCACGGCGTTGGATCCGGCGCATTCGGGGCGTCATGCGGAGCCTCTTGTTCAGGGGTTGCCTTCTGGGTGCCCGCATGGGCGCGCGGAGCGGGCGAGTGAGAGTGAAAACCATGCGTCCGGTTCGCTTGCGAAAAATTTCACAAAGTCCTAGTTTCCGGGCGGAAATGGACCGTGATCGCGAGCAGCACCCAGGGCGGGACGAGGGCCGATTCTCGCCCAGCAAGCGGACGATTCCGTCGGGCGCGCAGTTTGCCGGCATCGGGCTGCAGTTCGGGCTGACGATCGTGGTGTTCGTATTCGGCGGCATCTGGCTGGACGCGCATCTGCACACGTCGCCCTGGCTGGTGATCGTGGGCACGTTCGCCGGGGCGACGGGCGGGTTCTACTCCATGTATCGGCAGGTCATGGCGGAGCAGCGGCGGAACGAGCGGGACGCGCGGTGAAGGTGTTCGGGCTGTTCGCGCTGGCCGCGGCGGCGATGATCGGCGCGTCGATGGCGGCGCTGATGCTGCTGTTCGGCGGGGCGGGCGATCATGCGGCGCTGGAGCTCTCGGCGCTGGTGGCGTTCGCGGCGCACCTGGTGGCGTTCGCGCTCGCGCGGGGGCTCAGGGGGCGCAACATCTGGCTGGCGTGGGGGCTGGGCAGCCTGCTGCGGCTGGGCACGCTGGTGATCTATGCGGTGCTGGTGGTGAAGGTGTTGGCGGTGCCGCTGGTGCCGGCGCTGATCGGATGCGCGACGTTCCTGTTTCTCCCCACGGTGATCGAACCTCTGTTGCTGCTCAAATGAGACTTCGCACGTTTTTCGTGATGCTGTTGATGGCCGCGGCGATGCCGGCGATGGCGCAGAACGCGCCCGTGGCGCCGGCGGCGCAGGGGGTGCGCGCGCCGGAGCAGGAGCCGGGGCTGCGCAAGCCGCTGGGCCCGGCCGACCTGATCATGCCGCACATCACCGATGCGCGGACCATGGAACTGCCCTGCTTCAATCGCGACTGGTCGTGCGAGGTGAAGCTGCCGTCGTGGCCGGTGCGCATCGGCAGCACGACGATCGACATGGGGCCCACCAAGCACGTGGTGTTCATGCTGCTGGCGGCGGCGCTCTGCCTGCTGGTGATGGTGGGCACGGCGCGCGCGCACGTGCGGGCGTCGGAGGCGCACGGCCATCCGACGGGGATGGCGGCGGGCCTCGAGTCGGTGGTGCTCTATCTGCGCAACGAGATCTTTTTGCCCTCGCTGGGCCCGCACGGCGACGCCTACGTGCCGTTCGTGCTGACGCTGTTCTTCTTCATCCTGTTCATGAACCTGATGGGGCTCATCCCCTACGGGTCCACGCCCACGGGCAACGTGAGCGTGACGGCGACGCTGGCGCTGTGCGCGTTCGTGGCCACGGAGACGGCGGGCATGAAGGCGCAGGGCCTGGGCTACATGAAGACCATCGTCTACTGGCCGAGCGACATGCCGGTGGCCATGAAGCTGCCGCTGACGCTGGTGATGACGCCGGTGGAGATCATCGGCAAGTTCACCAAGCCGTTCGCGCTCACGATCCGTCTGTTCGCCAACATGATCGCGGGGCACGTGATCGTGCTGGCGATGATCGGGCTGGTGTTCACGTTCGGGAGCTGGTTCATCGCGCCGGCGCCGATCGCGATGGCGATCGGGATCATGATCCTGGAAGTGCTGGTGTCGTTTATTCAGGCGTTCATCTTTGCGCTGTTGGCGGCGGTGTTCATCGGGCAGATCAGAGCCGCCCATCACTAATAGGACGGTAGGACGGTAGGACGGTAGGACAGTAGGACGGATGACTGCGGACGCCGTTTACCAACGACCGTCCTACTGTCCTACCGTCCTACAGCAGGAAAGCGGCGCGCCGACAGGGCTCCAGGGGCGCGCCCGGTACCCGGTCGAGCGACCGGGGATGCTCGTTGGGACCCGGGTCCCGTGGACGGGCAGCGCCCTTGGCGAGAGCCGTCGGTGCGGAGCGATGGAACTGACTACGCAGGATAACGGAGATTGACAATGCAAATTCTTCCGCTGCTGCAGGCCGCGACGGAGACGTTCGGCAAGTCGTACTCGGGCGCCTGGGCGATGATGGGCGCCGGGATCGGCGCGGGCCTGGCGACGATCGGTGCCGGCATCGGCATCGGCCGGATCGGCGGCTCGGCCATGGATGGCATGGCGCGCCAGCCGGAGCTGCAGGGCAACATCATGACCAGCTCGTTGATTCTCTCGGCGCTCGTCGAAGGCGTGGCGCTGTTCGCCGTCGTCGTGGCGCTGCTGATCGAACTCAAGTTCACGTTCTGATCCGGGCGGTGGCGTCCGCCCCGGGGCGGCGCCACCACTCTTCATTCTCGCAAAAATCCCACATGCGCTCGTTCCGTCTTTCCGTTCCGATGCTGTTGCTGGCCGCGCCGCTTCTGGCGCAGGAGCCGGCGGCGCCGGGCGGCACGCTGATGAGTCTCCAGACCAACCTGATGTTCTGGACGCTGCTCATCTTCCTGGTCCTGTTCTACCTGCTCACCAAGTTCGCGTTCAAGCCGATCACGGCGGCCGTCGAGGCGCGCGAGAAGGCGCTGGAGGACGCGCTGGCGAGCGCCAAGCGCGACCGCGACGAGGCGGCGGCGCTGCTGGCCGAGCACCGGGCGCAGCTGGACGCGGCGCGCGGCGAGGTGCAGAAGCTGATCGCCGACGGTCGGGCGACGGCGGAGAAGATGCGCCACGACCTGATGGAGAAGGCGCGCGCCGAGCAGCAGGACACGGTGGAGCGCGGGGTGCAGGAGATCCAGCGCGAGAAGGAGCGCGCGGTGGCCGAGTTGCGGCGCGAGGCGATCGAGATGGCGATCGCGGGCGCGTCGCGGGTGATCGAGGAGAATCTGGACAGCGAGAAGAACCGCAAGCTGGTGGAGCGGTTCCTGTCCACGCTCAAGCCGGCCAAGGCGACCCACTGATGCGCGACGTCACGATCGCGGAGAACTACGCCGGGACGCTGCTCGAGCTGGCGCGGCGGGCGGATGACCTGCACGGGTGGGGCGCGCTGATCGGCGGCGTGGCCGACGCGATGGGCGCCAACGAGACGCTGCGGCTGTTCATGGAGTCGCCGCGGGTGGCGACGGGGCAGAAGAACGCCGTGCTGGCGGCGGCGTTCAAGAACGCGCCGCGGAATTTCCTGCGGTTCCTGCAGGCGCTGGTGCGCAATCGCCGGCAGATGCTGATTCCCGCGATCGCGGTGGCGTACACGGATCTGGTGGACGGCGTGGAGGGGCGGGTGCACGCGGCGGTGACGGTGGCGCGCGAGACGAGCGACCCCGAGCGGGACGCGATCGCGAAGCAGCTGTCGGCGGCGTTCGGCAAGCAGGTGGTGCCGCATTTCACGGTGAACTCCGCGATCCTGGGCGGGGTGATCGTGCGCGTGGGCGACGCGGTGATGGACGGATCCACGCGCAAGCGGCTGGGGCTGTTGAAAGCGAGCCTCATGGGGCGGTAGGCGGGGACGGGGGCGGGGGCGGGGTGGCAGCATGCGAGGGGGCGGCCCAACGACCGCCCCTTTTGCGTGGGCGCCCGCCTCAGCACCCGGCCTGCGTGCCGCGTATGTTCTCGGAGCCCGAGCTCAGTCCCGGCCCCGTCGCCCTTCCCTCCCCCTGAGGTTGCCATGACGCGGTTGCATACTTCCGTTCGCCTCGCGTGGCGCGCGCTGCTCGTCGTCGTGTTCGCCGCCACCGCGCTCCCGGCGCAGCGGTCCAACGTGGCCGAGCAGATCGCCGCCGACCGTGGGCTGCTGGCCAAGCAGACCTACGTCACGCCGCCGCCGGCGATCGAGAAGCTGGTGATGGCGCCGCGCTACCGGAACGTGTCGCTCACGGCGCTGAGCCCCGACCGCACGCACTTTCTGCGGCAGGACGGCGACGGGCTGCCGAGCGTGAACGAGTTCGGCAAGTTCCACTACTACTTTGCCGGGCTGCAAGTGGACCCCAGGGCCAATCGCGCGCGGGCGCTCACCACGCGCGCGTCCGCCGGCCTCACGATCATCGACGCCGCCACCGGCAAGTCGACGGCGGTGCAGGTGCCGGCCGGCGCCACGGTGAGCAGTCCGGCGTGGTCGCCCGACGGCAAGCAGGTGGCGTTCATCGCCAACTTCGACAACGCGTCGTACGCCTACGTGGCCGACGTGGCCACGGGCAAGTCGGCGCAGGCGGCCCGGGCGCCGCTGCTGGCGACGTTGGTGACGACGGTGGATTGGACGGCCGACGGCAAGCGCGTGATCGCGGTGCTGGTGCCCGACGCGCGCGGTCCCGAGCCCAGGAAGCCGGCGATCGCCACGGGCCCGCTGGTGCGCGAATGGCTGGACGGCGTGAAGTCGCCGCAGCGCAACTTTGCCAGCCTGCTCGACGAGCCGTTCGACATGGCCCTGATGACGTACTACGTGACCGGGCAGCTGGCGGAGCTGGACGTGAAGACGCACACGGTGCAGAAGATCGGCGCGCCGGCGATGTTCGAGAGCGTGGACGCGTCGCCGGACGGCCGATACTTTCGCGTGACGACGATGCAGGAGCCGTTCTCGTACGTGGTGCAGTACTCGAGCTTCGGCACCAGGGAGCAGCTGTGGGACGCCACGGGCAAGACGGTGGCCGAGCTGTGGGACCGTCCGCTGCGCGAGGGGCCCGACACGACGCAGGGGGGCGCGGGCTTCGGCGGGCGGGGCGGAGCCGCCGGACCGCCGGGCAAGAAGTTCCTGGCCTGGATGCCGCAGGGCGCGGGCATGTACTACGTGGAGCCGGTGCCCGGCGGGCGCGACTCGGCGAGCGGCAACGGGCGCGGCGGCGCGCGTGGCGGGCGCGGGGGCGCCGCGGGGGGCGCGGCCGCGAGCCGTCCCGAGCGCGTGGTGGAGTGGGCGCCGCCGTTCGCGCCCGCCGACATCAGGGTGCTCTACACCAACGACGGCGCGATCAGCCAACTGGTATTCAGCAACGACGCGAAGACGCTGTTCATCGCGCAGACGGCCAACGGCCAGGGCGAGATCTTCGCGGTGACCCTGGCCGAGCCCGAGCACAAGCACCTGATCATCCGCCAGCGCGATTACACGCCCACCTTCGCGGCGCTCGGGCGCGGGCGCGGATTCGGCGGGGGTGGAGGCGGCCGCGGCGGCCCCAGCGACACCGCGTTCTACAACAATCCCGGCGCCCTGCTCACGCAGCGCGGCACGCTGGGCGGCGACGTGGCGATGGAGTCGGCGGACGGCGGCGTGTATCTGCAGGGCGTGCAGTATTTCCGGGACTACCTGCAGCAGGCGCCGCGCGCGTTCGTGGACCGGTATCCGATCGCGGGCGGCGAGAAGACGCGCGTGTTCGAGGGGCCGGCCGACGCGTGGGAGACGGTGGTCGCGCCGTTGGACGACGACTTCTCGCGCGCCGTGGTGACGCGCGAGACGCGCACGCAGGTGCAGGACGCGTACCTGTGGACGCGCGCGGGCGGGCCGCTGGTCAAGCTCACCGCCAACACCGACTACGCGCCGGAGTTCACGAGCGCCGTGCGCAAGCGGATCGAGGTGACGCGCGCCGACGGGTTCAAATTCGTGGTGAACCTCACGCTGCCCGCCGACTACAAGGCGGGCACGCGGCTGCCCGGGATGTTCTGGTTCTATCCGTACGAGTACACCACCCAGGCCGAGTACGACCACACGCTGCGGTCGGAGAACGTCAACCTGTTTCCGGCGCAGGGGCCGCGCACGATCGAGTATCTGACCACGCAGGGCTACGCGGTGGCGGACTTCGATCCGCCCATCGTGGGGCCGGCCGGACGGATGAACGACAACTACGTCTCCGATCTGGTGATGGATCTGTCGGCGGTGATCGACCAGCTGGACAGGGACGGGTACATCGACCGCGCGCGGCTGGGCATCGGCGGGCACAGCTACGGCGCGTTCAGCACGATGAACGCGCTGGCGCACACGCCGTTCTTCAAGGCGGGGATCGCCGGCGACGGGATGTACAACCGGTCGCTCACGCCGAACGACTTCCAGAACGAGCGGCGGAGCTTCTGGGAGGCGCAGAAGACGTACGAGGAGATGTCGCCGTTCTTCTACGCCGACAAGATCCAGGGCGCGGTGCTGATGTACCACTCCCTGGAAGATCAGAACGTGGGCACCGACCCGATCAGTTCGATCCGCATGATGCAGGCGATGCGCGCGCTGGGCAAGACGGCCGCGCTGTACATGTATCCCTACGAGGATCACGGGCCGGCGACGAGCGAGTCCGATCTGGACCAGTGGGCGCGGTGGACGGCGTGGCTGGACATGTACGTGAAGCACGCCGGCGAATGGAAGGCGGGCGCCGACGACAAGATCTCGGCGGCGACGGCGCTGCCGGACCCGCGGTAGCGGAGGCCGGCGGTCAGCCTTCGGAAGGGCGCAGGGCGCGGAGCTGTTCGAAGCCCGCCGGCGGGAGCAGCCCGTCGGCGATCGCGGCGATCTCCTCGGCGTCGCGCCAGGCGTCGGCCAGGAGCCGCAGCTCGCCTTCGAGCGCGCGGCGCTCCGACTCCTCGTGCATGGCCATCTCGAGCGCCAGGGCCTCGACGGGCGCGAGGTGCAGGGCGCCGAGGTGCCGCATGCCGTTGAGCACCGACATCACGCGTCCCTCGCGCCATTCCACCGCGCGCGAGGCGGTGCGGAGAAAGCTGGATGCGTCGCCGGCGGCCTCGATGCGCGAGACGGCGCGGTGCACGCCGGCCGCGGAGGCGCCGAAGCGATTGGCGCCCACGAGGAGCACGCGGGCCATGTGGAGCGCCTCGGCCCCGTCGCAGTAGGCCCACCCGCCGTCGTGCGGGAGCCGGAGCGTGGGGTGCTCGCCCACCATGTGGAATTCGGCGTCGCGCACGTGGCGCGCGCGCACCGTGAGTACCCGCCGGCCGCGCTTGAACCGCGCGATCACGCGGTCGTACCGCAGGTAGTCCCGGGCGGCGAGCGCGGCCACCACGGGGGGGACCCCCATGGCCGACGTGATGCCGGGCACGGCGACGATCGAGATGGCGCCGGCGGCGAGCGCGGGCGCGAGCAGCGGGCCGGCCACGATGCCGGTGAGCACGGCGGCGGCCGCGGCGGAGCCGACCACGATGGCGGTGTTCAGCCGCCGGTGGGCGAAGCGCGTGCCGTAGCGCCAGGCGGCGAACTCGGGACGCAGCGGCTGGCCGATGCGGACGAGCTGCGTGCCGTCGGGCAGGCGCGCGAGGCCGATGTTGTCGGTGGTCACGCGCAGGCGCGTGCGGCGGAACACCCGCTCGGCGTCCTCGATGGCTTCCCACCGCTCGTCGAGCGGCGAGAGGTTCCAGCGGGCGCAGCTGCCGCAGATCACCCAGAGGCGGCCCTGGGCGGCGTCGAACGCGAGCCGGCGGCCCACCGGGAAGTGCTCGATGGCCTCGTTGGCGCCGAGCGCCGCGTGGCAGAAGATGCAGGTGGAATACATTCGAAGCCCAGGGAACCGTTCGCCTGCCGGAGGTTAGGGAGGTACGGTGGAGGGCGACCGCACTGCACGACCGCTGTTCCTCCGCCTACAATACGCCATCCGCCCGGTTCCGCCAGACCGCCATCATTAGAGATACATGACAATCGCCGCCGCCTTCGCGTTCGTCCTGGCCTTCCAGCAGGGGGCCAACACCACGCCGCCGTCGGGAGACACCACCGGCTACTGGCAGCAGCACGTGCACTACACGATCACCGCCACGCTGGACGAGCCCCGGCAGGTGGTGCACGGCGTGGCCGATCTCGTCTACGTGAACCACTCGCCCGACACGCTGCGCGAGATGTACGTGCAGCAGTACCTGAACGCGTTCCGGCCGGGCTCCCGGTGGAGCGCGGTGGACGCGCGCGAGGGGCGGCTGCGGTTCCAGGACCTGAAGGACCCCGACTACGGGTACGAGCGGTTCACCGCCGCGCCGACGTTCGACGGCACGCCGGAGGCGGCGCAGTATCCCGGGGCGCCCGACAGCACGGTGGCGCGCTTCACGCTGCCGCACCCGCTGGCGCCGGGCGATTCGATGCGCGTGCACTTCGCATGGGACGCGCGGCCGTCCACGGAGTTCCGGCGGCAGGGGCGCGCCGGGCGCCACTACGATTTCGCGCAGTGGTATCCCAAGGTCGCGGTGTACGACCGGGGCGGGTGGGAGTCCAACCCGTTCGTGCCGGCGGGCGAATTGTACGGCGAGTTCGGCACGTACGACGTGACGT
>Ga0307373_10014115_pt1 | contig 11061 bp, 7 predicted proteins | sample OX2MG_FD_202534 | JGI IMG/M metagenome (GOLD analysis project Ga0307373, IMG submission 202534) | Soil microbial communities from Risofladan, Vaasa, Finland - OX-2 | ecosystem: Environmental > Terrestrial > Soil > Coastal area > Acid sulfate soil | place: Finland: Risofladan, Vaasa | collected... | reverse complement strand
TCGCGATGGTGGGGTTGGATGCTTCGCAACACCATCCTATCAATCTCGACGGCCAGTCTTCCTCTGTGATTTCAATCCATTACGTCAGCGCGGCAATGCCGCTGCGGCTTAATTCAGTGCCATTCGTGTATCGGTATTCCTCCTCATGACTTTCATCACTTGTCGTTTTCCTACAAACCACCAGTCAGAGTTCACGTGTTCCGCAGTAGAAGCCAATGAGTTGAGCTCAGGCCGCCTATACACCGGCTGCCGCTGGATCAGTAAGCAGATCACCCTCCAGCTCATCCCGCGAGTTCATGGCGCCCACGGTTCTGGCAGCGTTTAAGCAGTTTTCGATGCGTCGTCGGACGGTTCGCTTCCGCTCCTCTTCTCAACTCTCACCTGCCGGCCTATGTGGCCGACTTTTCGACAGTCGTTCACCACCATGACCTTTTGGATCACAGCAGCACTGCCTGGTTTGGAGCCTGCTTCTGCACGCCGGCTCCGAGGGGCCCACCCTCATCTTCCACCGCAGCACTGAACGGCCACTCCGTTTGCCGTTCATTCACGTCACACCCATGAACACCGCCATCAGCACCTTCAGGAGCATCAGCAGGGCCTCGACCAAGGCGCTGCTTTCGGCCGTGATCTTGCCATCGGCGCGCAGCTGCGCGAATCGGCCTTGGAGCGCGCCGAACTCCTCGCGCAGGGACTCTTTGTTGACGCTCGCCACCGGCCGCGCCGACTACGCCTCGGCCTCGACCGCCATCAGCGCCGCGAGCACCGCGAGGCGCTCGCCCGACGGCAAGGCGCGATAGCGCCGTCCCCAGTTCTCGGCCTTGCGCCGGATACACTGCCGGTGGGTGTGGTTCTTGCCGGTGTAATTGGCCCAGTGCACCCGATCGGGCGTGAAGTTGAACCACAGCTTCTCGGTGCGCACGCCGCCCTGGTTCATCACCTGCAGCTCAAGGCTCTGCCAACCCGCGAGGCGCTCATCGTAGAGCGCGGAAGGGTAGCCGGAGAGAATCACGTGGCACGGCAACCCTTTCAGCAACTCGAGAAGCTCGAGGTGGTCCCGTTCCTCGTAATCAAAGCGATAGCGGCGACTCGAACTGCGGGTCGCCTGCAGATACGGCGGGTCGCAGTAAATCAGCTCCCGACCTCGATAGTCATAGTCGGCCAGGAACCGGTGCGCGCAGCCCTGCACCAACTCCACCGCATAGGCGCAGTGGAACCGTTCCAGCGCCCGCTGATTCCGATCGATCCCAATGTTGCGCAGCGCCGGCGGCTTGCGCTGCATGATCGCCCCGCCGCCGAGGTGCGTCTCGATATAGGTGTCATGCGGTGGCATCAGCGCGATAATCGGCTGGCACAAGCCCGAGGTCGCCTTCGATCCGAAATACGCTCCCATCGATGCCGATTCTCCATCCCGACCCAGATGGATCAACAGCGTAGGCGCAGAAACCTACATTGTCAAGCGTCGGCCGAGTCGAGCGGAAGCGTTAGGGCGTGAGTAGTTACCTGAAATCCTCATAAATCCAATGACACAGATCTCTGCGGATTGCCTCGGTATACGTCACATGGCATCCAAATAAGCGTTCAAGCGCGCCCATTCCTTCTGGAACGTGGTCATGCCGGCTCTGACGCTCGCCCAATCATTGGCACGGCTCGCGTGCTCGATGCGCTCGCACACGCCGGCGAGCCCGAGCGCACCGATCATTTTGCTGGCACCTTTGATACGGTGGGTGGCGCGAATGATTTGAGGATTGTCGCTAATAGTCACCGCTCGCTTGAGCATGGCGGCGTCTTCATCGTTGACTCGGCGAAAGTCGATGAGGATTTCGCGCTCGGTTGCTGCGTTGCCGCCGGAAATGTCGGCGAGCACAGATCGATCGATCGGAGAAGTTGCTGATTCCGCATCCGCAAGGTTTCCGGAAGTCGCGCGAAAGATTGCCTGTCGCGGAATCGGCAACCATTGATCGAGTTTTTTCAGAAGCTCGGACAACTCCACTGGCTTCACCAGATAATCGTCCATGCCAGCGGCAAAGCAGATCTCGGCCTCGCCACCCATGGCATTGGCCGTGCACGCGATGATCGGAGTGGGTTTTCCGCCATTGCCGGACTCGACTCGGCGGATGCTGCGCGTGAGTTCGTAACCATCCATCTCAGGCATGTTGCAGTCGGTGATGACCAGGGCAAATCGTCCGGACCTCCATAACTCCAATGCTTCGTTGCCGTCCCCAGCGCTCTGCGCGGCATAGCCTAGCGCCCGCACCTGGCTTAAGAGCACCACGCGGTTGGTCGGGTGATCATCCACCAGCAGCACCAGAGTCCGCTCCGCCTCTGCCACCTCGACGCTCGGTGCCATGCGGCGCATTCTCGTGGTGGTGTTCAATAGTTTAAGGGTGCTGTCTTGATCGGTCGCCTTCAGATCCTTGGGGTTGGCGATTGGCAACGACACTGTGAAGTTGATGGTCGTGCCTTTGCCAAGTTCGCTCGTCATCGCGACCGAGCCGCCCATCAAGTCAGCAAGCCGCCGGCAGATTGTGAGCCCGAGCCCCGTGCCGCCGAAGCGGCGCGCCGTGTCGCCATCGACCTGACTGAACGGTTGGAACAGCCGCTGCTGGTTCTCAACCGAGATGCCGATGCCGGTGTCCGTCACCGAGAACCGCACCCGATCCTCGGCGTCGGCGCGCTCGATCAATTCTACCTTGATCTCGATACTGCCCCCCTTCGATGTGAACTTGAGCGCGTTGCTGAGGAAATTATTGAGGATCTGCCGCAATCTCATGGTATCCACCATCACCGCAGGGCTGAGCTGTGAATCGACGTTATGCCTGATCAGTAGGCCTTTGTTGCTGGCGACGCCAGAGTAAATGTTTCGCACGCCGTCGATGACTTCCTGGATCGACGTAACCTCAGGGCAAATGTCAAGTTTGCCGGCCTCGATCTTCGAAAAATCCAGGATGTCGTCGATGATGCGTAGCAACGACTTCCCCGATTCGCGCACGATCCCGAGTGTCGTGCGCTGCTCGGCGTCGAGCTTCGTTAGGCTCAGTAATTCGAGCATGCCGAGCACACCGTTCATCGGCGTCCTGATTTCATGACTCATGGTGGCGAGGAAGACGCTCTTGGCGCGGTTGGCGGCGTCCACCTCCCCGGACCGCTTTTCCAGTGCTTCCTTACTGTGCTTGAGCTCTTTGTTACTCTGCATGGCAGCATCGTAGGTGGACAGCAACAGATTGAGGATCTGCAGCCGGTCGGCGGTGATGAGATGCTTGCGGTCGTTGAAGTAGATCTCTACCGCCATGCCGACATCCTGCTCCCGGCGCATTTCGCGATTGGCGAGAACGTAGCGCACGCGGCCGAGCAGATATTGCTCGTCATACGGCTTGAGGACGAAGCTATCGGCTCCGCACTCCAGTCCCAAGATCACGTCCTGGGGATCGGACATCGAGGTGACGAGGATTACCGGGATGTCGCGCGACTTGGGGTGCGCTTTGATGCGCCGCGCAAGCTCATAGCCGTCGATTTCCGGCATGTTCACGTCGCTGATGATGAGTGTCGGTGCAAATTGCTGGACCACCTCGAGGGCAACACGGCCGTCGGCGGCCATGGCGACTTCGTAGCCGTGTTGTTGCAGGATGTACTGGAGTCGTTGCGCCTGGGTGGCGCTGTCTTCCACAATTAGGATTTTCGGGCGTGAAACGGATGGTTGCGCATTTGTTGGCATGCTCTCAACTCCTCGATATTCCATTGTTTTGGCCTATCAGCGCGACCAGGGTAGCGGCGATCTCATCGGCCGGCAGCACATGCGTGGCTCCGCCCATGGCGATGGCCGCACCCGGCATGCCATGCACCGCGGAACTTTCCCGGTCTTGTGCGATAGTAATCGCTCCCTGATCCTTCATCGCTTTCAGTTCCTCGGCGCCGTCCCTGCCCATGCCGGTCAGCAACACGCCGAGCGCCGTCGGTCCGCACACGGTAGCGAGCGAGCGGAACAGGAACGATACCGCCGGCCGCAGGTGATTTTCCGGTGCCTCCCGGCTGAGGATAATCGCGCCGCCGGCGTTGATACCCATGTGGAAATCATCGGGCGCCAAGTACACGTGGCCCGGTAGCGGAAGAGCGCCATAGGAGGCAAGGTGAACTTGAAAACCGGTGGTCTGGTTCAGCCACTCGCCCATCCCGGCAAGAAATCCATGCGCAATATGTTGCACGACGAGCAGCGGCGTAGGAAAGCCCTTCGGCAGGCCGGCAAGGATGGTCTGCAGCACCGGTGGTCCGCCGGTGGACGCACCGATACCGATCAGTTTGATCTTGGTTGGCGCGTGCTGCTGTGACGCGCTCGGGGACAATCGCGCCGCGGTCGCAAGCGCCGGACGCAAGCGGGTCGTGCGGCGCACGACTTTGACCTCGGACATCAGCTTGACTGTCTCCAGAAGATGAACGGCCATCGCCTCGAAGCCGAGGTGATCGAGGCCGAGAGGCTTCGCGATGCAGGCAACGGCCCCGGCCTCCATCGCACGGAAGGTGGTGACGATATCCTTGACGGAGGCGGTGGCACTGCAAATGACGATCGGCACCGGCTGGGTTTCCATGATGCGGCGGGTCGCCTCGAAGCCATCCATACGTGGCATATGGATATCCATCAACACCACGTCCGGCTCGTTCTCCCGTATAAAATCAAACGCGGCCTGACCATCGGTTACGGTGCCGATAACGTGGATCTGCGCATCCGATTCAAGGATGTGCACGAGGAGTATTCGAGCCACCGTCGAATCCTCCGCCACCAGTACCTTGATCCTGCGCTTGGTCACGAAGCTTTTCCTTGATCAAATCAACCGGCGTACGGTCTCGATCAGATTGCTCTGATCGAAGCTGCTCTTGACCAAATAGGCATTGGCGCCGACGTCGATGCCACGTTCGCGGTCTTCGCGCGATTCCAGCGCTGTCACGAGCACCAACGGAAGTTCCGCCAGCTTCTTATCGGCGCGTATTCTCGCCGTCAGCTCGAAACCGTTCAGCCGCGGCATTTCCACGTCAGAGACGACAAGATCAAAATGTTCCGTCCTTAGCAGGGTGAATGCCTCCATCCCGTCCACCGCCGTTTTCACCCGGTACCCGGCCGACTCCAGAATGGCTTTCAGCAGCATTCGTGACGTGATCGAATCTTCCGCGACCAGGATCGACCTGGCAACGACTTTTGCCGGCTTCGCCACCGGGACTGCGCTAGGCGCAGCGCCAAGTAGTCGCGCTGATTTGAGTAGGTCGGCCACATTGAGAATGGGCGCGATCCCGCCGGAACCGAGCACCGTGGCGGCGGCGATATTACGCACGCGTGATAGGGGCTTCATCAATGGTTTGACTAAAATTTCCTGTTCGTCGAGGATCTGGTCCACGACGAACGCCACGCGCTGGCCGTTCCTGCCAAGAACGATGATAGGCATGCCGCCAGGGGACATCTCTTCCCGCTCAACACGCCGCAATTCCAGCGCGTCGGCCAGGTGCACCAGAGGCACCGCACGCCCGCCGAGGGAGATGGTTTCGCGGCCTTCGACGTTGCGAATGTCTTCGGGTCTGGTGCGCGCCACGCGCTCGACCTGGACAGTCGGCACCACCAGCAACCGTCCGGTAGCTCCAACGAGGATGCCACGAAATCTTGCCCGCGTCGCCGGAACCACGATGCGAAAAGTGGTTCCTAGGCCCGGCCGGCTCTCGACCGACACTTCTCCACCCAGCCTTTCGGCTTTCTCTTGCACGATCGCAAGTCCCAGTCCGCGACCGGACAGTTGCGTGATGATCGGGCTGGTTGACACCGCGGATTGGAAAATCAGCGCCTGCGCCTCGGACTCGCTGAGTCGTGCCGCGGCTTCGGCCGAGATCAGTCCGTGTTTGACTGCCGACGCTTTCACTTTGCTGCTGTCTATGCCCGCGCCGTCGTCGGACAAAAGCAACCTCATTTTATTGCCATTGTCAGGCTCCAGGGTGAGATTGATCGCAGCGCGTGAGGGCTTGCCTTGCCGGAGGCGCTCCTGCGGCGGTTCGACACCGTGATCGACACAGTTGCGCAACAAATGAATGAGTGGGTCTTTCAGGTCCTCGAGGATGCGTTTGTCGATTTCGATGTTCTCGCCGTACAGCTTAAGTTCAGCCTCCTTGCCCTGATCGCGGCACAGATCGTGCACTAGCTTTGGAAACGAGGCCGAAAGCGTGGAAAATGGCAGGAAGAGCAATTGTTTTGAATCCTCCAGCAGATCGTCCACCAGTTTTCCGACTGCCGCGCGGTCCCGCTCCGCTGTGCGACTGAGCGCTGTCACTTTGCTTTCGAGGGACTTGAGATGCTCGAGATTTCGATCGAGAAACTCCAGCAACCGGGCCGGGGCACCGGTACGACTGGGCGCTTGCTGATCAGGCGCCCGGCGCAGGGCGCGCACCTCGGGCTCAATCGCCGCGCAATCGCTTCTCCACACCGTGAAGTGCTGCGCGAGTTCACGCAATTCCTCCGCCCGCTGGTTTGCGCTCAGCTTCACCGTGAGCATCTCCTCCGCTTCGACTAGGCGCGCACCCAGTTTCGTGATGCTGATACGCACGGTTTCTTCAACAGGAATTGTTCTCTGCTGCGCGACCGGCACTGCCACGACCGCGGCCCCTGGCGCGTCGGCGCCGCGCGGCACGACCGCTGCGTTCAAGGCGGCGGTAATCGCATCAAGCGTACCGTGCAGCGTGTTCAGCGCGGTCGCCGAAGGTATGCTTTCGCGCCGTTTCCACGCGGCGAACACGTCCTCCAGCGACTCACATAGCGACTCGATCTCTATGAAACCCACCGCACGTGCCGCGCCCTTCAAGCTGTGCGCGGCACGAAACACCGTTTCCACGACCTTACGCTGTGCTTCGGGCGCGGTAGTTTGCTCCAGTTCCCGCAAACCCGCTGCAATCGCCTGCAAATGCTCGGCCGCCTCGATCCCGAAGGTGGCCCGAAGCTGTTTGAGGAATTCCTCGTCTTTGGCGCTCATCGCGGGTTTGCTTCTTACACTTGAAAGCGCCCGACCATTTGCCCGAGCTGCTGACCGAGATCGTTCAGGTTGCGCGCCGCAGATTCCAGTTGTCTCGCGCCCGCCACGTTCTGGGAACTCGCCTGCTTGATGCTCTCCATTGCCCCGGCCACCTGATCCACCCCCACCAGCTGCTGCTGGGACGAGGCAGCGATCTGCGTGGCCGCCTGCGCCGCCTCGTGCACGCTGCCGGCCAGCGCCTTAATCGCCTCCGCCGCCACTTCGGTCTGCCGGGTACCGACTTCCACCGCTTTGCCACCCTCCTCGGTGGCCATTACGGCCGCGCCAGTCGCCTTCTGAATGTCCCCCAGAATGGTACGCACCTGGTTGGTGGCCTGCCGCGATTGCTCCGCGAGGCTCTTTACTTCTTGCGCCACTACGCTGAAGCCTTTGCCGTGTTCGCCTGCATTAGCCGCCTCAATCGCGGCATTGACGGCGAGCAGATTCGATTGCACCGACAGATCTTCCACCGTCGCGATGATCTGGCCAATAGCCTGGCTCTGCTCCGAGAGTCGCACCATGCTTGCGGCAATGGCCTCCATTTGCTGGCGGATGCGGGTCATGCCAACGCCAACATCCTCGGTGGACTTGCGCCCCTTCAGGGAACTCTGCGCCGCCATCTCCGCGCTCTCGGCAACGTATTTGGCCTTCTGGCTCGCCACCTGCGCCGTCTGCCGCACTTCTTCGACCGTGGTGGTGGTTTCGCTCACCGCCGCAGCCGCTTCGCCGGCACTCGCAGCGAGTTGCGTCGTGGTAGCGAGGATTTCACTCGCCGATGAACCCAGAACGCCGACGCCTGCAGTGAGATTCGCTGTCAGCACTTGCAGATTCGCCACCATGGTTGCAAAGGCACTTCCCAACACATCCTTGTCTGATTGCGGCTCCACTTTCACCCGCAGATCGCCGGCCGCGATCTTGCCGGCCACTGACGCCATGCCTTTCAAGGAGTCTGTCATGCGCGCAAACGTGCGGACCAAGATGCCAATTTCGTCCTCACGCGCATTCACGGCGATAGTGACCCCGAGATCGCCGGCGGCGATTCGTTCGGCAGTTGCGGAGATTTCCCGCAGCGGATTGGCAATATTGCGCGTGAGGACAAAACCGGCCAGGGCGAGGATGATGAAAGCGCCGAGCGTGCCGAGGAGGATGGTGAACGTTGTGCGTCTGGCAACAACGTGCGCCTCGTGCGAGCGATTTATGAGCAGCGAGTCTTCTTCGGCCGTCATCTCACCAATCGTTTTACGGATTTGATCCATGATTTTTTTTCCTGTGCCCATTTCCACAATCTGCACGGCAGCATCTAATCCCTTGATTTTTTCCTTACGCGCGTCAATGGCCTCCTGAAGCTCGGCGAACTTACCCTGGTTACCGTCAATCAGAGGTACCAGAATATCGAGCCGTCGCTGCTGATTGAGATCATCCTTGGTCAGTTCCCTGAGCGCCTGGAGTTTTTGGTCGACGGCCGCCTGTGCACCGCGAAACGGCTCCAGGTAATTCTCATCTCCGGTGATGATGTAGCCCCGCTGCCCGGTCTCGGCATCCTTCATTTCGGAGAGCACAGCGGCGAGTTGCCCCCGCACCTGGTAGGTGTGGTCCACCCACTCGGCCGTTTCGGTCAGTTTGGTGATGCTCTGGTAGGAGACTGCCCCGATGGCAACCAGAATCGCCAGCGCGAGCACAAACCCCGTCCCGATTTTCATGCCGACATTCCATTTCATGATGCAAATCTCCGTTGGTCGTCCGTATTCAAATTTCGACTTCCTCGTGCACGATAATTTTTGGATCCGCCAGAATCCGCTCAAGATCCAGCACCACCAGGCGTTCGGCCGTCACGCCTTTCAAGTAGTCGGCCCGGATGCCCGTCAGGGTCGGCAGCGACGTCTGCAGGCTGTCCATGGGAATCGTGCGCACGCCCACGGTGACGTCCGCGAGGAAACCGACTTCGAGATCGTTACCGCGGACGAGGATGATGCGGTGCAGGTCGGTCAGGCCCTCGTCCGGGAGGTCGAAGAATTTCTTGATGTCGATGACCGGCGTGATGCGCCCGCGCACGTTCACGATGCCCAGCAAAAACGGCGGGGTGCAAGGCAGTGGCGTCAAATCCTTCAGCGGAAACACTTCGCGCACGTGCCGAGTCTCCAGCGCGTAGCACTCCCGGGCGAGGCGAAACTCCAACAATTCAAGCGATGCAGTCGCGGCCACGGCGTCTTCCCGTGGGCGCGCCAAGGCTCGTGCACGCGCGTGCAGTACTTGCCTCGCGTCGGGCGTCACAGTAGCACGCGGCTTGTCATTCATCGCAACGTGCCAATGTCGGTGATTGCCGTGAGAGTCTCGGTGAGCCGTCCCGCGGTGAGGCCGTCCGATTCGGGCAGCAGATCGTGCGGCCGGTAAGCGCGTAGCAATTCGAGCGTGTTGCCGAAATGCTTGTTCGACTCGTCGATCTTGCCGCGGCTGCGCGCCAGGTTGCCAAGGGCGAAATGCGCCAGCACAAAGTCAGGATGAAGGTAGAGCGCCCGCTGCAGAGACACGCGCGCTTGTTCGGAATCTCCTTGTTCCAGCAGGACGACGGCACGCAAATAGTGACTGGCGGGATTGATCTTGTCGGCCTCGATCCAGCGCTCGCACCATCCCAGCGCGTCGCCGAGTTTTCCCTGGTTCGCGAGCGCTCGCGCGAGCAGTGAATACTGCTGGCGGTCTGGTGCGCAGCGCGCAAACGAGGCCACCACCGCGTCTGCCGCCTCCGCATAGCGACCTTGCTCGTAGAGTACTGCCACGGCTGCCGCGGCAGTCACTTCGGTCTCACGCGGCGTGGACCGGTTCGCTGGCGCAACCGATTCTTCTGGCAAAACAGACGACGGCAGCGTCCATGGCGAAGGTGTAGCAATCGCAGGTGCGAGCACCGCAGCCAACTCGCCGTGCGGCGGTGTGGCGCTCTTCTTATAGAGAGTCGCGCCGGCGAAATTCACCGGTATAAACAATGGGTATAATGCATGCGACGCTTCGCTGGGACTCACCACCAGCCACCCGCCATCCACCAGCACGTGGTGGAGGTTGCTGAGCACTTTACGCATCTGCGAAGGCGTAAAATACATCATCACGTTACGACATAAAATGACGTCCATGGCGTTGGTATCGGTGGCGAGCGACGGATAAACGTCCTCCACCAGGTTCAGATGCGCAAACGTCACCATCCTCCCGATCTCCGGGACGATGCTGTAATAGCCGTCCGCAGTCCGATCGAAATAGCGTCCCTTTAGCCAAGGTGGCGCATTGCGGAATGACCATTCGCCGTATTTACCAGCGGCGGCTTTCTGCAAAAAGCGCGGGTTGATATCGGTCGCGGTGATTGTCACGCGCCAGTCCGCCAAATCTGGCAGCAACCGATGCAACAGGATCGCCAGCGAATACGGCTCTTCACCGCTACAGCACGCCGCGCTCCAGATACGCAGTCGGTGCTCGTGGCCGCGCCGTGCGCGGACCAGATCGGGTAGAATGTTTTTGGCGAGTGCGTCCAGCGTTATCTTGTCCCGGTAGAAATAGGTCTCGCCGATAGTGAGATGACTTGCTAACACTTCGATCTGTGCTTTGGTCGGCGGCGCCGATATCAGCCAGTTAACGCACGCGGCGGCATCTGCAAAACCAAACTCGTGGGCCGCATCGGCGAGGCCCCGTTGTAGATCCTTCCAGCGCTCGGGCGGAAAATGCAGTCCCATCCTCTCAGCGATGATCTGGCTCAACTGCGACCACTGCACCTCGCAGACCTCGTCGGAGGTCATTCAGCTCCCTCCATCGCTGTATCCAACGCGTCCGCCTCTTGCATAGAAAAAAACGTTTCCAAATCGTGGACCAGTACGAGGCCATCGTCGAGTTTTACCACTCCTGGAAAATGTGCGAGATCGGACACAATCCGATCTGAACCGATGACGGCCGATTGTTCGAGGTCGATTACCTCCTGGGCCTCGTCGATCACCAACGCGACCGCACGCCGGCCTGTCGAGGCGATCAGAAACTGGTCGGCGGGCCCTAT
>Ga0307373_10014114_pt1 | contig 11061 bp, 10 predicted proteins | sample OX2MG_FD_202534 | JGI IMG/M metagenome (GOLD analysis project Ga0307373, IMG submission 202534) | Soil microbial communities from Risofladan, Vaasa, Finland - OX-2 | ecosystem: Environmental > Terrestrial > Soil > Coastal area > Acid sulfate soil | place: Finland: Risofladan, Vaasa | collected... | reverse complement strand
TGCGGGTGAACCCGTCCAGCCACATGCCTCCCCCGCCGCCACCGCAGCAGTAGCCGTTCTCCCGGCAGCGGCCCATCTCGGTCAGCTTCACGCCCGGGATCGCCTGGATCAGGGTCCGCGGCGCGTCGTACTCGCCGTTGTGCCGTCCCAGGTAGCACGGGTCATGGAAGGTGACCGTGAGGTCCAGCTCCTTCGCCCAGGCGATCTGCCCGGCCAGCGGCGCGAGCAGCTGGGTGTAGTGCAGTGCCTCGAAGACGTGCCCGCGCTTGGGGTACTCCTTGACCAGGGCGTTGAACGCGTGCGGGTCGGGTGTGACGATGCGGGTGAAGTCGTACTTGGCGAGCGTCGCGGTGACGTCGTCGACCAGGGCGTCGAACAGACCGTTCTCACCGGCCAGGCGCTGGGAGTCGCCGAGCGTCTTCTCCTCGTGGCCGAGAATGGCCCAGTCGATGCCGAGTGCGGTGGCGACCCGGGCGAACGCCCGGGCGGCGTCGTGGCCGCGTGGGTGGTAGCTCCAGTAGTCCTCGACGTAGAACAGGACGTCCACCGGGCCAGGGTCGCTGGGCAGGATCCGCACCGGGACACCCGCGGTCTTCGCCCACTGTGCCCGCCGCCGCGGGTTCTCGCCCAGCGCGTTGCCGTAGCGGAAGGTCTTCTCGAACACGTCCTGCAGCTCACTGGGAACGGTGTTGCCACCCGACAGCGCGGCTTCCCGGACGGCCGGCATGATCTGGATCATGTCGACCTCCTTCGGGCACACCCGCAGGCAGTTGCCACAGGTGGTGCACAGCCACAGGTCGGGGTCGGCCAGCAGGTCGGTGCCGGTCTGGACCTTGCGGTGCAGCTTGCGCGGGCCGTACTCGCCGACCACGTCGACCGGGCAGACCGGAATGCACTTGCCGCACCCGTAGCACCACTCCAGTGACTCACCGCCGGCCAGGGCGGAGATCGGCTCGAAGCCGTCCGGGCCGGTGTCGGTCAGCACGCGGGACTCGAACATCCGGTTCCAGGTGGCATCCAGTACGACCTCCCGGCCGGAGATCGGGGAGGCGACCGTGGCCGACTCCTTCTCCACCGCGCGCGGCGGCACCTTCCGCCCTCCGACAGGCATTAGTCCTCCAGGTGGTAGATGCCGAGCAGGCGGCGGATCAGGTCAGGCAGCGGCGGCAGGAGCTGGTTGAACTCCTGGGTCATCCGCATCTGCAGGACCGTGTACATGTAGATGCCGTACACGGCGGCGAGGAAGACATCGGTGCCGAAAAGGCCGGGCCCGGCCGCGGTGAACCCGGCCGCGTGGCCGGTCTCGCTGACGAAGGCGGTGGCCCGGCCGACGGTGACGTAGATCCCGCCCCGGGTTGCCCCGTCGGCCAGGTCGACGTCGTCGGTGGTGACCAGGCGGAGCGCGCCGGTCTGTGTCTGCGGGTTCCACAGCCACCGGGTCCACAGCCAGTACCGGCCGGGGAAGGTGAAGTGGAGCAGTTCACCTGGCAGGTCGAAGCCCGGGCCGGCGAACCCGGCCAGGACGGCGTCGAAACGGTCGAAGCGGGCTGCCGGGTCCACCGAGGTGCCGGGCGCCGCATGGTCCAGGAGTGCCTCGATGGCGTCGCCGAGCCGCTGCGGGCCGACCGTGTCCAGGATCTCGTCCGCGTGACGCCGGGCGGCGAACACCCACCGCAGCACCTGCCGCAGCCCCGCCCGGTCCAGCCGGGCCGCACCCGGTGCCAGCAGCTCCTGCAGTGCCTGCGACTTGCGGCCGAGGTCGGCCGCGATGGCGGCCAGCTCGTCGGCGCTGATCCGGGCCAGGATCTCGCGCTCGAACTCCTGCGCGCTCGGGGTGTCGACGACCGGGCCGGGCATGATGACCTGCCTGCTCAGCCCGTGACCGCGGCGGCGCGGGAGCGCAGGAAACTGACCGCCTTGATGGCCGCGCCCGCGGCCGAGGACACGGTGTCCTCCAGGTCAGCTGGGCCGAGCGCGGCGCCGCAAGCGAAGACGCCCTCCCGGCTGGTTGCGACCGGGTCCAGCGGACCGCCGGCCGCGTCGATGAAACCGAACTTGTTCTGCTTGACGCCGAGCAGTTTCGCGACCGCGCGGGTGCCGGGCGAGGGCTCCATGCCGACCGACAGCACCACCAGGTCCATCTCCAGTTCCATGGGGCGGCCCATCGTGGTGTCCTCACCCCGGACCAGCAGCCGGTCTCCCTTGGCGAGAACCTCGGTGATCATGCCCTTGACGTACTGGACGTGGTGCTTTTCCTGGGCCGGCCAGTAGATCTCGTTCTCCCAGTAGCCGTACATCCGCATGTCGATGTAGAAGATGTAGACCTTGGAATTGGGCAGCATCTGCCGGATCTCGATGGCCTCCTTCGAGGCGACCCCGCAGCAGACTTTCGAGCAGTACTCGTTGCCGATGAGCCGGTCGCGGCTGCCGACGCACTGGATGAAGCAGACCCGCTGGGGTGGCTGGCCGTTCGAGGGCCGCACGACCTCATGCGCCGACAGCATCGCCTCCAGATCCTGCAGGGCGATCACGTCAGGGAACTCGTAGTACCCGTACATCTGGGTTTCGCGGCCCGGGTCGAAGTGGGTGAACCCGGTCGCGACGATGACCGCTCCGCAGTCCACCGGCTGGTCCCCGTCCGGCCCGCGGACCGTGAGCGTGAACGCGCCCGGCTCGCCGGACACCGCGGTCACCCCGGACCCGAGCCGGACCTGCACCGCGGGGTGGGCTGTGACCAGATCGACCATCCGCTCGATCTGGGGCCGCGCCGGCTCCCCGTGCGGGGTGATGCCCGCGTAGTTCTCCGCGATCGGCGCCCCGCCGAGGAAGTCACGCTGCTCGATGAGCACGGCCTGGCCGCCGACCTCGGCGATGGCGTGCGCCGCGCGCAGGCCGCCTGGGCCGCCACCGATGACAGCTACCGTGTCGCAGGACATCCATCACCTCACGTTGTGCTTGAGCTGGCCGCCTGGTCAGCTGTCGACGTCGTCCCAGTCGAGATAGCGCTTCTCGCCGCGCTCGAGCCGCTTGATGTCCGCCTCGAACTCGGCCCAGGCCCGCTCCCAGTCGATGCCCATCTTTTCCAGCACCGGCCGGTAGTCAGCCGAGTGCCAGTGCAGCTGGCACACCTTGTAGGGGTGGGCGCCCATGGCCAGGGCGGCGAACTGGGCCTCGCTCATGACGGCCACCCCGACGTTGCGGTCGTGGGCCTGCGCCGCGAACTGGCTCTTGTCCAGGGTGGTCACGCAGCCGGTGTCGTGGGTGAGGACGACGTCGGGGTCGGCCTCCTCCTTCATCACCTCGATCTTGCGCAAAGTCGCGAAGGACCGGGTGAAGTCACGCTGCACCAGGATGTGCCGGAAGCCGAAGCCGCAGCAGTCGAACCAGGTCGAGTAGTCGCGCACTTCGGCACCGAGGGCCTGGGCGAGCCCGGTCACCACCGCGGTCCGCTGCCCGCCGTAGATGTCGGGGTCATAGATCGCGTCGCCCTCGACCAGCTTGTAGTAGTGGCATGCGGGGTGGACGGTGACCTTGATCCCGGACACATCCCGGACCTGCTTGGCCGCGATCTCGTCCCGCAAGGCGTGGAACCACTCCGAGTAGTGCACGATCTCCTCGGGCAGCACCAGCTGCTTGCCGAGCTTCGCCATGATCGCGCGCACCTCGGCCCGCAGCTCCGGGTGCCGGATCAGCTCCTCACGGACCTCCTTGTAGTGGCCGTAGGAGGTGCCGCAGTGGATGAGCGGGAAGTAGCCGGTCTCCAGCGCGGCGGCGAAGTTGCGGACCGCGACCGCCGCCTGGGCCGCCGAGTTGGAGGTGGCGCTCGCGTAGTAGTTCCACGCGGTGCACGAGGTCTGGTCCCGCGGGTCGTGGTAGTCGTAGCCGAGCTTGCGCATCACCCAGAAGATCGAGGTGGAGTAGCCCGGTATGTGGCCGCACTGCCCGCAGGACTTGTGGTGCCACAGGTGCGCCTTCTGGATCCGCTTCTCGCGGCCGAACTTGGTGGCGACCGTGACAGTCTCCCGGTCGATCTTCTGCACCACCAGCTCGCCCTTGTCCTCCAGGGCCAGCAGCTCGGCGCGGGGGTCTTCCAGCGCCCGGCGGTCCTCGCCACGCTCGAAGTGCTCCTTCTTGCGCTTGAGCGCCTCAATCGGAATCGTCACGGCTCAATCCCTTCCTCCTCGAGGCGCTCCTCCATCAGCTCCTGGAGGATCGCGTGCAGGCCCGGGTCGACGTCTGAGATCAGGTCGAGGGCACCGGTGTGCAGCCAGATCAGGTAGAGCTCGATCAGCGTCCTGTCGGCAACCGCCCAGCCGGTGGTGGTGGTGTGCAGCGTCTCCGGGGGCAGCGCCCGGCGCCACAGGTCGAGGTTCCCGGAGACGTCAGCGGTCTCCGGGCCCCAGTCGGGGAAGGCGTCCTGCTGCAGCATGTCCGGCGACACCTGGGTGCCGGTGGACATGATCTTGTAGATGATCCGGGAGTAGCCTTTCAGCGCCTCTTTTGCGGACGCGAGGCCGTTGCTGACGGCCACCTCACGCATGATCGTGATGAGCCCGCCGGGGTTGTTGCCGCGCGGGCAGCGCAGGCAGGAGAAGCACTGGGAGCATTCCCAGATGTCCTCCTGCATCTGCTGGTAGACAAGCTCGACGTCCTCGCGGGCCGCTGCCTGGGCGATCCGGCGCGGGCTGAAGTCATAGAACCTGGCGGACGGGCAGGCAGCCACGCAGATCCCGCACTCGTAACAGCCGTAGAGGTAGTCGCCGAACCGGATGTCGCTGCGGACCTGCTCGAACAGCCGCTCCTTCTCCGCGTATGGCACGTCCACGTGGCCGGCCACCGCAGGTGCCTTGTAGTGGGCGTCGGTCTCAGTCATGGCAGCACCTAGAAGGAGATGACCGCGTCCGCGGACAGGGCGAGGTCGTTGAAGGCGGCGCCGCCGATCATCTGCACGCCGTCGATGAGCTCATCCAGGGTGAGGTCATTGAGGTCCAGCGATGGCTGGCAGACCAGGAGCCGGACCCCGAGGCCGGTTGCCTGCTCGATGAAGTAGCGCAGCGGCTGGCCGCGCTCGCCCTTCGGGCCGATCTTGTCGATCACGTCCTTGCGCAGCAGCGTCGGCCCGTACATGGTGAAGTAGATCATCACCTCGCACTCCATCGCGGCCGCCGAGGCCGCGAGGAAGAAGGGCGTCGCGCAGCGCCCCGGGTCATCCACCCCGTGCGTCTGCACGTAGAGGACCGTGGACTCGAAGTCACCGGACCACATGGGCGTCCCCTGTCACTTGAGCCGGCGGATGAGAACGTGGAAGACGTCGGCTTCCTTGCTGATGCCGAGCAGCTCGTTGCCCGTCCGCCCGGTCCAGGCCGTCATGTCCGGCTCCACACCCGGGTCGGTGGCCAGCAGTTCCAGCACCAGGCCCAGCTCGATCTTCTTGATCGCCTGCGAGGTCTTGATCACCGGCAGCGGGCAGGACATGCCCGTGCAGTCCAGGACCAGATCTGCCGCCGGGGGGGAGGAGTCCGCCACCGCTGCTCCTCTCGGGTGGTCTCGATGAGACATGGAACACATGCGTATGTGCAAATATGCTTATGTGTCACGCGCTGGTTTGTCCAGGGTTTCGGCGAGATTGCTGCCCGGGCTGATGGCAGGGTCATGACGATCAACGACCTGAGGTGCGACTTCTGCGGCCGGATGCTCACCGGCCTGAGCAGCCCAGCCGCCCCCGGGAGCCAGGGCGGGGTGCGCTTCGTCTACCACCCGGGCAAACCGGAGCTCCGGGACTCCTCGGGGCTCGCCTGTGAGCCGTGCTGGGATGCGGCCGTGCGGCCCTTCGGCGAGCCGGGCGGCGGCCGGTGCGCCGTCTGCGGAATCACCGTCAGCCGGCTGGCGAGCCTGCACCTGCGCCGCTACGACGACCCGCGATCATGGCGCCTGTGCGCGCCGCACGCCGTGGACCTCCTCAACCGGCTGCGCACGGTGGAGCCCAAGCTCGACCCTGCGGCATTCCGCTTCCCGTACGGCTGATCCCGGCGCGGGGGGTACCAGCCGAAGCTGCTCAGCCGGCCGCGGCGCCGGGGCCCAGGGCGTGGCGCTCGGCCATGAACTCGCACAGCAGGTCGACGGCCTGCAGGACCTTGACGCTGGTGAGCGCGTAGTAGGCGTGGGTGCCTGCCCGCCGGGTGCTCACCACGCCCCGGTCGCGCAGGATGGCCAGGTGCTGGCTGGCGTTCGCCTGCGAGATGCCGAGCGCGGCCGCGATCTCCCCGACCGGCCGCGGGCCGTCCCGCAGCTCGTTGATGATCAGCAGCCGCTTGGGGTCCGCGAGCGCCTTGCAGACGCGCGCATACAGCTCGTAGATCTCTACTGCGTCAGCGCGCGGCACCCCGGCCCCCCCTCCTCACCTGGCGTCCCTACCGCGCGGGCACGGCCGCCGCCGGCAGGGCCGCCGCCTGGGCCGCTGGCGGGCGCCACCCGAGCTCCTCGGCCATGAACTCGCGCAGGAGATCGACGGCCCGCACGATCTTGGGGCTCGTCAGCTCGTAGAAGACGCTGCTGCCGGCACGCTCGGTGGTGACGATGCCACGGTCGCGCAGAAGCGCCAGATGCCTGCTCACGTTCGGCTGGGAGATCTCCAGCGCCTCCGCGATCTCGCCCACCGAGCGGGCCCCGTCGCGCAGCTCGTTGATGATGAGCAGGCGCGTGGGGTCAGCCAGTGCCTTGCAGACGCGCGCGTGCAGCTCCGTGATCTCTGCTGCGTCCAGGTGTGGCACGCTCACTCCTCCGCCCGGCTCCGGGGCCACCCGGCGGGGGCACTACCGGCGTTCATAGCCTCGATGGTACGAGGTCGGCCCGCAAACTGGCAGTTTGCGGTGGTCGCACAGCCACCACACAGCACCAGGAGCAAGCAGTCAATTGACGGTCTGCACCGCTGACCGCGGCCTCCCACTTACAATCAGTCCTTGTAACAGGTACAAGAGCTGACCGTCTGTTCGGAACCCCGGGCCGAACATAGCCTCACGTCATGGCCCCCACCAGCGGCCCGCCCACGCGGTGGCTGAAGGTGCTCGACCAGACCAAGTGCATCGGCTGCCACGCGTGCACCACGGCGTGCAAGAGTGAGAACGAGGTCCCGGTCGGGGTGACCAGGACCTACGTCAAGTCCGTGGACATCGGCGTGTTCCCGCAGGCCCGCCGCGCTTTCCAGGTCACCCGCTGCAACCAGTGCACGGACGCGCCCTGCGTGGCGGCCTGCCCGACCCAGGCGATGTTCCGCCGCGACGACGGGATCGTCGACTTCGACAAGCGGATCTGCATCGGCTGCAAGGCCTGCATGGCCGCCTGCCCCTACGACGCGATCTTCATCAACCCCGAGGACCACTCGGCCGAGAAGTGCAACATGTGCGCGCACCGGCTCGACATGGGCCTGGAGCCGGCCTGCGTCACCGTCTGCCCGACCGAGGCGATCCTGGTCGGCGACGGCAACGATCCCGCTTCCGCGGTCGCCCAGATCGTCGGGCGGGAGCCCGTGCAGGTGCGGCGGCCGGAGAAGGAAACCCGGCCCGGCGTCTACTACAAGGGCGCCCACCAGGCCACGCTGGACCCGCTGGCCGCCCGGCGCCCGGACGGGGGCCTGTTCGCCTGGGCGCAGCAGGGAGCGCCGGGCCCGCAGCTGGTCCCCTCCGGGCACCCCGGCCGGCCCACCTCCTCGGCGGCGGCGCTGCTGTCCTACGACGTCCCTCACCACGCACCGTGGGGGTGGCGGGTCAGCCTCTACACCTGGACCAAGAGCATCGCGGCCGGCGTGTTCGGCGTGCCCGCGCTCCTCGCCTTCCTCGGCTACCTCGGCTGGGGCGACTCCGCGGTCCGCTGGGCGGCGCCGGTCAGTGCGCTGGCGTTCCTTGGGATCACCGGTGCGCTGCTGATCTGGGACCTCAAGCACCCGCTGCGGTTCTACCTGATCTTCACCAGGCATCACTGGCGAAGCTGGCTGGTGCGCGGCTCGTTCATCATCGGCGGCTACGGCGGCGTGGTCACGCTGTACTTCCTGGCGGCCCTGCTCAACTCGGCCGGCACCCGGCAGGTGCTCGCGGGGATCGCGATACCGCTCGCGCTGGCCACCGCCGTCTACACCGCTTACCTCTTCGCCCAGGCAAAGGCCCGCGACCTGTGGCAGAGCCCGCTGCTGCCGGCCCACCTCGCGGTCCAGGCGGTGCTGGCCGGGGCGGCGGCGATGCTGCCCATTCTGGCCTGGCTCTCCCCCGGCCGGGCGGTCACCGCCGCCGCGGTCACGCTGGCCGTCACCGCCGCCGCCCACGTGCTGCTGGTGGCGGGCGAGACCACCCTGCCGCACGTGACCGCGCACGCCCACCTGGCCACCCAGGAGATGGTGCGCGGCAGGTTCGCCCGGTTCTTCTGGCCCGGCCTGGTGCTGATCGCCGCTTCCGTCGCCGCGCCCTGGATCGGGGTGGCGGCGGCCCCGCTCGCGCTCGCCGGGCTGCTCGCCCACGAGCACGCCTACGTCCAGGCCGGCCAGTCCGTGCCGCTCGCCTAGGAGGTGGCTGCCATGCCCGATGCCGACCTCGACGCACTCGGCGCCCGGGTGTCCGCCGCCCGGCAGGCGGTCACCGCCCGCGGCGAGACGTTCTACCAGGGGCCGAGCGGGATCCACCTGGCCGCGTTCCCGCCGAAGGAACGCTGGGACGACTGGGCAGAGCTGGACTCCAGAGCCTGGCCGGAGCGCAAGGAGCACCACTACCTGCTGGTGCCCACCACCTGCTTCAACTGCGAGTCGGCCTGCGGGCTGCTCGCCTACGTGGACCGCGGCACCGGCCAGGTGCGCAAGTTCGAGGGCAACCCCGAGCACCCCGGCTCACGGGGGCGCAACTGCGCCAAGGGCCCGGCCACCCTCAACCAGGTGACCGACCCCGACCGCATCCTGTACCCGCTGCGCCGCTCCGGCCCGCGCGGCAGCGGCCAGTGGGAGCGGATCGGCTGGGACGAGGCGCTGGACGCGCTCGCCGCCCGGATCCGGGCCGCGATCACCGAAGAGCGGCAGAACGAGATCATGGTCCACATCGGCCGCCCCGGTGAGGACGGCTTCACCGAGCGAGTGCTCGCGAGCTGGGGCGTGGACGGCCACAACTCCCACACCAACGTGTGCTCGTCCGGCGGCCGGACCGGCTACCAGTTCTGGATGGGCGCCGACCGGCCCAGCCCGGACCACGCCAACGCCAAGGTCATCTACCTGATCAGCGCCCACCTGGAGGCCGGTCACTACTTCAACCCCCACGCGCAACGCATTACCGCGGCGCGAGCCAACGGCGCGAAGGTGATCGTGCTCGACACACGGCTTTCCAACACCGCCACCCACGCCGACCACTGGCTGTCACCGCAGCCGGGCAGCGAGGCGGCGATCAACCTCGCCATCGCCCAGCACCTGATCGCCACCAGGCGCTATGACCGGGAGTTCGTCCGCCGGTGGTGGAACTGGGCGGAGTACCTGCTGGCGTGCCATCCCGGCAAGCCGGTCACCTTCGGGGCGTTCGAGGAGGTGCTGGCCGGCCTCTACACCGGGTTCACCTTCGACTACGCCGCCGCCGAGTCCGGGATCGACGCGGACGTGCTGGCGCAGGTGGCCGAGATCGTCGCGGGCGCGGGCACCCGCTTCTCGGCGCACGTCTGGCGCAGCGCCGCAGCCGGAAACCTCGGCGGCTGGCAGGTGGCCCGCACCCTGTTCCTGATCTCGGCCCTGCTGGGAGCGGTCGCCACCGAGGGCGGGGTGTTCCCGAACGGGCTCAACAAGTTCGTGCCCCAGCCCATCCACACCCCGCCGCACCCGGGCGTCTGGCAGGACCTGACCTGGCCGCTGGAGTACCCGCTCGCGCAGAACGAGATGTCGTTCCTGCTCCCCCACTTCCTGAACGAGGGCCGCGGCAGACTCGACACCTACTTCATCCGGGTCTACAACCCGGTGTGGACCAACCCGGACGGGCTGTCCTGGATGGAGGTCCTCACCGACGAGGCCAAGGTCGGCTGCTTCGTCGCGCTCACCCCCACCTGGAACGAGTCGGCCTACTTCGCCGACTACGTGCTGCCGATGGGACACGGCTCCGAGCGGCACGACACCCACTCCTACGAGCAGTACGACGGCCAGTGGATCGGCTTCCGGCAGCCGGTGCTGCGGGCCGCCCGTGAGCGCCTCGGCGAGGCCATCACCGACACCCGCCAGGTCAACCCGGGCGAGGTGTGGGAGGAGAACGAGTTCTGGATCGAGCTGTCCTGGCGGATCGACCCGGACGGCTCGCTCGGCATCCGCCGGTACCACGAGTCGCGCGCCCATCCCGGCTCCAAGCTCACCGTGGACGAGTACTACGGCTGGATGTTCGAGCACTCCGTGCCCGGGCTTCCCGAGCGCGCCGCCGCTGAGGGCCTGACACCGCTGGCCTGGATGCGCCGCTACGGGGCTTTCGAGATCACCGCCGGGCAGGGTGCTCTCTACGAGCAGGAGGTCCCGGCCGGTGAGCTTGCCGATGCCGCGACCACACCGACGGGGCGGGTGTACAGCGGGAGCGGGAAACCGTTCAGCCCCAATATCGTGCCCATGGGCGCGCCGGAACCCGACGATCAGGGCCGGCGGGCGGTGGGGGTGGAGACCGGCGGCGTGGTGCGCCGGGGTTTCCCGACCCCGTCCGGGCGGCTGGAGTTCTGGTCCTCCACGCTGGCCGCGTGGGGCTGGCCGGAGCACGCGCTGCCCGGCTACATCAAGAGCCACGTCCACCCGGACCGGCTGGCGCCCGGCCAGCTGGTGCTGCTGTCCACGTTCCGGCTGCCGACCCAGATCCACACCCGGTCGGCGAACGCCAAGTGGCTCGACGAGCTCGCGCACACCAACCCGGTGTGGATCCACCCGTCCGACGCGGGCCGGCTCGGCGTGGCCCGCACCGGGGACCTGGTGCGGGTGGAGACCGACATCGGCTACTTCGTCGCCAAGGCGTGGGTCACCGAGGGCATCCGGCCGGGCGTGGTCGCCTGCAGCCACCACATGGGGCGCTGGCGGCTGGC
>Ga0307373_10014113_pt1 | contig 11062 bp, 7 predicted proteins | sample OX2MG_FD_202534 | JGI IMG/M metagenome (GOLD analysis project Ga0307373, IMG submission 202534) | Soil microbial communities from Risofladan, Vaasa, Finland - OX-2 | ecosystem: Environmental > Terrestrial > Soil > Coastal area > Acid sulfate soil | place: Finland: Risofladan, Vaasa | collected... | reverse complement strand
ATCTGCACCCTGAGAGGGATCACCGGGTTGGGAAGGTGGATCTGGTAGAGGTCCACCAGCGGCCGCTGCAGCCGTTCCAGGCTCCGCTTGCAGTGGCTGACCATGACCTTGGGCACAGGCATGATGGGGAGGAACTTGCTGGCCAGGAACACCTCCCCCGACCACTCTCGAAGGGCGGTGCCCACCAGTGACTCGCTGGTCCCGGCACCGTACAGCTCGGCGGTGTCGAGGACCGTGATCCCGAGCTCCAGGGCGCGCCGGATGATGTCGATCGAGTCCTGGGGGCCGTACCCGTCCCCGTAGCCCCAGCCCGGCTCGCCGAACTGCCAGCAGCCCAGCCCGATCCGAGACAGCTTTCGGCCGTCGAGTTCCAGATATCGCATGGCTTTGATTATGGCCCGCCGCCTTGGGCCAACCTCCGCCGGGTGCTCTCGGTGGCCGTCGCTCGGACCCGGCCGACCTACTCACTGGCATCCCCGGGCTGCGCCGGGTATTCCCGGAGCAGCGCCTGGGAGGGCCGCCGGGCGCGGCGCGACCACCAGCGCGGCGGTGACCCGGCGGGCTGGTCCGGCTCGCCTCAAGCCCGCCCGACGCTGCCCCGGCTCCGCAATCGGGGCCGATCCTCATCCGGCGGCGGTCCCCGCCCCAGGCAGAAGGGCCCGGTCCACGAAGGCAGATAATGGTTGGGTCACCTGCGGTGCGCCGGCGCGCCCGATCTGGCGACTAACCCAAGGATTCAAATTGGAGGCGACCTTGCCCATGGACTACGTGCATCTCGGCCGCTCCGGCCTGCGGGTCAGCCCGCTGTGTCTGGGCACCATGAACTTCGGACCGCTCACCGCTGAGGCGGACTCCTTCCGGATCATGGACCGCGCCCTGGAGCTGGGGATCAACTTCTTCGACACCGCCAACGTCTACGGGCGCTCGGTGAAGTTGGGGCTGACCGAGGAGATAGTGGGGCGGTGGTTCGCCCAGGGTGGGGGTCGCCGGGAGAAGGTGGTGATCGCCACCAAGCTCTACGGATCCACCACCGAATGGCCCAACGACACCTTCCTGTCAGCTCGCAATATCCGGCACGCCTGTGAGGCCTCATTGCGCCGGCTGCAGACCGACCACATCGACCTGTACCAGATGCACCACATCGACCGCGAGACCCCCTTCGAGGAGATCTGGGAGGCCTTCGAGGTGCTCCGGCAGCAGGGCAAGATCATTTATGCCGGCTCCTCCAACTTCGCGGGCTGGCACATCGCCAGGGCCCAGGAACAGGCGCGGGCCCGCCACTTCATGGGCCTGGTCAGCGAGCAGTCCCTCTACAACCTGATGGCCAGACAGGTGGAGTTGGAGGTGCTGCCCGCCTGCCGCGAGTACGGCTTGGGCCTGATCCCCTGGAGCCCACTGGCCTCGGGAATCCTTGGGGGCGCCCTCCAGAAGGCGCAGGAGGGCCGGCGCTCCGACCAGCACAACCAGGAGCGGATAGCCCAGCACCGCGCTCAACTGGAGGCGTACGAGGAGTTCTGCCGGGCCAAGGGCGAGCAACCGGCCGATGTGGCGCTGGCCTGGCTCCTGCACCAGGAGGGCGTGACCGCCCCCATCATCGGGCCCCGCACCCAGGACCAGTTGGATGGCGCTCTCCGGTCCATCGAGGTCAAGCTGAGCCCCGAGGAGCTGGACCGGCTGGACAAGATCTTCCCCGGACCGGGCGGGGCCGCGCCTGAGGCCTACGCCTGGTAGATGTCTCCCGGGCGGGGCAGGGCGGGCATTCGGGAGGGCAGCGTGTCTGCAGCCCTTTGGCCGTGGCTTCCCCCCGGTACTGAATCTGGCGGATCGATGCCGGCGGCTCGGACGGTCGCTCGGGATCTGCTCGGCTGCGGCTCGGGCGCCCTCCAAAGTGACGGCGCACCTAGATGCGCTTTGGTGATGCTATGATGCGCCCAGTGAGAACCACGGTCAACATCGACGATCGGCTCTTGGCGGAGGCGAAGGCCAGGGCCGTAGCCCGGAATCGGACCCTCGGCGAGGTGGTCGACGACGCGCTCAGGGTGCTCTTGGTCGAGCGGGCGGAGCTGGCTGCCGTTCGGCCAAGGGTTGTGCTGCCCACCGATGGCGGCTCAGGGCTGCAGCCGGGAGTGGACCTCGAGGACAGGGATGCGCTCGCGGAACTCCTCGGTGACAACGGGTTGCGGCATGCTGCTGGCTGACGTCAACATCTTTGTCTATGCTCGTCGGCGCGAGAGCGAGCGCCATGCGGAGTACAAAGCCTGGCTGGAGGATCGTCTCAGCGGCGACGAGCCGTTTGGAGTCAGCGAGCTGGTGCTGAGCTCATTCGCCCGGATCGTGACCAACCACCGGGTGTACCGGGATCCCACGCCACCACAGGCGGCCATCGAGTTCTGCGAGCTCGTGCTGGCGGCTCCCGCGGCGGTCCCCATCCGTCCGGGCCCGCTGCACTGGTCGATATTTGTCAGTCTGTGCCGCCGGGTGCGGGCGAGAGGCAACTCTGTCCCAGACGCCTATCTGGCAGCCCTTGCCCTTGAGCAGGGCGCCACCTGGGTGACCGTCGATGCTGGCTTCGCCCGCTTTCCGGGCCTGCGGGTCCAGCAGGCCCTGGAGAGCTGAAGCGGGGTCGCTCCAGTCCCGTTCGTGTCCCAGCCGGTCTTCGTGGGGCCCTCGGCCCTCTCCATCCCAACGTCGCCCGCGTCGCTCGGCCGGGCCTCGGTCCGGTTCCGATCGCGGGCATGAGCGCGGGCGGGTAGCTCCGGACTGCGGGGCAGCGTCACTCGGGCCAGCCAGCTCCCAGCCGAGCCGGCCCGGAGGGTGGGGTCATATTGTGGTCAATCCACCTCCGCCCCTGATTTAGGGGGAGTGCCCAGTGGGTGCCTCCCGCCGGCAGCCGGCCGGGCATTCGCGCTGCCCCGGGTCGATGCCGGCGTCCCCGGGTCGGCCACCTGGAAACCATCCCCGCCGGCGAGCTTGGCCAGGTACATGGTCGTGTCCGCCCCTCGCAGCAGCCCCTCGGCGGTGTTGTTGGCGCCGGAGCTGATTGCCACGCCGACGCTGATCCGGATCGGCACCAGCTCCTCCCCCAGGCGGAATGGCCGCCGGATCGCATCGAGGATCCTGGCCGCGGTGGCGGTAGCCTGCTCTGAGCCGGTCAGACCGTCCAGCAGGACCACGAACTCGTCGCCACCCAGGCGCGCCGCCGTGTCGACCTCCCGGATCGAGCCCCGCAGGCGGTCGGCCACCGCGCAGAGCACCAGATCGCCGGCCTGGTGGCCCAGGCGGTCGTTGATGGCCTTAAGGCCATCCAGGTCGCAGAAGAGGACCGCCACCCGGTGGCGTTGGCGCCTGGTCCTGGTCAGGGCCCGCTCGAGGCGGTCTTCCAGCAGCAGCCGGTTGGGCAGGCCGGTGAGGGGGTCGTGAAAGGCCTGGCGCACCAGCTGCTGGCGGCGAAGCTGCTCCTCGGTGACGTCCTGGTACTGGGAGATGAAGTACCAGGGCTCCCCGTCAGGGTGACGCATCAGACTGGCAGTGACCTGGACCCAGACCAGATGGCCCTCCCGGTGGATGTAGCGCTTGACGAACTGCTGCTCTGGGGCGCGCTGCTCGAGCACCTCCCGGGTCTTTCCACGGTCATCCGCAACGGTGAGATCCACGACTTCCGTCCCCACCATCTGGGCGGCACTCAGCCCCACCATCCGGCCCAGGGCGGCGTTGACCTGGAGGTACCGTCCATCCAGGCTGACGGTGGCCATTCCCAGCGGGGCCCGCTCGAAGATGAGGCGGGATCGCTCCTCGGCCTCCTTGAGGGCGGCCGTGGTCTCCCGGTCCCGGGTCACGTCGCGCACCGTGCTGAGCCTGCCGATGACCTGGTCGTGGTCATCGAGCAGGGGAGTGCTGGACACGTCGGCCCAGTACATGCGGCCATTGGGCAGGTGGTGGGCGACCACGGATCGCTGCGGCTCGTCCGGGTTGGAGGAGCGCTCGAAGGGCATCTGCTCGCGGCCGACGCCGCCTGGATCGTGGAAGGCCTCCAGGCTCCGCCCCACCGCGTCCTCGGCCGATGCCAGCCCTTGGAGCTGGGCCCAGGCCCGGTTGGCGTAGGCGATGGTCCCGGCCCGGTCGGTAACGCACACCCCGTCCATGAGCTGGTCGGCAACCCGGGTGACCCCGCGCAGCCGGGCGGCCTCCACCTGCCGGCGGGTGGAGGCCCGCTCCAGGTCAACTAGCCTGCCCGCCGCCGCCGCGATCGCGACCAACAGCAGCAGCATGGTGGCCTCGGCCCAGCGCAGCACTCCGACATCGACGAGGATCACGTTGGGGACCAGGAGCAGCCCAACCCACAAGGCGGTGGGGAGGGACCCCCGCAGACCGAAGCGCATCGCCGCGTAGCCCACCGGGACCAGCGCCAGGACGACGGTCACGAATGGGGGAATCGGGAGCACTCCCTCGCGATACAGAGTGGCGTCGACGAAATGGATCCCGAGGACCCCCAGCACCATAGCCTGGGTCGTCCAGAAGTAGGGGTTCCGCCAGGATCCAGCTGCCAGCGAGGAGCAAAGGTGACGGACGAGGAACCGCGCACGGCCGGGGTCGACTGCCGGCTCAGCTGCCATCAGCGTGGGCCCTGGAGGCTGCTCGGGACTGTGGCCGCGGGGACGATGCTTGGCCGCGCAGCGCCACTGGTGACCGCCAGTCCGGCCCGGACCGGGCGGCCCAGCAGGAAGCCTTGAACGTAGCCGACCCCCAGGGCGCGCAGGGTAGCCAGCTCCGAGACGGTCTCCACCCCCTCGGCGATGAGGGCACAGCCGGAGTGCCGGGCGAATGCGACCAGGCCCGTGACCATGGCCTGCCGCATGGGGTCCTGGTCGAGGTCGCGGACCAAGGAGATGTCCAGCTTGACGTAGGCCGGCCGGAGTTCGACCACATGGCGCAGGCTGGCGAAACCGGCCCCAGCGTCATCCACGGCGACCTTCAGATCGGTTGTGAGCTCAGCCAGGGCTTCCCGCAGGCGGCTGTAATTGTCGATCAACTCATGCTCGGTGACCTCCAGCACGACGGCCCGGTCGGCCGTCGCCAGCAGCGCGTTCAGCGCGTCCCCCTCCGTCAGCAGCAGGGCGGGCGAAACGTTCAGGCTCAGCCAGCCGGTGCTTCCCGGCAGCTGGCGCGCCTCGCCGATGGAGGCCGCCAGACAGGCGAGCTCGAGTTGGGTGCCCATGCCAGCGCTGGCCGCGCTGGTGAAGATCTGGTCCGGAGGCACCCCATTCTCGAAGCGGGTGAGGGCCTCGTGGCCGATCACCAGGCCGCTGTCCACGGCCACGATCGGTTGGAACACGGGGTGGAAGCTGCCCTCGCGCAGGATCCCCTGAACCTGATCGCACACCCGCTCGCTGGTGCGGAGAGTGCGGGTGCCGGTGGCGAGCAGCACGGACGCCATCGCGGCGACGTCAGCCAGGGTGGGCAGCATCTGGGTCAGATCAGCGACGGCGGCGCCGTCGCTGGCGGCTCCGCGGCCGGCCGTGAGCACCCACTCAACCCGGCCGCCCATCACCACCGGGGCGTGCGCCATGGCGCGGAGCCCCGCAGGCCGCAGCTGGGCGGGGTAGCCGCCCGGACCGGGGGAGCTGGCTCTGGCGCTGGGCAGCACCTCCACGAAGCCGCCGTCCCGGGCGCACCGCCCCATCAGCCGTTGCCAGGTCTGCGGGGCCATGGAGTCGCGGAATCCCAACTCGTGAGGTTCCGGCTCGGGGCAAGCGCCCACCACGACGCCCAGCCCAGAGCGGCCGGACCGGATCAACGCGGCGTAGTCGAGCCCGGCTCGGTGCTTGAGCTCAGTGCAAAGCGCAGTCGCCAGGCTCTCCACCGAACTGGTCGGGTCCAGCCGGCTGAGGGCGTCGGTGATCGAGGGGCGCAGCCGGTCGGTGGGGTCGACGCGGTTCCGGGAGATGGCCTCGCCGACGCACACCAGCGCCATCAGACCGGCCGTGGCCGCCCACAACACCCAGGCGGCGTCCCAGCCCAGGGAATAGCGGCGCGCTGCCACGATGGTCAAGAGCATGCTGGCGGACCCGACCAGGGCGATGGCGGTCAGCGACCGCTCTGGCTGCGGGGCCTGCCCCAGGCGCCGGAGCGCGGGCACGGCCAGCACCAGGATCAATCCCAGCAGGAGACCGGCCACCACCTGCCAGAGGCCCGCGTAGCTGGTGCCGCGGAGAGGGGGCGGGCCGGACGCCGCCGCCAGTTCGGCCCCCAGCAGGGACACGAGGGCGAGCCCGGTCGAGGTCATCAGCACCCATGGAAAGGCGTCGCCGCTTGAACCATCGCGGCCGGGCAGCGTCCTCCTTCGGGCCGGAAGGAACCGGTCGGGCAGGCCGAGCACCACCACCAAGCAGAGCAGGGGCCCCCCTTGCCAGGCGAGGCGCGTCCAGGCGAAGGCCTCGGGAGGCCCGCCGAGCACTCCATGGAGTGCCATCAGGCGGGGGTAGGTGCCCAGGAAGACCAGCGCCATCAGGCCGGAGAAGGCGAAACAGGCCGCCAGCCAGGGCCGCCGCGGGTTGCGCCCACCGTCGGATCTGAGCAGCACCGCGGCCCCCACGCCGTCGGCGACCAGGATCAGGGCCGCGGCTATCGGCACCAAGCCCGGCGCCACCACCGTGGTCCGGGAGGCGATCGGGATCAGGGCCAACGCCAGCAGGCCCAGCACACCCGCCACCCAGAGCTCAGGATGCCGCGTCCAACCAACACCAGCAGAGGCTGGGCGTCCTTGCCTTGTCAACCGCGAGGGGCCATGGTCAAAGCCGCCAAGTGGCTAGCCCTCCCGGAAGAGAGACCTCATCGGCCGGGCTTGGGTCAGCTCATGCATGCTGCCGACTATCCCCCGGGAGCATCCTGGCTCCGACCGCGCCTCCGTTACGATCCTGCGGCCGTTCGTTACAGGCCGGGGCGGGTGAGGCCAGGTTGGCAGTCCGCCGGATCTCATGCCCATGGCGGCTTGGGCATGAGGGCAACCCAGCCGACCCCGCGACGATGCCCGGGTGGGTGGCCGGCTCGCTCAGGTCGTCGCTGCTGGGGCGGGCCGGCGTCCGGGCGATCTCCGGCACCGCGGAGCGGAGACTGCGGGGATTTAGGAGCCCCAGTCTCCGGCGGCCTGGCTGGCGGCGTCAGTCCCTGTCCCGGGGGCGGACTCGAAGGCGAGCGATGGTCGCCGCCGTCGTCTCCGCCGCGATCGCCACCAGCTCCTTGGGCACAGGCGCTGGCCGACCATCACTGAGCCTCACCCAAACCCACTCGGTGAAGACCTCAGCCAGGAGGAGTCCCTCTGACCGCCGCTTGATGGTGGTGCGTCGGTGGGCTCGGGTGCCTTTGATTAGTTCCACCTGCACCCTGAGCTCCAGCTCGTCTCCGAAGCGGGCGGGAGCATGGTAGGTGATCTCGCTGTGGCGGATCACCCATCCGCCCTGGTGCCTCGCGGCCCACTCGGCGCCGATGCCGCTCGCCTCGGCGTGGCGCGAGGCCATCTCCTCAGCCCAGTTCAGATAGACCGCGTTGTTGACGTGGCCGAAAGCGTCGATCTCATACTGGCGCACCCGCCAGTGGTCGCTGTAGACGAGCGGGTCCGAACTCACCAACCCATTATCGAAGCGGGGTCCCGCAAGGATCTCAGGGCGACCCGTTGGCACCGACACTCCCAGCCCTCTTTCAGGTAACTCCCAGCGCTCCGGTGTTTGATTGTCGAACTGCGGCCCCACCGCCACCAGGAGAGCGCGCCCATTGAGCAGCTGGAGAGCAGCACTGGCCCGGATGCGGCCCCAGTGGCGGCCATCGGGGGAGTTGGGCGATCGGCTGGCGCTGCTGCTGGCGGCCATGGTCGCCTTCAAGTTCTCCAACTGGCTCTGGCTGTCGGCGCGGGTGCCCGGCAAGCCGGCGCTGCTGGCCAACCTGATCATCCAGTACCTCGCCTTCACCGTCTTCTGCATCCTGGTGGCGCTGGCCCTCCGCCGTCCGCTGCCGCGGGCCATCAGCCGGCTGCGCTTGCACCGGGTGCTCTGGTTCAGCCCCGCGGTGGCGGCCGTGGTGCTGGTGGTGATCGGGATCGTGATCGCCCGCCCGATCGCCCAGAACCGCCTTCTGCTCGATGACGCCAACGTCATGGCTGTCTGCGGGGCTCGGGCCATTCTGGCCGGCCACGATCCCTACCAGGTGGCGGAGATCCCCTGCCTGGCCAGCTTCAACCTGCCCGCCACCCTGGCCACCCCCTTCCGCGAGGGCCCCTTCGCCAAGGTCAAGGTCTACCCCACGCCGGCTCAGATCCTGGCCGTCGCCGACAGCCCCGGGCACGGCGGCACCAACCTGTTCTCGCCCCTGGGCAAGCCTCCTCTGGCGGCCCTGTTCATGGTCCCGGTGGCGCATGCTCCCGCCTGGCAGCGGGCGGCCTGGGCTCTGCTTCCGATCCTGGTGTTGCTGCTGGCGCTGGCGGTCGCGGCCGGTCCCCTCTGGCCAGCGGTGACCGCTATGGTGCTGCTCACCCTCTACCTGAACGGATCCGCGATCAACTTCGCCGCCAACGGCAACGGCGAGGCCTTCGCCTACAGCCTGATGGCCCTCTCGGTGGTCTGGATACGCCGGCCCTGGCTGTCGGCGGCCTGCCTGGGGCTGGCGATCGGGGGCAACCAGCTGGCCTGGTTCTTCCTGCCCGGATACGTCTTGGTGGCGGCCGAGCTGGGCGGCCCGGCGAAGCGCGTGGCAGGCCTGGGGTTGACCCTGTTGGTGGCGGTCGTGCCGTGGCTGCTGATCTACCCGGACTCTCTGACCCGCATCTATGGCAGCCTGCGGGCCAGCACCTTCCCCCTCGGCTCCGGACCCATCGAGCTGGTCTTGGGCGGCTTGGTGGCGCCTCCCCCGAGGCTGCTCGCCCTGGTCGCCGCCGGGCTCGCGATCGCGCTCATCTGGCTCTGGGGAGCGCGCTACCCTGCCTGGAGAATCGCGGCTGCGATCCTGGTCCTGGCGGCCTTCTGGATCAGCTGGCGGAGCCTAGACGAGTACCTGGCCCAGATCCCGCTGCTGGCCCTGGCCGCGGTGATCGTCCTGCTGAGGGGAAGGCAGGGCCGGCCAGCGCCGTCGGGTGTCGCAGCGCAGCCCACCGCCGCCCGGCTCCCAAGCTGAGGGGCGCGCCGCCCAGGCGGTGGGAGTCGTGGTCGGCGGCTGCTGCCGACAGGCTGGTCCCATCACGCGGCGTCGCCCTCCTCCCGGGCAGGCACGGGGGGCGGATGGGACAGCCGCGATGGCCACCAGTTCCAGCGTCCGAGCAGGACCACGAAGGACGGCACCACCAGGGTCCGGATGATGAAGGTGTCCATGAACACCCCGGCCGCGATGCCGAAGCCGATCTGCTGGATCTGGGAGCCACCGGAACCGCCGCCCGCGATCGCCAGCACCGCGAAGGTGCCCCCCAGGACCAGCCCGGCGGTGCTGACCGTGGTCCCGGTCATGCCCACCGCGCGGCGCACCGCCTGGCGCAGGGGCATCTGTTGGACCTCCTCGCGGATTCGGGTCATCATCAGGATGTTGTAGTCGGAGCCCAGCGCCATCAGGAAGACGAACATCAGGAAGGGCAGGATGAAGTTGATCCCGTTCTGCCCCAGCAGGTGCACGAAGATGACCGCCACCAGGCCCAGCGCCGCCAGGTAGGAGAGCACCACGCTCACCACCAGGTAGAGGGGAGCCACCAGGCTGCGCATCACCATCGCCAGCAGCAGGGCGATCAGGACCGCGACCAGGGGGATGATGTGGATCAGGTCGCTGGTGGAGAGGCTCTGCACGTCGTAGGCGAAGGGCAGCACCCCGAACAGGCCGTTGTCCTTGGCGCCGATCCGGCCGGCCACCTGGGCGACCGCCGTGCGCACCGCCGGGACGGCCGCGATCGCCTGGGGCGAGCTGTCACTGTTGTTGAGCAGCAGGGCGGAGAACTGGATGGTGTGGCCGTCCTGGCTGATGAACTGGGCCAGGGCTCGGTAGGAGTTGTAGAGGGCGGGGCTGACCGTGAGCTCAGCTGGCTCGGTCGGGGGCAGCAGCCCGGGGGCGCCCAGCTGGGCATGGAGAGAGGTGATCTGGCTGGCGGTGAGGCCGGAAGCTCCCACCGGGCCGATGACGCTGCGGAACTGGTGGGTCCGCTCCAGGTCCTGCTGGGCGGCGGCGAGCACTGCGGGGTCACTCCAGGCGGAGCTGGGCAGTTTGAAGAGCACTGCTGAGGCCTGCACGTTGGAGGCGGGGAAGTCCTTGGCCAGCACCGCCGCTCCCGCCGCCGAGTCGGTCCCGCTGGGAGCGCTGGTGTTGGCGAAGCCGGCGGTGGTGCTGGTCAGTGAGCCGATCGCGAGGCCGCCGAAGACCATCACCCCGGTCAGCACGATCCAGAGCGGGTGCCGCACCACTGCGCCCGCCATGCTCCCGTAGATCCCGGTCCGGGGAACCTCCTCCCTGGCCGTGCTGGTGGGCCAGAAGACAGCCCGCCCGAAGATGGCCAGCAGGGCGGGCAAAAGGGTGAGCCCGGCCAGCAGCATCAGCCCGATGCCGATGGCCAGCGCCGGCCCCAGGCTCTGGTAGATGCCGAACTGGGCCAGGATCAGGCTGAGCAGGGCGGCGATCACGGTGAGGGCCGAGAAGGTGATCGACTCGCCGACCGTGCTGACCGCGGTCACCACCGCCTGCTGGGGATCGAGGCCACGACGCAGCTCCTCCCGGACGCGGAAGACCAGGAAGAGGCCGTAGTCGGTCCCGGCGCCCAGCACCAGCACGATCAGGATCACCTGGGTGATCACCGAAACCTGGACTCCGAGGTGGGTCGCCTCCGCCACCACCGGGCCGGAGAGGGCCAGCACCAGAGCCGCCGGCAACAGGGTTATGAACGGGGCCAGGACGGCCCGGAAAGCCAGCAGCAGCAGCCCGATGATGAAGATCAGCGAGAAGAGCTGGGTCAGGTTCTGAGACTGCTTGGAGGACTGCTGACTGTCGATAACGGTGGGCAGGTCGCCGGTCAGGTGGTAGGTGAGGCCGGGCACACTCGCGGCCT
>Ga0307373_10014112_pt1 | contig 11063 bp, 5 predicted proteins | sample OX2MG_FD_202534 | JGI IMG/M metagenome (GOLD analysis project Ga0307373, IMG submission 202534) | Soil microbial communities from Risofladan, Vaasa, Finland - OX-2 | ecosystem: Environmental > Terrestrial > Soil > Coastal area > Acid sulfate soil | place: Finland: Risofladan, Vaasa | collected... | reverse complement strand
TCCTCATCGTCGCGTGCCAAATCCTCCAAGCCGGGGAACCGAACCGCAATCAACCCGGCTTCCTCGAGGTTGGGGTTCGTGAAACGCCAGCCCTTGCGCAGATCGGCCCACAGCCGATGCGCCAAGACCGAGGTGAGAACCTCCTCGGCCGCTTGTCGGTTATGGAACCCCTTGACCCGAGGGTCGAACATCCAATCCACGAGACGATCAGGCTCTTCAAGATCAAAGCCGAGAGCTTTGCGTACCGCCTCACCAAATCGAACATCGGCCAGGCCTTTGTCGCCGGCGCCACGCACCGCACGCAGGATGGCCCCGCGAAGCAGGGTTACAAAAATGAAGTCGTTGAAGTGACCCGCCTGGAGCGCAGCGTCTTGGCGGTTGTCCGTAAAGCCCAAGAGTTTCCGGGTCCCCTCTTCGAGGGTCCCGTCGTTTTCCATCCATGCCAAGATGGTCGACACGATCAGCGTTGTCGCGGAGCTGCGCCCTTCGGCAGACAGTCCGGCGAGCTTGTTGATGTCACGCGCTTGTTGTGGTGGCTGGTGACGGCAATGCGGGCAGAAGCGATATTTGCCGCCGAAGAACCACGTGGACACTCCATCATCCCCGAGCGACCCGTCGGGCCTCACCGACAGAAGTTGCCCCTCGTGCTTGCCGCGGTGCCCGCTTTTCAGCCGCTCCTGCCCGGCCGGTGTCGTTTCTTGCCAATCGTCCGGATAGTCGGCGATCGCTCCTCCAAACGAGAAATCCGCATTGACGGCCGGCACGAGAAAGCCCGTTCGCAACCCATCCGCCTCCATGTCCTCGCTGGCCGTCTCATCGATCGGCCTCGCGAGAACTCGAATGCCGTCGAGTGAATTCTCGACCCGAACACTGTGATGCTCCTGACCGCACTCCCTGCAAAAGAAGACGGGATATAAGCGCGCATCGGGATCGGCCGGATGAAAGACCTGGCCCTCCAGCACAACGCGGCGGTTTGCCGCTGGCTCAACCGTCGCGTAGGCGTGTCCAGCGCCCGAGATGAACCGATGGAGCTTGAACGCCAAAAACGCGCGATCGCTTGGGCCACCGCGAAGGTCTTCACGACGTCCCATCAACGAAAGCATACCCGCAAGTGATGCCTTGCATCGATGTTCGGCGACACCCGTTTGAACTGAGAGCGCCGAGCCGGCCTCGCTCAGTGTCATGGGCGGCCGACGCCGTAGCTTTTCACCTTCGAGGAGTCCGATCTCGGTCTCAATCCAGCAGGCAAGTGGATGAGACAAGAGGTCTTTGTCTGTGAGCGCCTCTGGCGTAGGCGCCAACACCGCGTCTTTGAGTGCACTGCCCAGGCTCACACTGTTGATCCGCGGGTCGGTGGCCCGGGCGAGGTTCTCATCGATGATCGACGCCGCGCTTAGCTCTTCCCCAAAAATGAGCTTCCCGACGCGGGCGACAGCGGTGGCTCGCTCCAATTCGTCATGCGCATTCGACATCGTCGCCGACGTGCCGATGCACATCAGCTTACGGCTGTTGACCAGTCGATCCTTCACGCGCCTCACGAGCATAGCGACGTCCGCGCCCTGCCGGCCGCGATAGGTGTGCAACTCGTCGAGCACCAGGAAATCCAAGCCCACCGCATTAGCGATGACGGCCCGATCGAGATCGTCCTGACGCGTCATCAACAGTTCGAGCATCATGAAGTTCGTCAACAGGATGTCGGGCTTGGCCGCAGCGATGGCTTGGCGCTCTGCATCGCTCTCTTGGCCGGTATACCGTCGGTACGTAGGACGCAGGCCATCTTCGAGTCCCGATCCACCGATGAACTTTTCGAGCTCCTCAAGTTGACTGTTGGCCAGGGCATTCATCGGATAGATGATTATCGCTCGCGTCCGCCTTGCCTCGCCCGCGCGGCGCGCGCGAACGACGGCGTCGACAATCGGCAAGAAAAAACACAGCGACTTTCCGGAGCCCGTTCCCGTCGTCACGATGAAGCTCTCGTCGTTGCGCGCCTTGGCAACGGCCCGTTCCTGGTGGCGATGAAGCTTGATCGGCTTTCGATCGGGACCGGCAGCGAAGATTCTGCTCAAAGCGGGATCGAGCACATTCTGAGCGACGAGTTGGTCGACAGAGGCACCTGCCTCGAAATGAGGGTTGATGGTAATCAGAGGCTCAGGCCAGAAGCGCTGGTCGACGTAGGCGGCATCGATTTGCGCACGGATTTCGGGCGCATGGATCTCTGAAAAGGAACGAGCGAACGACTCGTATCGCTCTATCAGTGCCTGATCGAGATTGAAGATATCCACTAAGCCCCCCTTACCCTAAAGTCGCCCCTGCTATGGGTTGTTCTTCCCCCGCGTGGCCATCGTGGTGACTAGCCTCAAAATTAGCGGCCGGTCGTTGATCATGACCGCCGGCATGCCGTCCGAAAGTCTGACTAGACCCCTATACACACACTGGTTGTACGTCCGTAGCGTCACCTCTCGAACTCCTAACTGCCTGTTTGGCAGGAGCGTCGGAGAATGATACATTTCCTCGGATGAAACCTCAAGAGACCCGAGGAACTGTATCACTGGAACCACGCACCCAGCGTGAGCAGCTCGCCGCGTTCCTCCGCGAACAGGGCATCGCCCGCCTGGCCGAAATCCGCCGTGCCGGCATCACCGCTGCGACCGTCTCTCGGCTTGAACGAGATGGTATTGTGACCAGGCTTGGCCGCGGACTCTACCAGCTCGCGGACGCTGCTCCCGAGGGCAATCACACTTTCGCCGAGGCCGCCAAACGGGTGCCCAAAGGCGTGATCTGCCTCCTGTCGGCCCTCGCCTTTCACGGCATTACCGACCAGATGCCGCGCCGGATCTGGATCGCCATCGGCTCAAAAGACTGGAAACCTCAGATCGACTACCCGCCATTGCGCATCGTCCGGTTCGCCGACAAGTTCCTCCGCGACGGCGTTGAGACACACGACATCGAAGGCGTCCCAGTCCCGATCTTTGGCGTGGCGAAAACTATCGCCGACGTTTTCCGCCACCGCCGCTCCGTTGGGATCGACGTCGCGATCCCCGCTTTGAAAGAAGCGCTACGCCAGCGTAAGGCGACTCCATCCGAGATCTCGGTCTGCGCAATGCGAACCGGCGTCTGGAATTCGCTTCGCCCCTATCTCGAAGCCCTAACCACAGGTGACTGAAAGCCGACCTGCGGCGCCTCAACGCGCCGGCGATAGACCGGCCTCAACTGGAAGGAAATTGGCTATCACCGCAATCCAACCATTGGACACCAAGGAGCGCCGCGCAGATTTTATCGGCGGGCGCCGCTGCATGACCCCGGATTGGCACCTCAGATGATGCACAACTGCCCTCCGCCAACGCCGTTGCTCGACCGCTGGCTGCTGGGCGCCGCGCACACCAATGGCAATTACGGCCACATATTGTTTGAGCAGGTGGCTCCCATCGACAATGCCCTAATCGATGGATTGCGCCCTTACTTTGAGTCCGCGCACCTGGACGCGCGGGAGGTCTTTCATCGTGCGGCTCGAATTGACTTGCATCCCGACGCGAACGGCCCGGGTGCGAACGCGCAATATCCCAATTGCCTGCCGCCGACCGCTAAGAAAGGCCTGTTCGGTGAGGTCATTGCTGGCTTGATGGCTGAGGCCTATCAATTTGTCGGCGGACACCGTTGGAGCATCCCGATCTTCCTCTTCCGCTATCATGCCGAAGTCGAAGCGTACATTTTCGATCTGGCACGCGACCCCGCGCGAGTGCGCGAAGTGTCCGGTCGGCATGGCAACGACTTTATTGCGCTCGGCATCGATCCGGCAACCGGCGAGGTAGTCCGATTCATTGCCGGCGAAGCGAAATGGCGTGCCAAGCTCACGCCAGCCACTATGGACGAACTCATGCTTGGCGAATGGACCGGTCCAGAAGGCGCGCGCGTCCGTAAGGGCGATGGCATCTGGAACGAGATGAACACCGGGTTGGCGGCACCACAGGGCCTCGAACAGATCAATAAGCTGCTTTGCGAAAAGGCACGAGACCAATATGCGGAGACGATTGTCTCCCTTGATCGAGCGCTGCTTATTGGCGCGGCTCCCCTCCCTCGCACCGACTATATTTTTATCGCCGGCAACAAGGCAGCACGACGAGAGCGGGGGACAAGCTACCTACCGACGGGCGCTCCTCCGCCCGAGTATGCCGCTGGAAGGCCACTCCAAGTCGTAGAACTGGTCACTGAAGGAGGCGTGGACCTGATCGAACGGCTCTACACCTCGCTCTGGGGGGCTCGCTGATGGCGCGGCTCGACGAGCAACGCCGAGAGTTGGCAGCGGCCGTCCGGGCCAGCCGGGCAACCGAAAACGAGCTTACCCCGGCGCAGGCGCGCCTCTTCGTCCGTAGTCTACAGACATCGTGGCAGGTCCCCCCGATCGCTTGGAGCGCGCGGGAATCGCGCGAACAGTTCGACGATGCCCGCCGTCTGCTTCATGCGGCGGGCATCTTCCGCGACCTCGACGGCGAGGGCTCGGTGGACGCGCTTGGCTGCTATCGGCGTGCGGGCGAACTACTCGAATGGCTTGCCCGGTCGTCGGACGCGGTCACGCGAGACGTCCCAGTCGCGCTGCTCGCGGCAGGCGCCTATCAGCTTGCAGGTCTGCCGGCGATGGCAACCAGCCTTCTGCGACAAGGTGGTTTTGGCGAAGGCGTCGCCGAAATCTTTGCAGCGTTCCTAAGCGCCGATTTCGAACGCCTTCTCAGGCGGTCTGCTGCCTTCTGGGGCGATCATCCGGAACTCACCGGCCGCGGCGGCTCCGCTATTCTGCTCGCGGAACCTGAGGCAGATCTCGAGGACGACGAACCTGCACTCGACGAGGGTGCCGATCGAGATCGGCACGACGCAGCGGATCTGCCCGCGGCCCCAGCGGCCAGCAAGATAGGCTGGTACGTCGTGGTCGAGCTGGTGCGGTCCGTCGGACTGCTCGCCGACAGTTTACGTCGTGGCACCGACGCTCGACTCGTTCAGGCATTAGAGAAATTATCGGACCTTTCGGCGCTAGCGACCAGACTTTCAAGCGATGAACTATGGATCCTGATCACACTCTTAGAAACGACCGCGACACGGTTCGCTGACAACAGCTTGCATAAACGTGTGGTGCGCCTAGCGGCGCGCGCTCCGAACCTCCAAGCGCGCCTCTGGCGCTTTGCACGAGAGCAATTTGCGCGGGGCCGGGGGATCCTGTGGACGTCGCAGGTGCAAGGTCTCGAACGGCTCATCGAGCGCAACAGCTTTGCGCTCTGCACTCCGACGGGATCGGGCAAGACGCTGGTCGCCAACCTCGCGCTGGTTAAGGAATTGCTGCTCGTCGATCCAGGTGAACAAGCGCCGCTTGCAATCTATCTTGTGCCCTCCCGAGCACTGGCGAGCGAAGTAGAGACTAAGCTCACCGCTGAACTCGGCGACGACCTTATTATCACCGGCCTTTATGGGGGCGCAGACTGGGGCATCACCGATTATTGGCTCACAGCAAATCGTCCCGTCGTTCTTATCGCGACCGTTGAAAAGGCCGAAGCGCTCATGCGCTACGTCGGCCACCTTCTCGTACGGCGTCTTCGCCTGCTTGTGATCGACGAAGCACACCAGGTCGTGAACGAGGGCAACGCCAACGCGATCCAGGCGCTGGCCGCGCACAGCTGCCGATCGATGCGTCTCGAAGGGATGGTGTCGCGCCTCTTGGCGCTGAAACCAGAGATGGCTCGCATCGCGCTTACGGCCGTCGCCGGCGGCGCGGCTCAGCCTGTCGCCCAATGGATTGAAGGCGACGCGAACGCGCTACCGGTAGGTCTCGGCTATCGGAGCAGTCGTCAGTTAATCGGTGCGCTACAATGCGATCCCCGTCGCACGCCATCGGCGATCCTCGACATCATGAATGGGCAGATGCTGTACGTGCGCGGCCGCGACGCTCCGGTCTATCTCCCCTTGCGAATTCCGCCCATGCCGCTGCCAGCTCCGATCATCCGCAACAGCCTGCCCCACTACACGGAAAACTATGTGCTTTGGACGGCGCTGCATCTGCTCGAGGGCAAACGACGGGTTCTTATCTCGGTCGCGCAGTCACCCGAGCGCCTGATGAAGCGCTACGCCGAGGCTTTCGACCTCCCCGGTTGGGAGAATCTTCCGCCTTTCGAACTACCTGCTGATCCGATCGATCACGCACGCTTCGAGGAAACTCGCGCCACATGCATCGATTATTGCGGAGCGAACTCGTACGAGCTGAGGCTCCTCAACCATGGGATAGCGACAAGCCATGGGCAGATGCCGCAGCGGCTGCGCCGCCTGATGGTCGACCTCATCGATCGCCGAATCTGCGCAATCACGGTGGCGACTGCGACACTGACTGAGGGTGTCAATCTGCCATTCGACATCATCTTCCTGACAAGCATCCTACGACGCGGTTTCGATATCCAGACTGGGCAACAGGATGTCGTGCCGATGTCGACCGCGGAGTTTCGCAACTTGGCAGGGCGTGCGGGGCGCCCAGGCGCAGCGGAAGCGATCGAAGGAATGACCTTCGTCGCCCTGCCGCAAGCGCCATCGACCACAGCAGCAGGGCCGCGGCCCATGCAGCGCCAGCAGGTCCAACGTTCGGAGGCCGACTACAACGACCTCCTTCGGCGATTACAGGCGGACGTCGCCGCCCAAGGCGTGATCTACAGTCCGCTTGCCGTCCTGCTGCGATCGATCGCTCAGAAATGCGTTCAGCTCCTCGGTTTGCAAACCGAAGCGCAGTTTCTAGCCTGGCTCGAGGTAAGTCTGCCCGAGAACGCTGGCGCCAATCTCGCGGTAGAATCGCGCGTGCCTATCGATCAGCTCGGCGACAGCCTTGACGAACTCGATGGATTCATTCTCGCGGCGATCGAAGAGCTCGCACTGCTGACCATTGAGCCGATTGATGGTGCTCGGGCTGAAGCACACCTTCGCAACCTTTGGCAGCGCACGTTTGCACGTGTGGCGGCAGCCCAAGAAGATTTCCTTGAGCGCTGCTTTGTTCAACGGGGGCGGGCCTTTGTTGAACGTCTCTATCCCAACCATGAGCAGCGTCGCCGACTCTACCAATACGGATTCACACCCTACGTTGGTCGCCGCTTTGAACTTGTCGCTCCGCAGCTAATCGCGGAGTTACAGGGAGCGGGCAATTTCGGGGCCGAGTCTGTCGAGGCCCGCTTCCAGCTGTTCTTCCGCTTAGGTGAGCGCATACGCGCTGAGCCCGGCATTGGATACCGCGTCCGTCAAACGGCTGGCGACCAGATCGTCCTCGCGAACTGGATCGGTGTGCTGGGCTGGTGGATGCAGCGGCCAGACGCCGTGGCTCCTACGCCAGACAACCTTCGAGCTTGGCAGCGCTTCGTCACCGAGAACTTGGAATTCCGCCTGGGTGTCGCGGTCGGCGCGGCGGTCGCTCAGGCGTGGGGTCGGAACGCTGGCGACCTTGAAACGCCCACATTGGAGACCTGGCGTGCGACGACCGGACTACCATGGATCGGCTTCTGGTTTCGAGAGCTGCTACGCTGGGGCACCCTCGACCCGTTCGTTGCCTTCGCTCTGGCGCAGGGTTTGGCCCGGACGCGCGACGAAGCAACTCTGCTTCGCCCGGAGTTCGAAGCATGGCTCGCCGCCGAGGGTTTTGATCGCCAGGCCGAAATCCTGATCGACCCTCAGCGCTTTCTAGCTTGGCAGCGGTCACGCATCCTGCAGCCGGTCGCGGGCGACGCCGTTCGGGCGAGCGCTGCGCAGCTCACGCAGGTCGACGGACGCCGTGGCACCTATGACGTCCGGCCAATCGTGCGCAATGATGGCGTCGAATGGATTGACGCCGCCGGCTACTCCGTGGGGCGGTCACTTCACTCCCAGGCATTGTTGACTACCGCGCCCGAACGCCACGATTTCCGCCTGACTGCCGGCCCTGTGACTGAAGTCGTGAGGACGTTCTAAGTCGGTGCCGGCCGATCGCTTGCGAGTTGCTTCGTATACGTCCGCTGGCTCGTCCGCTCATGATCGTCAGTCGTCCCGTGGGCCGCTAAATTCCACGGTCAAGAAGCGTCGTTAGGGTGCCGGCGGGCTTACGAGTAAGTTCTTCCGGCAAAACATCATGGCGGTAAGGAAAATTCGCGCCGCCTCATGCAACTCTGCCTCGGCCCACGATGCCATGCCATTGTGCAGGCCGTCGTTCCGGTAGAGCACCGCAGCAAGAATCGTGCGGGCAACGTCGATGTTGGGACCAGTCGGTGTCAATGCCGTGATCGCAGCAAGACGGTTGGCGCGAGGCGCAGTCTTGGTGCTGACCAACGCGAATTGGGTCATCAGGATTCCGTGAATCTCCGTCGACGTGTTCCAGAAGGCCTGCACTTTTTTCATCAGCGTCCCAGATGGATTCACTCCTGCCTCGTCGAGCAAGGCGTTGGTGAGATGCTCAAACGTGGCGGAGAGTGACTCCACCTCCTTCGCGAGCGCGCTATGATCGACGGGCGAGGCGCCGAACTGATGCTTCAAAATGGCCTCGATACTCAGGTGGACCTTCCACTGGTCATTGCGCTCAAGCCAGTCCAGAAGATCGGTGATCGCCGCATCGTCCAAGGCCAGGGCGGCGTCGGCCGTTGGCGCCTTCGTAACAACGCTATGCTTCAGCGACAGCTCGGCCTTGTCGCGGGCATCTTGTTTCCAATCAGGAAATATAACGTCGAGCGTGTTGGCGAAATGGCCGGTCGCGCGGCCAACCTCGATCGCAAGGGCGCTGAAGTCGGTGTCGAACGCGTGCATCGCCATTCGGAGTGCGAGACCAATTTGGCGCTTGTACTCACCAGCTACCTCGCTCCACCCGCCACGGCTCCATTCATCCCAGCGTTCGCATAGATAGATCAAGAATGATCGGGCATGATCGCGCGTGGCGGCGATTTCCGCGAGTGCGCGCTCCGCGCCTCGCTTTTGTACGGCATTGAAGTCGGCGAGCTCCGTCCCCTCAAGGGTGAAAACCTGACCGTGGTGACCCCTGGCCAAGGCAGCGAGCTTGCGTGAGCGGACCGCTTCCACCTTGGCGGCCGCGTCGAACCAGCGCGCCCATTCAAGACCCTTCGCCAAGCCGCGCGGCCCCTCAAATGAGACGGTGCCATAGGTCACATCGTCAGGGATCTCAGTCAGCCTTCCGCTCGTAGCAAGCTTGAGCAGCTCTGGTCGTCGCGTATCAAAGATGAGATGAACGCCCATCTTCAAGGCGTCCGCGACGAGCAAAACCTGCCAGCCATGGTAGAAGGTATCGACGCCGTCGGTGACGTAGAGGGGGTCTTCGCCAGCGCCGTGGATGTTGGTCCTAAAATCGGTCCAATTGATAAATGCCTGGCTCGCCACGTCAGTTGTGATGAGCGCGGCACCCGGCGCTTGCGCTCCAAAGTCGATCGGATGGGTCAGTTCAGGATCGGCGTCAAAACGACGCCAGAGGCGCAGCGCATCGCTCAATGCATGCGTGGCGTCACGTTCATCCTGCGTCGGAGCCGGCTCGGCAACTGCATCACGAGCCTCCAGGACCATGGAGTCTGGCCAACGTACCCGCGCAACCGGCACGACAATACGTTGGCGCTCGAAAAACTCGAGCAGACGGTCTTGAAAGATGGTGGGCGCCAAGCGGAGATCCGCGATCAGCGCTCCGAATTCCTTGGGTGACATAAACCGGTCGCGGGACGCCATTGTTCGGCTCACTTGGTAGAGAATTTCTTAGGCAATCTCTCAACGGATAGCTCGCGAAGTTCCCCCTCTAATCGATGTTGTAGTTCTGCTTGTCGCTATAGCCGGCCCAGGCGCCAGTGGCGAAAGACGGTGAACCGTCAATCCACCCGGCTGTTTGCCATAGAATATCCAATTGCTCCTGAAGAGCTGCGGCGAGCTCACCGTTCATGTCCGCCAGCTTGGCCACTGGCAGGATCACTTCCTGCTGCCGCAGGCATCTCCCGCCAGACCGCCCGCCAGACAGTTCGACATCTTCCACGCCATCGAAAGAGATCGAGACCAGCGCCGGGCCCGTCAAATCGAGGCCATTGGCGATCGACGCCATTCGCTCCAGATTCCACACGATGAGGGCTTCGAGGCGGCGGCCGTCGATAAGGATCTGAGGGTCGTCATCGATCCGGTGGCCGATTGTGACCTGATATTCGAGATTACCGGGCCGAACCAGCCGCATCCGCCACGATGTTTCGGGGTTGAGCCCGTCTCCCCGTCGACGAGGCATGGCACAACTCCACCATTGCTTGCCGTCGCTATCGGCCTTTACGCGCTCGTGCGGCGATGGCGGAAATTGCAGCTGAAGCTCGCCGACCCGCCGCGGATCCAAACGGCGACCTTCTGTGGCCTCAAAGGGCGCGAGCCGCAACGTCAGACGCGGTGGAGTTACGATCTCGGGGAGCGCGCCGCGATGCATATCGAACGCCAACTCTTGCAGGACGGCCATCGCTCCCTCCGCCTGTTTGTTGGGTTCGGTGACGTCAACCCGATCCGCATGAATGCCTGAGGCCACGGGAATTCGATCGCGCGCAATCCGATCGAACATGTCGATGGCCGCACAGAGCTCAGCCGCCTTGGCGTTCATGGCCTCAATCGCTTGCTGGGTTCCGGGTTGAATTCCCTGGGCTACATCCTTGTCCGTCTTGGGCCAGCCCATCTTCGGATTGCGGTCCATTGCATAGATGCGTTCAAGAATCAGACTGCCGAACTCGCTGGCGAGACGCCGCAGGTCGCTGAAGGTAGCCTGCACTTCGGGATCATGAAATTCGTATGCGGCTCCGACCCACGTCTCGTTCATTTCATGAATCGGATCGAGCTGAGCCAAGCGGAAGGGCGAGCCGAAATTATGCTGATGGAGGAACTGCCGCAGCCCAAGCGGTAGTTGGCGATGCACGCGCTCAAGCAGTTTGATCTTCCCCCGAAAAAGTGGACGGGGTTAAGCCGCTCTGCGCTCCATCTCGGCTGGGCTGATGTAGCCCAAGGCCGAGTGCAGGCGGCGGGGATTGTAGAAGCCCTCGATGTAGCCGAACAGATCCCGCCGGGCCTCG
>Ga0307373_10014111_pt1 | contig 11063 bp, 10 predicted proteins | sample OX2MG_FD_202534 | JGI IMG/M metagenome (GOLD analysis project Ga0307373, IMG submission 202534) | Soil microbial communities from Risofladan, Vaasa, Finland - OX-2 | ecosystem: Environmental > Terrestrial > Soil > Coastal area > Acid sulfate soil | place: Finland: Risofladan, Vaasa | collected... | reverse complement strand
GCTCCTGATCGACCGCGTGGTCGTGACGGAGAGGGCGGTGGAGATCCGCTACGTCCTCCCCCCCTCCCCCGAGGGTCCGCACCACCCGTTTTGTCATTTGCGATTGGACTATCGAGAATGGGGTCCATTGGGTGCTCGACCTGGTCTTCCGCGAGGATCTCTCCCGCGTCCGCGTGGGACACGGCGCCTACAACTTCTCTCTTCTGCATCGCCTCTCCCTCAACCTGCTCCGCCAGGACCGCGCTGCCCGCTGCGGCATCAAGGCCCGCCGCCTCAAGGCCGCCCTCTGCCCAGCCTACCTTCTCGCTACCCTCAATGACTCATTTTAGATGCAATCGCCCTGGCAAAGGCCCTGGGCCCTTGCCATCAAACGCGCCAAGAAAAATGGGATCCGCCACCGAGTTGAGCCGCCATTCGGTACAAGTTCGTACTTTCATAGCCACTTCAGTTCATAATTAAGATAGGAAGGGCGGTAAACCTCGCCGCGACCTGGGCGAACGAGGAATGATCAAAAGCCTCCAAAACCCGGCCCACGCCATTTTTTCGCGAACCACGAGCGATGACATTATGCTGTTCGGCCACCGATCAGCTGGCACCGTGACCGATCATCACCAGGCGCCCAGCCCCCACAAGCGCGCTGTGGGAACCAAGCAGCGCTAGTCGCAAGGGCGTGGCGCGCACGGATGGCAGGGCGCGGCGCATAAAACTGGTGCGCACGGAACCTAGCATCGCCTCGCCTCCATCCAATACGCCACCGCCGAGCACGATCATCTCTGGATCGAAGACCGTCGCCAGATTCGCCAGGCCGATGCCCAGATACATCCCCGCCGTGGCCAGGATCTCGCGGGCGACGTCGTCGCCCTGAGCCGCCGCCGCGAAAACCATCTCGCTGCTCAGCGATTTCGGCCGTGAGCCCACCATGGCGCGCAGCTGCGTTTCCTCACCGTGCCGCAGGGCGTCACGAGCGCGCGCGGCGATAGACGTGCCCGAACAAAGCGCTTCCAGACAACCAATGTTTCCGCAGCTGCAGGTCGGGCCGTTCGGTTCAATCACCATGTGCCCGGCCTCGCCCGCCACGTCATGCGCGCCATGGTAGACCCGGTTGTCGATCACCACGCCCGCGCCCACGCCCGTGCTGATCGTGACGTACAGAAAATTCGCGCTGTCCGCCGCCGCGCCGCGCCAGCCCTCGCCCAACGCCGCGCAATTCGCGTCGTCGTCGATTAGAATCGGTCGTGGAAAATAGCCGGCAAGCGCATCGCGGAGCGGATAGTCATGCCAGTCAAGGTTCGGCGAAAATACCACCACGCCGCGCCGCCGATCGAGCGGGCCGGGCACGCTGCAGCCGATGGCCGCGATCTGCGTGCTTTGCATGCCCTCGGCCTCCAGCAGCGCGTGCAAGGTGCTCGCGATGCTGGCTACCACCGCGTCGGCGCCGCGTCGCGCGTTGCTCGGCACGCGTCGAGAGCAGAGAAGCCGCCCGTCGTACGAAATCAGGCCGGCCAGAATCTTGGTGCCGCCGATGTCGATAGCGGCAACATAGCTGTCACCCATGGTATCAGGTCCCGTCGGGCGGTGCGGCGTCGCCGAGTTGGCGCGTGAAGCCGTCCGGCCATACCGCGTCGAGGATTCCCAACGCCTGATCCGCGGCGCCAATAAAGGGATTGGCCAGCAGCGCGCGCAGCGCGGTGGCTCGCGATTGCTGTTCCACCGCCTCGATGGCCAGAGCCTCGTAGGTCGCGTAGCCCAGAAGAATCGCCTGCAAGTCGGGTTGCGGCAAGCTCACCGCCAGCGGGCGGACGCCCGAGCCATCGACCACGCACGGCACTTCCACGGTGGTCGTAGCGGGAAGCCAGGGCAGAATCGTGCCGTTCGGCACGTTGACAACCTGCACTGTGAGGCGATTATTGATCGTCGCGGCAAGTAACGGCACAATCGCCAGCGTATACCATAAGGCGCCTCGGCGGGCCAATAACTCCGGCCTTCCGGCGGCGGTGGGACGACTATACTCCTCCAGCAAACCTACCTCCATGGCCTGCACGGCCGCGCCGCGCGCGGGCTGGCCGCGCTGTGCCGCCAGCATGCGATCCGGGTGATACAGGTAGCGCAGATAGGGATTGGGTATCACCTCGGTAGCTTCGATCACCGCGGGATCGACCGATCCGCCTTCCTGGTGCGACATGCGGGCGACCGCGAGCGGCAGCACGTCGACGCCGTTCGCGGACAGACCGGTAGCCCAGCCGACATGATTGATGCCAACGTATGTGTAGGTCAGGCTTTCGGCAGGCCGCTCAAGCAGTCGCGCCAGCGTAGCAAGCAAGCTGAGTGGCGCGTCGCACACGCCAATCACGCGCGCCAGGCCCGCGCGAGCAAGCACCTGGCACACCATGCTGGCGGGATTGGTGAGATTGATCACCATCGCGTCGGGGGCTGCCGACCGAATCGCTTGCGCAAGACCCTGGGTGACCGGGATGGTGCGGAGGGCATTCGCGAATCCCCCGGCGCCCACGGTTTCCTCGCCCGGCAAGCCAAGGGCATGAGGAAACGTCTCGTCCTGGGCGCGTGCCCGCAGACCGCCGACCCGCACCTGGTTAAGGATGTAGTCCGCGCCCTCCAGCGCGCGGCGCAGATCCGTCTGCTGCTCGATGCGCAACAAGGGCTGCTGGCCAGATGCGATCCGCTTGCACGCGCCCGCCACGTGGGTCAGCTTTGCGCCGTCCCGCCCGTGCAGCACGACACGCAGGGGCGGGCGGCCGTCGATCCATCCCGTCAGCGCGAAGATCAGTTCCGGCGTGAAGACGCCGCTGCCGCCAAGCACCGCCAGGGTTATTGCGGAATCCGCGCTCATCGGCCGGATCCGGCGCCGCGCGTCGAGGCAAGCCCGTCTATCGCGTGTCGGCAATATCGCGACTGATCGTGCCGCCAGGGCGGCGCCGGCCGCCGTTTAGCGTGCCTATCTACTTTCACCACGCTCGTACCTCCTTTCATGCCGGCCGCTCCGGCCCTATGTGGCGCCGCGCTCCGCGGCGCGTCCTCGCCGTTGACGGCCCTGCGATTGTGTTGTAAGATAACAGACAACTTCAGGGAGGTACAGAGGATTGCTAGAAACGGCGCTGCCGAGCCGCGATCGCCGGACCCTGGTGACGCAGACGCGCGAGCATCTGGTACGACGTATACGCGCGGGGGAATTCAAGCCCGGTCAGCGATTGCCCTCGGAATCCGACCTGGCCCAGACCTACGAGGTCAGCCGCGTGACGATGCGTGAAGCACTCAAGGGGCTGCAACAGGAGCACCTTCTCTACACTGTGCATGGCAGCGGCACCTACGTGGCCGACACGCCGATTACCCGACAGGTCACGCACCTGCAAAGCGTGACTGAACTGGCCGCCGACCTGGGCTACGCGATGACCACCCGCGTATTGGACGTCCGCCGTGACGGCGTCGCCACGGCGGCGATGGCGCTGAACCTCGCGGCGGCAGCCCCGTTGATGTGCCTCGAACGCCTGCGCCTGGTCGACGGCCGACCGGCGATCTACTCACTTGACTATTTTGCCGCTACCCTGGCCGAGGATACCCGTGCCGGCATCGAGTGGGAAGGGTCGCTCTTTACCTATATCGAAACGCATAACAACCTGACGATCACCCATTCGGTCGCTACGTTGCGCGCCGCGCTGCTCGCCGCCGCGCTTTGCGCGCGCATCAACGCTAAACGCGGCCAACCCTGGCTGCTGATGGAGCAGACCAACTTTACGTCGGATAATCGCCCGGTTGTCTATTCGCTCGACTATCACCACGGCGAAATGTTCAGTTTCGACGTGCTGCGGCGGCGCTACTGAAGCACAGGCACAGGCGCGGCACCAATGAAGGCCCACGGCTCGTCAACGGGAGGATCACATGTCCAGGATAGCCCCACGCGGTGAGAACGCCATCCCCAGCGAGGATCTCACGCGCCAATATGCCCAGATTGAGGACGAGGTGATGGCCGCGGTGCACGACGTGCTGCCGCGCGGCAAGTACACGCTTGGGCCGCAGGTCGCGGCATTCGAGGACGAGTTCGCGGCCTACTGTGGGGTCGCGCGCGGCGTGGGCCTCAGCAATGGCACCGAGGCGCTGCACCTGGCGCTGCTGGCCTGCGGCGTTGGACCGGGCGACGAAGTACTCACCATACCCAACACGTATGCCGCTACCGTCTTCGCCATCAGTTACGTCGGCGCCACGCCCATGTACGTGGATATCGATCCGCGCACCTTCAACCTCGACCCCGATCTGCTGGAAGACGCCGTCACGGCGCGGACCAGGGCCATCATTCCCGTGCATATGTACGGCCAGCCGGTGGACATGGATCCAGTACTGGACCTAGCGCGGCGGCATGGCCTGCGCGTGATCGAGGACGCCTCGCACGCGCACGGCGCCACCTACAAAGGCCGTGCCACCGGCTCGCTGAGCGACGTCGGCTGCTTCTCCTTTTATCCCAGCAAGAATCTCGGCGCCTATGGGGACGGCGGCGCCGCGGTGACCAACGACCAGGAGTTGTACGACAAGCTTCGGCAACTGCGCTATATGGGCCAGAAGGTCAAGCACGAGCACGAGATCGTCGGCTACCAGCAGCGTCTCGACGAGCTGCAGGCCGCCATTTTGCGCGTCAAACTGCGCCACCTGCCGGACTGGAACGCTCAGCGGCAGCGTTGGGCCGCGCTCTATGACCGGCTGTTGGCGCCCACGCCGGTGACCGTGCCGCACGTACGCGACGATACGCGTCACGTCTACTACATGTACACCATCCGCGCGCCGCGGCGCGATGACCTGAAGCTGTATCTGGAACAGCATGGCGTGGGGACGCAGGTCATTTATCCCAAGTTGGTGCCGCGGCAGCATGCCTACGAAGGCGCGGCCTACCGCCCCGGCTCCTACCCGGTCGCCGAGAGCGCGACCGAGGACATTCTTTCGCTGCCCATCTTTCCAGAGCTCGTCGAAGAGGAAGTACGCTACGTCGCCGAACGCATTGCCGCGTTCTATGCCTGAGTGTGATGGGAGGCGTGATGCCCGGATATGATTGATCGCGGCCCGACCAGACACGGTGATCTGTGTCCCCACCCCCACCCGTACGCGCATGCACATCGTACTGCCGGACGCGCGATTTGCGAGAGTGGCAGTAGCGCAATGAAGAAGGAGTTGCCGAATGTCCCCCCCGCGATTCTCACCAGTGGCGCGGTTCTGCCTGGCTGCCGTCTGCACGGTCGGCGTCATGGCCGGACCCGGCAGAATGGCTGTTCAGCGAGCCTCGGCCGGGGCCACGACGCTGAGTTTCTATGAGTACAACATCTACCAGGCCGATCCGCGCACCAAAGCGATCATCGCCCACTATGAACAACTGCACCCCGGTGTCTCGGTCAAGTTCGCGCCGTTCAGCACCAACGTGGTGACCGATCTCTCGTCGGCGCTGCAGGGCGGCACTGCCGCGGACGTCATTATCCCCACGGTGATGCAGCAGGTATGGAACGACGTACCCAACGGCTACTTTTCGGACCTCACACCGTACTTGACCAAGCAGGCCGATCCCTATGCGCCCGGGCACGTGCCGGTCGCCAACACGATCCTACCCAGCGCCTTGGGCCAGGAGCGCTTCTTTGACGGCAAGTTCTACTGCCTGAGCGGCGCCACCGTCGATTCGGCGTTCTTCTACAACATGGATATCTTCAACAAGCTACACCTGTCGCCGCCGCAAACCTGGGCGCAGTTGTTGGCCATGGCGCCCGTGATCAAGCGCGCCGGCTACATACCATTTCAATACGCCCTTGGCGATAGCGTATACGGCGACGCGCCGCCAGGACTCTTCATGGCGCTGGAAAACATGGTCATGGATCGCAACATCAAGGCCATGGATGCGAACCACGATGGCGTCGTGGATTTGCGCGAGCTGGTGAACGGCGTGCACAAGGGCCTGTACAGCGCCCACAACGCCGATATGCAGGCCGTGTTCACGCTGCTGAAAGACATCTATCCCTATATGGAGCCAGGAGCGGCCGGCGTCAACTTCACCCAGGACCAGGCTGCGTTCGCCCGCGGTCGCGCCGCCATGAACTATACCGGCATCTTTTACTCCATCGTGCTCGACAACGCCAAGGTGCCGTTCAAATATGGGTATTTCCCGGTGCCGCAGGTCACCAGCGCCTCCTCGCCGCTGGCCACGCCGGGGATGAAAGGCACCGGCACGCTGGGACCGAACGGCTCCATCCCGTACTGCATTCCGACCACCACCAAACAGCATGGGCACTTCGCGCAAGCGGTCGATTTCATCCAGTATCTGCTTGACCGCCAGAACATCGACGTGGTGGACGCCGTGAACACCAATCTGAGCGTGGTCAAGGGAGGCGCGAATCCGGCCCGCTTTAACACGTTCCTTGACGTCAGCATGCACCCGGCGCGCACCTTCAACGCCGAACTCACGCTGCCGACATCGTTTGAGACCGGCCGCGCGCAGATCATCCAGGCGTATCTCACCGGCGAGCAGTCGCTCAGCCAGGCCATGGACGCCCTGCAGAAGCTGATCGTCAGCTCGGCGAACCAGGCAGCACAGAAATACCGTCTCTAGCCAATGGCGCTGGACACGACGCGCGGCTCCATAATGCAAGGGACCGGCGGCCGGACGATGTGGGGGCGCGGCACGCCCCCAAGCCGGTTGCTGCTTCCCTACGCCTTCATCTTGCCGAGCGTCGCCATACTGGTGGCCTTCATGTACTTCCCGGCGGCATCGGCGCTGTACCACAGCTTCTTCGACTGGGACGGCGCGACGACGCCGCGTTTTGTCGGCCTGGGCAATTTCAGCGAAATGGCCGGCGACCCGGTCATGCAAGCGGCCTTTGTCAACGTGCTCAAGCTCGTGGTCTTCAACGTGGTCATCGCGATGACGGTGCCGCTCGGCGTCGCGCGGATCATCTTGAACCTGCGAAGCCGGCGCATCCAATACCTGTTCCGCGTGCTCTTCGTGGTGCCGTTGGTGATACCGCAGGTCGTGATTATCCTGATCTGGGGCTTCTTGTATGACCCATCGTCCGGACCGCTCAACCAGATCCTGCAGGCCGTCGGACTGGGCAGCCTCCAGCCGCAATGGCTCGGCGACCCTAATCTCGCGCTGTATGCCCTGATGCTCGTCGGCTTCCCATTCGTGGACGGCTTTGGCCTGCTGATCTACACGGCGGGGCTTCAAGGCATCTCCGGCGAGGTGCTGCAAGCGGCGGCGGTCGACGGCGCCGGCGGCTTCCGGCGCTTCTGGCACGTCGAGTTGCCGCTGGTCGTGGGCCAGATGCGGCTGATGATGGTGCTTAACATGATCGGCACGATTCAGAATTTCGTATTCGTGCTGCTGCTGACCAACGGCGGTCCCGGCAATGCTACGCAAGTGCCCGGGCTCGCGCTTTACTGGAACGCTTTTCAGAACGGCCGCGTGGGCTACGCCTGCGCCATCGGCACCGTGCTTTTTCTGATTATGCTCGGGCTGACCTACATCAACTTGCGCTTTCTCCGCGCGAGCGCCGACTATGACCCGGGTACGGACTAGGGGAGACGATGGCAAGACGACTGCGCCGCGGCCTGGGTGAAAGCTCTACCTACCTCTTGCTGATCGTGCTCGCCGTGCTTACCTTTCTGCCGCTTCTCCTGATGGCCGAGGTTGGCTTCAAAGACAATAACCAGTTCTTCACCAATTTCTGGCTGCCGAGCGCGCCCTATCATCTCGACAATTTCACTGCTGCCTGGGGCGAGATCGCACCCTACCTTTGGAACAGCATCATCGTCAGCGGCGGCTCGATGGTGGGCGTATGCGTGCTCTCGAGTTTCGCGGGCTATGCTTTCGCGCGATTCCGCTTCCCAGGCAAGGAGGCGCTGTACTACGTGGTGCTCGCCGTAATGATGGTGCCGAGCATTCTGATCCTGGTGCCGCTGCTGGTCGAGGTAAAGACCCTCAATCTGCTAGACACCCGCTGGGCGCTGATCTTGCCCTATGTAGCGGCCGGCCAAACATTGGCCATTTTCATCATGCGCTCGTTCTTCGCGGGGCTGCCCGAGGAGATGTTCGAGGCCGCGCGCCTGGACGGCGCGGGCGAGATTCGCGCGTTGTTCTCCATAGCCCTGCCGCTGGTCAAGCCCGCCGTCAGTACCGTGGCGATCATGCAGCTTTTGTCCACCTGGAACGACTACGTGTGGCCGTTTGTCGCCATCCACAGCGAGGATCTGCGCACGCTGGTCACCGGCATCGTCGAGTTTCAGGCGCGACACTTCATCAACTGGGGCCCGCTGATGGCGGGCTACACACTGGCGGCCCTGCCGCTGGTGATCCTCTTCCTGTTCACGGTCCGCTACTTCATGGAAGGATTGATGGCGGGCGCGCTCAAAGTATAAGCGGAGGGACACATGAGCCGCACCGCGGCTGAAATCGAGGCAGCTCGCGCGCCGCGTGTCGTGTACGGCCACGATATCCTGCGCGGCGTCGCAGCCGGCCTGGGCCGATTCGCGGTCATGACCATGGCTGAGCCGTGGCAACTGGCGCGGGAGCAGCTGCACGGCGCCGCGGCCGTGCACATGGTGACCAGCATGGACCGTGCCGTGGTCGAACAAGCCGAAGCGGCACTGCCCGCCGTGGACGCCGTGATTGGCCTGGGCGGCGGCTCGGCCGTGGACATGGCCAAATACGTAACATGGCGGCGCGGCGCGCGCCTGGTTCTGGCGCCGACGATCGTCAGCGTCGACGCCGCCGTGACCAACACGGTCGGCGTCCGCGACGATGGGCATGTCCGCTATATAGGCTTCGTCGTGGCCGATACGGTGGCCGTGGACTTCAGCGTGATCGCCCAGGCGCCGCCGGCACTGAATCGCGCCGGCATAGGCGATATTCTCTCCATTCATACTGGTTGTTGGGACTGGCAACTCGCCGATAGCCGCGCCGGCATGCCCTATGACCGCCATATAGCAACACAGGCGCTCGCGCTGGTCGATTCCCTGGAGCAGCGCGCCGCCGAGATACGCGGCCTTGGCGACGACGCGCTGCGCTTCATCATGCAGTCGTACGTGGCCGAGAATGATCTCTGCCTGCAGGCCGGCACCAGCCAACCCGAGGAAGGCTCCGAGCATTTCTGGGCCTACAATCTGGAGTACCGTACCGGGCGGCACTTCGTGCACGGCGAGCTGATCTGCCTCGGCGTACTGCTGATGGCGCGGCTGCAAGAAAACGAGCCGGAGCGCGTGCTCGCTATCGTGGAAAACACCGGCGTGCGCTACCATCCCGTGGATCTTGGCATCACGCGGGACGAAATGCGCTCTTCATTGCGCACACTACGCGCGTATGTCGAGTCGGAACGATTAACCCGTAGCGTGATCGATGAGCGGCGGATCGACGAATTGGTGCTAGAAAGGCTGACTGATGGCCTCTTATTCTGAAGCGGAGGACCGCGACTGGGCGATAACGCTGCTGCGCGAATTGGTAGCAGTGCCCAGCGTGAGCGGCAGCGGCCGTGAAGCCGACTGCCAGCGGATCGTGGAACGTGAGCTGCGCCTGCTGGGGCTGGACCTCGACATCTGGGAGCCCAACGTGGATGAGTTGCGTGGCCATCGCGCCTATATCGACACGCCCAACGGCTACGCCAACCGCCCCGTAGTTGTGGGATATTTGCGAGGAACAGGTGGCGGCCGATCGCTGGCTTTGAACGTGCACGTGGACGTCGTACCGGTTGACCCAGGCGGCGTCTGGACACGCGATCCATGGGGCGGCGAGGTCGAGGACGGCAAACTCTACGGACGCGGCTCCGCCGATATGAAAGGCGGCGTGGTCGCCGCGCTGCTGGCGCTGCGGCTGCTGCACCGCGACGGCGTGCCGCTGGGCGGCGATGTGGTGCTGCAAAGCGTCTGCGACGAGGAAGAAGGAGGCAATACCACACTGGCCTGTTTGCTGCGCGGCCACACCGCCGACGCCACGGTCTTCCTGGAGCCGACCGGTACCGGTCGGCTGGTCATCTCGTCGCGTGGCGCGCAGTTCTTTCGCCTGACCGTGGAGGGCGAAGAGGGTGGAACAGAGTATCGCGAGCGGCTGGCAAACGCGATCACGCACGCCATCACGCTCTATCGCGCGGTCGAGGACTACGTGCTGATGCGTGAATCTTCGGTCGCGCATCCGCTGTATGACGACCACGGCACCAAGGTGCCACTGGCCATCTGCACCATCCGCGCCGGCGTATGGCCCTCCACCGTGCCCGGCGACTGCGTGATGGAAGGGACGATCGAATGCGTGCCCGGTGAGGACCTGGAGGCCGTCAAAGCCAATTTCGCCCGCTACCTCGACGCCGTGGCGGCGACTGATCCCTGGCTCAAGGCGCATCCGCCGCGCCTGGCGTGGTTCGGTCTCTATCTGGAGCCGGCGGCGATCGCGCCCGATGCGCCGATCGTGCGTGCCGTCCAGAACGCCACGGAAGCGGAAACGGGGTTGCGGCCACCCGCGGTGGGCGGCGGCGGCAGCGATCTGCGCCTCCCCATCCTGTATGGCAAGAGCCTCAGCGTGCTCTTCGGCCCTGGCGGCAGCCCCGTGCACGTCAGCGACGAATGGGTCGACATCGACCAGGTACTGATCTCGGCGCGCATCACGGCGCGGCTCGCCCGCGAGTGGTGCGGCGTGTACAACCCATTACCGTGAACCATGCGTTGGGGCCTGTCATTGTGGTAGTCGAGCGATGCAACGCATATGCTTCGAAAGGTGCAAGGTGGTGACGTTCCTACAATTCGGGCGCCCAGGCGGCCGACCAGCAGCCCGTTTCGCCGGGGGCTGACCCAGATGCCACGGCAAACTCCGGTGCTGATCGCCGACATGCTTGCGGCAACGGCGGCGCGCCTACCGGACAAGGAGGCAATTGTCTTTGGCGAGCGGCGATGGACCTGGCGCGAATTCAGCGCTCAGGTAGACAATGTGGCGTGTGCCTTCCTGGTGCTTTCTCAGTCGGGTTAGTGTGCAATAGGCGAAACTGTGAGGATGAGTACGAAACCGCTGTACGTCCGGGCACTGACGGACGCGGAGCGCCGGG
>Ga0307373_10014110_pt1 | contig 11063 bp, 13 predicted proteins | sample OX2MG_FD_202534 | JGI IMG/M metagenome (GOLD analysis project Ga0307373, IMG submission 202534) | Soil microbial communities from Risofladan, Vaasa, Finland - OX-2 | ecosystem: Environmental > Terrestrial > Soil > Coastal area > Acid sulfate soil | place: Finland: Risofladan, Vaasa | collected... | reverse complement strand
GCCGGAACCCGTAAGGGTGAACCTTCTGACCCACAGACTGTCTCCTCGCCAGACCGGACGCACCGGCCGGGGCTACTCCTCGCTGGTGGTCTCCGCCGGCGCCTTCGCGCGCCGGCCGCGGCCCGCCTTCGCCGCGCCAGCCGGCGTCGCCGGCGTCGCGGTGCGCGCCGCCCCGCTCCGGGCCGCCGCCGGCCGCTCCGCGACCTTGACGGTCAGATGCGCCGTCCGCTTGAGCACGCGGAAGGCGCGCCCCATCGGGGCCGGCCGGATCCGCTTGGCCGACGGCCCCTGGTCGGCGTAGCACGCCGACACGTAGAGGCGTTCGACGTCGCCGCCGAACCCGTCCTTCTGCTGGAGGTTCGCCACGGCCGACCGCAGGATCTTCTCGATGTCGTGCGCGATCCGCTTGCGCGTGAACTGCAGCGTCGCCAGCGCCTGATTGACGTCGCGCCCGCGGATGAGATCGAGCACGAGCCCCGCCTTCTGCGCCGACGTCCGGATGTAGCGGGCCGTCGCCTGCCCTTCGGTCATGACGTGCTCCCGGCCGGTTTGGCGGCCGGCGCCGACACCGACGCCGCTTTCTCGGTCTTGGTCGTGTGCCCCTTGAACTGGCGGGTCGGCGCGAACTCACCGAGCTTGTGCCCGACCATGTTCTCGGTGACGTAGATCGGAATGAACTTCCGGCCGTTGTGCACGGCCAGCGTATGGCCGACCATCTCCGGCACGACGGTCGATCGCCGCGACCAGGTCTTGACGACCTTCTTCTCGCCGCCGCGATTCATCGCCTCCACCTTCTCCAGCAGCGGTGTGTCGATGAACGGGCCCTTCTTCAGTGATCTGCTCATGGTGATCCGCGCTCCGTGGCGCGCCGTTGACTCCGGCGCCGCCGCCCCCGGCTATTTCCGCCGGCGCTGCACGATGAACTTGTCGGTCGCCTTCCGGTTCCGCGTCTTGTAGCCCTTGGCCGGCTGCCCCCACGGCGACACCGGGTGGCGTCCGCCCGACGTCTTGCCTTCGCCGCCGCCGAGCGGGTGGTCGACCGGGTTCATCGCAACGCCGCGCACGTGCGGGCGCTGGCCCAGCCACCGGCTCCGCCCGGCCTTCCCGATCGACACGTTCTCGTGGTCGACGTTGCCGACCTGGCCGATCGTGGCGCAGCACTGCACGTGGATCCGGCGGATTTCGCCCGACGGCATCTTCACGGAGGCGTAGTCGCCTTCCTTCGCCACCAGCTGGACCGACGATCCGGCGCTGCGCGCGATCTGCCCGCCCTTGCCCGGCCGCAGCTCGACGTTGTGGATCTGCGTGCCGAGCGGGATGTGCCCCAGCGGCATGGCGTTGCCCGGCAGGATGTCCACGTGCGGGCCGGCCACGACCGCGTCGCCCACCTTCAGGCCGGCCGGCTGCAGGATGTACCGCTTCTCGCCGTCCGCGTAGGTGATGAGCGCAATCCGCGCCGAGCGGTTCGGGTCGTATTCGATCGTGGCCACCCGGCCCGGGATGCCCGTCTTGTCGCGCTTGAAGTCGATCACGCGATAGACGCGCTTGTGTCCGCCCCCGCGCCACCAGGAGGTCAGCTCGCCGCGGTTGTTGCGGCCGCCCGAACGGGGCAGCGGCTCCGTCAGCGGCTTGTGCGGCCGCGACGTGGTGATCTCGTCGAACACCTGCACGGTCTGGAAGCGCCGTCCCGCCGACGTCGGTTTGTACTTGCGAATAGGCATAAGCATCTCTTCCCGAGGCGCCGCGCGCCGCGGCTAGGCGCCTTCGATGAACTCCGGCAGCTTCTCGCCCGCGCGCAGCCTGACGTAGGCCTTCTTCCAGTCCGACCGGCGCCCGACGAACCGCCCCTGGCGCTTCACCTTGCCGTGGGCGACGGCCGTCCGGACCTCCGCCACTTTCGCTCCGAGCAGCTGCTCGATCGCCCGCCTGATCTCGACCTTGTTGGCCGACGCCGCCACCTCGAAGGCCATCGTCCGTCCGTCTCCGCGGAGGATCGTCGTCTTCTCGGTCACCAGCGGCCGCCGGATCACGTCGGTGAGCTTCATGATCTGAATCCTTGTCGACTCGAACCGCCGCGCCTCACGCCGCGAGGCGGCCGTCCGGCCATCCGTTACTGCGCCTTCCGCGCCCCCAGCACATCCTGCAGCCGCTCCACGGCGGCCCGCGTCGCGATGATCCGCGACGCGTGCATCACGGCGCGCGGCGTCACCCGGCCCGAGGCCACCAGCGTCACGTCCGGAATGTTCCGGACCGCCAGGACGAGCTTGTCGTCCGGCTGCAGGTCGACCAGCAGCACGCGCCCGCCGGCCACCCCGAGCGTCCGCAGCAGCTCGGCCGCCGCCTTCGTCCGGGCCTCGTCCACCTGCAGGGCGTCGACCACCGTGAGCGCCCCTTCCCGCACCTTCTGGGCGAGGGCGGCGCGCAGCGCGCCCCGCTCGACCTTCCGGGGCAGCGCGTAGTCGTAGCTGCGCGGCTGGGGCCCGAACACCGTGCCGCCCTTGCGCCACAGCGGGTTCCGGATCTCCCCCACGCGCGCGCGGCCGGTCCCCTTCTGCCGCCACGGCTTCCGGCCGCTGCCGCTGACGAGCGCCCGGTTCTTCGTCGCATGGGTGCCGCGGCGCCCGGCCGCGTTCGCGTGCACGACCGACTCCCAGATGAGCGCGGTATTCACGCGGCCGCCGAACACTTCGTCGCGCAGCTCCAGCGATCCGACCTTCTCGTTCTGACTGTTGACGACGTCAAGCTGCATGGCCCCACCCCGGGCGTCCGGCGATCGCGCGATCGCCGCCGCCGCTCGCCTACTTCTTTCCCTTGACCGGCTTCTCGACCTGCGCGACGCGCGGCCGCTTCGCCGCCACGGCACGGCGGATCACCAGGTAGCCGCCCGCGGCGCCCGGCACGGCGCCGTGCAGCACGATCACGTGCTGCTCCGGATCGACGCGGACGATCCGCAGGTTCCGCACGGTGACCTGGCCCCCGCCCATCCGCCCGGGCGCCCGCATGCCCTTGATGACGCGCGACGGGTACGACGAGGCGCCGATCGATCCGGGCGCCCGGTGGAACATCGACCCGTGGGTGGCCGCGCCGCCGGCGAAATGGTGCCGGCGGACGACGCCCTGAAAGCCCTTGCCGCGGCTCACGCCGATCACGTCCACCCGGTCGCCGTTGGCGAACATCGAGGCGAGCACCTGATCGCCCGCCTTCAACGCGTCGCCCCCCTCGGCGACGCGCACTTCGCGGCGGACGCGGGTCGGCGGCACGCCGGCCTTCTTGTAATGGCCGGCCAGCGGCTTCCTGACGCGGGCGGGCCGCTCCTCGACGAGGCCGAGCTGCACGGCGTCGTATCCGTCCGTCGTCCTGGTCTTCGCCTGGACGATGACGCAGGGGCCCGCCTTGATGACGGTCCCCGGCCACACGGTGCCGTCGGCGTCGAACAGCTGCGTCATCCCGATTTTTCTACCGATGATGCCTGTCACCATGGTGAATTCCTGTCGCGTGCGACGAGCCACGCGCGCCGTGCGACGCGCGGCGCGTCACGGCCGCTATTTGTTGTGCTCCTTGCCGAACGCCTTGATCTCGACGTCGACGCCCGCCGGCAGATCGAGCTTCATCAGCGCGTCGACCGTCTGCGACGTGGGCTCGAAGATGTCGATCAGGCGCTTGTGCGTCCGGATCTCGAACTGCTCGCGCGACTTCTTGTCGACGTGCGGCGACCGGAGCACCGTCCACTTGTTGATTTCCGTGGGCAGCGGGATGGGGCCCGCCAGCCGCGCCCCCGTGCGCTTCGCCGTCTCCACGATTTCGCCGGTCGACTGATCCAGCACGCGGGCGTCGTAGGCCTTCAGGCGGATGCGGATCTTGTCACTGAACGCTGTCGCCATAGTGTCCTTCTGTCGGGCGCGGGGGGCGCGGCACGCCGGCCCCGGCGGCCTACTTCCCCTGAATCCTGGCTACGACTTCCTCGCTCACGTTCTGCGGCGCCTGCTCGTACCGATCGAAGTGCATCGAATAGGTGGCGCGGCCCTGCGTGCGCGAGCGCAGGTCCGTCGCGTAGCCGAACATCTCCGACAGCGGCACCCGGGCGTTGATGATCTGCGTGCCGCCGCGATCCTCCTGCGACTGGATGTGCCCGCGCCGGCTCGCGAGGTTGCCGATCACGTCGCCGAGGTAATCCTTCGGCACGACGACCTCGACGCGCATGACCGGCTCGAGCAGCACCGGCCGCGCCTTCTTGGCGGCATCCTTGAACGCCATCGAGCCGGCGATCTTGAACGCCATCTCCGACGAATCGACGTCGTGATACGACCCGTCGTACAGCTCGATGGCCACGTCGTCGACCGGGTAGCCGGCGAGCACGCCGGTGGTCATCGCCTCGCGGATGCCCTGGTCGATCGGCTTGATGAATTCCTTCGGGATGGTGCCGCCGACGATGTCGTTGATGAACTCGTAGCCCTCGCCCGGCTGGCGCGGCACGAGGCGGATCTTGGCGTGGCCGTACTGGCCGCGGCCGCCGGTCTGGCGCACGTAGCGGCCCTCGCCCTCGGCCGGGCGCGTCAGGGTTTCCTTGTAGGCCACCTGCGGGCGGCCGACGCTCGCCTCGACGCCGAACTCGCGCTTCAGCCGGTCGACGATGATCTCCAGGTGCAGCTCGCCCATGCCGGCGATCACCACCTGGCCGGTCTGGTCGTCCGTGCGGACCCGGAAGGTCGGATCCTCCGCCATGAGCTTGGCCAGCCCCTGCCCGAGCTTCTCCTGATCGGCCTTCGTCTTCGGCTCGATCGCCAGGGAGATGACCGGCTCGGGGAAGTCCATCGACTCGAGCACGACCGGGTGCTTCTCGTCGCAGATCGTGTCGCCCGTCGTCACGCTCTTGAGGCCGACGGCCGCCGCGATGTCGCCGGCGTAGACCTCCTTGATTTCCTCACGCTTGTTCGCGTGCATCTTCAGGAGGCGGCCGACCCGCTCGTGCTTCTGCTTCGTCGCGTTGTAGACCGACGAGCCGGACGTCATCACGCCCGAGTAGATGCGGATGAACGTCAGCTGACCGACGAACGGGTCGGTCATGATCTTGAACGCCAGCGCGGCAAACGGCGCGTCGTCGGAGGCCGGGCGCTCGACCTGCGTGCCTTCCGGCGCGTCGGGATCGAGGCCGATGATCGACGGGATGTCGAGCGGCGACGGGAGGTAGTCCACGACCGCGTCGAGCATCGGCTGCACGCCCTTGTTCTTGAAGGCGGAGCCGCAGATGACCGGCACGAACGCGGCACTCTCGTGCCGGACCGATTCGATGACGCGCTTGCGGAGCGCCGCCTTGATTTCCTCTTCGGTCAGCGCCTGCCCGTGCAGGTATTTCTCGAGCAGCACGTCGCTCGCCTCGCTGACCTTCTCGATCAGCAGCTCGCGATAGTGCGCCGCTTCGTCCTGATACTCGGCCGGGATGTCCGAGACGAGGTAGTCGGCGCCCATCGTCTCGTCCTTGTAGGTGATCGCCTTCATCTTGACGAGATCGATCACCCCGACGAACCGGTCTTCCGAGCCGATCGGGAGCTGGATGGCGACCGCGTTGCCCTGGAGCTTGGTGCCGATCTGCTCGAGCGTCCGCTTGAAATCGGCGCCGATCCGGTCCATCTTGTTGACGAAACAGATGCGCGGCACGCGGTACTTGTCGGCCTGGCGCCAGACCGTTTCCGACTGCGGCTCCACGCCGGCCACCGCGTCGAAGACGGCCACCGCGCCGTCGAGCACGCGCAGCGACCGCTCGACCTCCGCCGTGAAGTCGACGTGCCCGGGCGTATCGATGATGTTGATGCGGACATCCCGCCAGAAGCACGTGGTCGCGGCCGACGTGATCGTGATGCCGCGCTCCTGCTCCTGCTCCATCCAGTCCATCACCGCGGTGCCTTCGTGCACCTCGCCGATCTTGTACGTGATCCCCGTGTAGAAGAGGATCCGCTCGGTGGTGGTGGTCTTCCCGGCATCGATGTGCGCCATGATGCCGATGTTCCGCGTTCGATTCAGCGGTACTTGCCTGGGCATTCCTGAAAAACCTTGTCCGTCCTGCGTCCTGCGGCCGGGCCGACCTACCAGCGATAGTGGGCGAACGCCTTGTTCGCCTCCGCCATCCGGTGCGTGTCCTCGCGCTTCTTGACGGCGCCCCCGCGCAGGTTCGACGCGTCGAGCAGCTCGTTGGCCAGCTTCTCCTGCATCGTCTTGCCGTCGCTCCGGGAGCGCGCATAGCCGACCAGCCAGCGGATGCTCAGCGACAGCCGGCGGTTCGGATTGACCTCGATCGGCACCTGATAGTTCGAGCCGCCCACGCGACGCGACTTCACCTCGAGGCTCGGCTTGACGTTGTCGACCGCCTTCTTGAACACCTTCAGCGGGTCGTCCCCCGTCTTGTCGCGGATGATGGTGAAGCTGCCGTAGAGAATGTGCTCGGCCGTGCTGCGCTTGCCGTCGCGCATCACACAGCTGATGAACTTCGTCACCAGCGCGCTGTTGTACAGCGGGTCGGCCGGAATCTCTCGCTTCGATATCTCTCGTCTGCGTGGCATAAGCCCTGTGTCCCGTCAGCAAAGAGCAATGGGCATTCCCGGCGGCAACGGGCGTCATCGCCCCCTGCCCCCTGCCCGTTGCCTCTCCTACGCCTTCGGCCGCTTGGCGCCGTACTTCGAACGCCCCTGCTTCCGCCCCTGCACACCCACCGCATCGAGCGTCCCGCGGACCACGTGGTACCGGACGCCCGGGAGATCCTTGACACGGCCGCCCCGGATCAGCACCAGCGAGTGCTCCTGCAGGTTGTGCCCCACGCCCGGAATGTAGGTCGTCACCTCGATGCCGTTCGTCAGACGCACGCGCGCCACCTTGCGCAACGCGGAGTTCGGCTTCTTCGGCGTCTGCGTGAACACGCGCACGCAGACCCCGCGCTTCTGCGGGCTGTCCTGCAGCGCCGGACTCTTGGTCTTGCTGACGATCTTCCTGCGGCCGCGTCGAACAAGCTGACTGATTGTCGGCACGTTGCGTCCCCGCTGCGGCCCACCGGCCCCGCAGCCTCCACAAACCCAGCCCCATCCACTCCGGCAGAAACAGGCCGCCGCGAATCGCGGCACTGGCCCCGCCGGGGCTGGAAAATGCCATCACTCCGCCCGGCAACCGGCCGCGACGGAGCACCGCTCCAGGCCTAAAAGCCGCGCTGCGGCTTGGCGCCTGGAAGCCCTGACCCTATGCGTTAGATGTTCGCGAGAACGGACCCGGCCTCGCCGGAGCGCCCCCGTGAAGGAGCGGCCTGTTCTGAGCGACGTCAGAAGCCGGGAAGGCTACTCCCCCCGGCACGCCCTTGGACCCTGTCCGGGCGATCGAAGCTAGATAGGGTGTCCCAGCTCCGAGGAAACCTGACGAATATACCACGGCTGGAAAACCGTCCGCAAGCCCCCCCGGGACCGCGAACGGGTCCGGGCGCGGCCCGCGGGGACGGCCGGGCACGTCCCCTCCCCCAGCCGGGGGGCGGGGACGTCCGCGCCGCGAGCCGGTTACTTCAGGCTGGACAGATAATTGGCCACGGTCTGAATCTGCTGGGCGTTGAGTTTGTCCCCGAACGCCGGCATAGTCGAGCTGGCATCGATCATCGTCGGATCGGTGATCCACTGGTCCAGCCAGTCCGCCTTCCGGGTCCGGCCCTCGTGCGTGAGGTCGGGGGCGTCGCCCGACCGCGTCCCCTCCCCCTTGATGGAGTGGCAGCCGAGGCAGTTGCTCCCGATGACCACGTAGGCGGCACGGACGTCGGCCGGCATCGACGGCGGCGGGACGCCGCCCTGCAGCTTCTTCACGTAGGCGATCACCGCCCGGGTCTGCACCACGTCGAGCGCGTCCTGCGGCTTGGGCCTGAGCCCGGGCGCGATCATCTCCGGATCGGACAGATGCCCTTCGATCCAGCCGTCGCCCTGCCGGATCTCCTGGCTGCCGAGGACGGCGGCGACGCCACCGTCGGTATGGCAGCGCGTGCACTGCGTCGACTGCGCGATCGCCTCGCCGGCCACCGACGCCGGCCCCCAGATGTCCGGATTGGGCTCGGGCGGCGTCTCGTGCAGGCCGATCGCGGTCAGGGTCACGATGCCGCCGAGGACCAGGACCGTGACGGTGGTCACCACCGGGCGCTTCCGCGGGTCGCGGTCCTGCTTCCGATCGAGCCACGGCAGCAGGAAGAGCACGGCGACGAGCAGCGTCGGGATCCCGATGGTGGCGACCGGTTCCAGGCCTCCCTTGAAGTAATGGAGGAGCTGGAACAGGCTCATGAAGTACCACTCGGGACGCGGGATGTACGAGGCGTCGGTCGGATCGGCCTTCGCCGCCAGCGGGGCGTGTCCGTACACGGCGAACGTCACGAGCAGGGCGAACACCAGGGCCACGACGAGCGTGTCCTTGATCGCGTGGTCGGGATAGAACGGGTGCGACTTCCCGTGCCGCGGCCTGACGGGCCCGGAGATGCCGTGCCGCCGCATCAGGTACAGATGGGTGACGGCCAGCACCACCAGCAGCGCGGGCAGGATGATCACGTGCACCGCGAACCAGCGATTGAGCGTCAGGGCTCCGACGTCCTGGCCGCCCTTCATCAGGGCCGACACGTAGGGCCCGAGGAGCGGCGCGGTCTTGGCGATGTTGGTCGACACGACCGTCGCCCAGTAGGCCCGCTGATCCCACGGCAGGAGATAGCCGGTCAGCGCGAAGCCGAGGATGACGAGCAGGAGGCAGACGCCCGTCAGCCAGGTCACCTCGCGCGGCTTCTTGTAGGAGCCGAAGAACAGCACGCGCAGCAGGTGCGCCACCGCGGCGATGACGATGAAGCTGGCGCCGAAGAAGTGCAGGTCGCGGAGGACGTGCCCGAAGGTGAGCCCGGTCGAGATGTACTTGACGCTGTCGTAGGCGTACGCCGGCGACGGCACGTAGTACATCGTGAGGACCGCGCCGGTGATGAACTGGATGCCCAGCAGCGCCATCAGGATGCTGCCGAGCGTGAACCACCAGCCGGTCCCGCTCTGGATCGGCTCATCGAGGAGATGTTTGAGACCGTTTCGATAACCTGTCCGGGAGTCCAGCCAGTTGAGAACGCCTTTGCCTCGGGTCGCCATCACAATTCTACGAAGACCTCGTTCTGGTCCATGCGGGTCGGATAGGTGGCCAGCGGCCGGGGCGGCGGGCCCGACACGACTTTGCCGTTGATGTCGTAGACGCCGCCGTGGCACGGGCACTTGAACAGCCGCGCTTTCGCGTCCCAGTGCACGTGACAGCCGAGATGGGTGCAGATGGACGACAGCGCCCGCACCTCGCCGCCCGGCTCGCGGATGAGAAACACGGTCTCGTGATCGACCGCCTCGTAATAGCCTTCCCGGCGGACCACCCGCACCGTGACCGGCGTCGGTGTCTCGGGCTGCAGGCCGAGGATCCGGCCGGCCGGCAGCCAGCGCTCCGCCGGCTTCTTCAAACTCGGCGCCACGATGGCCCCGCCGGCCACGACGGTGACAACGGCGCCGATCGCCGTCACCACGCCGTTGATGATCCAGCGGAAGAGCCCGCGCCGGTCGATCTCGTGTTCCTGTTCAGCCATCGCTCGAATCCCCTGGAGACCCCGGGACGTCGAAGCCTAACCCCTGCCGTACGAGCAACATGCGGAACGGCGCATGTCGTCTGCGCGACCTACACCGCATCTTATACCAGAAGGCGGTGTCACGTCCCCCGCGCGACAATCTATTACATTAAATCGGCGGCAAACTGTTCTGCTGCCGCATTATAAGTGTGGGACCGTCACGGCACCCGCGCGAGCGGGACGAGCCCCGTGAGGCCGACGGCCGCGCTCCCGTTCCGTTGAGGCCGAAACTCAGGAGGAGGATCACCACGATGTTCCGTGTCACTTCAAGCGTCTGTGCGCTCGCGCTCGCCATGACCGCCGGCTCGGCACTGGCGGCGCCGGCCCACCGGGCCGCGCGCAAGCCGGGCCAGGTCGAGATGATCTACATGACGTGGCCCGAGATCTACAACGCCATCCACCACGAGGGGAAGACGACCGTCCTCATCTACAACGGCGGCACGGAGCAGCGCGGACCGCAGTGCGTGCTGGGCGGCCACACGCTCATGGGGGAGAAGACGGCCAACCTGATTGCCGAGAAGCTCGGCAATGCGCTGGTCGCGCCCGTCATGCCGTTCTCCCCGACCGGCGTCAGCGACATCCACCCCGGCGGCGTCAGCGTGTCGCCCGAGCTGTTCGCCCAGGTCAACGAAGCGGTCGTCGACAGCGAAGTGAAGAACGGCTTCAAGAACATCATCCTGATGGGCGACCACGGCGGCGGACAGAAGCAGCTGGCGGAAGTCGCCGAGAAGAAGAACGCGCAGTACGCCTCGCAGGGGGTGCACGTCTTCTTCTGCAGCGACGTCTACAAGAAGGCCAACGACCAGTTCAACGATTACCTGACCGCCCATCACCTGCCGGTCAGCGAGCACGCCGGCATCCCGGACACCTCCGAGATGATCTACTTCGGCGGCGCGAAGTGGGTCCGCATGAACGAGATCACCGTCGGGGATCCGATCCCGCCGCCCGGACAGCGGCCGGTCCTCAAGGTGAACAACGGCATCATCGGTGACGCGCGCGGCTCCTCCGCCAGGCTCGGCAAGCTCCAGGTCGACATGAAGGTGGATGCCGCGGTCAGGCAGATCCGCGGCTTCCTCGCCGGCGAATCGGCCGGCCGGCGCTGACGCCCGCCCCGCCCCGAACGCCGGGGAGCGCGGGCGGACGACGCCCGCGCTCCCCGGGCCCCCGGCGTCCCGGCCCCCGGGCGGTTCCCTCGGCGCGCCGGTCGGGTTACCATCGCCAGTCGTGGACGCAAAACTGCCGCACATCATCCGGATCTGTCATGCGCCCGAGGAGCTCGATCGTCTGTTCGCCGCTCACCGCGAGCGGGCCCGGACGACGCCGCTCGTGCCGCTCAGCGGCCCCGCGAGCGGGCCGGGCCCTCGCACGACCGCCGTGCTCATCACCGGGGGCTGCCGCGGCGCGCGGATCGACGCGGCGCTTC
>Ga0307373_10014109_pt1 | contig 11064 bp, 3 predicted proteins | sample OX2MG_FD_202534 | JGI IMG/M metagenome (GOLD analysis project Ga0307373, IMG submission 202534) | Soil microbial communities from Risofladan, Vaasa, Finland - OX-2 | ecosystem: Environmental > Terrestrial > Soil > Coastal area > Acid sulfate soil | place: Finland: Risofladan, Vaasa | collected... | reverse complement strand
ACGGTGGCATTTGTGACCCTCGCCTTCAGCACGCAGGCAACGGTGTACCTGGTGCGGGAGCCGCGCCTGGCCTGGCGCTCGCGTCCGGGCAGCTGGCTGCTCGCCGTCTCCGGTTTCGTGCTCGTCACAGTCGCTGTGCTTGCCGTCGCCGGCTGGCTGATGACTCCAATCTCGTTCGCGCTCCTGGGGATGATCCTCGCCGCTGTGGCTCTGTGGGCCTTGGTGGTCGATATGCTCAAAGCCGTCGCCTTCAGGAGGCTCGGTCTTCACCGGCTTGCGTAGCCACTCCGCTGTCGTCACGCCGCGAATCAGATTTAGAGGACCTCGGTCCAACTCAGGAGATGGTCCATGTGGACCAGTTTTTAGGGGTCAGATCACGTGGATGGCGATGGTCGCAGTCGCCTCCTTGGCTGTGCGCCGGGCACACGGCGGGAGGTGGTTTGACGAACTCGACGGCGGCGTCCGCCTCCTTCTCCGATGAGGTCTTCGGGATCAGGTAGACCCGGAACTCGTACGCCGGGTGATCCTTCACACCTTGGGGGATTTCCTGGTCGTACTCCTCGATGAAAGCCCGGACCCGCGACGGTAGCAGTTCGTAGGCGTTCTTCACTGCCGCTACCGAGTCCTCGGTCAGCGTAGTGAGGAACACCGGCAGGCGGAGCGCCTGCCCGAGGCTCTCGACCTGGCCGACCCGGCTTACAGTCCGCCTCGACCCACCACCTCCCACAAGGAGGCGTTTTTGAACCTAAATCCAAGGATTGAGCGGCAGTCGGATCGGCCTCAGATGCCTCCCGCGACACAGTGTTGACACAAGAATTTGCGCCCTGAAGGCTAAGTGCGGACTGTAGATTCTGTGTCACGGTCGCCAAGGCCACTGAAAGCCTCATCGAGCAACTGGCGGGTCCGGCCCTACTAAGCCCAGACGTTTGCGTTGGGGGGCTGAGACCAATTGGGGTGGCCGATCGTCATCGGAACGGCCTTGCCGACTAAGAGCAGGTCGAAGCCTATGCTGCTCGAGAGAGGACCTCGAAGCCCTCGACTTCGTGCCTCCGGGCCTGCTCTTCGACTCTGTTTGAAGCGGCCCGTTACGTTAGGAGCGGATTTGGCGAGGACCTGCTCGACCTGCTGGGCTAGATACCCGTCACCGAGTTCGAGAGGTTGTTGCCCTGGTTCGAGAGGCAGGTGCTCATCGAGCTCTCGAACGAGTCCATGCTCCAGTCGGCGTTGACGCTGGCCGTCGTCAGCTGCATCCCGACCTGGACCCCGAGCGCTATCCATTTCAGGGCATAGCCGGTCTTCTGGGCGTCCGAAAGGGTGTCCGCGTTCGCCGCGGTGAAGTTCTTGACCGCGTCGATCTTCTGGGCCAGGCCGCCGAGCGCGCCCTCGCCCACGGCCGTGTTGCCGACGGTGTTGGCGGCGCTGCCGGCCGTCTTCCCGTAGCCCGCCCCCTGGGTGTAGGCGTTACCGCTCGAGCCCCCGTTGCCCAGGCCCCAGGTGCCGACGCAGTTGAGCGGCCCGGTCAGGGTGCTGGAGAGGTCGCTGAAGATGCTCCCGATCTGGCCGGCGTAGGGAACGCCGATCGCACCCAGGCTGCTCCCGATGGTGCCGACCAGGCCGATTAGACCGGCGGACGTGAAGTTCAGCACGTAGCTGGAGATGGCGGTCGCAAGGAGTCCGACGGTGGCCTTGCCGACCGCGTTCATATAGGTTCCGAAGGCGGAAGCGCTGGCCAGCGGGTGGTTCAGGTCGTCGTTGTAGAGCGCGTGCAGCGTCTTGTCGGAGTTCATCGTCACGATGCCGAGCAGCCCGCTGCTGCTGTCGGCGCCCGACCAACCTTCGAACGGCTCCTGGGACCCCTTGTCGGGAGCCTGCAGCGCGACCACGGTGCCGGCCAGGTACATCCCCTTGGAGGCGTCGAAGCCTGGACAGTTGGGTTGGTCGGAACGGATCTCATCCGCGGGCCCCGGGCTGCCGCTGGTGTAGACGGCGTCGACCGTCAGCGAGTAGCAGGCGCCGTTGAAGACCGCGTTCAGGCCGAGCGGCCGGTCCGCCACCGCGCTGATGGAGGCCGAGGTCCCGCCGGCCGACCCCTCCCAATCCTTGAACGTGTATCCGGGCGTTGGGTGCTCGGTGGCGGTGACCGTGGTCCCGGGAAGGAAGGTGGATGGCGCGACCGGGCACTGGTTGCCCGACGTGGCGGAGTCAAACCCAACCATTGCCAGCGGGGGCTGGAAACCTGCTCCGCTGGGTGCGAGCGCCACCTGGGTGAGATCGACCGGGTAGCAGAACCAGGCCTGGATGCCGACCACCGTGCCGCCACCCGCGGGCGGCAGGACCAGGAAGATCTGGCTCTGCGGCCGGCCGACGTCGCTACCCGAGAGCGGAGACCCGTCCTGGCCGAGCGGACCGAGCAGGTTGGTGCTGTAGTTGTTGAGAGTGCCGTCGGCGTTGAATCCGATCCGCCGGGCCATGAAGCCGGTGAAGATGCCGTCGTTCCCGTTGGCGTCGACAGAGATCGTCGATCCGGCCTCGTACATGCCCGGCGGGCAGTAGCCGTGACCGTTGGTGTGCTCGGGCGTCGTCGCGTCGACGCTCAGGCTGCCGTAGGGCGTGGTCGGGACGGCGCCCAGCCAACCCTTTTCAAGGGTCGGCAGGTCGAACTTGAGCGACCCGATCTCGAGCGGGACCGGGTAGCAGCTGTTCGGCGTCCCGAAGGTGGCAGTCAGGTGGTGGTCTGCCTTGCCATCAAGCGTCACCGTGGCCGGGGCCACCGTCAGCGGCAGCGACGGCGTCAGGCCGCTCGAGGTGTCGCCCCGCCAGGTATAGAACTCGAAGCCGGCGCCGGGTGTCGCCGTCACCGTGGCCGGCCCTGCATACCAGCCATCGGCCGGGTTTCCGGTGTCGTCGTGACAGCCGGTCCCCGACACCGTCACCGACCCGGGTGACACGGCCTTACCGTTGACGAAGACCGGAAAGGTTGGGTCGGTCTGGGCCACGACCTGGTGGCAGGCGGCGAAGGTGACAGCGACCGCGTTGTCGCCGTGCACGGAGAACGCGTAGCGGCTGCCCTCGCCGAGGACGCTGCCACCGGTGAGGCCGCCCGACTGGTCGGTCCCCGTCAGCTTGATCCCGGACAGGTTGTAGCTCGGGTTGCTCATGTAGCTGTACGGGTACCCACCCTGGTTGACGCGGGTCATGGTGATCTTCTCGGTGACCACGACGAGAACCTGGTCGCCGTAATGGAACCCGCCGCTGCCGTCAGGCCGGAGGCAGGTGGGGCCACCGCCGTTGTAGGAGCCCACCTCGGCCCTGGCCGAGCCGCCCGCGGGGTCGTTGTAGCTGATTGCCACCTGGTAGCAGGGACGGACCAGGACGGGGGAGATGTCGAGGTTCGGCGCGGCCGTGAACGTGAGCGTCTTCCCGGGGCTGGAGGGTCCGTTGTGCACGTACCAGCTGTCGAAGGTGTAGAGGCCCAGAGTTGGATCGGTGTAGTCGTAGCCTTGGAGCGTGACGGTGTCACCGTCGCGGTACGGCAGCAGGACCGTGTGGTCGACCGGGTTCTGGGTGATGCTGCCGCAGTCCGGGGTGGTGACTGGCGACCACTGCGCCTTGGGGACGTAGGCGACGCTGACCGTGTCGCATATGTAGCCGAAGCGACCGACCAGGAAGGTGTCCTGGGTGATGGTCAGCTGCAGGAAGGTCGTGGTCGCGGGGTAGCCGTCGAAGCTTACGAACTGGTGGTGGGCGGTCGGCTGGGGGATCACCAGCACCGAGGACCCGTCGACGTAGCCACGTCCGTTGTTGCACGTCGGGGCCGGGAAGAGGTCGAAACTGCCGAAGTTGGAAGGCGAGGCGTAGATCGTGAAACGGTGGCAGGCGAGCGCCACCCCGGTCACCGTTTGGGTGGCTGGCGCGTAGTTCGCGTCGCCCGAATAGGAGACGGTGATGGTCTGCGAGCCGGTGCCGGGGACGATCACCGCGCAGCTCCCGGCGACGGGCTGGTTGGTGCACCCCCGGAGGCCGGCGTTGAGGACGCTGACCGTACCCGTCGGCGTCGGCGTGTCGAACGGCATCGACCAGGTCACCGTCACCGGGTCGCCGGCGACCCAGGTGACGGCGGGATCGACGCTGGCGACCAGGATCGGCGGAGCCAGGGTGACGTTGATGGTGAGGGTCGCCGTCGAAGGCGCGAAGACCGCGTCTCCGGCAAAGGTGGCGCTGATGGTCTCAGGTCCTTTGCTGGACCAGGTCATCATGCAGCTTCCGCCGAGCCCGCTGACGGTGCAGACCTGGGCGCCGGAGGTGACCGTGGTCGTAGCGGTCGGGTATCCCGTGAACCCGTCCGTCCTCACCAGGGTGACGGTCACCAAGTCCGCCTGGTTGATGACGGCCGAGGGCGGCGCTGCCAAGATGGTTATCGACGTCGGGTGGGCGGAGATGAGCTCGGTGGCCACGGTGGAGACTGATGCGGCGAAACCCATGCTTCCCGAGAAGCGCGCGACCAGGGCGTGACTGCCCGCCTGGAGCGTCGTGACGTCGAGGGTGGCAGTCTGGCCGCTGACCGAGGCTGCGCCCAGGAATTTGGTCCCGTCGAAGAAGGACACCGTTCCACCCGACACGGGCGCGGTGGAGGCGACGAAGGCTGCCAGCGTCAGGGTCTGGTTGGCGAGCCAGGGCGGGATGCTGTTGATGCCGACCGCGGTCGTGGTGGGCAGCCGCTCGACGGTGAGCGTTCGGTTCAATGTGGTGTCGGTGAAGTACGGGTCGCTGCTGCTGTAGACGGCCCGAAGGTTCAAAGTGGCGGCCGACGGCCAACTGGTGGTGATCGACGCGGTGCCGTTGACCAGGGTGGCGCTGCCGAGCAGATTCAGCCCGTTGCTAGTCTCGAGGAACTCAACCGTGCCCTGGGGCATCTGGCCGTTCGACGGCGCAACCGTCGCGGTCAGGGTGAAGGGCACGCCGATGCCGGCCGGGTCGGGTGACGAGGCCAGCGCCAGTCCGGGATCGGCGCCGTTGACGTAGAAGTTGACGAAGCCGCCGAAACCCTGTGCCAGTGGCGCGTAGTCGCGGTCGCCGGCGTAGGCGACGGTGAAGGTGTGCTGGCCCTCGGCCGGCGAGACGATCGTCCGAGTCGTCACGCCGGCCGCGTCGACGGCGTCCTGGGGTAGCGGCGAGAAGTCGATGGCAGGCGTCACGAATCCCTGTGGCACGTCGGTCGGGCTGATGCCGGTCAGCGTCGCCGTGAGCGTCACCGTTCCGAAGACCACGCCCGAGTTGGGCGTGACGTTGAGGCTGATGGAAGGCGTCGCCCTGGTCATGGCCACCAGCACGTCGTGGCCGCTGGCCTGGAACTGGGGCGTCGCGCTGAAGAGCACGAAGATGTCGGTGGTGTCGCCGGGCACGGTGCTCGAGGTGATCGACGCGTTGCCGGAGCCGTCAACGTTCGCCGTGCCGATTAGGACGTTGGACGGAAGCGCGGTGAAGGTGACTGCTCCAGTCACGGTCGTGGCGGGAATGGCGAACACGTTGGCGCTGATGGTCACCGGCGACCCGTAGACGAACGTCCCGCCGGCGCTCGCCGTGAGCTGGGTGGGCACCGCGTAGACGGTGTAGGCCAGCGCAGCAGAATTCGAGGCGAGGTAGGAGGCCGTGCCGCCGTAGTGAGCCGCCCAGGAGTGCGCGCCCGGGCTGGGCACGCCAATCGTCATGACCGCCACGCCGGACCCGTCGAGCGGAACGCCTCCGAGGTCGATCGCGCCGTCGAAGAACTCGGCGGCGCCCGTGGGCACGCTGCCGCCGGGCCCGCTGGGCGAGACGGTCGCGGTCAAGGTGACAGGCTGGCCGTAGGCGGAGAAGCCGGCCGGCGAGGCGGCCAGGCCGGTGGCGGTGGCCGCGGTTGAGACGGTGACCGTGGACGGCGCCGAGACGCTGGCGGCGAAGCCGGGGTCCGGCAGCAGCGTCGCAGTGATCGGGTGCGACCCGACAGTGAGCGTGGCCGGCGCGGCTACCGCCGTCGCGCTGGCTGCCCCGGCAGGGCTCAGCGGAACAGTCTGAACATAGCCGGCGCCGTCGGAGAAGAGGATCGACCCGGTCGGTGTCGCCAGGCTGCCGCCGCCGGCGGTGACCGTCGCCGTCAGGCTGACCGCCTGGCCATAGGCGCTGGCCGTGGGCACGGCAGCCAGGTCCGTGGTTGTCGGTGCGGCCGCGACCGTGGCTGAGGTCGATCCGTCGGTGGTGACGTTGAAGCCCGTCCCCGGCACGTAGACCGAGGTGTAGGTCGTCGACCCGAGCGGCGGCAGCGGGTTGACATTCGTTGACGCGACCCCGCTTGCGTTGAGTGCCGCGCTGGCGAAGGTCACGCCGCCCTGCTGGAAGTTGACGGAGCCGGTTGGGACGGCGCTCGTCCCGGACGCGGTGACGGTCGCGGTCAGGGTCACCGGCTGGCCGAAGACCGCAGACGCGGGGCTTAAGGCGAGCACCTGGCTGGTGTTGGCGACGTTTATGGTCAGGGCCACGGTGGTGCTGCTCGGGTCGTGCCCGTCGTCGCCGCTGTAGGAGACGCTGACGTTGCCGCTGCCGGGTGCAAAGGTGGCGCCCGAGCAGGTGCCGTGCCCGGTCCCGTCGAGGACACCGGAGGACCCGCTGCTGCCGAAGTTGCAGCTGAAACCTCCGCTCGGGATGCCGGTCGGGCTGGTGACGGTCACGCTGACGACTGCGTTGCCGTAGGTCTGCGGCGAGACGACGGTGGCCACGGTCGTGGTCGTGTCCTTGACGTTCTGGTCGAGGACGCTTGAAGTGGCGGTGCCGTGGGTGGAATCGCCGCTGTAGTAGGCGGTGATGGAATGGTGGCCGACCGTCAGCGCGCTGGTGGTGAAGCTCGCGGTGTCACTCACGACCGGTAGGGCGGCGAGGACGGTGGCGCCGTCCAGGAAGCTGATCGTCCCCGTCGCTGATCCGGCCGGCGCCGAGGTCAGGTTGGCGGTGAAGTTGACGCTCTGACCGTTGGTGGACGGATTCAGCGAGGAGCCGACGGTGATCGTGCTCAGCGAGCCCAGGACAGTGATGGCCACCGGCGCCGCGACGGTCGGCGTCCAGCCGCGGGTGAACCCGGCGTAATGGGCGGTCAGCGAATGGGGGCCGATGGCGAGGCCGCTGTAGCTGAAGACGGCGACGTTGGGGCTGGAGAATGCGCTGGCCGGTCCGAGCAAGGTGCCGCCGTCGTAGAAGGTGACGTCGCTGTACTGGGTCAGTTGCAGCGGGGTGGTTTCGTAGACCGGCGTGACCGTTGCCGTCATCACCACGTTCTGGCTGAAGTTGTAGGCCCCGGCGTCGGTATTGAAGGCAACGTTAACGTCGGGCCGGAACTGGTAGGCGCCGGAGTCGCACGCGCCGGCCGGCCGAGCCACGCCGCGCTGGTCGGTGGCTGGACAGGTGGCCGAGTTGCCCGCGCCGATCGCCTGGCTGCCAGGGAGGAGCTGGACCGTCTGCGTCGAACCCCCCAGTGACGCCAGGTTCTGGGCGAAGCCGGACGGCCCATTGAGCCCCCCGCCTCCGCAGCTGTGGTCGGAGTCGGTATTGCCGGCGCTGACGGCCAGGCTGAAGCCGAAGCAGTCGCCGTTGCCGTTGCCGTCCAGCATGCTGTTCTGCAGGCTCACGTAGCTGCTCTGGTAATCGATCCCGCCACCGGTGCTCTCCACCACCGTGAGGCCGTTGCCGGTCAGAGAACCGGTCACCCAGATGGCTCCCCCCGTCGGGATCGGGCCGGTGCCGGTGTTTAAGACGAAGGTGTCGTTAGTCGCGACTGTGCTCTCCGCCACGGTGAGGGCGCCGCCGCCGTTTCCGGCGTAATTGGCGTGGAAGGTGGAATCAGTGATCGTCGTCAGGCCGCGGTTGTAGAGACCGCCGGCCGTGTCCCCGCGGTTGCTGTCGAAGGTCACGTCGGTGAAGGTGTTGCTGCCGCCGCCGCTGGTGAAGCCGCCGGCGAGCCCGCTTCCGGCCGCCGCCTGGCCGTGCGCGATGGTGAGGTTACGGACGGTGACCGTGTTGAAAGCGGTGGTCATCACCGGCACCGTGTCACCGCCGCTGATCACCACCGCCTGGCCGGTGCCGTCGATCGTCGTCGTCGCGGTGACGTTCAGCGTCGCCGCCAGGGTGATCGTTCCCGAGACGGAGAAGGTGATCGTCGAGCCGGGGGCCGCGTTCGCCTGGCTCACGGCGGCAGCCAGAGAGCCGGCGCCGCTCGCGCCCAGGTTGCTGACCGAGAGGTTGAGGGCCGCGAACCTCCTCACGGTCGCCGCCCGCGCCGGAGCCAACGGCCTCGGGGTCGCGGAAGACTTGGGGGCCGGAGTCGGGCTCGGCGCCGGGCTGGAGGTCGTGGCCGGCGCGGGTGTCGAGGTGGGCGAGGGGGTCGGTGCTGCGGGCGACGCGGTGGCGGCGGGGGCGGGGGCGGGGGCGGGGGCGGCGAAGACCGTAGACCCGGCAGCGGGAGCGAGGGTCGCGGCCAGCACGGCGGTCAGCGTCGCCAGCGAGACCGAACGCGCGATCCTGCTCATGAAGGTTGCCGTACCGAGACCGAACGCCGGTCGAAGCCGTGGGACGACCGGCTGGCCGGCCGTGGGGCCGAGCTTCGGGTTGTCGCGGAGCAGCACGTAGAGGGCGCTCAGGGCAACCGCTGGCACCTGCGAGACCACCACCGAAACGACCAGGAACAGGCCTCCGACCCAGGCCGGCGGTGAGGCCGGCTGCTGGGTACTGGCGAGTGCCGCGGCGGCGGAGACCAGAAGGCTCATGCCGAGGGTCACGGCTAAGACAGTCACCCCCGTGCCGACCAGGATCAGGGCGACCTGCAGCCAACGGCCGGCGACCAGCCGCCGGCTGGCGCGTAGCGAGTTCAGTGGTCTCTCGCCATCGATCGCCACCGCCGGCAGGGCGAGGGCGAGGAGGACAGACCAGTGGACGAGGAGTCCGAAGGGCAGGCCGAGGGTGATCATCCACCGGGCCAGCGGGCGCCTCCCCGGACGGATGACCCAGAGCACCATCCCAGCGACCGCGACCGGTATCCCGATCGGGGCCAGCAGCAGCAGAGGCACGCTCACGACCGCGAGGGCGATGGCGGCCAGCCCGTAAGCGAGGTAGGTCGCGGTGAGGGTCAGGAGGCGAGTGCCCGAATGGCTCAGAGCCCACAGGCCGGAGAGCCGCTCGCGGCCGAGCCCGGCGGCGGTGACCACGGCGGTGGCGCCGAAGCCCAGCGCGAAGGCGGCCCCCTCGAGGGCCGTCCGGACCGCGGCGGTCTCGATGCCGAGGATGGAGTACTGGCGGGTTGGAAACCACTGGTGGACCCATCCGAACTCGGCCGGTAGGGCGAGGCGGACGAAATCGCCGGCGCCCATGTCGGCAAGGCCGCCGGCGACGACGGTGAGGAATGAGATCGCGAGCAGTGCCCGCCAGGATCGGCGGATTGCGCGAACCGTGAGCCTTGCCGTCGCGACCGAGATCGGCCCCGGCCCGGGTTCGGACCCCAAGCCGTGACCGTCTGACTGCTCAGACGACAAGACGCCCCCCTTCCTCTAACCGAACCAACCAGCACCAAGTCCCTCGCGGAGGTGCTGAGCGTGGCTGGTGAACTCTAACGTCTAAAGGGACCGCAATGAGTTGCGCCGGCTCGAATCGCGCCGTATTCGGAGGTTTCAGCAGGCCATTGCCCGGCCGCGGGAGGGCCATTAGCCTGTTGCGCCCGCCCCCGAGGGCGGCGAGCATTACGGGAGTTGCCAGCAGGAACCGAGGAAGTAAACAAATGGACATCTCGCGGCACACAGGGAAAGTCGCAATCGTGACCGGCGCCGGCAGCGGAATTGGACGGGCCACTGCCCTTCGTCTGGGCGCTGAGGGCGCCCGCGTCATCGGCTGCGATGTGGTCGAGGCGGGCCTTGCTGAAACCAAGGCGATGATGCAGCAGGCGAGCTCCGTGGCGGAATTTGTGACCGCCGACGTCACCAGCCAGGATGACATCGGCCGTCTCATGGCCGCTGCGGGTCCCCGCATCGACATCCTGGCTAACGTGGCCGGGATAATGGATCACTTCCTGCCCTTGGGAGAGCTCGACGACGCGACCTGGGATCGCGTCTTGGCAGTGAACTTGACGGGCGTGATGAGGCTCTCGCGCGCGGTGTTGCCCGTGATGCTGGAGGCCGGGAAGGGCGCGATCGTCACCGTCGCCTCGGAGGCCTCCATCGGTGCGGGAGCAGCCGGTGTCGCCTATACGACGTCGAAGCACGGCGTGATTGGGCTGGTGAAGAGCATCGCCTACTTCTACGGTCCGCGCGGGATCCGCTCGAACGCGGTATTGCCAGGCCCCGTCGCCACCAACGTCGGAGTCACGGCTGCACCGAAGGTTCCCTGGGCCATGGAGCGAGCGCTGCTCTCGATGGCCACGATGGGAGCGACCGCGCAGCCTGACCAGGTCGCCGCGGCCATCTCATGGCTGGCCTGCGAGGAGGCCTCCAACATCAATGGCGCGACCCTGACCGACGACGGGGGCTGGTCCACGGCCTGATTCGCCAGCACTGGCGACCGCGACGCACAAAACTGAGCGAGGGCGTCGGTTCGACTGCGGGGGAGCAACCGCTGCTACCCGGGTGAGTTCCTAGCCTAGATATCAGCGCCAGGCGGCTGATCGCGCGAGTCGCAACGGATCCTAACGTCCTGCTGACGGTGACGGCCAAGCGACCGGGGCTGCCCCAAACATCTGGTCTTCGCTGAGGCGACGGACTCCCAGGCTATCGCGGCTGTCGGGATTACACCCCAGGGGTGACGAACACGGGCACGCCGATGGGCAATCCCACCCTCAGGGCGTGAAGGCGCAAACCGGTGCTGCCCCGTCCGTCGCGGTCTCTTGGCTCCGGGCGGAGAGATGTCAAGTACGAACTGTTGTTCGGGATCCGTTCAGAATCTACCCCATGTAGGGTCCGCGCGGACTCCGTGCACTACATGTGCGCCGGAGCGCGGACGCGCGAGCTGCACCAGGTACTGCATGTTGTGTTTCAGGGTTGACAGGGGGTGGGGGGC
>Ga0307373_10014108_pt1 | contig 11064 bp, 7 predicted proteins | sample OX2MG_FD_202534 | JGI IMG/M metagenome (GOLD analysis project Ga0307373, IMG submission 202534) | Soil microbial communities from Risofladan, Vaasa, Finland - OX-2 | ecosystem: Environmental > Terrestrial > Soil > Coastal area > Acid sulfate soil | place: Finland: Risofladan, Vaasa | collected... | reverse complement strand
GGCCAGCCACAGGGCCGGGGTCCGGTGCCCTCTGCGCTGGTGGCAGTTGGCGTCGGCGGCCCGGGCGGCGGCCAGGGTCTTGCCTGCCGCGCACAGCCGCTCACCCCGGGAGAACCGGGCGACCAGGTCGGCGGCGTCATCCCCGGTGTAGCGGCCGGGCTCGAAGGACTCGACGAAGCGGGCGATGTCGTCGAGGGCCCGGTCGAGATCGGTGGTGGTGGGTTGAGTGACCAACGCCATGAACCCAGGATGACAGGGGGGTGTATCAGTGGATCGGGTGCCCCTCCGCCCATGGATGAGGACGCGTTCAGCATCCAAGGGAGGAAGGCCGGGTCCGAACCCTGGCCGACTGAAAGTGCCTAATCGGTTGCCAGAAAGCCCTGGCGGCAGAATGCGATGGCGGCCTCGGCGACCCGGTCGGCATCCTCGCCCCGTTCCAGGACGAAGACCCGGGCCAGATGGGAGGTCACCCCCAGGATCGCGGTGGTCAGTACGACGGGGTCCTCGCGCCGAAGGAGGCCGGCGGTGATTCCGGCGGTGACGTGGGGGAGGGCGTCGGCCACCACCTGCTGCTCGCCCAGGCGGATCATCGCCGCGAACGGCTCTTCGGTGCGGGCGAACTCCATGATGGCGAACAGATGCCGATGTTCGCTCAGCCACTGGATCGACGAGCGGATGCCCTGCTCGATCCGGCGAGCCGGATCGGGCTCATCGGCGATGGCGTCCCGCTGGGTGAGCCGCATGCCGTGCTGGGCGTCGAAGAGGATCTGGCGGAGGAGCTCGTCCTTGGAATCGAAGTACCAGTAGAAGACGCCCTTGCCCACACCCAGACCATCCACGATCCCGGTGACCGAGGTGGTGTGGTAGCCCTCGGTGGCGAACAGATGAGCGGCGAAGTCCATGAGATCCTGGCGGCGTTTGGCCCCTTTGGGGGTGAGGCGGCGGGGCAGCCGTTCCGACGGCTCGGGGGCCGAAGTGGTGTCGGTCACCGGCGGCGCCGGGCGTCTGAGCGATCGCCGGCCTGGACCACGGTGGCCCGATCGAACGACGCCCGCATCAGGGCGGCAGACGACGAGAACAGCGCGCGCTTGGGCAGGCCCAGCGAGCGCAGCTCGTCGGCCATCGGATGGTTGCCGAGGACGAGCGTGGCACCCCCCAACCGGCCCGACACGCCTTCCGAGGATGTCGTCCAGGTGGTGCGTCGGAGCACCCCGTCGCGGAACGAGTAGGTGGGCGGGGCCTGGGCCGGCAGCTGCAACCGCCCGCCGCCGGTCACGGTGAGTGAGAGCACATGCCGACCCCGGTCGACCAGCCGCACGGTGGTGCCCGACCGCCGGGTTCGTCGACGGTCAGAGGCCGAGGGCTCGTCGATGTCGATGGACGCCACCCACTTGGGGAAGCCCCAGATGTCCCTCCCGGCGGCGCAGGAGAACTCCTGGTCGACCGGGAGCCGGTGGATGTAGACACCGATGGCCCCGGACCCGAACTCCTTCAGGCGTTCGAGGCCGGATGCGGCCGCTGGGGCGTCGTGGGCCCGGACCACGAAGCTCATGGCCACCTCGTGGTAGGGATCGAGATCGGTGTCGTCGTAGCGGCACACGGCCACTGCCACCAGCGCCTTTCCTGGAAGCGGGCCGGTCACGGTGAGCCCGGTGGGATCCACCAGGCGTTGGGCGGCGGCGCTCGGGACCAGATACTGGACCGACCACTGGCCGGCTCGGCGGACCTCGACCGGGACGCTCACCCGGCGCCCGAGCACCTCCCAGGACGATGGCTCCGACGGGGACGCCAACGAGGCCTCCGAATGGGCCCCCGAGGCGGGGTCGATGATGGCCGGTGGACGGGCGGAGGGCGGTCCAGGGGTCATGGAGTGCAGTACAGCACAGGCAGCGATACCGTGGCCTCGTGGCCTACTGGATTCTGAAGGTGGTTCTGTCCCCGATCTTCTTCCTGCTGTGGCGAGTCGAGATCGACGGGCGGGAGCATGTTCCCAAGCACGGGCCGGCGGTGCTGGCGGCAAATCACCAGTCGTTCTGCGACTCCTTCTTCCTCCCCCTGGTCCTGAGGCGCCGGGTCACCTATGTGGCCAAAGCCGAGTACTTCGACGACTGGAAGACGGCGTGGTTCTTCCGGGCGGCCGGCCAGATCCCGATGAACCGTGGGGGAGGGGACGCGTCGCAACGGGCCCTGGACACGGCCAAGGAGGTGCTGAAAGGGGGCGGTCTGCTCGGCATCTACCCGGAGGGGACCCGGTCCCCCGACGTCCGTCTCCACCGGGGCCACACCGGAGTCGCCCGTCTGGCCATCGGTTGCGGGGTACCGATCATCCCGGTGGGCATCGTCGGCACCCGGGCCATTCAGCCCCCTGGACGCCGCATCATGCGGCCGTTCCATCCGGTCACCGTTCGATTCGGTCCGCCGTTGATCTGTTCCGACGCCGAGGCCTCGAACGGCAAGCCGACGGCGCCGGTCGAGATCAGCGCCAACGGGTCGGGCGGGGAGAGCGAGCAAGAGGTATTGCGGAGGTGGACCGACCGGCTGATGCACGCCATCGCCGCAGTGTCCCGCCAGGAGTACGTGGACGAGTACGCCACCCGGTCCAAGGCCGGTGGTTCGGCGAAACCCGATCGTCCCGGTCCCGGTCCCGGTACCGTTCCCGACGCCGGCTCCCGCTCCGCTCACCGACCCAACGCCCAGGGCGGCGCCGTCGATGTGGCGTCGTAGCCGTTTCTTCACCGACAGGAAATCGGGCGTTCACATCCGCCCTCTACTCTGATCGAGTGGCCACCTACCTGATTCGGTTGCGGCTGCCTGACCGACCTGGTGCCCTGGGGGCGGTAGCCAGCCGGATCGGTTCGGTGGGGGGTGACATGGTGTCCATCGACATCCTCCAGCGCGGCGGCGGCGAAGTGGTGGACGAGTTCGGGGTGGTCCTGCCCGATGAGGGGCTCACCGAGTTGCTGAAGGCGGAGATCCTCGAGGTCGACGGGGTGTCCCTCGAAGCGTTGCGAGTCGTCGACGGGGCCCTTCCCGACCGTCACGCCGAGATCCTGGAGACGGCCACCTCCCTCTTCCAGCAGACCACCCCGACCGGCGTGCTCGAGTACCTGACATCACAGGTCCGGCGGAGCCTGGAGGCCGACTTCGCCGCCATTCTCGACCCCGACGCACCGTGGCCGATGGCGATGGACGGTGAGGCTCCCGCCCACGTCGACCTGATCGCCTTGGCCCACCGGGTGGTCCCCCCGGATGAGATGGACGACCATCTGGCCATCACCGGCTTGATCCGGGCCCGGGTGGTGCTGGTGGTCGGGCGCGCAGATCTGGTCTTCCGTCCGGGGGAGCGCCTCCGGATCTCGACCATGGCGGAACTCGCCGATCACCGCTGGGGCGAACTCACCTCCCGGTCGATCAGCCACTGAGTCCGCCACGCTCGGCGTGGGTGTCCGGCCGGCGTGGTCGGCCTGGCCACCCCCTGTTTCCCCGGCCAGCCGGTGCTCAAGCGTCGGCGACCCAGCCACGCGACCGGTCGAGGGCGCGGACCCAGGCCTGATGGGCGAGGTCGGCCTGGTCGGTCGGGACCTGAGGGGTGAAGGAGGCGTCCTCGGTCCAGAGGGCGGAGAGATCGTCGAGTGATCCCCAGACGCCCTCGGCCAGGCCGGCCAGGGTGGCCGCCCCCAGCCCGGTGGTCTCCACCGATCGTGGGCGCGCCACCGGGACCCCGGTCTGGTCGGCCTGCAGCTGGAGCAGCAGGCCCATGACCGAGGCGCCCCCGTCGACCCGCAGCACCGAAGGCGGCGTACTCACTGCCGCCGACATCGCGTCGAGGACGTCGCGCACCTGGAAGCTCATCGCCTCGACCACTGCCCGGGCCAGGTGGGCGCGGTTGACCCCCCGGCTGAGCCCGACGATGGTCCCCCGGGCATAGGGGTCCCAGTGGGGGCTCCCGAGACCGGTGAACGCCGGCACGAACACGGCGCCCTCGCTGGTCTCGACGGAGGAAGCCAGCGGCTCGAGATCCGAGGACGCATCGATGATGCCGATGCCGTCACGGAGCCACTGGACGGCGGCGCCCGAGGCGAACACCGAGCCCTCCAGGGCATAGGACACCGCTGACCCGGCCACTGATCCCGATCCCGCTCCCGCGCCGGATCCGCCGAAGTGGGGAGCGTCGGCGTCGAGATCCCAGGCCAGGGTGGTGAGCAACCCGTCGACCGGGGGCGGGCAGACCGGGCCGGCATTCATCAGGACGAAGCTGCCGGTGCCGTAGGTCACTTTGGTCATGCCCGGGGTGAAGCAGGCCTGGCCGAAGAGGGCGGCGTGCTGGTCGCCGGCGATGCCGCTGACCGGAAGACCCGAGAGCGCGGAGTCATTTCCCAGGGCACCACCCGCCACCTGTCCGAACCGGCCGCAGGACGGATGGACGGCGGGGAGGACGACGGCCGGGACACCGAAGAGGTCGCAGAGCTCGTCGGACCATCGGCGCACCACGATGTCGAACAGCATCGTGCGCGAGGCATTGGTGGCATCGGTGGCGAACACCCCGCCGTCCGTTCCCCCGGTGAGGTTCCACAGGATCCAGGAGTCGACGGTGGCCAGGGCCAGACCGCCGGTGTCGACCACGCCGCCCTCGTGCAGGAGCCAGTGCATCTTGGTGGCCGAGAAGTACGGGTCGAGGACCAGCCCGGTCCGCTCGCGCACCAGTGGGAGGTGGCCGGCCTCGGCCAACTCGTCGCAGAACGCCGCGGTCCGGCGATCCTGCCAGACGATGGCCCGATGCAGGGGGCGACCGGTGCGCCGGTCCCAGGCCACCACCGTCTCCCGCTGGTTGGTGATGCCGATGGCGACCGGGGTGTGGCCGGCGTTGCCCAGCCGTCCCGCCACCTCGGCCAGGGTGGTCCGCACCGCCGACCAGATCTCGTCCGGATCGTGCTCCACCCAGCCGGGACGGGGGAAGTACTGGGTGAACTCGGCGTAGGCGTTGTCGACCACCGACCCCCCGGCGTCCACCGCCAGGGCCCGGACCCCGGTGGTGCCGGCGTCGATGGCGATGACGACGGGATGGGGTGGGGCCACCTCCGGACGATAGCCAGCCGCCAACGTGGGGGGATCCGAGGCGCCCGGGACTGCTCGCGCAGAGCAATGTTGTGCGAACCTTCGCGAACGGCCTCCGAGCAGGAGATCTCCCCACCAATTTTCAGGAGAATTCCGGACGAATTCGTTGACAGGGGTGTAACTACGCTGCTGTAATGAACCCACTATCTCGTGCTTGGGGGGGCATCGACCACTATATATTGTTATCCGAGGGTGATATCGGCCGAGATTCCCAGGGTCGGAGTCGAAACAACCGGCGGAAGCGGCGGGTCGGGGGGGTTGTTTCTCGAGCGCCTGTTCTCCCGGTCATGCCGGCTCCGAAACAGCATCAACAGCATTCGTCACAGCCTGTCAGTAAGACCAGCCACACCGGTACAGCACACCAGCGTCCACACCAGCAGAATCGCAGAAAGAGGATCACTTATGGCCATCGCACCCCAGCGACTCGGAATCGGCATCCGTCGCCACTTCACCAACCCCGATGTCCATCCCTACGACGAGGTCACATGGGAACGGCGTGACGCCCGGATCACCAACTACCGCGACGGCGCGGTGGCCTTCGAGCAGCTGGATGTGGAGGTACCGGAGACCTGGAGCCTGAACGCCACCAACATCCTGGCCCAGAAGTACTTCCGGGGAACTCCCGGCACCTCGGAGCGTGAGTCGTCGCTCAGGCAGGTGGCCGACCGGGTGGTGGACACCGTCACCGATTGGGGCACCAAGGACGGTTACTTCGCCGACGACGAAGAGGCGGATACCTTCCGGGCCGAGCTGAAGCATCTGATCATCCACCAGATGGCGGCGTTCAACTCGCCGGTGTGGTTCAACATCGGGGTGGCCGGGGTGCCGCAGCAGTCGAGCGCCTGCTTCATCCTGGCCGTCGACGACACCATGGACTCCATCCTCAACTGGTACACGGAAGAGGGCGTGATCTTCAAGGGTGGCTCGGGGGCGGGTGTCAACCTCTCCCGCATCCGTTCCTCCCATGAACTGCTGAAGGGCGGCGGGACAGCATCGGGGCCGGTGAGCTTCATGCGGGGTGCCGACTCGTCGGCCGGCACCATCAAGTCGGGCGGAAAGACCCGGCGGGCGGCCAAGATGGTCATCCTCGACATCGATCATCCCGACATCGAGGACTTCGTGTGGTGCAAGGCCATCGAGGAGCGCAAGGCCCGGGTGCTGCGCGATGCCGGATTCGACATGGATCTCGACGGCAAGGACTCGATCAGCCTTCAGTACCAGAACGCCAACAACTCGGTGCGGGTGACCGATGAGTTCATGGAGGCGGTGGTGGACGGGGGCGACTGGCCGCTGACCACCCGCGGGACCGGAGACGTCGTCCGTTCCGTGCCCGCTCGCGACTTGTTCCGTCAGATCGCGCACGCGGCCTGGGAGTGTGCCGACCCCGGGATGCAGTTCGACACCACCATCAACAAGTGGCACACCGCCTCGAATACCGGGCGGATCAACGGAAGCAACCCCTGCTCCGAGTACATGCACCTCGACAACTCAGCTTGCAATCTCGCCAGCCTCAATTTGATGAAGTTCCTACACCCGGACTCTTCGTTCGACGTGGACGGCTACAAGGCCGCCGTCGAGGTGATCTTCACCGCCCAGGAGATCCTGGTGGGGAACGCCGACTATCCGACCGAGAAGATCACCGAGAACTCCCGGAGGTTCCGCGAGCTGGGCATCGGCTACGCCAACCTCGGCGCCCTGCTGATGGCCCAGGGGCTTCCCTACGATTCCGATGAGGGTCGGGCCTGGGCGGCGGCCATCACCGCGTTGTTGACCGGGCACGCCTACTCGACCTCGGCCCGTATCGCCGCCCGGATGGGCCCGTTCGCCGGTTACCACGAGAACGTCGAGCCCATGCTCGGGGTGCTGCGCATGCACCGTGATGCGGTGGCGGTCATCGACGAGGAGAAGGTGCCGACCGACCTGCTGTCCGCCGCCCAGGAGTCCTGGGACCTGGCCGTCGAGTTGGGCGAGGAGTACGGGGTACGCAACTCCCAGGCCAGCGTGTTGGCCCCCACCGGGACCATCGGGCTGCTGATGGACTGCGACACCACCGGGGTGGAGCCCGACCTCGGCCTGGTCAAGACCAAGAAGCTGGTGGGCGGGGGCACCATGTCCATCGTCAATCAGACGGTGCCGCGCGCCCTCACCCGGTTGGCCTACTCGCCCGACCAGGTCGACGAGATCATCGCCTACATCGACGAGCACAAGTCCATCGTGGGGGCGCCCTACCTGTCCGCCGACCACCTGCCGGTGTTCGCCTGCTCCATGGGCGACAACACCATCCACTACCTCGGCCATGTCCGGATGATGGGGGCGGTGCAGCCGTTCATCTCCGGAGCGATCTCCAAGACGGTCAACCTCCCCGAGGACGTCACCGTGGAGGATGTGGAGCAACTGCATATCGACGCCTGGAAGATGGGGATCAAGGCGGTGGCCGTCTACCGCGACAACTGCAAGGTGGGCCAACCGCTGTCGACGACCAAGAAGGATGGGGCGGTTGGTGGCGACATCGCCCCGGCCGGCTCGGAGGCGGAGGCCCATGCCCGAGAGCTGACCGAGCGGATCGCCGGGCTCGAGCGGGCGCTGGTCCACGAACAGGCCCGAACGGCAGACACGGTGTTGGTCGGAGCGGTGCGAGAGCGCCTGCCCCGCCGGCGCAAGTCGTCCACCTTCGCCTTCCGGGTGGCGGACTGCGAGGGCTACGTCACCGTCGGGGAGTACGAGGACGGGCGCCCGGGGGAAGTCTTCATGAAGGTGTCGAAGCAGGGTTCGACCCTGGCCGGCATCATGGATGCGTTCTCCATCTCGGTGAGCCTCGGCCTGCAGCATGGCGTGCCGTTGGCCACCTATGTCCGCAAGTACACCAACATGCGGTTCGAGCCGGCCGGCATCACCGATGACGCCGAGCTTCGGATCGCCACCAGCCTGGTCGACTACATCTTCCGGCGGTTGGCCGTCGACTACCTCCCGATTGCGGAGCGGCTCGAATTGGGCGTGCTCTCCACCGCCGAGCGGATGCAGCCGACCCTTCCCGGCGTGGAGGAGACAGCCACCGAGTCGCGGGGAATCAGCGGGATCGACGTCGAAGATCCTCTGACCGCGTTCGTGGTCGAGGGCAGCGATCCCGATCCCAGCGGAGGACGGTCGCCGTCCCAGGGGTCGGCGCCCTCGCCGGCAGGGCCCGCCGGCTCGGCCACACGCGGGACCGGCGCAGCTGCCGGCCAGCCGATCGCCAGGATGGAGCCCCGGGACGCGCCGTACTGCTACCAGTGCGGCAACGCCATGCAGCGGGCCGGTTCCTGTTACGTCTGTGCAAGCTGCGGCACCACCAGCGGCTGCTCGTAATCTGAAATTGCACCCGGTGTGATCCCGCATGGGCGCCAAGTGTCACCCTCGAACGCACGAGATGGCGTCCCTGGCCGCATTGGGTGAAACCGGGCTGCTCACTGCTGCAAGCCCTTTCCGTCCTCGCAGAAGGGCGGGAACTTGGTAACCGAAGGGGCGGAGGGAGCATCAGCCCCGCAGGGGCGGCGGGTGCAGGGGGCCGCAGGGAAGCCTCGTCGCGGCAGGCAGAGCGAGCACAAGGAAGCCGAGGGATACTCGAGAGCTTTCAACCACCTCTGCCATACGGTCTCACTCACGAGGACGGGTAAGACCCGCGATGCCATTGACTGCCTGGTAGCCACCGTCTTTGTCGTCCACGACGGGCAGGAGCTGAAGAAAGCTGAGGACGTTGTCGAGGCGATCGACGGGTGGTTCGGAATCTCTCTGCTGCCACTCGACGTCCAGCGGTCAGTTGACCGGCACCAGTCGGCTTGACGCCTGAAACCGGACCGCGACAGTGGTCGGCTTCTGTTGGATCCCGTTGCGCGCGCCGATATCCAGCAGAGGATCGATCGCGGCTACAAATATGCATCGACACCCCGGGTTCGGCCCGGGCGCGGCGTACGTATCGGGCAGAGCTTGTGCGACAACGAGATAGGGAGATCCCATGCGACGGGCCACAGGCTGGCGGGGAACGCCGAACTCGTTCGGTACACTCACGGCCGTGCGACCCCGACCCCGTGCCTGGACATCGTCCGCGGCCCTGGGGGGAGTGACACTCGTTTCAGTTCTGGCGATGGTGCCGTCCAGTGGGCCCCAGTCGGGGTTCTCGGGTTCCGCCGCCGACGCCTCCCATGCCGGGAGGGCCAAGGGGCCGGGGGAATCCGGTCAAACCACCGGCGAGCGGAGCACCCCGCAGCCACGTGCTACGACCACGACCACGACCACGACGACCACGGCCAGCACGACCACGGCCAGCACCTCGGCACCCGATCCAATCCCCACAGCCCCGAGCCCGACCACCACTTCGACACCTGCGCCATCCTCGCCGGGTGCGGGTCTCCCGCCGGCAGATCCCGGTGCAACCACCACCTCCACGACGGCTCCGGCTCCGTCGTCCTGTGGCGGCCGGGCCACCCTGGTTTCGGACGGCTCCACCTGGACGTGCAGCTTCGACACCGAGTTCAACGGCACCACCCTCGATACCAGCAAGTGGACGCCGATCACCACCGCGGCCAGCGGCTACACCTCGGGCCTGGTGGCGTGTTTCGTCAACTCCCCGAACAACATCTCGGTCGGCAATGGCTATCTCAGCCTGACGGCCCGGAAAGAGGCAGCCCCCTTCACCTGCAAGGACCCGTATGGCAGCTTCACCACCCAGTACACCAGCGGGACCGTCAGCACCTACGGCTTGTTCTCCCAGGCCTACGGACGATTCGAGGTGAGTGCCAAGCTCCCGGCGGCCACGGTGGCCGGGCTGCAGTCCTCCCTGTGGCTCTTCCCGCAAAATGAGACCAAGTACGGGGCCTGGCCGGCGTCAGGCGAGATCGACATCGCCGAGACCTTCAGCGAGTATCCGACCCTGGCCATCCCCTACATCCACTACAACTACACCACCGTCAATGCGGCCACCGATACCAATGTCGTCACCAACGACTACTGCACCATCGACCCCACCAAGTTCAACGACTACGTGGTCGAGTGGACCCCGAGCTCCATCACCATGCTCTACAACGGTCACACCTGCCTGGTCGATCACTGGATCCCGGCATTTCCCGAGTCGGGTCCCCAACCGTTCGATCAGCCGTTCTTCATCAACCTGACCCAGGCACTCGGCATCGGCACCAACAATTTCAATCCGTCGACCACCCCGCTGCCGGCCACCAGCAAGATCAAGTACGTCCGGGCCTGGCAACTGCACTCCTGATCTCCCCGCCCTGAGCGTTGCGCCCGACCATGCCCCGACGACCCCCGCCGCCGACGAGCTCATACCACTCCCGGTGAGATCTGCGGGAGTGACCGCCCCTCGTCCCACGCTCAGTGGTGTTCGACGGGTGGAAACCGGGTACCGGGGCAGCGCGACCCGAAGAACTCTCAAGATGTCGCCCTATCCGGCCGACATCTACCACGACTCGTATTGCGATTGATCGAGAGTTGACGCCATGCCACTTCCAGTGAAACGGGCAACATCAGCGAGGGTCGGTGCCGGCAACGGCGAGCGGACCGGCTCTCACCTTCGGACCTTCTCGGCGGTCCTCTTCGCGGTAGCCCTGGTTGGGGTGCTCGTCGCCGGGTCCTCCCTCGCCGCAGGACCGACAGGTTCGAACGCGACCGCCGCGGCCGGACCTTCGGTCCTGACGGCCGCCAACACCTCCTTCTGGCACAAGAGGCGCCCACCGACGACCACCACGACGACGACCACCACCGCACCGACGACCACGACGACGACCACGACGACGACCACCGCACCGACGACCACGACGACTACCACCACTCCGAGTGGGGCGTCGTGCGGCAATCAGCAAACGCTGGTGGTCGATGGCTCCACCTGGACGTGCAGCTTCGACACCGAGTTCAACGGCACCACCCTCGATACCAGCAAGTGGACGCCGATCACCACCGCGG
>Ga0307373_10014106_pt1 | contig 11064 bp, 11 predicted proteins | sample OX2MG_FD_202534 | JGI IMG/M metagenome (GOLD analysis project Ga0307373, IMG submission 202534) | Soil microbial communities from Risofladan, Vaasa, Finland - OX-2 | ecosystem: Environmental > Terrestrial > Soil > Coastal area > Acid sulfate soil | place: Finland: Risofladan, Vaasa | collected... | reverse complement strand
TTCCGGGAGGAGCATCGGCCGCGTCGCGCAGGATCCGGCCGTCGCCGGTTGCGACGATCGCATAGCCCCGCTCCAGCGTCGCGAGCGGACTGACCGCCTGCAGCGTGCGCACCAGCGGCAGCAGCCGTTCGCGAGCATGCCGCAGCTGCTGCAGTTCGGCGGCGCGCAGGCGCGCAAGCAGGTCGTTCTGCCGGCCCGCGGTCTCGCGCAGGCGCACCGCCGGACTCAGGCTCCACAATCGGCTGCGGCTCTCGGCGACAGCCGAGCGCAGCTCGGCGAGCCGCTGGCGCACACCCCGTGGCAGGCGCTGCTCCAATTCGTCGAGACGCTGCATCTGCTCGGCGAGGCGGGCCGAGGGACCGGCGTGTGCGGTGCGCCCGGCGAGCCAGCCGAGGCGGTCGCGGGCGTCACGCAGCCAACGGGACATGCTCTGACGCAGACGCGACGCGAACGCGCGAAACGTCTTCGACCATTCCTCGGCGTCCGGGACGACGATCTCGGCCGCCGCCGAGGGGGTCGGCGCGCGCAGGTCGGCGGCGAAGTCGGCGATCGTGAAATCCACCTCATGCCCGACTCCGCTGACGACGGGGATCGGTGAGGCGACGATCGCGCGTGCGACCGCCTCGTCGTTGAAGGCCCACAGATCCTCGAGCGAGCCGCCGCCTCGCGCGAGGATCAGTACGTCGCACTCCGCGCGGCGGCCGGCCAAGCGCAATGCCTCGACGATCTCGGCCGGGGCTTGGGCGCCCTGCACCGGCACGGGGTAGATGAGCACGGCGGCGGCCGGGAAGCGGCGTCCCAGGACCTGCAAAATGTCGCGCACCGCCGCGCCGGTCGGCGAGGTGATGACGCCGATGCGCCGCGGCAGCCGCGGCAGCGGGCGCTTGCGTGCGGTCTCGAACAGGCCTTCCGCGGACAGCCGGGCCGCGAGCTCCTCGAACTGCCGCTTCAGCGCGCCGATGCCGGCATCCTCGAGGTGCTCGATCAGCAGTTGGTACTCGCCGCGCGGCTCGTACAGACCGACGCGGGCCCGCACGAGCACCTTTTGTCCGTCCCGGGGCGTGAAGCGCAGCTGCGAATTACGCGTGCGGAACATCGCGCAGCGGACCTGTGCGGCGGCGTCCTTCAGCGAGAAATACCAGTGCCCGGAACCCGGCCGCGCGAAGTTGGAGATCTCGCCCTCGAGCCACAGGCCGCCGAAGCCGCGCTCGAGCAGAGCGCGCGCTTCGCGGTTCAGCCGCGACACCGTATAGACGTCGCGATCGCGACGCGGGTCGGGGATCTCGCGGGCCGGATCCTGCATCGTCCCATCATAGGTTTACCGGCGAGAGGGCGCTAGGGTAGAATGTGGCGCCTCTCAAGCTATTCCAAGTGAACGCGGTCCCTATGCGTATTCTCGAAGAGGCACTGACTTTCGACGACGTCCTGCTCGTGCCGGCTTACTCCGAAGTGCTGCCACGCGAAGTCTCCCTGTCGAGCCAGCTCACCCGGCAAATTCGCCTCAACCTGCCGATCGTCTCGGCGGCGATGGACACGGTCACCGAGGCGCGCCTCGCGATCACCATCGCGCAAGAGGGCGGGATTGGCATCATCCACAAGAACATGCCGCTCGCGGAACAGGCGCGCCAGGTCGACCGCGTGAAGAAATTCGAAAGCGGCGTGATCAGCGATCCGATCAGCGTCAGTCCCGACATGACGATCCGCGACGTGCTCGCGTTGACGCGCTCGAAGAACATCTCTGGAGTACCCGTGGTGCTCGGCAAGAAGGTCGTCGGCATCGTCACCCACCGGGACCTGCGCTTCGAGACCAAGCTGGACGCGGCGGTCTCGTCGGTGATGACCCCGCAGTCCCGCCTCGTCACGGTGCGGGAGAACGCGCCCAAGGAAGAGGTGCTGTCGCTCCTGCACAAGCACCGCATCGAGAAAGTGCTGGTCGTCGACAACGATCACGAGCTCAAGGGGATGATCACGGTCAAGGACTTCCAGAAGGCCACGGAATTTCCGAGCGCCTGCAAGGATGCGACCGGGCGCCTGCGCGTCGGCGCCGCAGTCGGCACCGCGCCCGACACGCTCGACCGGGTGGCGGCGCTGCAGGACGCCGGCGTCGACGTGATCGTCGTCGACACCTCGCACGGCCATTCGCGCGGCGTGCTCGACATGGTCGAACGCATCAAGGCGAAATACGCGGAACTGCAGATCATCGGCGGCAACATCGTCACCGCCGAGGCGGCGCTCGATTTGGTGAAGCGCGGCGCGGACGCGGTCAAGGTCGGCATCGGGCCCGGTTCGATCTGCACGACGCGCATCGTCGCCGGCGTCGGCGTGCCGCAGATCAGCGCGATTTGCCGCGTCGCCGCGGCGCTCGAGGGAAGCGGTGTGCCGGTGATCGGCGACGGCGGGATCCGCTATTCGGGCGACGTCGCCAAGGCGATCGCGGCCGGCGCCCACACGGTGATGATCGGCGGTCTGTTTGCCGGCACCGAAGAGTCGCCGGGCGAAGTCGAGTTGTACCAGGGCGCGTCCTACAAATCCTATCGCGGTATGGGCTCGATCGGCGCCATGGCGCAGTCGCATGGATCGAGCGACCGGTACTTCCAGGACACGACCTCCGAACTCGAGAAACTCGTGCCGGAGGGCATCGAGGGCCGCGTCGCCTATCGCGGGAGCCTGGTCGCGATCCTGCACCAACTCGCCGGCGGACTGCGCGCCGCGATGGGCTACACGGGCAGCAGCAGCGTCGAGGAGATGCGCAGCAGACCGCAGTTCGTGCGCATCACCAACGCGGGGGTGCGGGAGAGCCACGTGCACGACGTCACGATCACCAAAGAAGCGCCAAACTACCGGATCGGTTGATGACCGACATTCACGGCGACCGGATCCTGATCCTCGATTTCGGCTCGCAGTACACCCAGTTGATCGCGCGGCGCGTGCGCGAGATCGGCGTGTATTGCGAGATCCACGCCTGGGATGCGGATCCGGCGCACATACGCCGGTTCGCGGCCAAGGGAGTCATCCTGTCGGGAGGGCCGGAATCGGTCTACGACGCGCGAGGGCCGGCAGCGCCCGCCGAGGTATTTTCGCTCGGCGTGCCGGTGCTCGGGATCTGCTATGGGATGCAGACGATGGCCGCGCAACTCGGCGGCGAGGTTGCATCATCGAGCCATCGTGAGTTCGGTTACGCCCAGGTACGCCCCGCGGCGGGCTCGCGCTTGTTCGACGGTCTCGAGGATGCGCGTGACGCGAACGGCGCACGGCTGCTCGACGTCTGGATGAGCCATGGCGACCGGGTCGTCGCCGCGCCGCCGGGCTTTCGCACGATCGCGGCAAGTGACAACGCGCCGCTCGCCGCAATGGCGGACGAATCGCGCGGCCTGTACGCGCTGCAATTCCATCCCGAAGTCACCCACACCCCTCAGGGTGGCGAGATCCTCCGACGCTTCGTGCGCGAGATCGCGGCTTGCGAGGCCAGGTGGTCGACGCCCTCGATCCTCGAGGATGCCATCGCGCGCGTGCGCGCTCAGGTCGGCACCGACGGCGTGTTGCTCGGCCTGTCTGGCGGGGTCGACTCGTCGGTGCTCGCGGCGCTGCTGCAGCGGGCGATCGGCGACCAGCTCACCGCGGTGTTCGTCGATCACGGCCTGCTGCGGCTCGGCGAGGGCGACCAGGTCATGGCGACGTTCGCCGCGCACATGGGCATTCGCGTGGTGCGCGTCGACGCCGAGGAACGCTTCCTCACCGCGCTCGCCGGCGAGGCCGATCCGGAGGCCAAGCGCAAGATCATCGGCCGCGTCTTCGTCGAGGTGTTCGAGGAGGAGGCGGCGAAGCTCAAAGGCGTCAAGTGGCTCGCACAAGGGACGATCTATCCGGACGTGATCGAATCGGCAGGCGCCAATACCGGCAAGGCCCACGTGATCAAATCGCACCACAACGTCGGCGGTCTGCCCGAGCGGATGAAGCTGCAATTGCTCGAACCGCTGCGCGAATTGTTCAAAGACGAGGTGCGCCGGCTCGGCGAGGAGCTCGATCTGCCGGCGGAGATGGTCCACCGCCACCCATTTCCGGGTCCCGGGCTCGGCGTGCGCATCCTCGGCGAGATCCGCAAATCCCATGCGGACCTGCTGCGCCGTGCGGACGCGATCTTCATCGAGGAGTTGCGCCGCCACGACTTGTACGACCAGGTAAGCCAGGCGTTCGCGGTGTTCCTGCCGGTACGCTCGGTCGGGGTGATGGGCGACGGACGGCGCTACGACTACGTGATCGCGCTGCGCGCGGTCGAGACGATCGACTTCATGACCGCGCGCTGGGCGCGGTTGCCGTACGACTTCCTCGACCGCGTGACCCACCGGATCGTCAACGAGGTCAGCGGCATTTCGCGCGTCGTCTACGATATATCCGGCAAGCCGCCGGCGACGATCGAGTGGGAGTGACCAGGGCGCTTCCCTAGTTTGGCACGGTCAGCCGCGGCAGTGAACCCCGAGATTGGGGGCAAAAGTGGCAGAAACTTGCCTCCCGGCGCGCTGTGGCGGAATGCCAGTGTCCCCAGTTCCTTGGCCCTCATTTGCAATCCCAATACAGAATTCTGTATGATGGACCCATGAAGACAACGCTCGACATCAACGACCAGTTGCTTGCCGATGCCAAGGCGCTGGCCGCGCAGCAGCGCACCAGCCTGACCCGTGTGATCGAGGAGGGGCTCCAGCTCCGACTTCGAAGCCATGCGGCGCCCCAACGCGGCAAGCTGCGCCTTCCCGTATTTAAGGGACGCGGCGGATTGGCGGCTGGCGTCGATCCGCTGAGTAACAAGGCAATGTTGGCAGCATTGGGCGATGACGCCTGACGTCAATGTCCTCGTTGCCGCTTCGCGCAGCGACCATCCGCACCATCGTATCGCTCGCAGCTGGCTTGAAGACGCCGCCTCAGCTGCCGCTTCGGGCGGCACGCTAATTCTTATGCCAATGGTGCTGGCCAGCTTCCTGCGGCTAGTAAGCAGTCCCAAGATTTTCCAGGACCCAACGCCGGTCGACGACGCCCTTGCGTTTGTCGATGCGCTGCTTGCCGCTCAAGGTGTCCACCTTGCGTCGCTGGGCCCTGAGTGGCCGCGCCTGCGGCAACTTTGCATCGAGAAGCAGCTCAAAGGAAATGCCGTGCCGGATGCATGGCTTGCCGCTGCGACGATCCACCTCGGTGAGCACTTGGTCAGTTTTGATCGTGACTTCAGGAAGTTGATTGGAAGGTCGCAGTTTACGTTGCTCGAAGCGGATGCCGATTGATTGCGCTCGTGCGCAGCGATGACGGTCACCGATGCGCCTCAGCGAATCAATCATTTGGCGCACTGGGCAAGGAACGAAGGCCGCAATCGCACTTGTTGGATTGCTGTGCGGCGGGGCGGCCGTGTATTTGGGTGCTACGGTGTACAAGTCGTTCCCGGACTCGATCGTTGTGGTGATTGCGCAGCTGGGTGGCGCACTGGTTTGGCTCGGAGCCATGTTCTTTGCATGCAGATCGATTGGCTGCCCTGGCTGCAGGACTCGCTGGATCTGGGACTCGATGTCTAAAGAACTGGCAAGCCGTTGGATGTTCTCATTGCTGGATTCCAAGACCTGCCCTAAATGCGGCCACCCGGACGATGTCGCGGCAAGTGGAAGCCCAACTCCGCCGAGAGGTTCGTGATGCCTGGTTGGCGCGTCGCTGCACGCAAATTCTTGGCGCCACACAGGCGACCAATCTCGGCGATCGTCCTCCTGGCCATTCTGGCGTTCGTGGCGAATGAGATCTTTGAGTGGGGTCTCCTTGGCCTCTATGGGCGAAAATCCAAGGCGGTGGCGCTGCTGATCGGGCTATTGGCTTATGTCTTCGTCTTGCCAACCTATGATGAAATCAGAGGAATTCAGGACAAGGATCCTTCTGGCAGCGATCGTCCTAGATAAACGCCCGCGAGGGTTTCGGCATCTATCGCCGTCTATCGTCCCCAAGCGGAATCATTTGGCGGTAGATCTGACGGTAAGTTCATTGTACTCTTGGAAAAAGAATAACAATGTCAGGCGCTTATAAGTGCTGGAGACAATTGAGTGGGAGTGACCAAGCCTAACAAAGACCTTGAATAATGAGCGGATGTCGCTCATTATGCGAGGCATGATTAACCGGCCACAGCTCTTGGCCAGACTGCGTGCCGGCCTAAGAACCAGTCCCGCGGTGGCGCTGCTCGGCCCGCGGCAGTGCGGCAAGACTACGCTCGCACGGCAGCTCGCTGATACCTCGAAAAGCACTTACTTCGATCTGGAAAATCCTGTCGACCTAGCCCGCTTGTCGGAACCCCTGACGGCGCTAGAGCACCTACATGGGCTGATCGTCATTGACGAGGTGCAGCGTCATCCCGACCTCTTCCCGATTCTAAGGGTATTGTTGGACCGCAAGCCGACTCGAGCGCGTTTTCTCATTCTAGGAAGCGCTTCGCCGGACTTACTGCGCCAAAGTTCCGAAACTCTGGCAGGCCGGATAGCTATTGTCGAGATGGCTGGATTCACGCTTGAAGAGCTCAACCGCCCGGATACCAATCGATTGTGGCTGCGAGGCGGATTTCCGCGATCGTTCCTGGCGCGCACCGAAGCTGCGAGCTCGGCTTGGCGCGAGGATTTCATCCGCACGTTCCTTGAGCGCGATATGGCTCAACTCGGAGTGCGTGTGCCCTCGGGCACGATGCGCAGGTTCTGGACGATGACCGCTCACTATTCAGGTGGAATCTGGAACAGCTCGGAGATTGGACGATCCCTCGGAGAGGCTCATACAACCGTCAAACGCCATCTCGACGCGTTATCCGGCGCGCTTGTTGTACGCGTCCTGGAGCCTTGGTTCGAGAACGTCGGTAAGCGGTTGGTAAAATCCCCGAAGGTTTACATTCGCGATTCAGGACTCCTGCACACGCTGCTCGGAATCGGCGATCGCCGGCAGCTCGATGGACATCCCGTCGTCGGAGGATCATGGGAAGGGTTCATCATCGAGCAAATTCTGGGTGCTGTGCCAAATGCCAAAGCCTATTACTGGCGAACGCAGGCTGGCGCAGAGCTCGATCTGCTACTGTTTTTGAAGGGGCAGCGTTTCGGAATTGAGATCAAGCGAGCTGATGCGCCAAAGATGACGCCGTCGATGGGTTCCGCCCTCGAAGATCTCGAACTACATCGGCTGCTGGTAGTTTACCCGGGCTCCGTTCGCTATTCGCTCCATCCTAAGGTTGACGTGATGTCGCTGTCGCAATGCGTGGCCGAACTGGCTTGACGGCGGCACGCACTTGACTCGATGGTGGAATAAATCAGCAATCAAATGGACCGACGTTCTTGGTAGCCGCTGATCGACCGATCGCGGCTTGCATCGCATAGCTGCCAAAGCGCTTCGACCCTTTCGGTATCTATCGCCTTCTATCGCCCTCAAGCGGAAGTTTTTGGCGGTAGCTCTGACGGTAAGTGCGGAGTACGGTCAGGAGAAGTCTCGTTCTTTCAGGTGCTTATAGGTGCCGGAGACAATCGAGTGGGAGTGAGGGGCTGCCTACAGAGTTTGCCACGGGTCGCATTCACTTCGTAACCCCAGAAACCAGGGTGAAACTGGCAAAAACCCGATTCGCTCCTACGCCAGCGGTCGTCAGCCGCCGGTACGGATGTTGAGCCGACGTCCTATAAGGCGAACGGTAGGGGTGGAGGCGCTACAGCCGTTGGTGGCCAAAAACCTGCGACAACGAGTTGATTCACCGGCCAGCTGGAAATCTGGCAATATTCGGACCGAGAAAGCCGCGACGAGTGCTGACCATTAGTTTCACCGACAGGCATCCTGATGCCCAAGCTTCGCGTCCACAACTTCTCTCTATCGATCGATGGCTACGGTGCAGGCCCCTACCAGGATCTCGCCAACCCACTTGGTGTCGGTGGCCTCGCACTGCACGAATGGTTCTTCGCGACACAAACCTTTCGAAAGTTGCATGGCCACGCGGCCGGAACAATCGACACTGACGATGCAATCGCGGCACGCGGCTTCGATAACATTGGGGCACGGATCATCGGCCGAAATATGTTCGGACCGATTCGAGGTTCTTGGCCAGACGAAAATTGGAAGGGGTGGTGGGGCGACAATCCGCCTTTCCATACCCCCGTCTTTGTGCTCACGAATCACCCGCGCGATTCGATCACCATGGACGGCGGAACGATCTTCCATTTTGTAACTGAGGGAATTCACGCTGCGCTTGCACGGGCTCGAGACGCAGCCGGAGATCAAGACGTTCAGCTTGGCGGCGGGGTCGCGACAATTCGTCAATACCTTCGCGCGAAACTGATTGACGAAATACATTTGGCCATCGCACCGATCCTGCTTGGTTCCGGCGAAAATCTTCTTGGCGGAATTGACGCGCTGTCGCTAGGGTATCAATGCACGGAACACGTCCCCACGCGAAATGCCACACATGTGGTTCTCGCAAGGCAAGAGTTGTCTGCCGGATCGTTTCCCGGGTAGTGGTGTAAGAGTCATGGATCTTGGCCGGAAAGCTTACGCAGCTATTCTGTTGCGCGCTCGACCCCGCGGAACGAGCAAATCTGCTGAGATGTGAAAGCGCTCGCGGAGCCGGCGCACCATTGTCATGCTCAAGTCCCGCTTTCCGCTCAGGACTTCGCTCACGCGGCTGGCTGTACCAAGTAACGGCACCAGATCAGCGCGCGAAAGGCCATGCTGATCCATTATGTAGGCGAGAAGCACCGGAATTGTCGGCGCCGTACGTGGCCACTCAGAGCGCTCGTAAGCCTCGACCAAGCGTGCCTGGGCTACCATCCGTGCACGGTCGTTCGGATCGCTAGACCCTATCAGCTTCTCGATAAGCTTCTTGGCGTCAGCGTGGTCCGCTTCATCTTGAATCACGATCAAGGTCGTCTTCATCAAACCGTCTCCGCGTCAATGTCGTCATATTCCTCATGCGATCCGAAAAATCGGATCATCAAAACGCCACCCACGTACTCAACCAACGCAATCAACCGATAGTCGTTGGCTTTGATATTAAAAACCACACGACCGCCCTTCAAGACACTCGCCTTCGGATGTGCCTTTGTTACTTCTTCCGGCCTCTTCCAATTCGCTGCTCCTGCGATCGCCAGCCAGGCGTCATATTGAGATCGCGCAGCCTTGATTCCCCTATGGCCGGCCCGTGACTTGAAATAAGCTTCTACGATATCTGTGCCAATAACGATCATGCAGACAAAGCATAACTCGGAGTTCCCAAAAATGGAACTACGGATTCCATTTTATGGAATATAGATCGGCTGGTTTCCCGCGCTATCCGCTGAGAACCGTCGACTCGACACCATTGCATTCGGCATCTATCGCCGTCTATCGCCCCCAAGCGGAATTGTTTGACGGTAGATGTGACGGTAAATTTGGCGTACGCGGACAATAAGTCCGGTATTTTCAGTTGCTTATAAGTGCCAGAGACGATTGAGTGGAAGTGACCGGGGCGCTTCCCCAGTTTGGCACGGTCGGCCGAGGCAGTGACCCTTGAGTTTCGGGGCGATACTGGCAAAAACCTCTCGTCACTTAGCCTTCTTGACGATGCGCACGTGAGCGACCGTCTTTGATGGGATGTACTCGACTACCTCGTAGCTATCTGAGAGCCCATCCAATCCCTCAAAGATCCTTTCGCCGCTGCCCAGCAACATCGGCACCAGCACGAAATGCAGCTCACCCACCAGGCCCAGCCTTTAGATACTGGCTGACCGTGGAAGGGCCTCCTCCGATGCGAACATCCTTGCCCTTGACCGCCGCAAAGGCCTGCTTTAGAGCGGACTCGATGCCATCGTTGACAAAACTGAAGCGGGTGCCTCCTTCCATCTCGAAGTTCGAGTGCTGGTGATGGCTGAGCACGAAGACAGGGTGGTGATAGGGCGGATTCGGACCCCACCAGCCTTTCCAATCCTCGTTGGGCCAGGGGCCGCGCTGCGGGCCGACCATGTTGCGGCCCATGATGGTGGCGCCGATGTTGTCGTCAGAATGGACGAGGAAATCATTGTCGAGGCCTTGGGCACCACCCTCTTGACCGGTCATCTTGGCGAAGTACTTGGTGGCAAAGGCCCACTCCATCAGGCGCAGTCCGTCCTTACCAAAGGGCGCATCGAGCGCTTGGCCCTTGGCGGCAGAGAATCCGTCTAACGAGATGGCGATACAACGGGCGACGAGCTTAGGCATGGTGGCTCCTTGATTGCGAGATCGCTAGCTCCGACGGACACGACTCACAATCGACAGACCCTGGACGCCGCGCATACTCTTGACACATACCGACCGGTTGGTTAGGTTGGTTACCGATGGCCGTTGTCGCGCAATCCGCATCCACGAAGCCGCGTCGCGGCAGTGCGCGCCTGGCCCTGCTCAACGCAGCAATTGGGCTGGTCCGCAAGCAGGGCTGGTCGGCAACTAGTGTCGATCAACTCGGCGCCGCGGCGGGCGTGACCAAGGGCGCGTTCTGTCATCACTTGGCCTCGAAGGACGAACTCGGCGTCGCAACCGCTCAGCACTGGAGCGACGTGACCGGTCCGCTATTCGCCAAGGCCGATTATCACCAGCACGTTGATCCACTCGATCGCATTTTCGGCTACATCGATTTTCGCGCCGCGATCGCCGAAGGCCCGCTCGAGGCGTTCACCTGTTTCGCTGGCACGACGATGCAGGAAGCATTCGCGACGTCGGATCCGATGCGCGTGGCCTGCGGCGCTTCGATCGAAGGACACGCGGACAAGCTGCCGGAAGATATCCGATTGGCGATTGCCTTGCACCCGCCGCGCTTGCCTGTGACTGCCAAGAGTCTCGCGATCTACACCCAAACGGTGCTGCAGGGCGGCTTCGTGCTGTCGAAGGCGCGCGGCGATCGCGCGCCACTACGCGAGGCCCTCGCCCACTTGAAGAACTATCTCACACTGGAATGCCGCTGAATTAAGCCGTGAGTTTTTTTGGATGCCCATATTTCCCGATGTTCGCGCGTGCTCTGCGGCGTGTGGTTTGCAGGCGTCCGAAGGGTTTGGGCCGTGTCTTGACGAGCCGAGGTTC
>Ga0307373_10014104_pt1 | contig 11066 bp, 11 predicted proteins | sample OX2MG_FD_202534 | JGI IMG/M metagenome (GOLD analysis project Ga0307373, IMG submission 202534) | Soil microbial communities from Risofladan, Vaasa, Finland - OX-2 | ecosystem: Environmental > Terrestrial > Soil > Coastal area > Acid sulfate soil | place: Finland: Risofladan, Vaasa | collected... | reverse complement strand
CGAAGACAGCTTCGATGGCGGCCACGGGTGACTCCTGAGTGGTTGCACGGAGGTGCCGGTTATGAGGCGTCGGTTATGGAGCCTAGTGGAGCCGCCCCGGCCCGCCACACCGGCCACGCCGTCCCGTGCCGCCCGGCCCCGCCGCGCACAGCTGCGGTTCCAGGCAGACGCTGAAGCCGCAGCCGTGGGCCCTCGGGGACGCTACGGGCCGCTAGCCGCTGAGCAAAGAGTAGCCTGCGCGGGAAGAGCGCCGACAAGGCCGTCTGTGCGGCAGTTAGCCAGGCCCTTTCGGGTCGGCAGCGTGGTCGCTCTTCCCGCTGCCGCCAGCCTGGCAGCCATGCATGGGTGGCTGCAAGCGGGTCTGGTGCTGGGGGGTGGGGCGGGCGATCAGGCCAGCATCCATACCCCGTTGTTGCGGGCCGGGCCGCGGCTGATGAGGTTACGCAGGTTGAGGGTGGCGGTGCGGTTCTTGAGCCAGGCGTTGTTCCTGGCGGTGCCGAGGTAGCGGAGCTTGAGGCGCCGCGCGCCGCGGGTGGCCACCTGGGCCGCCGGCCCGGTCACGCACGCTTGCGGGTCGGGCACGTCGGACAGGGTGCCGTTGACAGCCGAGGCGATCTCGGCCAGCGTCATGGGAATCACGAAGGATTCTCCTCAATGGCCGGTGACACGGCTGGCTTGAAGGTGATGCAGCGGCCCGAGTACGACTCGGCCAGCCAGCTCAGCCTGACCCGGTCGTGATCCTGGCCCCAGCCTGAGGGGTCACGGAACAAGATCAGCGGGTCGTCCTGGCCAAGCTCGTAACCTCGCAGCACTACCAGGTGCCCGCCTCGCCTGCCGTCCGCCGGGAACTCGCAGGTTACTGACGCGATCAGCGGCGCCTCGTCCAGCTGGCCGGGCAGGTCGGCGGCCTGGACGGCTTCGGCCAGGGCGGGCACGCCCAGGCCGGTCGCAAGTTCCGCCAGATCCGCATGCAGCCAGCCGCGCTCGGAATAGGCACCCTTGGCTACTCCCGTTTTCACCAGTTCGGTGAGCGACGGGGCGGGCTGGTGGCAGGCGGTGAGGATCATCCGCAGCGCCGCCATGCCGCAGGCCCGGTCAGACCACTCCGCGGCCGGCCCGAGACCTGTGCCTTCGTGAGCGTGCCACTCCCCGGCGTCGATCCGCTGCCGGCACATGGGCACGGCATGCGCCCTGAAGGCCGCTGCCACTCAGCCTCCCTTATGCCCGGTACGCGCAGGCGGCTGCCCAGCGCTCAGATCAGCGGCGGCCACGACCGGCAGGGGAACGTCGTCCCCGCTGCGGTGAAGAGCCTCATGGAGCAGCGCGAGCACGATATCACCGTGGCCCAGCCCGGCCCGGCTGACCGCCAGGGCGAAATTGGACTCATACGACAGGCCGGGATTCGTATTAACCTCCAGGGCGAATGTTCCGGTTTCGGCCACTATGAAGTCGATCCGCGCTATTCCGCTGCAGCCAAGGCCGTCCCACAACTTTAGTGACTGGCCTTATCTGTGAGGCCCCGCCCTGGTCAAGACCGGAGCTGCTGATCGGGTTTCCAGGGTGGGGTGACTGGTTCTCCCCTTGCTTCCTCATAGCTGCCTGGTTGCGGACCGGACGGCCCGGGCCCATTAGGTGGAGCGCCCCGCCGGACGAACGACCTTGAGGCCGGGCCGTCCGGTCCCGATCATGGCGCGGCGAGGAAGCGGGAGCCGGATGCTGGTCAGGTCATCGGGGTGAACCTCCGGTCGGGCACAGTGGGCGGTGCCGCGTTCGCCGGTTCCCGCCCCGTGCCGGGCGCCCAGCCTTATCTCGGTGCGCGGAGCGCTGTGCCTGGCTCCGGCGACATGATGCGTGATGGCGTGCCCCGGCTTGGGGTGGTTGCGGCCGCTCATTCTTTGGAGGCTGCCCAGGACGGGCCTGGCAGCAGGCCAGTGGCGGGAGCTGGCCGCAAGTTCATCGGTTCACGGGCGCGGCGGCCGGTGCGGGCGGCCGGCTCACGCGGCGGGGGCCAGCGCCTCCTCCCCGAGCTCGCGCAGGGTGTGGTAGCAGCGGCGGGCCAGTTTGCGGGCTACCGAGAGGGTGGCCAGCCCGCCGGTGCGCCGGTCCCGGGTCGCGGTGTAGTAGCTGTAATCCGAGGCGGCGGGGCGGGCCGCGCACTTGGCCGCCTCATACAGCGCCCAGCGCAGCTCGGGACCCTGCCGTGACAGGTGCCCGGCTGAGCGGTGGGTGTCGGAGGAGTAGACGGTGATATCGAGCCTGGTGTGGCGGACCACGTCGCTCGAGCTGGTGAAGCGGCGCACGTCGCCGAGTTCGGCCCAGATCGCCACGGAGGTCACGGCGCCGACGCCGAACTGGGTGGCGCGCAGCGCCCGGCAGCCGCTCTGGCGGAGCGACAGCATGTCCAGCTGGCGGCGCAGCGGCTCCAGCTCGGCGGTGAGCCGGTCGATCTGGCGCAGCCCGGTGTCCACGGCCTGCCGCCCGGCCGGGGACAGGTCCATGCCCGTGACCGCGGCCCTGCCCTCGGCGGTGGACATGCTGGCGGCCGTCGGCACGCCCTGGTGGAACAAAGTGGCGGCGATCCGCTGATGCCAGGCACCGCGCTCATCCAGCAGGTCCTTGTACAGCCGGGCCACAGCCCGCGCCTCCAGCACGTGGCCCGGCGGGATCCAGCACTCGGGCAGGTCCCCGGCCAGCAGGTGCACCCGCAAGTGCCGGGCGTCGGTCTTATCGGTCTTGGGGTGCCGCTTGCGCCCGCGCAGCGCGGCGGTGTCCGCCGGCTCGGCCAGATGCGGTGTGGAAGTCCTTGACCCACAGCGTCGTGTCGTGCGGCCAGAAGTCCAGATCGGTGTAGTAGACACCCCCAAGCGATCCCTTCCGTCCGATCACTACACCCGGAGCGTGCACCTTGTAAGCGGAGTGAGTGCTGGTCAGGCCGGAGGAGGAGATCACCGGGTACGGGCCGTCAGTCTGATCAGCCTTCGTTATGTCGAATCCTCACTGCAAGGTCACGACATCGCCGATAGTCACGTGTCGCCAGTGCCGTGGCCCTTCGTTTGCGCTCGCTGGCGTCAACTCAGCAACTCCGCGACGTTGGCTGCGATCCGCTCCTGCAGCACAATGGCTTCGCTGTTGAACTGTTCCAGTTCCTCGTTAAGTTCTTCGAGGCGCTTACGGAAGTCGAAGCCATCTCTCGCAGCGGCGCCGGCGCCGACGTAGCGTCCAGGGTTGAGGCTCCAGCCCTGCTTCTCGATCTGATCCAAGGTCGCTACGGCGCACAGGCCGGGCACATCGGCACAGACGCTGTCGGGGAAGGAGGCCAGAGTCAGGTCAAGCGATCCTGCTGTGATCTCGATGGGCTCGCCCCGGTACAGCCTCGCAATGTTCGCCAGGAACTGGATCTGCTCAGGTTGCCAGTCTCGGTGGGCGCGGTCGATCTGTCGGAAGATCTTGCGGGCGTCGATGAACAGCACCTTGTCTTCGCGCCCGGTTTCGCGTTTGCCGCGGTCCAGGAACCACAGGGTGACCGGCAGCGTGACGGTGTAGAAGAAGTTCGGCCCGACCGCGACGATCACGTCGACGGCCCTGTCGTTGATCAGCTTCTTGCGGATCTCCAGCTCGCTGCCGCCTGCGTCGGCGGCGGAGTTGGCCATGACGAACCCGGCCCGCCCCTTGCCGTTCAGGGCGGAGTAGAAGGCCTGGATCCAGATGTAGTTGCCGTTGTCGGCCCTAGGCAGGCCGAGCGGGAACCGCCTGTCGCCTTCGAGCTTGGTCTTGTCGATCTTGTTGACGTTGAACGGCGGATTCGCCATCACGTAGTCGAACTGCCCTACCGCCCTGAAGGGGTCCTCGTAGTAGGTGTTCGACTGACTGACCTGGCCTTCGAGCCCGTGGACGGCGAGGTTCATCTTGCACAGACGCACCGTCTCCTCCACCCGCTCCTGGCCGTGGATGGAAAGGCGGCCGGGCTCGCCGTTGCGGTGCTCGGCGACGAACCGGGCGCTCTGGACGAACATGCCGCCCGAGCCGCACGCGGGGTCGAGGATCTTCCCGGTGAACGGCTCGATGATCTCCACGATCAGCCGGACGATCGACGTCGGCGTGAAGTACTCCCCGCCCTTGGCACCTTCAGCGACCGCGAACTTCCCGAGGAAGTACTCGTAGACCTTGCCGAACGCGTCGCCCTCGATGTCGCCCAGGATGGCATTCACCGAGCGCAGCAGGCTGACCAGGGTGGCGTTGGTGAGCGACTGGTACGTCCGGGGGAGCACCCCCTTCAGCGCCGGGTTCTCCTCCTCGATGGCGGCCATCGCGTCGTTGATGGCCTTGCCGAGGTTGTCCCCTTCCTTCAGGTGAAGGAGGTACGCGAACCGGGACTACGCCCCTGGCCTGGTAGTTGGCCTTGCCGATCTCCCGCCGCCCGGTGCTGGTGCCCGCCAGCCCGGCCTCGGCCTGGGTGAACCGGTTGTCGGCGAACTTCAGGAAGAAATCAGCCCCAGGACGGGGATGGAGTACTCCGCCGCCTTCAGGTGGGAGTTAGCCCGCAGCTCATCCGCTGTCTCCCACAGGCGGTCAGCGATGTCGTAGATGTCGATCCTGGGTGCTGAAGCGGCAGTGGTCACCGGAGGATTATCCCCGCCAACGACGCCTTCCATCTGGGATAACCCGAAACAATGCCGACCTAGAATCCGCTGGCGGACCTGGCGGCCCACGCTCCGCCGCCGCTCGGCAGGCGCGCGCCTCTGGCGCGTCGCTGACGCGATAGCGCGAGCGCCACCCTTGAGTGTGATCTTCCCCGGCAAAGACCCGGCAGCTATGGGGCGGCTCGGCAATCTGCGAGACATCGAAGATCACAATTCGTAGGTAAACCACATAGAGGACATAGGCGTCACATGTAATACTAAGAATGGCTTATCAGCCTTTGGGCCGGGCATTTTGTGACCGGAGGTGTACGCTTGACTACCGTGGGAGACGAAGCCCGTCGGCGGAACTTCGGTCGGAGCGATCAAACGGATGTGACTGGCGAGGCGTCTGGTGCCTTAGAGGAACCCGAAGGTCTTGAATGGGCGTCTATGGGCCTGTGGACGGACCTGGCAATCCGATCTAAACGAGAGGTACTCGAATCCACCGTCTCTGCTCTGAGTGAGGCCTTGAGGGAAGACGAGCACGCGCTGCGTAAATCGCGGCGTGAGTTTCGGATCCAGCTTGTTCTTGCTGTGCTGGCTTCGCTATCTTCTGTGGTTGTGTCACTTATCCTACTGGTTAGTTCATCTACTCACTTCAAGTCCTTCCTGGCGGCGCTGTTTGGAATCCTAATAGGATCCGCCGGTTTCTCTCTGGGCTTGCTGGGAAACCGTAAGTCCGGAAGTCGGCGAAGAAGCAGAGAAGAGGAGCTGGTCCGAAGAGTCCTTACCCACGAACTTGGTTACAAACGCAGACTTTTCGAGCAGGAACCAGAGAAATGACGGACGGAACGGCTGCGCCAGAAGATGGGAAATTGCTGCAAGAGTCTCCTGCGGAGTCAGATATCTTGGCCAGCGACAAGGCCACGGCCGACGATAAGTCTGAAAGAACGGGCGAGGGCCCGCCCTCGGAGGGCGTGCCGCCTGAACCATCCGAAGAAGAAGGGCGGGAAGAGGTACTTCCAGGATTTAGCACGCCGGCCTCGAAATTGTTCTACGTGCAGCTCAACAAGTATCTGGTTGATCTAGAACGACTCAGCCGATTCAAAGCCAAACAAGGTTCTGTTGATGGCGTATCTTCTCAGCACGTAAGAGAAGCGGCGGGCTTTCTGTCAGTATCCCGGATTACCTCACGATTCTCCCGCACCTGCGAAACAATCGGCGGCATTGTTCTTGGCGGGGGAATCTCTGAACTTATAACTATCTTGCAAGACAAGGCCTATTCTGGAAGACTAATCCTATTAACCGCATTTCTTATTGCTGGTGGGGCTGCGATGATCGGCATCTTTCTGGGCCGAGACTAGCCTTGGCGCGCCACTCCCCCGTCTCGGGCCAGCGAGCCCGATGCGTGCTCGCTGGTCTATCGGGTGCCGTGCTTCCCGGGTACTCAGGACAAGCCGATAGGGCCGCCCACCTGCGGATGAGCCGGTAAGAGCCAACCCCTGCACTCATTGCCAAGCTGCCAGTCCGAGTCGCATCTGGTTCAGGACGGACGAACGGCCGCCCTGCGGCCAAGCGTGCATCGGCGGCCGGGCTATTAGGGTTCCGCGACCATGCCCAGTGTGCGTGCCCGCTGCGCCGACCGGACGTGGCTGTGGCGTATCCAGATCGCCACGTCAAGGATACGCAGCAGGCTGGCCCCGCCGCCTGCGGGGGGCGCACCGCCTCGACCTCAGCACGCGTATCGGCATCTTGCAGGAGGCAGCGCAGCACATCCCAGGTCCGTCCTGGCACTCCCACCGCCTGGATCACCACCTTGTCGGTGACCGGGCACAGCCTGGGCCGTTTGCGGGCGAGCAGCTTGCTCGCGGTGGCGGTGCCAATACCCGGGCATGTCCAGCAAGGCACCCCAGAGCGGGTCCATCGTTGCCAGATCCGCGCCGGAGGCGTCCCACAAGTCGATGCTGGTGCTGATCGCCGCCAGCATCCCCGAGACCTTCTCTGCGCCGGCTTCGAGCAGCTGCCGGACTGCGCCCGGACGCCACTCAATATCCAGCAGCGACACTGCCTGCCAACAGATCGTCTGCCGTCACATGGTCCGGGGGGTTGCTGCCCAGGCAGGTGAAGGTCATCCCGGCGAAGCCCTCAGCTGGATCGAAGTATGCCGTTACGGCGTGAGGAAGGCCGGGTGCAGCCAGCCCATCGCGGAGCCGCCGCGCAGCCCCTCGCACGGCATTGTTGTCCGGTAAATAACTTAAGCCCCAGTATGCGGCATGAGGGCGATTCCAGGGGGTTCCTGGCCCGGTATAACCTCTCCAGAGCCAGTGGCGATTGGGGCCGGGCAGGCGAGCGGCAGCACGAGCCTAGGGTGTCGCTGATGACGATGACCTGACCGGATCGGTCACGAGCGCCCGTCACCGCCCGCCAGCCAGCACCGGCCACCTCAGCAGCCGTGAGCAAGGCGAATCCCCGCCCTCAGCGTGCTCCGTCCCAGCCGGCCTAACGCCGGCTGGCGCGACTGGCCGAGGAAAGGAAGCGCGTTACAGCGGCCCTGGCGGCGTGCACCATCCGCTTGCCTCGGGCGTCTTACAACTACCCGGCCGGGCTGGGAGGCGCGAAGGCATGAACTCCAGGGCGCTCGCGGCAGCCGTCGCTGTCGTGCTCCGGACCGGTTGCGGCACTAGCCACACCGGCGTGGTCGTCCACCACGCGACAGCCAGTTCCGCCGCTGCGCCGACGCTGACCTGCAGCAATCGGTCCGGGATCATCACCACGCTGGTTGCTGACCAGCATGCTCAGGACAAGGCCCTCCAGGAGGGGTGGGTTATGGACAATGATGGCCCTGATGCAGAATGCGATCAACGCCACTGCTCCTGCGGCCGGGAGAGCGGGAGCCAGTGAGCTAATGCATTACGCTGCCACGTTCAATGCTGATGCCACCTCATACCTAAATGACAACAGCGTCAGCAGCGGCGGACCTCACACTGGACTGGGGAAGCGAATACAGCGCACTAAAGTGCAGATATCACCGCACTTGCAGGTGACTGCGGTATCCTTGGTGCTCAGTTTAACTCTTTCCCGGACTGCATCCCGGCGAGTAAGTGCCGGTCACCAGACTGATCAAGGAAGCGCGGCGCACCCTGCCAGCTCAGTGCGCACGCGCACGGCCGGGGAGAGGAAACAATCAGCCGACGTGCGCACCTGCGCCGTCGCCCACGGCTACCAGGTCCCCAGGCATGGGCGCGTGCGTCGTCACCGAATATGAAAGGGCACATGAATGAGAATCATAACAACCGCCGTGATAGCGGCAGTAACAATTCTGGCTGCCGCCTGCGGAAATGGCAACACATCGGCGCAATCTGCCAGTATTTCCCTGTGCCATGACTACGTTAAATGGTCGCAGAGCCGCAACAGTGCCAGTAACCACACAATCGCCATGCAATTTCTTCATGGGCCGGGAAAGCACACCCCAAACCCCCTTAGGCGCGATGTGGCGAAGGTGCTTGTCTATTACGGTCTTTCCAACGTCCCGCAGACCGTCGCGGCGGAAAAGGCGGTCAGTAAGGATTGCCAGGCAGTTGGCGTAACCGTAACCTCCTAGTACGGCAGCCGCCTTTCGGGTCGTGACCTGCGGTAGAGCGTGAGGAAGCCGGTTCGACACAGCGCAGCCGCCTCGCGATCATGCGTTTGTGAAGACAAAACCGAAGGCGGCTGCTGCCGTCAGGATAAGTGCCGGGCTGGGCCAGCGGAAACGCGCCGAGCTGCTGGCGCTGATGAGGCCGTCGTTCGTGCGGGTGGAGCCGTGGCTGCAGGCCGGGAAGTATGCCGGCGCGGTGATGAGCGGCCTGCCGAAGCGGAACGGCTGGAGCATCGCCCAGCACGTGGGGGACCGCACCCCCGACCGGACCCAGCGGCTGCTGAACCGTGCCGCCTGGGACACCTTCGCCGCGATGGGCGTGGTGCGCCGGTTCGCGGTGCCCGGTACGAGAGCTCCGCTCCGTCCTCGTCATGGCTGGTCGTCACGTCTGTCACTGGTGTCTCCTCCGTCTCGGGGGTTACACCGTTGAAATTACAGTCCCATCATGAGACACCTCCCGCATATGTGATCTAGTGCTCAGCGCGGGAGCAAGCGAAGACAGTGCTCCGCCGCTGATCGATCCTTGCTTTGCCCTTTTCGTTTACTGCTGATCACGGTGTTGTCTCCACATCGGGTACATCAGCCCCCCGCCGGCCAGGTGGATGGGGGGTCCGTTGTCTTCGTAGCCGTGGGCCAGGTAGAGACGGCGGGTACGCAGGTCGGACGCTTCCAGGTAGGCGGGTTTGCCTGCAGTGTCGAGACTGGCGTGGTGGGCGTGCAGCAGCGCGGTGCCGGTGCCCTGGCCTTGCTTGTCTGGCCGGACGGCGAGGATCGCCAGGTGGTGGTGGGGAATGCCGGCCGGGTGGTGGCGGTCCAGTGCTGCGTCGAAGGCGAGGAACCGGCCGGTCCAGGGACTTGTCGCAGCCGACAGCCGCGCGCCGTAGTCAGCGTCCTGGGCTGGGCCGTCCTGGCCGATGGGCAGCCACAACGCCACTGCGGTGCGGCCAGGGGTGGTGTGCACCACGCCGTCAGCCATGGCGTGCTCGACCAGAATCCGGAAATACCGAGGGAAGATCTGGCGGCGGGCGGCCGGGTCGTCTATCAGCCACCGCGACGGCGCCAGGTCGTGGAAGGCTTCGGCGATGACCAGGCTGAGGATGTCCAGGTCGGCGGCATCCGCGCGGACCACGGTCGCGTCCAGGTCGCCGGCCGCCGGGCCGGCCGGTGGCGTCATGACGGTGGCTCCTGGCTGGCGGGGGTGAGCTGGCCGGTGATGGCGTGGGCGCCGAGCCCGATCGCGGCGTAGGTCTGCGGACGGCGGATCTTGAGCACCAGCCCCCACCCGAGCCCGATCATGGCGGCCGCAGCGTAGCTAGCGGGCAGTGCCCACGCGGCGGGGTCGCCCGCCGGGACGCCGAGCAGCGTGCCGTAGTGCAGGACGGCGAGCACGACGATGCCGGTCAGCAGGACGGCGGCCAGCGCGGGGGCGATCAGGCGCCGCCAGACGTTCTCGCCACGGGGATCGCGGGCGAAGAACGTGATCACCGCGACGGCCGTCAGCGCGAGCAGGACGAGGACACCGAAACCGCCCGTGGTCCCGAGCCAGAAGAACAACCGGGTCATGGGATCCCAGCCCACCAGCGCATACACCACGATGACCGCCAGGCCGGTCGCGCTTTGCACCAGCGACGCCGCCTTGGGGATGTTGTTGCCGCCAGTGCGGCCCAGCGCGGCGGGCAGCACGTTCTCGCGGCCGAGGGCGTACATGTACCGCCAGCAGCAGTTGTGGAAGGCCAGCGCGGCGGCGAACAGCGAGGTCAGGAACAGCCACTGGGCGGCCTGCGACTGCCCGCTGCCGCCGAGGCCGAATAGCAGGCCGGGGCCCTGCTTCCCGGCTGCGGCCACGACGTGGCTGTCGCCGTTGTGGGCGGCCATGGCCCAGCTCGCCCCCGCGTACACCACGGCGATCATCCCCAACGCGAGGTAGGTGGCCACCGGGATGGTCCGCCGCGTGTTACGCGCCTCTTCGGCCATCACCGGTGCCTGCTCGAACCCCACGAAGCCGAGCACGGCGACCACGGCCAGCACGCCGAAGGTACCGAACCCGGCCGAGGTCAGCGCGGCCGGAGAGAGAGTCGCGAAGCTGAGATGCCCGCCCGCCGGGTGCGCCAGCCCGGAGACCGTCTCCGCGAGGATCACTATGATCTCGGCGCAGAGCAGGACGCCGAGGACACGGCCGGTGATGTCCACTCGCATCAGGCCCAGCACGGTGATGACCGCCCAGGCGCCGAGCGCCCATGCCCACCACTGGGCGTGCACATGCAAGTGGGCGGCGGCCTCGCTCGCGGCGTTCGGCCCGAACGCCCCGTACAGCCCGACCTGCAAGAACGTGTAGGACAGCAGCGCCACCAAGGCGGCAGCGACACCGATGACGCGGCCGATGCCCCGGGAGATGAAGGCGTAAAACGCGCCGGCGTTCATGATGTGCCGCGTCATCGCCACGTACCCGGTGGCGAAAAGCGCCAGGATCACCGCGATGACCAGGAAGGCGGCCGGGATCCCGGTTAACCCGGTCGTCGCATAGGCGGTGGGGATGACCCCGGCGGCTACGGTCAGCGGGGCGACGCCGGCGAGGACGAAGAACAGCACGGCGGGCACGCCGAGCCGGTCGCGGGCCAGTGCCCGGGACACGCTGCTGGGCTTGCTTCCTGCCGTTTGCGTTCTGGACATTATTTGGGCTCCAGAGATTGAGGCGGATTGGATCGGGATCGGGGCGGGCGTTCACACGCGGTGGGAGAGCAGGGCGCTGTCCACGGCGGCCTGGGTCTGGGCGATCAGCTCACGCAGGGCGGGATCGAGCTGGCTGGCCG